>Ga0208849_1000480_pt1 | contig 37410 bp, 33 predicted proteins | sample NGESurdeep072012_10_FD_184470 | JGI IMG/M metagenome (GOLD analysis project Ga0208849, IMG submission 184470) | Arctic peat soil microbial communities from Barrow, Alaska - NGEE Surface sample 53-3 deep-072012 (SPAdes) | ecosystem: Environmental > Terrestrial > Soil > Wetlands > Peat ... | reverse complement strand
GTACGGCGAGGCACGGTAGACGACTTCGCCGTGTTCGGAGAGGGCCTTGTAGTAGGCGATCGCCTGCGGCACCACCCGCGGGTCGGCGAACGCACGGCCGGACTCGGTCGAGCCGCTGATCACCCAGCAGTAGCCTTCCTGCTCGTAGTAGCCGATCAGCGCCGGGCGCAAGGTGCGCTCGTAGTCCTCGAGACTGACCTCATGGGTGAAGCGCGGTTCGAGCCGGCCGTCGGCGGCGCGCCGCGGCGCGAGCCGCTCGAACCGCTCCGGATACTTCGACCAGTGCTCCCCCCAGCCGTTCGGGGAGACCGGCTCGACGACGACGCGCGCACCGGCGGGGATGTGCTCGAGCATCCAGTTGCGCGTCAGCGTGCGCGTGTCCGTGCTCGAGAGCACGAAGCCCGAGTGCACGCTGTAGATCACCCCTTGGGCGAGCAGCGCAGCCACCAGCAGCGCCGTGATCGCGACGCCGAGCACTGGTACGCCCCCACGCCCAGGACCTCCCGTTTCTCGCTCGCGCCCTGCTCGCCACCTGCGCGCCAGCTGGATTCCCGCGCGCGCCAGCTGCGCCGTGAAGCTCGCCGCGAGCAGGCACAGGATCGGGAAGATCGGCAGCAGCCAGCGCCCGAAGTAGCGTCCCTGCAGCCCCATGAACGCGAGGAACGCGAGCGCCGCGGGCACGAGCAGCCACCACAGCGCCCGCTCGGAGCGCCACACGGTGACCGCGCCGCCGAGCGCCGCCAGCGCGGGCACCCAACCGAGACCCCACGTCAGCGACCACAGGTAGTAGACGATGCCGCCGTTGCTCGGGGCCCCGAGCTTGCCCTGCGCTTCGCCGGACAGCGTCGACTGGTGGACGAGTTCGCCGTGGAAGGCGCTGTAGTCGAGCAGCGCGTACGGGTTCGCGAGCAGGAATGCCGCCAGCGCAGCGAAACCGGCGAGCGCGACCCCGCGCAGCGCACGCCTGCCGGCCACCGGTCCCCCCTGCTTCAAGCGCGCCGCTACGGCGGCGGCGAGCGGCACGATCACGATCCCGCCGGTGTACTTGGTCGCGCTCGCGAGCCCCAGGCCGATGCCCGCGAGCAGGTAGTCGCGGGCTCGCCCTTTGCGCAGCACGCCGGCGCTGCCGAGCAGCGAGAGCGTGACCGGCGCGAGCGTGGGCACGTCGTTGAGCGCGAGATGCGCGTAGAAGACCGGCAGGAACGCCACCGCCTCGATCGCCGCCGCCAGCAGGCCGACGGCGCGGTTGAACAGCCGCGCGCCCGTGGCGTAGGCCAGCCACAGCGCCGCCGTCCCCAGCACGGCGGCGGCGACCCGCGCGAGCGTGAACACGCTCTCGGGATCGTGCTCGTAGGCATGGACGGCGCCGCCGGTGCCGCCGTAGGCGATCGCGAGCAGGCCGTGCAGCACGTACGTGAACGCCGGCGGATTGGCGAAGTAGCCGGGGTTGAGCGTTCCCTTTTTGAACATTTCGACCGCATGCGGGAGGAAGTGGTCGGCCTCGTCGCTGTTGTACGCGTACGGCAGCCCCTGGCGCACGCCCCACAGGCGCAGCCCGAGGCCGGCGAGCAACACGAGCGCGAGCCCTGTCCACACCCAGCGGCGGGTGCGGTCGGAGTCCACCCGCTCGGCCGCCCCGACGCCCGAGCGCTCGGCGGTGCCGCGGCCGAGCTGTGGCTCCTCAGCAGTTGCCATACACCGCGAAGAAGCGACCGGCGTAGATCGGCCTGAAACCCTTGGGCGGCAGCTGGTCCTGCGGGCTGTCCCCGGGGTCCACGATCGCATCGACGAAGATCGCGCTGCCGAGCGGATACACCGCGACGCTGCCCGCCGCGAGGCGATGTGCGAGCTCGGGCTCACCCGCGTCGGCGTCGGCGCGCGCCTGGCTGCGGGCGACGATGTCTTCCTGCCCTGCCGTGTCGAGGATCCAGCGGGCGTCGGGGATGAGCTTGTTGTCGGGCAGCGACACGGTCGGGCAGCGCCGCAGCTCGGCTCGCACGGCCGGGCTCTGCAGTGCGCTCGCGAGGCCCTCGTGGAAGTCCTCGTGCTCGGCGAGCGTGGTGCGCAGACCGGAGAGGCTCAGAGTGTTCGCCGCCGAGATGCCCCCATAGAGCACGAGCGCGAACGCCCCGACGATCCAGACACGGCGCAGGCGCGAGCCGCGCTCGAGCATTGCCCAGCCCCCGACGGTCACCGCGCAGAAGAGCAGCAGCATCGTCGCGGCGCCCACGAGATAGCGGTCCACCACCGACGCGCCGACCGCGCCCTCTGCCAGGTATACGCCGACCAGCAGCAGGAATGCGGCCAGCGGCACGAGCACCCGTCGCGGCGCCATCCACACCGCCAGCGGCATGCCCACGAGGCCGCCGAGCAGCACCGGCAGCTTGTCGATGCGCACGCCGTAGCTCCACAGTGAGCCGACGACGCTCGTGAAGCCCTGCGTTCGTTCGAGTTCCGAGGCCGCCTTGGCGGTGGCGGTGAGGGAATACAACGGGTTGCCCGTGACGATCGCGTCGAGCGCGACCCATACGAGCGGCGCGATCGCGGCGAGCGCCAGGTAGCGGAGGCTCCGTGCGAGGGTCACCCGCGTCGGATGCGCGCCGCGATCGGCGCGCGCCGACCAGCTGCACCACAGCCAGTATGCGCCGCTCAGCACCCATGCGTCGGGGCGCAGCAGTCCTGCGGCCGCGAGCGCCAGGAAGACCGGCGCGCCACGCCGGGGACGTTCGACCTCGAGCACGACCGCCCACACGATCAGCGCGACGTAGGAGATGTCGAGGTAGCCCTGGGCGGCGAGGTTCTCGATGAAGAAGCGGCTCAGCAGCAGCAACGCCGCGACGAGCCCGGTGACCGGCCCGAAGCACAGGCGTCCGAGCCGGTACATGCCGGTGACGGCGGCCACGAACGAGGCGATCGAGCCGAGCACCATCAGTCGGGCGCCGCCCTGACCGACGATCGAGCAGATCATCCCGAACGCGATCGCGAGGGGGTGCTCGGTCGGACCGCGGTATACGCGAAAGTCCGGCAGGTGCAGATGCAGCAGGTCGCGCCCCCACAGCAGCGCGTAGAAGGAGTCGTAGGTGGGATACGTCGGGAAGGCGAAGTAGCCGATCAGCGCACCGACGCACATCGCGGCGAAGCCGATCCGCGCCCATCTCCCGGACGCGAGCGCACGCAGCCGTGCCAGGCGGATCGAGCCCGGGCTGGGCCGGGTGAGCATCGCGCTTTCCATCTAGCCTTGGTTCATAGGGGCCCACCGGGCGGCAGGTTCAATACCGCACCGGATGGGTTGGTTCGATGCTTGGCGCCAAGACCGTGACCTGCGCTTTGGGATACTGGCGGAAGCCAAGTTTAGGCAATCGAACGGCATGAAGCTCATCATCCAGATCCCCTGCTTCAACGAGGCGGAGCAGCTACCGCAGACGCTCGCGGACCTGCCGCGGGCGATCGACGGCTTCGACGCCGTCGAGTGGCTCGTGATCGACGACGGCTCGACCGACGCGACCGTCGAGGTGGCGCGTGCTCACGGCGTCGATCATCTGGTGCGCCTGACCAACAACAAGGGCCTGGCCACCGGCTTCCAGGCCGGCATCGATACCGCGCTGAAGCTCGGCGCCGACGTGATCGTCAATACCGACGCTGACAACCAGTACTGCGGCGCCGACGTCGTCAAGCTCGTACGCCCGATCCTCGAGGGCCGCGCCGACATGGTCGTCGGCGACCGGGAGGTCGGCGACATCGCCCACTTCTCGCCGCTGAAGAAGACGCTGCAGCGGCTCGGCTCGTGGGTCGTGCGCCAGGCGTCCTCGACGTCGGTGCCGGACACGACGTCGGGCTTTCGCGCCTACAACCGCGAGGCCGCGATCCAGATGATGGTCGTCTCCAAGTTCACCTACACGCTCGAGACGATCATCCAGGCGGGCAAGATGCTGGTCGCAATCGACCACGTCCCGGTGCGAACGAACCCGAACACGCGCGAGTCGCGCCTGTTCCCGTCGATGAGCGCGTACGTGCGGCGCAACGCCGTCTCGATCTTCCGCATCTACGCTCAGTACGAGCCGCTGCGCGTGTTCTGGAGCCTCGCGCTGCTGATCGGCGTGGCCTCGGTGGGGGTGTGGATCCGCTTTGCGGTCGCCTACGCCGAAGGCAATGGCAAGGGCCACGTCCAGTCGCTGATCCTGGGCGCGGTGCTGTTCATCGCGGCGGTCGTGCTGTGGGCGCTCGGGGTGATAGGCGACCTGCTGGCGGCCCAGCGGGTGATGACGCAGCGCACGTTCGAGCGGGTGCGCCGGATCGAGCTGCAGCTGGGAGTGGAGCCCTCGCACTACGAAGCCGGCGAGCGCCGCGGCCCGCTGCGCACGAGCGCCGAGGAAGCGGGCGCCCGGATCGAGGGGTCCGGCGCGGGCGAGGACGGACCGGCCGGCGAGCAGCGGCGTCCCGGCGAGGCGGTGCGGCTGTGAGCGGGGTGACGATCTCCGACGAGGGCATCGTCACCGGCAACACCTACGACAAGTACGGCTCGAGCAACCCGGTGGTGCGTCGCCTGATGGCACGCTTCGAGCGCGATCTCGACGAGCTGTTCGACGCGGCGGCTCCGACATCGGTGCTCGATGTGGGCTGCGGCGAGGGGGTGCTGGTTCACCGCTGGGCGCAGCGGCTGGCCGGGCGCAACCCCGCCGACGCGGCACGTGTGGTTGGCATCGACCTCGAGGAGGACTCGATCCAGGCCGGCTGGGCCGAGCGCCAGGCGCCCAACCTCGAATACCGGGTGATGCAGGCGGCGAACCTGCCGTTCGCGAGCGGCGAGTTCGACTTCGCGAGCGCGATCGAGGTGCTCGAGCACGTGCCCGATCCTGCGCACACCGTCGCCGAAATGGCCCGCTGCGCGCAGCGCCACCTGCTGGTGTCGGTCCCGCGCGAGCCACTGTGGCGGATGCTCAACATGGCGCGCGGCGCGTACTGGCCGGCGCTCGGCAACACGCCGGGCCACCTCAACCATTGGTCCAGGCGATCGTTCGTCGAGCTCCTGTCGCGTCACGGCGAGGTCATCGAGGTGCGCTCGCCGTTCCCCTGGACGATGTTGCTTGTCCGACTCTGAGCCAACGCGCTCTTACGGCAAGGGAGCGCGGATCCTCTCGGTGGGGATCGCCTCGACGGGCCTGCTGACGTTCGCGTACTTCTCGATCGCCAGCCACGTGCTCGGCGAAGAATCGGCGAAGCTGCTCGACGTTCTGTGGTCGGTGATGTTCGTGATCATCTCGGTGATCTACCGGCCGATCGAACAGCTGCTGTCGCGCACGATCGCCGAACGCCGTGCGCGCGGCAGCGCTGAGCAGACGCTGCGCGTGCCGATATTGATCCAGGCGAGCTTCGCGCTTGTCTTCCTGGCCGTCGCGCTGGCGCTCCACAATGAGCTCGTCGACCATGTCTTTCAGGGCCAGCAGGCTCTCTACGACGTGTTGGTGGTGGGTACGCTCGCCTACGCGGCGAGCTACTTCGCGCGCGGCTGGCTCGCCGGCCATCAGCGCTTCGGCCTGTTCGGCGGACTGGTGCTGATGGAGTCGATCTCGCGCGTCAGCTTCGTGCTCGCGGTCGCGCTGGGTATCGCCAGCGGGCAGACGGCGGTGGCGCTCGGGATCGCCGCGGCGCCGCTGGTCTCGCTGGTGGTGGTGCCCGTTGCATTCGCGCGCCAACGCGACGAGCGCTCGCCGCGAACGGCGAAGGCGGGCACGCCGGCCCACGGCGCAACAGCGCTCGACGCGGCGCTCGCGGAACGGACGGCGCCGTCGGGAGGGACGCTGATCACGGTCGACGAGGCCGACGCGGCGCTGGCCGGTCCGGGGACCGAGGGGGTGCAGGAGACGGCCGCCCACGGCGATCTGTCGCTGCGCCGCGGTGGCGGCTTCGCGGTGTCGGTCTCGAGCATCATGCTCTCGGAGCAGACGTTGCTGAACGCGGCCGTGCTGACGGTCGATGCGACCTCGCACAGCGGCGTGCTGGCCGGCATCGTGTTCAACGTGCTGCTGATCGCGCGTGCTCCGCTGCAGCTGTTCCAGGCGATCCAGACATCGCTGCTGCCGCACCTGACCGGCCTGGAGGCGACAGCCGGACATGAGGCGTTCGCGCGCGCGATCCGCACGACGATCCTCGCGATCGCGGGCTTCGCCGCGGCGGTGACGCTCGGCCTGCTGATCGTGGGCCCGTTTGCGCTGGAGCACGTTTTCTTCGGACAGACGTTCAGCTACAACCGCTTCGGCTTGGCGCTGATCGGCCTGGGCATGGGCCTGCACCTGGCCTCCGGCGCGCTGAACCAGGCGGCGCTCGCCCGCGACCGCGCACGGGCGGCGGCAGGCTGCTGGGCGTGCGCGGCGGTGGCGTTCGTCGTGTGGATGCTCGCCTCGCCGGTCTCAGAACAGCTGCTGCGAGCGGAGGTCGGCTACGCCGGCGCGACGGCGCTGCTCGCGGCGCTGCTCGCGGCGCTCTACCGCCGCGGCACCCGCGCGGGCGGGTGGGGCTCGATTCAGGCTCAGAGCGCGTCGAGCGACGCGGCGATCGCGCGGTAGGCCTCGCCGGGATCGGGCGCGGAGAAGATCGCCGAGCCGGCGACGAACACGCTGGCGCCGGCCTGCCGGCACGCTGGCGCTGTATGCGGGTCGATGCCGCCGTCGACCTCGACCGCTACGTCGGCACCGACGAGCGCGCGAACGCGTGGCAGCTTGTCGAGCGAGTGGGCGATGAACGGCTGCCCGCCCCAGCCGGGGTTGACGGTCATGCACAGCGCGAGGTCGATCGCCTCGGTCACCTCCGCGAGCGCCCCCACGGGGGTCCCGGGATTGATCGCGAGCCCGACGCCGGCGCCGGCGCCGCGGATCAGGCCGGCGGTGTAGGCGACGTGCGGCGTGGCCTCGGCGTGGAAGGTGATCGAGTCCGCTCCAGCCTTGACGAACTCCTCGGCGTGACGCTCGGGACGCTCGATCATCAGGTGCGTCTCGAGCATCGCGCCGGCGTCGTGCACCGCGTCGGCCAGCGCCGCGACGATCAACGGGCCGACGGTGATCGGCGGCACGAAGTGCCCGTCCATGACGTCGACGTGGATCACCCGTGCCCCGGCGGCGAGCACCTCGAGCACCTGCTCGCGCAGCCGTCCGAAGTCGGCCGACAGGATCGAGGGCGCCACGCGCACGCCGTGCAGCAGCCCGCCTGCACGCTCGCTCATACGGCCTGCAGCATGGAGTCCCCGCACGCGTTGCACTTGAGGATCGCGGTCGATGACATCCTCACGATCGTCGAGTGCTCGCCGCAGTTGGGGCACACCGAGGTGAGCTCGAAGCGGTGCAGGCAGTACACGCAGCGATAGCGACCGGGGAGGTTGGTCGGACGCAGCCAGGGCTCGCCGCAGTTCGGGCACTGCGGCCCCAGGTCGATCGAGGCCTTCGCAGGCGTCTCGGGGTTGCCCTCCATGCTCAGCTCCTGCGCATGCGGGCGATGTAGAAGCCGGCGGTGTGGTCGCGGTGGGGCAGCGTCAGCACGACATCCTCGAGGGCGAAGCTGGCGTGGGAGTCCAAGAAGGCGGCGATCAGGAGCTCATTCTCAATAGGTGAGATCGTGCAGGTAGAGTAGACAAGCAGGCCGCCCGGACGGAGAGCGCCGGCGCCGGCGGCGAGGATACGCGCCTGTGTACCCGCCATGTTGGCAATCGCGTCGGGCGTGACGCGCCAGCGCAGATCGGCGCGGGCCTGCAGTGTTCCGAGCCCCGAACATGGGGGATCGACGAGCACGCGGTCAAATCCACGGGCGTCGGCGCCACGAGCGGCCTCGGTCCAGTGCTCGGCGTCGGCGACCTCGACGCGGACGCTGCTCGCGTGCAGCCGCTGCGCGGTGCGCACGAGCGAGCCGGCGCGGCGCTTGTCGCGCTCGACGGCGAGCACCTCGCCGCGGTCGTGCATGAGCGCGGCGAGATGGGTGGTCTTGCCGCCGGGAGCGGCGCACAGGTCGAGCACGCGCTCGCCGGCGGCGGGCGCGAGCTCGCGGGCGACGCGCATCGCCGCGCGCGACTGGGCATGGAAGGCGCCGCGCCGCCACGCGGTGGAGCTGTGCGCGTCGAACGGCTCGTCCAGCACCACGGCCTCGGGAATGTCGGGGTCGAAATGGGTGCGCACGGGCAGCTCGCCGGCGAGCGCGGCGGCGTCGGTGACGAGCGTGTTGGCGCGCAGCGCGACCTCCAGGGGCTCGTTGTCGCACGCCATCAGCGCGCGTGCCTGCTCAGGGCCGAGCGCCTCCCACCACAGGCGCGCGATCCACTCGGGGTGGGAGTGCTTGATCGCGGCGCTCTCGGGCGTGTCGTCGGTGAGCCCGTCGAGCAGCGAGTCGGGCCCCTCCCGCGTGGCGCGGCGCAGGACGGCGTTGACCAGGCCGTGCCCGGCGCGGCCGTGCGCCTTGGCGAGCTCGACGGCGTCGGCGACGACTGCATAGTCGGGAGCTCCGCGTGTGTAGAGCAGCTCGTAGAGCCCGAGCCGCAGCGCGGCGAGCAGCGGCGGGTCGAGCGCGGCGGCGGGACGCTCGCTGAGCTCTTCGATCAGGTGGTCGAGTGTGCCGCGGCGCTGCACGGCGCCGTAGGCGAGGCGCATCGCGAGCGCGCGGTCGCGTGGCTCGAGTTGCGCGGCCTCGGCGGTGAGCGCGCGATCGGCGTAGGCGCCCTGCTCGAAGACCCTGCGCAGGACCGTGTAGGCGCAGCGGCGCGCGGGCGCAACCGACGCGGTTGGTGGGCTGGGCACGTTGGGCATGATCGGCTATCCGCTGCGGCTGAAGCTGCTCGGGGCGAGGACCTCGGCGAGATCGTGCGCGAGTCGCGGCGCCTCGAGCTCGGAGAGCGTCGCCGTTGTCACGCGAACTCCCGGCGGAGCGCCCGACAGTCGGTAGGGAGCGCCGGGCGCCAGCACCCAGCCGCGCTGCATGAGCGCGCCGATCGTGCCAGCTTCCTCCTGCACGGGGATCCACGCGTTCAGCCCGGACGCTCCGTATGCGTGTACGCCCTCGGCGGCGAGGCATGCGAGCAGTCGCTCACGCCGCTGCGAGTAGGTGGCGCTTGCGTGCGCCACGAGCGCGTTGACGTCCGGGTCGCGCCACAGCCCGAGCACGAGCGTCTGCAGGATGTGGCTGACCCAGCCGGGCCCGCACTGCTGGCGACCGCGGACGCGGGCGATCGTGTGGGGGTCGCCGGCGAGCACAGCGAGGCGCAGGTCGGGCCCGAGTGCCTTGGCGACCGAGCGCGTGGCGGCCCAGTGCCGCGGAGGCTCCGCTTCGTAGAGGAGCGTGTGCAGCGGGGTGCCGGCAACGGCTCCGAGGTGATCGTCCTCGATCAAGAGCGTGCGGGGGAATCCGTCGAGCACCGCGCGCAGCTCGCGCGCGCGGTCGGCGTCGAGCGCGGCGCCGGTCGGGTTCTGGCCACGGGGCGTGATCACCGTGGCGAGGGCGCCGCGGCCGAGGGCGCGGTGCAGATCGGCGGCGAGCATCCCGCGCTCATCGAGCGCGACCGGCTCGAGCACGAGCCCATGCGCGCGAAGCACGTCGTACAGGGCCGCGTAGCCGGGGTTCTCGACCGCGACGCGGTCACCGGGGCGCAGGTGCGCTGCGAGGACCCGCTCGATCGCGTCCATCGCGCCGCCGGCGATGCACAGCTCCTCACCGGGCACGCCGTCGGCGCGCAGCTGCTGGCGCGCGAGCGCGAGCAGCTCGGGCAGCGCCTGCGGCTCGCCGTAGAGACGCGCGGGCAGCTCGCAGCGTGCGAGCGCGGCGGCGAGGTCTGGCAGCAGCGCCGGGTCGGGGTTGCCGCGCGAGAGATCGCACGCGCCGGGCGGCACGGGCAGCGGCGCGCGTGGCGGGCCGACGGGCGGACCGGGGCCGATCCGCGTCGCGCGGCGTGGCTCGCTGACGACGACCCCGCGCCGGCGGAGCTCCGCGAGCCCGGCTGCGACGGTGACGGGGCTGAGCCCCGTCTCGACCGCGAGGCGTCGCACCGACGGCAGCCGCTGGCCGGGGATCAGCGCACCGCTGGCGACCCCCGCCTCGACGTGGCGGACGAGCTCAGCCCTGCTGCTCGCCCGGATCCGATACTGTTTCATGGCAGTCATCAATCTGTACTATTACAGATTTCTATAGATATAGAGAGGAGAGCGCAGTGTCAACGCAGCCGCTGAGGAGTCAAGCCACGACAGCGCCGCCGCCCTCCGAGCGTGTGCGATTGCGCCGCAAGCGCGAACGCGCCAGCTACGACCGCGCCCTGATCGACGCGATCCTGGACGAGGCGCTGATCGCGCACCTGGGCATCGTCGACGAGCACGGCCAGCCGTTTGTGATCCCGACGCTGCACGCGCGCAGCGGCGACGTGGTCTACTGCCACGGCTCGACGGCCAGCCGCACGCTGCGGGCGCTCGCGGCCGGTGCGCCGGCGTGCCTGACCGTGACGCTGATCGACGGGCTGGTGCTCGCGCGCTCGGCGATGCACCACTCGGCCAACTACCGCTCGGCGATGCTGCTCGGCCAGGCCACGCTGCTCGAGGATCTCGACGAGAAGCGCGCGGCGCTGCAGGCGGTCGTCGAGCACATCGTGCCGGGCCGCTGGGACGACGTCCGCGCGCCGAGCGCGAACGAGCTGCGCGCGACGGCGGTGCTCGCGCTGCCGATCGAGGAGTGCTCGGCGAAGATCCGTAGCGGAGGGCCGCTGGATGACGAGGAGGATCACGCACTGCCAGCGTGGGCGGGCGTGATCCCGCTGGCGAGCCGGGCTCTGGCGCCCGAGCCGGATCCGCGGCTGCGCGCCGGCATCGAGCCGCCGCCCTACGTCACGGCCTACCGGCGCGCGGGGAGCCCGTGACCGCGTAGGTAGGACGACGCGTCCATCGCGCGCCCGCCGGGCGGCTGCACGACCAGCAGCTCGAGCACGCCGAGCGCGCAGTCGAGCAGCAGGCGCCCGTCGCGCGCGTACGGGCCGGGCTCGCTGTCTCCCTTCGCGAGGACGCCGCTCGCCTGTACTTGTTGGGCGTCGGCGGCTTCGAGCAGCGCGGCGCGGTGCACGCCGAGCATGCTGCCGTCGGCGAGCTCGACGCGTGCGCCGATGTGCGGATGCAGAGCGCGCACGACGCGCTCGAGCTCGCCTGCTGGCCGGGCCGGGTCGAGCTGGCGGTCGGCCGGACCGAGCTTCTCGGCATAGGTGGCGCCCTCCTCGGGCTGCTCGACGAACGGCGGCGCCTCGTCGAGCGCACGTAGGAGCAGCTCGCCGCCGAGCTCCTGCAGGCGCGCCGCCAGCGAGCCATATGTGTCCTCGGCTCGAATCGGCTCGGCGCCGGCGAGGCATACGGGGCCGCTGTCGAGGCCCGCGGTGAGACGCATGATCGAGACGCCGGTGCGTTCGTCGCCGGCCATGATCGCGCGCTCGACCGGAGCGGCTCCACGCCAGCGCGGCAGCAGCGAGGGGTGCACGTTCAGCACGTCGTGTTCTGAGAGCAGCGGCTCCTTGATGAGTGCGCCGAACGCGCACACGATGAGCGCGTTCGAGCGGTGGGTGCTCGAGGCACCGTCCGCGCCGAGGGCCTGCGCGATCAGCGCACGCGACTGCGGATCGTTGACGTTCTGCGGCTGCTCGAGCGCCAGCCCGAGCGCCCGCGCCGTAGCCGCGACCGGTGGCGCGGTCAGGCGTCGGCCGCGACCGCTGGGACGGTCGGGCCGTGTGATGACGAGCTCGGGACGGTGGCCCTCGCTGCGCGCGAGCCGCTCGAGCACGGCGGCGGCGAAGTCGGAGGTGCCGATGAAGGCCGTGCTCACGGCGTGCGCTCATGCCGCTCCGCGCTAGGCGGCGTCGGCAGGCCGATCCTCGGCCGGGGTATGCGTGTGCTCTTCAGGGTGCGCCTCGCGCATCGCGCGCATCGCCTCCTTGCGCGCCTCGCGCGAGATGCGGTCGAGTATCAAGACGCCGTCGAGGTGGTCGATCTCGTGCTGGATCACCCGTGCCTCGAGCCCCTCGGCCTCGACCTCGACCCGATCGCCGCTCTCGTCGCGTGCACGTACACGCAGCCGTGCGTGGCGCTCGACCTCGACGTGCACCCCGGGCAGGCTCAAGCAGCCCTCATCGCCGAGCTCGAGCTCCTCGCTCATCCACTCGATCTCTGGATTGACCAGTGCTGTGACCGGATCGTCGATATAGGCTTTGTAGACGAGCACACGATGCAGCACGCCGAGCTGCGTCGCGGCGAGCCCGACGCCGAGCGCGTCGTGCATCAGCTCGCCCATGTGCTGGACCTCCGTCTGCAGATCCTCGTCGAAGCGCTCGACGGGGAGCGCCGCGGCGCGCAGCACCGGGTCGCCGAACTTGCGCACGTGGCGAAGCGCAGCGTCGCGGCGCTCGCGCGTCTCGGCATCGAGCTCTGCGGGCTCGGGCGCGTCCTGCTCACGCTCGACCTCCACGTCGGCCTCCTCGGAGGTCGGCGTCGGGAACTCCAGCGACTCGTCGTCCTCGCCTGTGCGGTCATCCGCGCTCATCATCAGCTGAGTCTAAGAGCAGCTCAGCCTTTGTGGCGGGACGACCTGCGCGCTCGCAGCGTCACGATCGTGCGCGTGGTGTGGACGGCACCCCGCGGATCGTGGGCGAGCAGCGTCGCGCGGACGCGCATGGTGCGCGCGCGTCTGAGTAGCGCACGCGCCCTGCTCGAGAGGTGCAGCGTGACGGCGTGCACCTTGCCGCCAGCCACAGTGAACGTGCCTGCAGTCAGCGTCAGGATCGCAGCCTTCTTGCTGAGCGCGTTTCCGCCTGCGGCGATCACGGCGCCGAGCGTACGCAGGGTGACGGTGCCCGCGCAGCTCGTCTCGGCCGCCGGACAGCTGATCTTCAGCGTCACGGCGCCCGACGCGCTCACCTGGAGCGAGGTCGTTGCAAGCTCGGCGTCCGGAACGGGCGGCACGAAGCTCATCTGAAAGCCGTTCACCCCCTGTGAGCCGGCGTTGACGGATGATTTCGCGGCTTCTTCTTCGTGCTTCTTGTTGGCTGCCGCTTCTGCCGCTTCTTGTTCGTGTTTTTTGGTCAATTCCGCTTCATCTCTCCTCGCGACCGCTTCTGCTTCGTCCTGCTTCCTTTCCGCCGCTTCCTGTTCCGCCTTGGCGGCTGCTTCTTCGGCCTTCTTCTTTTCTTCTACCTTTTTCGCGGCTTCTTCTTCGGCCTTCTTCTTCGCAGCCGCTTCTTCTTCGGCCTTCTTCTTCGCAGCCGCTTCTTCTTCTTCGTGTTCTTTGACCGTGTGTGTCCTCACGTTCACTACGGCCGTGGCCGGAGCACTTTTGAAGCCATAGCTGTCGCTGACGGTTAGCGCGACCGTGTATTCGCCGGGCGCGCTGTAGGTGTGAGTTGGAGCGACGCCCGTGCTCGCAGCGGTCCCGTCACCCCAGCTCCAGGAGTAGGCGAGGACTGCGCCCGGATAAGGATCACTGGAGGAGCTGGCGTTGAAGCTCGTGGCGACCCCGGGTTCGGGCGAGCTGGGTGGCGTCAACACCGCGATGGGCAGCAACGGCTTGAACAGGTTGAGCCCGTTCGGCGCGCCGACCCCAGAGGGCCCGTCGAAGCCGGGCGCCGCGTTGCAGGCGGTCGTGCCTTCGCAGTCGACCCTGGCTCCTTCGAGTGCGTTGGCGCCACACGCTTCACCGTCGTCGCAGTAGCCGTTGCCGCCTTTGGTGACGTCAAACAGCGACGATTTTTCACCGAGGTGTCCGTAGAGCGTGAGCGACGGGTATTCGACGCCGTTGCTGCCGCCCGCGAGCGCGTATAGCGAGCTGACGAGCGGAGTCGAGAGCGAGGTGCCGCCGATCGTCAGCCACCCTTCCCCGGCGCCGAAGAGCTCGCATTCGATGCCGCAGTTGTAGCTGTCGTAGATGTCGAAGCCGGTATTCGGATCCGCGACGGCGGAGACGTCGGCGGCCACCCGTTTGCCGACGCAGCCGGTCGCGGCGAAGCCGGGTGTGGCCTGCTGCCAGGGTTCGGCGGCGAACAACGTGCTGCAGCCGCCGCCGGTCGCGCCTTCTTCGAATCCGCCGCTTGCGTCGAGTGCGCCGTTGCCGTTCCATACCGTCTCGCTACTGCGCTTTGCCGAGGCGGTCAGCTCCAGAGTGGTCCCGCCCACTGCCACCACAGAGGGCAGCGACGCGGGCGCGTCGGGCTGTTCCGGGGCGACGGGTTCGCCTTCGTTGACGTACAGCGTCCAGTCGTCGTAGCCGCTGTCTCCCGTCGACGCAGCGATCACGACGCCAGGATGTTTGTACGCGGCGCGTTCGGCCGACCCGAGCAGGCTCTCGGGACCGCCATAGGAGTTGGAGACCTCGGTCGCTCCCAGGTTGACCGCCTCCCCCACCGCCACGGCAAGATTTTTGAAGCTTTCGTTTTTGGCCTCGACCAGCAGGATCTTGCAGTTGGGACAGGCTGAGTGCGCCATCTCGACGTCGAGCGCGATCTCGACGGACCAGCCCCTCGTGTCGGGCGCCGGGAGCAGGATCGGGCTGCCGCTCTGGGATACCTTGGTGAAGCAGCCGTTGGCTTTGGTGCATGGTGCGACCCCGTATTCGGCATCGAACGTGGCGAGGTCGCTTTCGATCTTGGGGTCGTCGTAGGCGTCGACGATTGCGATCGTCTGCCCGGAGCCCCCTGCGGCTGGGTCATATCCGTAGGCGCTCGCGAGCTCTTCGGGCGTCAAACCCCCGGCCGGCCCCGATTCGAGAGCTCCGCGGGCGGCGGTGTAGGGCCTCACGCCAGGCTCGCCGGCCGCGGCGGAGGGCACCGGCACGCGCGCGAGGGCGAGGCACGTCGCATCTCCCGGCCTCGGCGCCGGGCAGACGCGGCTGATCTTCGCGTAGTGGGTGCCCCGAGGCGCGACCCTCGATCTCGCCGACGCGGCTGAAACCGCGATCAGGCAGCAGAGGAGCACCGCGAGCACGGCGCACGCGCGCAGCCATGCACGCCGGACACCGAGAGCATCCATCCTCACGTCTCCTCCGCGAGGCCGCCACGCTCCTAAAGGCCGACCAGCGAGCCGAATCTCCACCACCTCACCTCCATGTGACCGGTGTCCCGAGTCGGGAACGTACCAGACGACGACGCCCGGATACAGCACCGGGCCCCCCGTTGCACGGCCCTATTGCGGATCGACGTCCACACTGATGCTCACGCCCGCGTGCGCGCGACTGCCGGCGAGATCCGACACCGCCGCTCCCACCGTCCGTACCGCGCCGCGCCGCTCGGCGCTCTTGACGACGAGCACGTAGCGCTCGCGCCCGCGCAGGCGGAACAGCGCCGCCGGACCGAGCACGCCGGCGTCGCAGCTTGCGAGCGGCCCCGACAGGCGGGCGCGCAGCTCGCGGGCGGCCGCGAGCGCCGCAGGCGCCTCGACGGCAGAGAGGACGATCCTGACCAGATGCGAGAACGGCGGGTAGTTGAGCGCGCGGCGGCGCTCGAGCTCGCCGGCGATGAAGCCGTCGCTGTCGTGGCGCGCCGCGTGGACGATTGCGCGTGCGTCGGGCGCGATCGTCTGGACGAGCACCCGCCCGTGGCCACCGCGTCCGGCACGCCCGGCGAGTTGGGCGATCAGCGCGAACGTGCGCTCCTCGGCGCGGAAGTCCGGAAAGCGCAGCGTGGCGTCGGCGTCGAGCACCACGCCGAGGCTCACGTCGGGAAAGTCGTGGCCCTTGGCGACCATCTGCGTTCCGATCAGCATCCCCCGGTCGGCTGCCTCGAAGCGGCGCAGGATCTCACCGACGCTCTTGTCCTCCCCCACCACGTCGGCGTCGAGGCGAAATATCGGAAAGCGACCGTCGTCGAACACGTGCGCGAGATCGTGCTGCAAGCGCTCGGTGCCGGCGCCGTGGCGCGCGACGGCCGTCGATGAGCAGTCGCAGCAGCGTGCCGGGACGGCCTCGCGGTGCCCGCAGTGATGGCACGCTAGATAGCCGCCGGCACGGTGCAGCACCAGCGCGACGTCGCAGTCGGGGCAGCTCCAAACGCGCCCGCACGAGCGACAGGAGAGGAAGTTCGACCAACCGCGCCGGTTGAGCAGGACGATCGCCTTGCCGCCCGCGGCGCGTACGTCGGCGAGCGCTTGCGCGGTGAGCGGATGCAGGCCCTGGGCCTCGCCCCGCATGTCCAGCACCTGCACGGCGGGCAGCGGCCGTCCGTCCACCCTGCGCGCCAGCACGCTCACCGGCAGCCGCTGCACGCTCTCCGGGCGTGGTGTCGCGCTGCCCGCCAGCAGCACCGCGCCGCTGCGCTCGGCGCGCTCGGCGGCAACGTCGCGGGCGTCGTAGCGCGGGTCGCCCTCGTGCTTGTAGGAGGCGTCGTGCTCCTCGTCGACGACGATCAGCCCGAGCCCTTCGATCGGCGCGAACACCGCTGAGCGCGGGCCCACGCACACCCGCGCGTCGCCCTCGCGCAGACGGCGCCACTCGGCGTAGCGCTGTGCCGGGGTCAGTCGCGAGTGCAGCACGGCGACGGTGTCGCCGAAGCGCTCGACGAAGCGCCCGACGATCTGCGGGGTGAGCGCGATCTCAGGGACGAGCACGATCGCGCCGCGGCCCTGCTCAAGCGCGGCGTGCGCCGCACACAGGTAGACCTCGGTCTTCCCGGAGCCCGTCACGCCGTGCAGCAGTCGCTGCTCGGTGCGCCGCTCGCGCAGCGCCGCGTACACGGGCGCGAGCACGGCCTGCTGCTCGGCCGTCAGCTCGGGTGTGCCGCGGCCGCGCGCGCCGACCGGCAAGTGCTCGGGGCGCGCCACCGCGCGGCGCTTGCGCCCGCTCAGACGGCGTGCCGCGCCCGGCGGCAGCACCAGCGCGAGCGCGCGGGCGATCGTCGAGCAGTACTCGGCGGCGATCCATTCCGCGAGCGCCACCAGCTCGGCGGGCAGGGCGGGTATGCCTTCGTCGAGCGCGCGCAGCGGGGCGAGCAGCTTCTCCTCGGCGACATCGCTGCTGTCCGCCAGACCCACGACCACCCCGAGCACCTCGCGGCGGCCGAACGGCACGACCAGCATCGACCCGACCTCGACGTCGCCGCTGAGCGCCGCGGGCAGCCGATAGTCGAACGGCCCGCGCAGCGCGCGCGCGGTCGTCATCGGCTCGACCTTGGCGATGATCGATGCCGTGGCGGGCGCGGCCACGTCACTGTCCATCTGGGCGATGCTCGACACCGCCCTGACCCTAGACGAGCGATAGGCGGCGCCAGGCGCTTCGGTCAGAGGCCGGCGGCGGCGCGCAGCGCGTCGCCCTTGTCCGTGCGCTCCCAGGTGAAGTCGGCGTCGTCACGGCCGAAATGGCCGTAGGCGGCTGTCTTCTGGTAGATCGGGCGGTGCAGGCGCAGCTCCTCGCGGAAGGAGCCCGGACGCAGGTCGAAGACCTCGTCGACCGCGCGCGCGATCTGGCCGCGCGTGAGGCCCTCTTTCTCGGTGCCGAACGTCTCGACCATCACCGATACCGGGTGTGCGACGCCGATCGCGTAGGCGACCTGCACTTCGGCGCGGTCGGCGAGCTTCGCGGCGACGATGTTCTTTGCAACCCAGCGCGCGGCGTAGGCGGCCGAGCGGTCCACCTTCGACGGATCCTTGCCCGAGAACGCGCCGCCGCCGTGGCGTGCCATGCCGCCGTAGGTGTCGACGATGATCTTGCGCCCGGTGAGCCCGCAGTCGCCGACCGGACCGCCGATGACGAAGCGCCCTGTGGGGTTGACGAGGAAGTTCCGGCGCAGCTTGTGCGAGTCGTAGAGCTCGCCCGGGAGGATCGGCTCGACGACGTGCTCCCAGAGGTCGTCGGGGATCAGCGCCTCGGCGCCCTCGTTGTGCTGGGTCGAGATCAGCAGCTTTTCGATCTCGACCGGCTTGCCGTCCTGGTAGCGCACGCTGACCTGGGTCTTGCCGTCGGGGCGCAGGTAGCCGAGCGTGCCGGCCTTGCGGACCGCGGACAGCCGCTCGGCGAGCCGGTGCGCGAGCGAGATCGGCAGCGGCATCAGCGTGTCGGTCTCGTTCGTGGCGTACCCGAACATCATCCCCTGGTCGCCGGCGCCGGCGACGTCGAGCTCGTCATCGTCGCCGGCGTCCGTGCGAGCCTCGTAGGCCTTGTCGACGCCCTGAGCGATGTCGGGTGACTGCTTGTCGATCGCGTTGAGCACCGCGCATGAGTCCGCGGAGAAGCCGAGGTCGGCGTCGGTATAGCCGATCTTGCGAATCGTCTCGCGCGCGATCTCCTGGATGTCGACGTAGGTTTCGGTCGAGATCTCCCCGGAGACGACGACGAGGCCCGTGTTGACGAGCGTCTCGCAGGCCACGCGCCCGTACGGTTCGTCCGTCAGCACGGCGTCGAGCACGCCGTCGGAGATCTGGTCGGCGATCTTGTCGGGATGGCCCTCCGTGACCGACTCGGAGGTGAACAGGAACTCGTTGTCGCTTAGCTCAGTCATGGTCTTTTGGGAATCAGCTCCGAGGGGTCGAGGGGGGCACGGTCGCGAGGCCGTGCCGCGCCTGCGGTTGGCAAAAGTCGCAGAAGTCTATGCGGCGCGGGCGCGTCCGCGCTGGCCGCGCTCGACGAAGTCGATGATCAGCGGCACGCCGTCCATCCCGTAGCGGGCCCGCAGACGATTCTCGACGAAGTACGCGTAGTCGCGCGTGACGCGTGTGCGCGAGTTGACCTGGATCGCGAATCGCGGCGGGCGCTCGCCGATCTGAGCCATGTAGATCAGCTTCAGGCGATGGTTGCCGGCGCCCCGGCGAGTGCCGACCGGGGGCTGACGCGCCTGCACGGTCTCCGCGAGGAAGCGGTTCAGCTCGGGGGTGGGAATCCGGCCGCTGACGCGGTCGCCGAGCGTGATCGCCTCGGTCAACAGGCGTGCGACGTGCCGGCCGGTCTTGGCGCTGACCGTCAGCACGCGCGGGCGCAGGCGGAGCTTTTCGGCAACGCGCCCGCGCTCGTGCTCGAGATCGAGTCGCCCGCCGGCTTCACCGTCGGCTGGTTCCTGCATGTCCCACTTGTTGAGCACGATCGCGGTCGCGCACCCGGCCTTCATCGCGAGCTCGGCTATGCGCAGGTCCTGTGCGGTGACGCCGTCGTTGGCGTCGCAGACGACGAGCGCGACGTCGGCGCGCTCGGCTGCGCGCCGCGAGCGCAGCGCCGTGTAGTACTCGACCGAGTCCGACACCTTCGCCTGCCGGCGGATCCCGGCGGTGTCGACGAGGATCAGCCGGCGATCGCCCACCAGCAGCGGCGTGTCGATCGCATCACGCGTGGTCCCCGCTACGTCCGAGACGATCACGCGCTCCTCCCCGAGGAAGCGGTTGACCAGCGATGACTTGCCGACGTTCGGCCTGCCGATCACCGCGAGGCGAACGGTGTCGTCCTCGGGCTCGGAGTCTCCCGCCGGCAGCAGCTCGACGATACGGTCGAGCAGGTCGCCCGAGCCGAGCCCCTGGGCGGCGGAGACGGGCAGCGGCTCGCCGAGGCCGAGGCGGTGGAACTCAGCCGCGAGCGCCAGCTCGGTCACGCTGTCGCACTTGTTGGCCGCGACGATCGTCGGCAGCGGCGCGCGGCGCAGCAGATCGGCCATCTCCTCGTCGCCCGCCCGTACACCCGCCCGCGCGTCGACCACCAGCACGGCCACCTCCGCGTCGGCGATCCCTGCGCGCGCCTGCTCGCGGATCGAGCCCGCGAGCGGGTCCTGGTCCTCGAAGTCGACGCCGCCGGTGTCGATCAGCGTGAAGCGGCGCCCGTTCCACTCGCACTCGAGCTCCTTGCGGTCGCGCGTGACGCCCGGACGCTCGTGCACGACCGCCTCACGCGTGCCCGTGAGGCGGTTGATCAGTGAGGACTTGCCCACGTTGGGATAGCCGACGATGGCGACCTTCATGGGGCCAGTATGCCCAGAAGCTGGCTCTCACCCGGGCTCAGTCGATGCCATCGGCGAGGGTCGCCTCGCAGTCGCGGTCCTCTAGGAGCGCGACGATCTCCTGCACGACCTCCTCGACACTGAGCCCGCTCGTATCGAACGTGACGGCGTCGGGGGCAGCCTGCAGCGGGCTGTGCTCGCGAGAGCTGTCGCGCTCGTCGCGCATGGTCTGCTCGGCGAGGACCATCTCGATGTCCGCGTCCAGTTCGGCGGCGCGTCTGCGCGCGCGCTCGCGCGGGTCTGCCGTCAGGAACACCTTGAGCTCGGCGTCAGGAGCAACGACCGTGCCGATGTCGCGTCCCTCGGCAACCCAGTCTCCGCGCGCGATCAGCTCGCGCTGCTTGGCGACGAGCGCCGCACGCACGTCCGGGTCGGCGGCAACGACCGACGCCGCCTCCGAGACCTCGGGCGCACGAATCTCCTCGCTCACGTCGCGGCCGTCCAACAGCACCGGACCCGGCTCGCCCGGCGGCGTGCCGGAGAGCTCGATCCTCACCTCTCGTGCAAGCTCCGCCGGCTCACGCTCGGGCTCCCACAGCGAGCGCAGCGCCACGCAACGGTACATCGCGCCGCTGTCCAGGTAGGTGAAGCCGAGCTCGCGCGCGAGCGCGCGCGCGACGGTTGACTTGCCCGCGCCGGCCGGTCCGTCGATCGCTACGAGCACAGGCGCGCGAGATCCTCAACGAAGCCGGGGTAGGAAACCGCGGCGGCGTCCATCCCCACCACCTCGACGCCCTCGCGTGAGGCAAGGCCGGCGACAGCACCCATCATCGCCAGGCGGTGGTCGCCGCGCGCGTCGATGCGCCCGCCGCGCAGGCCGCCGTTGCCGCGCACGGCGAAGCCGTCGTGGGTGGCCTCGATCTCGGCGCCCAGGCCGCGCAGGCCCTCGACGACGCCGGCGATCCGGTCTGACTCCTTGACGCGCAGCTCCTGCGCACCGCGCACGACGGTCTCGCCCTCGGCGTAGCAGCCGAGCAGCGCGACGAGCGGCAGCTCGTCGATCGCGAGCGGCACCTCGTCGGGCTCGACGACGGTGCCCTCGAGCGCGCCGTGGGCGACGTCGAGGTCGCTGACGGGCTCCTCGGACTCCAGCTCTCCGGTCTCGTCCTCGAGGTCCCCGAGCACGATGCCGCGCATCCGCCGCACGATGCGCAGGAAGCCCGTGCGCGTCCAGTTGACGCCGACGTCGCCGATCAGCAGGCGCGAGCCGGGCACGAGCACGCCGGCGGCGACCAAGAAAGCGGCTGAGCTCGGGTCGCCCGGGACCGTGACGCTGTCGAGCAGCAGCTCGTCGGCGTTGACGACCGTCACGTGCAGGCCGTTCCGGTGGATCGCGACGCCCGCCCGCAGCAGCATCCGCTCGGTGTGATCGCGGCTGCGCGCGGGCTCGCCGACGGTGGTCGCACCGTCCGCGGTGAGCGCCGCGAGCAGCACGCACGACTTGACCTGCGCGCTGGCTACGCCGATCTCATAGGAGATCGCGCGCAGACGCGTACCGTGGATGCGCAGCGGCGCGAAGCGCCCGTCGCGCGCCTCCAGCTCGGCGCCCATCTGGCGCAGCGGCTCAACGATGCGGTCCACCGGTCGGCGGCGGATCGACTCATCGCCGTCGAGTGTGAAGGCACACCCCTCCTGTGCAGCCAGCCAGCCCGGCAGCAGCCGCAGCAGCGTGCCGGCGTTGCCGACGTCGATCGGCGTCGCCGGTTCGCACGCATCGCGCAGTCCGGTGCCGCGGACGACCAGATCCTCGCCGTGGACCTCGACCAGCGCACCGAGGGCGCGCACGGCCTCGAGCGTGGAGGTCGTGTCGGCGGCGTGCAGGTAGCGCTCGATGCGCACCGGCTCGGAGGCCATTGCCCCCAGCAGCGCGGCGCGATGGGAGATCGACTTGTCCGCCGGCGCGCGCAACTCGCCGGAGAGTCCGTGCGCGGGCTCGAAGCGCATGTTCATCGCGGCCTGTTCATGCTTGCACGACCGGGAATCCGAGGTCGGCGATCAGCTCTCTGGCTCGGCCCGAGTGCTCGTCGCCCGCGATCCACAACGCGACCACGCCCTGGCGGTTGTCCTGCGATGGCGAGAGCACCATGTCGAGGATGTTCACGCCGGCGCCGCCGAGCGCGAGGGCGATCTCGGCGATGACCCCTGGGCGGTTGGGCACGGAGGCGCGCAGCTCGATCGCCGTGTCGCCCGCCCCGCCGACCAGGCCGGCGCCGAGCAGCGCCTCACGCTCGGCGCGCGAGCGCTCGTTCCAGGCGCTCACCGCGCGCGCGTCCCCCGCTGCGAGCCAGCCGCGCACCTCCTGCAGACGCGCCGCCAGCCCGTCGATGGCGTCCGTGAGCGCGTCGCGGTTGGACATGTAGATGTCGGTCCAGATCGCCGTGTTGGCGCCCGCGACGCGCGTTGCGTCGCGGAAGCTCGGGCCGACCGCGGGCAGGCGCTTGGACTCTTCGCCCAGCAGCGTCGCGGTCTCGGCGACGAGCAGGTTCGCGAGCACGTGTGGCAGGTGTGAGACGCCGGCCATCAGGCGATCGTGGGTCTCCGCGTCGATCGCCTCGGGACGTGCTCCGAAGCGGCTGAGTAGCCGGTGCAGGCGCTCGTAGAGCACGCCCGCAGTGCTGCCTTTGGCGGGGGTCAGGTACCAGGTAGCGCCATCGAAGAGATCCTCCCGCGCGTGCGCGACGCCGGAGGTCTCGGCGCCCGTGAGCGGGTGACCGCCGACGAAGCGCTCGTCGGCGGCTGCGTCGGCGAGCACGCGCTTGGTCGAACCGACATCGGTCACGACACAGTCCGGACCGGCGCTCTCCAGCGCCAGGCGCACGGTCTCCACGAGCGCGCCCACGGGCGTAGCGGCAAACACGACGTCGGCGCCGGCGACGGCGCTCGCGACGTCCGCGGTCTCGCTATCGATCACGCCGAGCTCGAGCGCCTTCGCGCGCACGTCCGCGTCGGCGTCAAACCCGCACACCTCGGCCTCGGCGCGCACGCGCGCGGCCAGTCCGATCGAGCCCCCGATCAGGCCCACGCCGAGGACCGCAATCCGCATCCGCTCAGGGCTGCGCCGTCTGCGCTGGGGCGACGTTGCGGGCGCGTACAGACTCTGCCAACGCCTCCAGCACCTCGACGGTCGTCTCCCAGCCGATGCATCCGTCGGTGATCGACTGCCCGTAGCGCACCTCGACCCCGGGCCGCAGATCCTGGCGCCCAGGGATGAGAAACGACTCGAGCATCACGCCGACGATGGCGTCGTTGCCACTCGCGATCTGCTCGCCGACGTCAGCAGCCACGCGCGGCTGGCGCTCGGGGTCCTTGCCGCTGTTGTCGTGGCTGAGGTCGATCATCACGCGCGTCGGCAGGCCCGCGACGTCGAGCAGCCCCAGCGCCGCCGCGACACTCGAGGTTTCGTAGTTGGGCTGGCCTTTTCCACCACGCAGGATGATGTGACAGTCCTCGTTGCCGCGCGTGTACAGGATCGCCGGCGTGCCATTCGGATCGATGCCGGCAAACGCGTGTGGCTCCGCCGCGGCGCGAACAGCGTCCACGGCCACCTGCACGTTGCCATCGGTGCGGTTCTTGAAACCGACCGGCATCGACAACCCCGACCCGAGCTGGCGGTGGATCTGGCTCTCGGTCGTACGCGCGCCGATCGCACCCCACGAGACGGCGTCGGCGATGTACTGCGGCGTGATCGGGTCCAGGAACTCGCATCCGACGGGAATCCCGGAGTCGAGCACGCCAAGCAGCACGCGCCGGGCGAGGTGCAGTCCCGCGTTGACGTCGCCCGAGCCGTCGAGGTGCGGGTCGTTGATCAGACCCTTCCAGCCCGTAGTCGTCCGTGGCTTCTCGAAGTAGACGCGCATCGCGATCAGCAGCTCGCTGCTCAGATCGCGTGCGAGCTGGCCGAGCAGCGCCGCGTACTCGAGGGTCGCGTCGGGATCGTGCACGCTGCACGGCCCGACAACGGCGAGCAGTCGGACATCGGTCCCCTCCAGCACAGCGCGGATGTCGCGGCGGCCGCGGATCACGACGTCCGCCTGCTCGCGGCTCAAAGGCAGCTCCTCGAGCAGCGCATCGGGCGAGAGCAGCGGCACGACCTTTTCGATCCGACGGTCGCGGACGTAGTCAGCCGGACGCAGCTCGGCACTGGGCGGCTCAGACAAGAGCCGACGCCCTCCCTACGAGCGCTTTGCCGGCGAGCGCCGCCGCGCGCTCGACTGCGAGTGCGTAGTCGGCGAAGTCCTCCGCGCGCAGCGCCTGCGGTCCGTCGCAGATCGCCTCGTCGGGGTTGGGGTGCACCTCGACGATGATGCCGTCGGCTCCGACCGCTGCGGCCGCCAGCGACAACGGCGTGACAAGATCGCGCCGCCCGGCGGCGTGGCTTGGGTCAACGATCACGGGCAGGTGCGAGAGCTCCTTGAGCACGGGCACGGCCATCAGGTCGAGCGTGAAGCGGTACGCGGTCTCGAACGTGCGGATTCCGCGCTCGCACAACATAACGTTGGGGTTGCCTTCCTTGAGGATGTACTCGGCGGCCATCAGCAGCTCGTCGAGCGTGGCAGAAAGCCCGCGCTTGAGCAGGACCGGACGCCCGGCGCGGCCGAGCTCCGCCAGTAGCGGGTAGTTCTGCATGTTGCGCGCGCCGATCTGGATCACGTCGGCGACCTCCAGAACCGGATCGAGGTCGGCGATGTCCATCAGCTCGGTGACGATCGGCAGGCCGGTCTCGGCCTTTGCCTCGGCGAGCAGTTTGAGACCCTCCTGCCCCAATCCCTGGAAGGCGTACGGAGAGGTGCGCGGCTTGTACGCGCCGCCGCGCAGCAGCGTGGCGCCGGCATCGCGCACCGCGTGAGCGGTCTGCAACGTCTGCTCGCGCGACTCCACGGTGCATGGGCCGGCGATCAGCACGAAGTTGTCCCCCCCGACCTTGCGTCCGTCGATCTCGAGCACGGTGCGCTCGCCGTGGGTGATCTGCGCGGAGGCGAGCTTGTAGGGCTTCAGGATCGGCACCACGCGATCGACACCGGGCTGACCCTCGAGGCCGAGGCTTTCGACGTTGGCATCCTGCTCGACGTCGCCGATCGCGCCGATCACCGTCAAGCGCGCGCCCGAGATGCGATGCGCGCGCGCACCGGCTCGCTCGATCTTGGTGACGACCTCCTCCACCTCCTCCTCGGTGGCGGTCTCTTTCATGACAATCATCATCGATTCATCCTTTCACTGCGCCTGGGATCTTAGAGGTGACGAGTGGCCGCCTCTCGTTCGTCGTGATGAGGACGCTGAGACGCCCGCGTGGGTGGCGCTCGGTCCCGTTCGAGGGACCCGGTGCGGCTGCAGGCACCCGCTCACGGACGGGTGCAGGCCGGAGCGCCTAGATAAATCGCCAGGCGAAATAGGCGCATGAAGACGGCCACGTGACGGTGACACGAACTGCTGGAGCGTATGTGCGAACCGGCGCTGTCATGGCTATCTGCACGGTTTGTAGCAGAGAAAGAGCATGCCGTCGAGTAGTGGGAGACAATCTTCGCGGCGCCGTGCGCCAGGTGCACGCCATGGCCGACCCATGGCCGACAGTTCGCTCAGACGAGCGCGAGGACCTCGGCGAGCGCGTCGAGGAAGCGCGTGTTCTCCTCCGGCAGGCCGTAGGTGACCCGCAGGGCGGGCACCTCGCTGCCGAGCGCGCTGCCGCCGCGCACGAGCACACCGCGCTCGTGCAGGCCGCGCATGACCTGCTGCTCGTCGCGATCGGCGCCGAGCGCGAACCAGCAGAAGTTCGCCTGCGACTCAGCGGGCTCGATGCCGAGTGCGCGCAGGCGCTCATCGACGGAGATCCGCTCGGCGACCGTGCGGATCACGCGATCCTCGACCGCGTCCTGGTGGGCGAGCGCCTCGACCGCCGCGGCCTGGGCGAGCGCGTTGCAGAAGAACGGCTGGCGCACCTGATCGAGCGCCGGCGGCAGCTCCTCGGAGCCGCACAGCGCGAAGCCGGCGCGCAGCCCGCACAGGCCGTACACCTTGGAGAACGTGCGCAGCAGCACGAGGTTGGGGTGGGCGTCGAGCAGCTCCAGCGAGGCGTCGGGGTCCTCGAGCGTGCTGAACTCGCAGTAGGCCTCATCGAGGATCACGCACACGTGGCGCGGGACCTCCGCGAGGAAGCCGGCGATGTCCGCGAGCGCAACCGCCGTGCTGGTGGGGTTGTTGGGATTGCAAACGAGCACCAGCCGGGTGGCGACGTTGATCTCGCGCAGCATCGCCTCCAGGTCGTGGCGCTCGTGCTCATCGAGCGCGACGGTCACCGCGCGGGCGCCCGAGGCCGCGCTGAGATGCGGATAGACCGAGAACGACGGCCAGGCATACACGAGCTCGGCGCCCGGCTCCAGCAGTGCCTCGCCGGCGGCGAGCAAGATGTCACACGAGCCGTTGCCGATCGCGATACGCGAGACGGGGACGCCGTAGCGATCACTGAGGCGCTGGCGCAGCAGCGAGTTGGACGGGTCGGGGTAGCGGTTGAGCGTGCCGAGCGCGCGCTCGATCGCCTCGCGCACGGCCGGCAGCGGTGGGTAGGGCGACTCGTTGCTGGCCAGGCGCACGAGCGGCTCCTGCTGTGCGTAGCCGCCCGCGGCGGGATAGGCCGGAATGCGCCTGATGCGCTCTGAGAACTCGATCGCCACGCGCACATTGTGTCGTGTTCCGTCCGTGACGGCGCTGCGCGCCGGCCGGCATTGTGTCGTGTTCCGTCCGTGACGGCGCTGCGCGCCGGCCGGACTACTGTGCCGCGTCCAGGTCGGTGCGCAGCTCGCGTGCGTTGCCCAGGTAGACGTGCGCGGGCACGTGCTCGTCGTCGGCGTAGTAGTGAATCAGCACCCTGATCACGCGTGGCATCGACTGCGGGACGGGGATCTCCTGCGCACACAGCAGCGGTACGCGGTCGAAGCCGACGGCGCGGGCGGCGACCGCCGGGAACTCGGCGTTGAGGTCCCGGGTGGCGGTGAATACGCAGCTGACGACGCTGTCCGGCGTGAGCGCGTTGCGCCGCATGATCTCCTGCATGAGCTCGCTGGTCGCGTCGAGGATGTCCTTGGCGTCGTTGCGCTCGACGCTTACGGCGCCCCGCAGGGCGAACAGTCGCATGGCGCGCGATTCTGTCAGAGCGCGAGCGCGCGCAGACGCTCGAGCTCCGACTCGTCCACCCGGCGATGCGCTCCCCGCGCCAGTCCGTCCAGCGCCAGCGGGCCGAAGCGCGTGCGTTCGAGCTCGAGCACCGGATGACCGACCGCCAGGCACATCCGGCGCACCTGGCGGTTGCGTCCCTCGTGGATCGTCAGCTCGAGCAGGTTCGAGCCGGCGCCGCCGACTCGGCGCACGCGCGCCGGCGCGGTGACGCCATCGTCGAGGGCAACACCGGCGCGCAACGCGCGCAGTGTCGCGCCCGAGACCGGAGCGCCCCCGAGACGAGCACGGTAGGTCTTGGGCACCTCGAAGCGCGGATGGGTCAGCCGGTTGGCGAGCTCGCCGTCGTTGGTGAGCAGGATCAGGCCCGCACTGTCGATGTCGAGCCGTCCGACCGGGTACAGGCGCAGCCCGCGCGCGGGCACGAGCTCGACGACGGTCGGCCGCCCGTGCGTGTCGCGCGCGCTCGAGACCACGCCGACGGGCTTGTTCAGCGCGTACAGCACGCGCGGCTCGGGTCCCGCGAGCGGCCGTCCGTCGAGCGCCACGCGGCTGCTCTCATCCACGTCACGAGCCGGGTCGGTGACGATCTGCCCCCGCACGCTCACACGTCCGGCCGCGATCAGCTCCTCAGCGGAGCGTCGCGACGCGACGCCCGCGTGGGCGAGGTACTTCGCTAGGCGCATCGCCGATTTTCGGTGAGTGTGCGCATCCGCTGCAACCATAGGACGGACGATGGACCTGCAACTGCTCGATCAGACGCTCGCCGCCCGGGGCGAGCCGCGCTTTCGCGCCGGCCAGATCTGGGCGTGGGCGGCCCGCGGCGCAAACGGCTATGAGCAGATGACCAATCTGCCGGCCTCGCTGCGGGAGGCGCTCGCCGGCGAGCTGCCGTTCTCGACGCTGTGCCTGCGCGAGGAGGCTCATTCCAGTGACGGCACCGTCAAGGCGCTGTTCGACACCGCCGACGGCCGACCGCTGGAGGCCGTGCTGATGCGCTACCGCGATCGCCCGGCGGCCGGCAGGAGCGGCGCGCCGCAGGGCGGCAGGCGCTCGATCTGTGTCTCCTCGCAGTCAGGGTGCCCGTTGACGTGCACGTTCTGCGCCACGGGCGCGATGAAGTTCGCGCGCAACCTGAGCGCCTCGGAGATCCTCGACCAGGTGCTTCACTTCCGCCGCATCGAAGCGATCGACCATTGCGTGTTCATGGGCATGGGCGAGCCGATGCTCAACCTCGACAACGTGCTCGCGGCGTGCGAGCGCCTTCCCGACATCGGCGTCACGCACCGACGCACCACGATCTCGACGGTCGGCTGGATTCCCGGCATCGAACGGCTTGCGGAATCTGAGATGCCGCTGCGACTGGCTTTGTCGCTGCATGCGGCCGATGACGCGCTCCGCTCGCAGCTGATGCCGGTGAACGAGCGCTATCCGCTGCGAGACGTGATCGAGGCGTGCCGCGCGTTCTACGCGCGCAAGCGTCGGCGCGTGTTCATCGAGTACGTGATGCTCGCAGGCGTCAACGACCGCTACCAGCAGGCGCTCGCCCTCGCCGACGCTTTGACAGGCGGACCAGCCGGCTCGCCGCCGATCTTCAAGGTCAACCTGATCCCCTACAACCCGACCGCGACGGGCCCGTACTCGGGCTCGAGCCGTGAGTCGATCGCGGCGTTCCGCGCTGCGCTCGAGTCGCGCGGAGTGCCCGTCACCGTGCGTCTCACCCGCGGGCGCGACATCGACGCAGCCTGCGGTCAGCTCGCCGCCAGCGCCGCCTGAGTAGACGCGGCCCTAGGAGGCGCGGGCCTCGCCGGCTCGGAGCAACCGCTCGCGCAGCTCGGCCTGCTCCTCGGGTGTTGGGTCCCAGCGGGCGATGTCGGGCAGCTCGTCGAGGCTGCGCAGCCCGAACAGCTTCAGGAACTGCGGCGTGGTGCGATAGAGGACCGCGCCGAACTGCGAGTGACCGGCCTCCTCGATCAGACCCCTGTCGAGCAGCGTGGCGCTGGCGGAGTCGGCGCTGACGCCGCGAATACGGGTGATCTCGGGGCGCGAGATCGGCTGCAGGTAGGCGACGATCGCGAGCGTCTCGGCCTGCGCGGGACTGAGCGTCGCTGCGCGTGGGCGGCTGAACAGGCGCCGCGCGGCGTCCTCGCTGGCGGGGTCGCTCGCGAGCGTCCAGCCGCCGCCGAGCTCACGCAGCCTGATCCCGCGTCGCCCCGGCGCGTACTCCTCGGCGAGCACCGCCAGTGCGGCGAGCACGGCACCCTCGCCGGACTGCGTTGCATCGGCCAGCTCGCCGGGGGTGAGCGGGTCCGAGGACAGGAACAGCAGCGCCTCGACGGTGCAGACGAGCGTTGGCAGCTCCTCGCCTGCCGGCGCCGACGCTGCTTCGGCCGCACCCGGCGCCGTGCCAATCCGGGCTGCGTCCTCGACGCCGTCCATCGTCGTCTCGCCTGCCTCGTTCATCCGGACAGTCCTCCACCGGCTCCCGCGCTCAGCGCGACCGGCGGTGCGGCCGTCTCGCGGGCCTGGGCGTGGATCGCGATCTCGCCGAAGCTCTCCTGCTGCTCCCATTCGGCCTCGCCGCGTTTGTAGAGCTCGAGCAGCGCGAACAGCGTAACGGCCACGGTCATGCGGTCGGCTCCGCGCACGGCCTCGTCGAAGCTGAACGTCCCGCGCTCCAGCAGTTTGCGCAGGTGCGACAGACGCTCTGCGACGGTGACGCGCAGCGCCGAGATGTGGCGGACGTTGATCGCCGGCGGCATCAGCAGCAGCCGGCCGATCGCCTCGCCCAGCAGCTGCGGGTGCTGGGAGCCGTCCGCCGCGTGCACGATCGCGCGGCGCAGGTGCGCGGGTGCCGGTGCGGAGCGAAAGCGCACGCCGTGCTCGCCCGCGAGCAGCTCGCCCAGGTGCGCCGCGGCGGCACGGTAACGACGCGCATCGAGCATCCGCGCGAGCAGCTCCTCGGCCGCCTGTTCGGGCTCGATGTCGAGCAGCTCCTCCTCCTCGCTCGAGAGCATCAGGCGTGACTTCAGCTCGAGCAGCGCCGCCACCAGCACGATGAACTCGGTGGCGGTCTCGAGATCTAGCTCGCCGCGCTGCTCGAGATGGTCGAGGTAGGCGAGCACGACTTCTGCGAGCTGCAGCTCGAGCAGGTCGACCTCTTCGCGCAGCACGAGCGTCAGCAACAGGTCGAACGGCCCGCTGAACACGTCGAGGTCGAGCTCGAGCGCGCCCAGGCTCACTGCGTCACCGTCGGCGGGGCTGTACGTCGCATGCTCATCCGCGCACCGTAGCGGCCGAAGCTGACGTGCCTGCGGACTGGTTGCCCCCGCCGCGCTGCGGCGGCCCCACGCCCATGCGCTCGCGCACGTCGGCGAGCGTCTCCGCGGCGATCGCCTGCGCTCGCGCGGCGCCGTCCGCGAGGATCGCCTCGAGCGCGACCTCGTCGCCGCGCAGCCGCTCGTAGCGCTCGCGCACCGGCGCCAGGTAGTCGATGACGCCGGCCGCGACGGCCTGCTTCAGCTCGCCGTATCGCGCCTGCGCAAACTCGGCTTCGATCGTCGCGGGGTCGGCGCCGCGAGCCGCAGCGAGAATTTCGATCAGGTTGCTCACGCCCGGCTTGTCCGCGTCGCGGCGCACCTCGCTGCCGGAGTCGGTGACCGCGCTCTTCAGCTTCTTCTCGATCGCCTTCGGCTCGTCGAGCACATACACGGTGCCCAGCTCGGAGCCTCCGGTCGTGGACATCTTGCGCGTCGGCTCCTGCAGGTCCATGATCCGCGCGCCGACCTCCGGGATGCGGTGCTCGGGCACGACGAGGATCTCCTCACCACCGCCGAAGCGGGCGTTGAGGCGCCGGGCGACGTCGCGCATCAGCTCGAGGTGCTCGCGCTGGTCCTCGCCGACGGGCACCTCGTGCGCGCGGTAGGCGAGCACGTCGGCGGCCTGCAGCACGGGATACACCAGCAGCCCGGCCGAGACGAGCTCACGCTGCGCGAGCGACTTGTCGCGGAACTGGTGCATGCGCTGCAGCCTGCCCAGCTCGGTGACGCTGCTCAGCAGCCACGTCAGCTCGGTGTGCTCATGGACGTCGCTCTGGCGGAAGAGGATGCAGCGCCGCGGGTCGAGGCCGGCAGCGAGCAGGATCGCGGTCGTGTCGTACAGGCGCTCGCGCAACTCGACCGGGTCGTAGGCGACGGTGATCGCGTGCAGGTCGACGATGCAGAAGATGCCATCGCCGCGCTCCTGGCTCGAGACGTACTGGGCGATCGCGCCGATGTAGTTGCCGAGGTGCTTGCGCCCGGTCGGCTGGATACCGGAGAAGATGCGCATTGGGTCGATCGGCCTCGGCTCGCTCTGACTCTCGGGCTCGCGTGCTAGCGACGCCGCAGCGAGCTGTCGGTGAGCCAGGGAGGATCCCAGCCGGTGTCGGCCTGGTTGACGTTCGTTCCGGGCGCCACGATCTCGTCGATGCGGTCGAGAACGTCCGCGCTCAACGTCCGCTCGAGCGCCGGCAGCTGGCTTTCGAGCTGCTCCATCGTGCGCGGGCCGATGATCGCCGCGGTCACGGCGCGATGGCCGGTGACGAACGCGAGCGCCAGCTCGATCAGCGAGATCCCAGCCTCGTCCGCCAGCTCACCCAGCGCCTGGGCGGCCTCGAGCTTCGCCCGGTTGCCGGGGATCGACATGTCATAGCGCGAAGGGATCATCTGCGCCCGCCGGCTCTCACCAGGCGAGTCGCCACCCTTCCCGTACCTGCCCGACAGCCAACCGCCGGCGAGCGGACTCCACGGGATCACGCCCATCCCGTACTGCTCGCACACCGGCAGCACATCGGCCTCGATGCGCCTGATCAGCATCGAGTAGGGCGGCTGCTCGCACCTGAAGCGCTCGCGGCCGCGCTGCTCGGCTACCCACTGCGCCTCGACGATCATGTGCGCTGGGAACGTCGAGCTGCCGACGTAGCGCACCTTGCCCGAGTGCACGAGGTCGCTCAGCGCGCCGAGTGTCTCGTCGATGTCGGTGTCCGGCTCGGGGCGGTGGATCTGGTAGAGGTCGATGTGGTCGGTTTTCAGCCGCCGGAGGCTGTTCTCGACCTCCTCGATGATCCAGCGGCGCGAGTTGCCGAACCGGTTCGGATCGTCGTCATGCATCTTCCCGTGGACCTTGGTGGCGAGCACCACCGACTCGCGCCGGCCGCCCGCGAGCGCCTTGCCGACGATCTCCTCGGACTCCCCGCGCGAGTACACGTCGGCGGTGTCGATGAAGTTGATCCCCGCGTCGAGCGCGCGGTGGATGATCCGGATCGAGTCCTCGTGATCGGTGTTGCCCCAGGCTCCGAACATCATCGCGCCGAGGCACAGCGGGCTGACGCTCACGCCGGTGCTGCCGAGTTTGCGGTACTCGATCGCCATCGCCGCGGCCTACGCCATGACCTCGCGGATCACGGGGCGCTTCGCCGCCGCGACCTCGTCGAGGCGGCGCACGGGCGTGCTGTAGGGCGCGGAGCGCGCGATCTCCGGGTCCTCGGCGGCCTCCCGGAGGATCGCCGCGATCGCGTCGGCGAACGCGTCGAGGGTCTCCTTCGTCTCGGTCTCGGTCGGCTCCACCATCAGCGCCTCGTCGACGAGCAGCGGGAAGTAGACCGTCGGCGGATGGAAGCCGAAGTCGAGCAGGCGCTTGGCCAGGTCGAGCGTCTTGATCTGGAGGGCGCGCTTCATCGGGCCGCCGGAGAGCACGAACTCGTGCATGCAGAGCTCGCCGTAGGCGAGCGGCAGATACTCGGCGACACCGTGCTCCTTCAAGCGCGCGAGCAGGTAGTTGGCGTTGAGCACGGCCGTCTCGGAGGCGTCCCTGAGGCCATCGCCGCCGAGCGAGCAGATGTAGGCGTAGGCGCGCACGAAGCACCCGTAGTTGCCCTGGAAGCCGCGCAGGCGGCCGATCGACTTCGGCCGGTCGTGGTCGAGATCGAACTGCGCCTCGCGACGCACGACCACGGGTACCGGCAGGAACGGCGCGACGCGGTCTGAGACGGCGATCGGCCCCGCGCCGGGGCCGCCGCCACCGTGCGGCTGGGTGAAGGACTTGTGCAGGTTGAAGTGCACGATGTCGAAGCCCATGTCGCCGGGGCGCGAGAGTCCCATCACCGCGTTGAGGTTGGCGCCGTCGTAGTAGAGGGTCGCGCCGACGCCGTGCACGATCTCGGCGATCGCGGTGATGTTGGGGTCGAACAGCCCGAGCGTGTTCGGGTTGGTGAGCATCAGGCACGCGACATCGGTGTCCGCCTTCGCGCGCAGGTCGTCGATGTCGATGCCACCGTCGGCGTTGGTGGCGAGCTTGACGACCTCGAAGCCGGCCATTGTCACGGTCGCGGGGTTGGTGCCGTGGGCGGTGTCGGGCGTCAGCACCTTGTGGCGCGTCTCGCCGCGGTCCTCGTGGAAGGCGCGCGTCAACAGCACTCCGGCGAGCTCGCCGTGGGAGCCGGCGGACGGCTGCAGCGACACGTGGGGCAGCCCGGAGATCTCCGATAGGGCACGCTGCAGGTTCCACATCAGCTCGAGCGCCCCCTGGGCATGCTCGGGGTCCTGCAGCGGGTGCAGACGCGCGTGCCCGGGGAGCGCGGCGACGCGCTCGTGCAGACGCGGGTTGTGCTTCATCGTGCACGATCCGAGCGGATAGAAGCCCGAGTCGAGATCGAAGTTGCGCTTGGAGATGCCGACGTAGTGGCGCACGATCTCGGGCTCTGAGACCTCCGGCAGGCGCGGCGGCTCCGAGCGACGAAAGCGCTCCGGCAACAGCTCACCGACGTCCACGGCGGGGACGTCGAGCTCGGGGCACACGAATGCGCGGCGTCCCGGCGCGCCCTTCTGGAAGATCGTCCTCGCCACGTCGCGCTGCAGGGGCGGTGTCGCGCTCACGGGCGCGCCCCCGTGGGGCTGACGCGTCTCGATGCTCGGGTCCGAGTGGAGGTGGTTATCGTCGATCGGGGTCATACGACCACCGTTTCGCGTTGCTCGCTCGCAACGGCGGCACCCAGGACATCGACCAGCCGGTCGATGTCGGCGCGCGTGCGCCGCTCGGTGATCGCGACGAGCAGCACGCCGCGGTCCTCGTCGCGTCCGCTGAGCGCGCGCACGTCGACGCCCGGGTTGACGCCCTGCTCGGCGCACCTGCGCCTGACCGCCGCGACGTCTGCGTCGAGGCGCAGCGCGAACTCGCGGATCACCGGCTGCTCGTACAGCTTCTCGACGCCCGGGAGGGCAGCGAGCTGCTCGCGCGCGTAGTGGGTGCGGGCCAACAGCAGCTCACCCAGCTCGACGATTCCGCGCCGTCCGAGCCAGGAGAGGTAGACGACGCCGGCGAGCGCGTTGAGCGCCTGTGCGGTGCAGATGTTCGACGTCGCCTTCTCGCGGCGGATGTGCTGCTCGCGGGTCTGCAGCGTCAGCACGAACCCGCGCCTGCCGTCGACGTCGACGGTCTCGCCCGCGATGCGCCCGGGCATGCGCCGCAGGTACTCCTCGCGGGCCGCGAACAGGCCGAAGGAGGGCCCGCCGAAGTCCAGGCGGTTGCCGAGCGGCTGTCCCTCTCCCACCGCCACATCGACGCCGCAGTCGCCGGGGGGCGCGAGCACGCCCAGCGTGATCGGATCGACCTGCGCGACGACGACCGGGCCGGCGCCGCCAGCGGGGCCGGCGGCTGCCTTGGCGGCGGCGCTCAGGGCGGCGGCGTCCTCGACCGCTCCGTAGAAGTTCGGCTGCGCGAAGATCGCAGCGCTCGTGTCGCCGTCGATCGCCTCGGTCCAGGCGTCGAGATCGGTGACGCCGTCGCGCAGTGGCACCTCGATCACCTCCGCGTCGTAGCCATGCGCGTTTGTGCGAAGCGTCTGGATCGAGTGCGGGTGCAGGCCGGCGCTCACGACGAAGCGTCGGCGGCCGTTGTGGAGCTTTGCCAGATAGCCCGCCGCCGCTACCGCCGAGGGTCCCTCGTACACAGACGCGTTGGAGACCGGCAGGCCGGTGAGCTCTGCGATCGCCGTCTGGTACTCGAACATCACCTGCAGCGTCCCCTGTGAGATCTCCGGCTGGTAGGGGGTGTAGGGCGTCAGGAACTCCGAGCGCTCGGTCAGCATGTCGATCAGCGCCGGGACGTAGTGGTCGTACATGCCCGCCCCGAGGAAGCTCAGCTCGTCCTCGGCGCTGGTGTTGCGCGCCGCCAGCGCGCGCAGGTGCTCGAACACATCCTGCTCGGGGAGCCCGTCGGGCAGCTCCAGCGCGCGGTCGAGGCGCACCGGCGCAGGTATCTGGCGGTCGAAGATCTCCTGCAGGGTGGGCACCCCGATTACCGCGAGCATCGCGTCGAGATCCTCGCGGGTGATGGCGGTGTAGCGACTCAACTAACGTTCAGCCTAGCCAGACAGCGTGGCCATGTAGGAGGCGGCGTCGAGCAGCGCCTCGCGCTCCGCGGGATCGGACAGGCGCACCTTGACGAGCCAGCCTTCGCCGTAGGGGTCCTCGTTGATCATCCCGGGGTTCTCAACGACGACCTCGTTGATCTCGACGATCTCGCCGGAGAGCGGAGCGACGACGTCCGAGACGGCCTTGACTGACTCGACCTCGGTGTAGGGAGCGTCCTTGCTCAGCGTCGTGCCGAGCGCGGGCGCCTCGAAGAACACGACCTCACCGAGCGAGTCCTGCGCGTACCACGTGATGCCGAGGGTCGCGAGCGTGGGATCGGCCTCGTCGATGCGCGCCCAGTCGTGTTCGGGGTGATACAGCAGCTCGGCTGGATAGCTGGCCTGGGCCATTCACGAGTCCTTTCTGTAGAGCGGCTTGTCCTCGACGACGGCGGGGCGCATCTTGCCACGAACGTCTATCTCCAGCCGGGTGCCAGTGGCGGCGCGCTCCGCGGGCACGTAGGCCATCCCGATGCCCGTCTGCAGGCACGGGGAGAACGTGCCGCTGGTGACCTCGCCGCCGCCGAGCACCGGATTGCCCTGGCGGGCGATCCCGGGGCCGTCGATCGTGAACGCGACGAGCCTCTCGGCCGGACCGCGCTCGCGCACCCCTCGCACGGCGTCCGCGCCGATGAAGCCGGTGTCCTCCTTGCAGCACCACGCCAGGCCCGCTTCGATCGGGCCGCGATCGACGCTGAGGTCGTTGCCGTAGAGGTGGAAGCACACCTCCAGGCGCAGCGTGTCGCGCGCGCCAAGGCCAGCGGGCACGGCGCCGCGGCGAACGAGCTCATCCCACAGCATCGGCGCGTCCTCGGGGCTGGACAGCAGCTCGACGCCGTCCTCACCCGTGTAGCCGGTGCCGCACACGATCACCTCCATGCCGGCGAGGCGTCGCGGCTCGGCGACCATGCGCGGCGGCAACGGCGAGTCGGAGATCGCCTGCACGATCTCCCGCGCCAGCGGCCCCTGGACGGCTAGCATCGCCCAGTCGTCGATCCGGTCGCGCACCTCGACGTCGGGCTGCTCGATCGCCTGCGCGTTGAACCAGGCGAGGTCGCGCACGTGGTTGGCGGCGTTGGTGATCGTGAGGTAGCGGTCCGCGTCGAGGCGGTAGGTGAACAGGTCGTCGAGCACGCCGCCGTCCTCGCGACAGAGGACGCTGTACTGCGCCCCGCCGGGCGCGATCTTGGCGACGTCGTTGGAGAGCAGCCGCTGCAGCAGCTCGAGCGAGCCGGGGCCGCTGGTTTCGATCTCGCCCATGTGCGAGACGTCGAAGATCCCGCACGCCTCGCGCACCGCCATGTGCTCGGGCAGAACGCCCTCGTATTGCACCGGCATCTCCCACCCGGCGAAGTCAACGAGCTTCGCCCCTGCCTGGACGTGGCGGTCGAACAGCGGCGTGCGCCGGAGGGTGGCGGCGGAGGACATGTGCCGCAGGCTAGCGGGGAGACAGGCCCCGGCCGAGGTCAACGACTTCGCTGTGCTCGAGATCGCGGCGCTTCAAGCAGCAATCGTTAGATGGAGTGCCTCTCGCTCACGCTGGTCGTCCGAGGATCCGGGCTCGGGCGAGAGCATCAGCCGCAACGCGTCGATGACGTTCGCGCGAGCCTCCTCACGAGTCTGGCCCTGGCTGTGGACACCAGCCACCTCGGGGATCGAGGCGAGGATCCAGCCATCCTCTCCAGGCTCGTAGACGATCGTCAGGTCGAGTTGCTCAGGCACTAGGGACAAGATTACCTCTAGTCCGACTGACCGAGTTGATCGGGACAGTCTCGCCGTAGCGGAGCCGCGACGTAGTGGTTTCGCTGTTCAGCCGGCGCATGCGCCGGCTGTGGCGGGCCGCATGCGG
>Ga0208849_1000479_pt1 | contig 37470 bp, 33 predicted proteins | sample NGESurdeep072012_10_FD_184470 | JGI IMG/M metagenome (GOLD analysis project Ga0208849, IMG submission 184470) | Arctic peat soil microbial communities from Barrow, Alaska - NGEE Surface sample 53-3 deep-072012 (SPAdes) | ecosystem: Environmental > Terrestrial > Soil > Wetlands > Peat ... | reverse complement strand
CTCAGCCGCGATGCGGCGGTGGGTGCGATCTGCGGCCTGCTGGTGGCGCTGATGGTCGGCGCGTCCTATGCGGCGGTGCCATTCTACAACTGGTTCTGCCGCGCCACCGGCTTCAACGGCACCACCCAGGTCGCAACCGCGGCGCCGACATCGGCGCCGCTGGCACGCAAGATCGCGGTACGCTTCGATTCCAACGTCGCGGGCGGGCTGCCGTGGAAGTTCGAGCCGGAAAAGACCGAGATCGAGATCCGGATCGGCGAAGTCGTCACGGTCTATTACAACGTCACCAATGAATCGGCGCGGACCACCGCCGGGCAGGCCGCCTACAACGTGGCGCCGCTCACGGTCGGCAAGTATTTCGAGAAGATCAACTGCTTCTGCTTCACCGAGCAGACCATGGCCCCCGGCGAGACCCGCCAGATGACGGTGGTGTTCTATGTCGACCCCTCGGTGGTCAAGGACAGCGATAACGACAGCCTCAACACCATCACGCTGTCCTATACCTTCTATCCCGTGCGCGATCCGGCGCCGCAGCCGCTGGCGGCAACCGAGCCGGACCGGCGCAAGGGAGACCTCTGAGCGCCGGGGTTTTTCGCATCCCGGGATTTGATTTTTGAGACGAACAGGTGCCGAATACCACCGGCACGCCAACGGAGAGACCGCAATGGCTACGGCGCAAATCAAGCACGATTACCACCTTGTCGACCCGAGTCCGTGGCCGATCATAGGCTCGATCTCGGTTTTCTTCATGGCCGTCGGCGCCATCATCTGGATGCATCATTTGTCCGCGGTCGCGCCGATCATTTTCGGTATCGGCGTGATCGGCGTGCTCTACACCATGGCGAGCTGGTGGGTGGACGTGATCCGCGAGGCGCAGTACCAGGGCGATCACACCCGCGTGGTGCAGATCAGCCACCGCTACGGCATGATCCTGTTCATCGCCTCCGAGGTGATGTTCTTCGTCGCCTGGTTCTGGGCGTTCTTCAATTCCGCGCTGTTCCCGGCGGACGCGGTTCATGCAACGCGTGACGCGGTGTTCGGCTGCGGAGCCGGCACCCAGATGGGCGCGTGCAGCGTGCCGGGCACCTGGCCGCCGAAGGGCATCGATGCCTTCGATCCCTGGCATCTGCCGCTGTTGAACACGCTGTTGCTGCTGACCTCCGGCACCACGGTGACCTGGGCGCATCACGCGCTGCTCCATAACGATCGCAAGGGTCTGAAATACGGGCTGTTGCTCACCATCCTGCTCGGCCTCACCTTCACCGGCGTGCAGGCCTGGGAATACACCCACGCCGCGTTCGGCTTCGCCGGCAATATCTACGGCGCCACCTTCTTCATGGCGACCGGCTTCCACGGCTTCCATGTGATCATCGGAACCATCTTCCTGATCGTCTGCCTGCTGCGGGCCAATGCCGGACACTTCTCGCCGACCCAGCATCTCGGCTTCGAATTCGCCGCCTGGTACTGGCATTTCGTCGACGTGGTGTGGCTGTTCCTGTTCATCTGCATCTATGTCTGGGGCACCGGCGGCGGAAGGCTGGCGGGCGCCGAGTAACCGGTCGTCACATGCGCGACAGCGGGGGCGGCCGCGGGGCCGCCCTTTTCGGTGGGCGACGTGCGAAAGAACAACCGATGCCGGGCTACAACTCACCGACGATGGCTCAGAGCGCGATGCGCGGCATCGCTTGCCGATGTCCGCGCTGCGGCCAGGGCAAGCTCTATGCGGGATTCCTGACGCTGCGGCCGAACTGTGCGGCCTGCGGCCTCGACTATGCCTTTATCGACAGCGGCGATGGTCCTGCGATTTTCATCATCATGATCGCCGGCGCGATCGTCGTCGGCTGTGCCCTGATCGTGGAGGTGAAATACCAGCCGCCGTACTGGCTGCATGCGGTGCTCTGGCTGCCGCTCATTCTCGCCACCACGCTGCTGCCGTTGCGCGCGATGAAGTCGCTGCTGATCGCGCTGCAGTTCCATCACAAGGCCGGCTGATCGACCGCGAGCCAAGATGATGCATTTCTCCGCAACGAGGCGCAACGTCGCCGGCTTTACCGTGTTCACGCTCCTGATGCTGGCACTGTTCATTGGCCTCGGGGTCTGGCAGTTGCAGCGCCGGATCGAGAAACATGCCTTGATCGCGGCTCTGACTGAACGGCTCGCGGCGCCGCCGGAGTCGCTGCCGCCGCCGTCGCAATGGCGCGCGCTGACGCCGGCCGGCGACGAATTCCGCCGGGTTCGCTTGACCGCGACCTATCAGGGGCTTCCGGACGCCATGGTCTACAGTTCCGGTTCGGCGATTCGCGCGGATATTTCCGGTCCCGGCACCTGGGCCTTCCTGCCGGCGCGGCTGCCGACCGGCGAGACCGTCGTCATCAATGCGGGCTTCGTGCCAAACGCCATGCTGGATCGCGGACAACAGGATCGCGCGGTGGCACCGCTGCTGACCGACGCGCCGGTGAAATTGACCGGCTACCTCCGCTTTCCGGAGGCCGCCGGCGTCCTGACGCCACAGCAAAATCTCGCCCAGCGGCTGTGGTTTACCCGGGATCATCTGGCGATGGCGCGGGCGCTCGGGTGGGGCAGCGGCGGCGAGGTCGCGCCGTTCTATATCGATCTGGAAACGCCGGTGCCGGCCAACGGCATCCCGAAGCCCGGGCCGCTCGAGGTCAACCTGCGGGACGACCACATGCAATATGCCATCATCTGGTTCATGCTCGCTGGCGCCGTCGTGATCGCATTCGGGGCGTGGCTGCGGACGCAAATGCGGGACTGACGCGAGCGACTGGCTGGGACCGCCTGACGGGCTACCCATCGCCGCCTCGATCTTCTATGGTGCGGCACCGCTTTGCCGCAGGCAAAGTTATATCATCTCTTGATATCAAAGGCTTAGCGGAAGACCCGGCCTTTGGAGGGCGGATTGACGCGGTATGTTTCGACCCGCGGGGAGGCCCCCGCGCTGGGCTTCTGTGACGTGATGCTGGCTGGGCTTGCCCGCGACGGCGGCCTTTACGTGCCCGAAGCATGGCCGCAACTCGCGCCGGAAGCGATCGCCGGATTTTTCGGCCGGCCCTATTGGGAAGTCGCGGTCGAGGTGATCCGCCCGTTTGTCGGGGGCGAGATTTCGGATGCCGATCTCGGCCGCATGGCCAACGAGGCCTATGCCACGTTCCGCCATCCTGCCGTCGTTCCGCTCGACCAGATCGGCCCCAATCAATTCGTGCTGGAGCTGTTTCACGGCCCGACCCTGGCGTTCAAGGACGTGGCGATGCAGCTGATCGCGCGGCTGATGGATCACGTGCTGGCGCAACGCGCGCGACGCACCACCATCGTGGTCGCGACCTCGGGCGATACCGGCGGCGCCGCGGTCGATGCGTTTGCCGGTCTCGACAATGTCGACCTGATCGTGCTGTTTCCGCACGGCCGCATCTCCGACGTGCAGCGCCGGATGATGACGACGACGGCCGCCGGCAACGTCCACGCGCTGGCCGTCGAAGGCACCTTCGACGATTGCCAGGCGATCGTGAAGGCGCTGTTCAATCATCACAGCTTTTGCGACGCGGTCGCGCTGTCGGGCGTCAATTCGATCAACTGGACGCGGATCGTCGCCCAGGTGGTGTATTATTTCACCGCTGCGGTCGCGCTCGGCGCGCCCACGCGAACGGTGGATTTCACCGTGCCGACCGGAAATTTCGGCGACATCTTCGCCGGCTTCGTCGCCAAGCGGATGGGCTTGCCGATCCGCTGGCTGCGGATCGCCGCCAACCTCAACGACATCCTGCCGCGGACGCTGAAGACCGGCATCTACGAGGTGCGCGAGGTGCATGCCTCGGCTTCGCCGTCGATGGATATCCAGGTCTCGTCGAATTTCGAGCGGCTGTTGTTCGAGGCGAGCGGCCGCGATGCCGGCCTCGTCCGCCGGCTGATGGGGTCGCTGAAACAGTCCGGGCGCTTTGTGCTGCCCGATGCGGTGCTGGCGGCGATCCGCGCGGAATTCGACGCCGGCCGCGCCGACGAAACCGAGACCAGCGCGGCGATCCGCACCGCCTGGCGCGAGGCCGGCGATCTCGTCGACCCGCATACCGCGGTGGCACTGGCGGTCGCGGATCGCGACGCGCCGGATTCGAAGATTCCGAACATTGTGCTGTCGACCGCGCATGCCGCGAAATTTCCCGATGCGGTGGCCGCCGCCTGCGGCGTGCGCCCGGAGCTGCCGCCCTGGCTCGAAGGCCTGATGACCAGGCCGGAGCACATCACGGTCATGAAGAACGATGAGGCCGAAGTCGAACGGTTCGTGCTGTCGGTCAGCCGCGCCGCGAAGCAAGGAGTTGCCGGATGAGTGTCGATATCACCAAGCTTCCTTCCGGCCTGACCGTCATCACCGACACCATGCCGCATCTGGAAACCGCGGCGCTCGGAGTGTGGGCCGGCGTCGGCGGCCGCGACGAGAAGCCCAACGAGCATGGCATCTCGCATTTGCTCGAACATATGGCGTTCAAGGGCACCGTGCGGCGCTCGTCGCGGGAAATCGTCGAGGAAATCGAGGCGGTCGGCGGCGATCTCAACGCCGGCACCTCGACCGAAACCACGGCGTATTACGCCCGGGTGATGAAAGCCGATGTGCCGCTGGCGCTCGACGTGCTGTCCGATATCCTCGCCAATCCGTCGTTCGTGCCGGACGAGCTCGAGCGCGAAAAGGGCGTGATCGTGCAGGAGATCGGCGCCGCGCAGGACACGCCCGACGATGTGGTGTTCGAACATCTCAACGAGCTGTGCTACCCGGATCAGCCGATGGGCCGCTCCTTGCTCGGAACCGCCAAGACCCTGAAGGGTTTCGACCGCGATACGCTGCGCGGCTATCTTGCAACGCATTATCGCGGTCCGGACATGGTGGTGGCGGCGGCGGGCGCCGTCGACCACCGGCGCGTTGTCGAGGAAGTGACGCAGCGTTTCGCGAGCTTCGATGCCGCGCCCGCGCCGAAGCCGCAGCCGGCAATGTTCGGCAAGGGCGGCTCCCGCGTGGTGCACCGCGAACTCGAGCAGGCGCATCTGACGCTGGCGCTGGAAGGGGTGCCGCAGATCGACCTGTCGCTGTTCTCGCTGCAGGTCTTCACCAACACGCTCGGCGGCGGGATGTCGTCGCGGCTGTTCCAGGAGGTGCGCGAAAAGCGCGGACTGTGTTACTCGATCTACACGTTCCATGCGCCGTACGCCGACACCGGCTTCTTCGGGCTCTACACCGGCACCGACCCCGGCGACGCGCCGGAGATGATGGAAGTAATTGTCGACGTCATCAACGATGCGGTCGAAACCCTGACCGAGGCCGAAGTCGCCCGCGCCAAGGCGCAGATGAAGGCGGGCCTGCTGATGGCGCTGGAAAGCTGCAGCTCTCGGGCCGAACAACTGGCGCGCCATGTCCTGGCCTATGGGCGTCCGCTGACAGTGGAGGAACTGGTGGCCCGGATCGACGCCGTGAGCGTGGAATCGACCCGCAACGCCGCGCGTGCCCTGTTGTCGCGCAGCCGGCCGGCCGTGGTCGCGCTTGGCAGCGGCAGGGGTCTGGACACGGCGGTGGCTTTTGCGGAAGGATTGACCAGATCGAAGGCCAAGGCACGTCTTCACTAGGGCCGCGCCTTTGCCGAGACGACACCTTCGCCGGGACGGCGCGCCTGTCGTCTTGCGGCGATCGAGGTTCGGACACTGGGGAGTATCACCCATGGCGCTGTTTCGCCTGCCATCCAGCGGATCGGCCGCCCTCGCGCCGCGCGGTCTCGGCCTGCTGCTGCGGGCGCCGCAGATGTCCGATTTCCTGCAATGGGCGCATTTGCGCGAATCGAGCCGGAATTACCTGACGCCATGGGAGCCGATCTGGCCATCGGACGACCTGACCCGTTCGGGCTTTCGACGGCGGCTGCGCCGCTATGCCGAAGATATCGCCTCCGACCGATCCTATCCGTTTCTGGTATTCCGGGAGTCCGACGGTGCGATGATCGGCGGTGTCACGCTGGCAAATGTCCGCCGCGGCATCGTGCAGGCCGGCACGATCGGATACTGGGTCGGCCAACCCCATGCCCATCGCGGCTACATGACGGCGTCGTTGCGGGTCTTGCTGCCGTTGCTGTTCGGCGAGCTCAATCTGCACCGCATCGAGGCCGCCTGCATTCCCTCGAACACGCCATCGATCCGGGTGCTGGAGAAGTGCGGCTTCAGCCGCGAGGGGCTGGCGCGGCGCTATCTCTGCATCAACGGCGTCTGGCAGGATCACCTGTTGTTCGGGCTGCTGCACGAAGATTTTCGCGGCTAAAGCATTTTCCGGTTCGCCCCGGAGGAGCATCGCGAAGCGATGCGCCTCGAAGGATGAAGCCATTCAGGTGGAAATGGCGCTTAGGCCAGTTTTCATGCGCCTTGGGTTCGCCGCCATTGCCCTGCTATAAGGCAGCCGGCATGTGCCGCCGTCAGGCGAGCCGCAAACCATTGAAAATCTTGGGGACCTCGGGATGAAGCGTAGCGGTTGGATGCAGACGGTGCGCGCCGCGCCGGCGGCCCGTCTGCGGGTCGCATGGGTGCTGGCGGTGGCAGGCGCTGTGCTGTCCGGGTGCGGCGGCGGCAGCACGCTGGGCGCCACGTCGAATTCCAGTCCCTCGATCGGCGACCGCTTCAGCCAGTTGTTCGGCTCGAAATCGCAGGCCGTGGGCGAGGCCGCGCCACCGCCGGCGGCGGAGAGCGACTTGACCTGCCCGCCGGTGACCATTCGCGCCGGAGCATCCACCTATACGGTGGCGGCGCCGGGCAAGGAGCCGGTCGGCAACGACGTGCGCTACCAGGAGATCATCACCCGCACCGCGCGCGATTGCACGCTGAACAACGGCCAGATCACCGCGCGTATCGGCATTCAGGGCCGCGTCATTGCCGGCCCGGCGGGAAGTCCGGCGAGCATCGAAGTCCCGCTGCGTGTCGCAGTGGTGCAGGGTGGGGTGCAGGAGAAGACCATCGCGACCAAGGTCTACCGCACCACGGTGGTGATGAATGAAGAAGGCAGCGCGCCGTTCAGCCTGGTTGCCGAGGAAATGGTGTATCCGGCGCCCACAGCCGCGGCCGGTGACGCCTACATTTTCTACATCGGCTTCGATCCGCAGGCGCTGAAGCCGGAGCCGAAGGCGAAACGCAGGAAGAAGTAGGCGGCAGATCTCATAAGCTGTCATGCCCGCCCGCGCCAGCGGGTAGCGGGGCACGGCACGCGGTCAGTTGAGCTTTTCGCGAACTTCCGCGATGCCCTTGGCGAGCAGGTCGTCGGCGACCTGGCCTTTCACCGACTGCGCCAGAATGGAGGACGCCGCGGCAACCGCGGCATCGGCCGCCGCCGAACGCACATCGGCAATGGCCTGGGCTTCGGCGAGCGCGATCTTGCCTTCCGCGGTCTTGGTGCGCCGGGCGACGAAATCTTCCATCTTGGTCTTGGCCTCCGAGGCGATGCGTTCGGCTTCGGCCTTGGCGCTCGCGACGATATCCTGGGCTTCCCGCTCGGCGCTGGCGTGACGGGCCTTGTATTCCGCGAGCAGCTTCGCGGCCTCGTCCTTGAGGCGGCGCGCGTCGTCGAGTTCGGCCTTGATACGGTCGCGGCGATGATCGAGCGTCGTCAGCACCGTGCGGTGGATGCCGAAATACGCCAATACGCCGATCAGGACGACGAAGGCGACGGCGACCCAGAATTCCGGTTCGGCGAACATCAGGCTTATCCCTTCAAGGACGCGTCGACGGCGCTTTCCACGGCCTTGCCGTCGGGCAGCGCGCCGGTCAGCCGCTGCACGATCGCGGCAGCCGCATCCGCGGCAATGCCGCGGACATTGCTCATCGCCGTCGCGCGCGTCGCAGCAATGGTCTTTTCGGCCTCGGCGAGCCTTTGCGCCAGTTGCTGTTCCAGCGTCTTGCGCTCGGCTTCGGATGCCGCGTTCAGCTTGTCCCGGGTCTCGGCACCAATCGCCTGCGCGCGGGAGCGCGCTGCCGCCAGTTCGCTTTCATAGGCCTTCAGCGCGCCGTCGGATTCATTCTTCAGCCGTTCGGCCTCGGCAAGGTCGCCGTCGATCGCATTCTGACGCTCGTCGAGCAGGCTGCCGACGCGCGGCAGCGCAATTCGCGAGACGATCAGATAAAGCGCGACGAACGCAATCGCCAGCGACACCAGTTGCGACGCAAAGGTGTCCTTCTGGAACGGTGGAAACGCGTGCTTGCTGGCATCGGCTTCGGTATGAGCGGTCCTGGTGCTCCCGGCCTCGCCATGACTTTCAGCCACCGGCTTCTCCTGTTCGGCTTGGCGCAGGTTCCGCGCGGGAACCGGCGCGCGCAACTATCAGAGCGCGAACAACAGCAGAAGCGCGATCAGCAGCGAGAAGATGCCGAGCGCCTCGGTCACGGCGAAGCCGAAAATCAGGTTGCCGAACTGGCCCTGAGCGGCCGACGGATTGCGCACCGCAGCGGCGAGATAGCTGCCGAAAATGATGCCCACGCCGGCGCCGGCGCCACCCATGCCAATGCAGGCAATTCCAGCGCCAATGTACTTCGCGGCAATCGGATCCATGAAACGAACTCCTTGTTGAGGTTTGGTGAGACGAGCCGGATCAGTGGCCCGGATGGATGGCATCGTTGATGTAGATGACGGTGAGGATGGTGAAGACGTAGGCCTGAAGAAACGCCACCAGCAGTTCGAGCGCGGTGAGCGCGATCACCATCGCGAACGGCAGCACGGCACCGAAGTAACCGGCAATGCCAAGGCCCGCCAGCATTGGAATGAAGCTCGCGAAAACCGCGAGCGCGATGTGACCTGCGAGCATGTTCGCGAACAGCCGCACCGAGTGCGAGATCGGCCGCAGGAAGAACGAGAACACCTCGATGAACACGACCAGCGGCAGGATGAAGATCGGAATGCCGCTCGGCACAAACAGTTTGAAGAATTTCAGGCCGTTCTTGTAGAAGCCGTAAACCAGCACGGTGAGGAACACCAGCACCGCCAGCGCCGCCGTAACGATGATGTGGCTGGAAATCGTGAAGGAGTAGGGAATGACGCCGAGCATGTTGGAAACGGTCAGCAGCATGAAGATCGAAAACACGAACGGAAAGAACTTCATTCCTTCCTTGCCGGCGTTTGCTCGTATGGTGCTGGCCATGAACTCATAGCTCAGCTCGACGACCGATTGGATGCGTCCCGGTACCATCCGCCGTCCGGCGACGCCACCGATCATCAGCAGCGAAATCAGCGCCACCGAACCGAACATGTAGGCGGACGAATTGGTGAACGCGATCTGCTGATTGCCGATGTGGCCGATCGTGAAGATATTGTCGATGTTGAACTGTTCGATCGGATCGATCATCCGCGCATCTCTTGGTCCGCCGGCCACGCCGGCGTTCTGCAATCAATCGGTCCGGCGTTCCGTCTCAACGGCCGGTGCGGTCCGGAGCCACGCCTGCCGATCTCACCACGTTGACCACGCCGGCGGTAAAGCCGAGTAGAACAAACACGATCAGCCCCCACGGCGAGGTCGACAGCAGGCGGTCGAGCCCCCAGCCGATCGCCGCGCCGACAACGACGCCGGCAATCAACTCCGAGGAGAGCCGGAAACCGCGCGCCATTGCCGAGGCTCTGGCAGCTCCGTCTCCGCCGTCGGTTCCGGGTTGGTCAGTCCTGATCTTGCGGCTGTCCCGAATTTCGGACAACCGGTGATTCAGATTTCCGAGCCTTGCGGAAAGCGCAGCTTCGTCAGAGGACGATTGATCGTGATTTCCGTTTCCGCTGCCGTCCGCGCCTTCAGCCATGCTGTGGAGACCCGAAACGCTGCCGCGTGGATGGAAATGACGCCCCGTCACCCTCAAAAGCCGCGCGGACCATACTTACCGCCTCCAACCAAGTCAAGATTGCGTCGTAACCAGCTAGCGTATTGATTCGGTTTGGTTTATTCCTGCAATTCCCAACTCGCGTCGGGTCGCCGCCGCACTGCAATAGCGGCTGGGCGATATTCGCGCGGCTGCCGCTCGGACCCTGGGCGGATCGATCTTGCGTCGTCCCGACGGGTCTGTTGGGATGGAAGCGAAAATCCCCGTTCCCGTGGAGTCCGCATGCCGCGCCAACTCGATTACTATTTCTCGCTTCAGTCTCCATGGGCCTATATCGGACATCGATTGTTCACGGAGGTCGCCGCGGCGCACGGTCTCAAGGTGAATCACAAACCGGTGGTGCTGGTCGACCTGTTTTCCGAGACCGGAGGCCTGCCGCTGCTCAAGCGCCATCCGGTGCGCCAGCGCTACCGCATGGTCGAGCTGCAGCGCTGGCGCGACAAGCGCGGCCTGAAATTCCATCTGCAGCCGGCGAACTGGCCGTTCAACGCCCGGCTGGCTGACGGCGTCGTGATCGCGGCGACCGAGGCCGGCCACGATCCCGATCGGTTTCTGCGCCGCGCGTATGCGGCGGTATGGGAAGATCAGCTCAATCTCGCCGATCCGGCAACGCTGGCAAAACTGGCCGACGATACCGGGCTGCCCGGAAAGCAGCTGGTGGAGCGCTCGGGATCCGAAGAGATCGACGCGGTCTATGAGCAGAACCGCCAGGACGCGCTGGCCGCCGATGTGTTCGGATCGCCGGTCTATGTGCTCGACGGCGAGGTATTCTGGGGACAGGACCGGATCGAATTGCTCGCGGACGCGTTGAAATCCGGCCGCGTGCCCTATCGCTCGCAGGTTCAGGGATAGTGCAGATCGTATCGGTTCTGAGGCGGAGCAATCCCATGCTGACAGCGACATCGCCTTCGAAAATCTTCGCCGCCATCGCCGCGCTGGCCTGCCTTGGCGGCATCGGCGCCGCCGACGCCGATTCGATGCCGGACACGGAGAACGGTCGCTATGCGCTGTCGCCGGTGACCGATGGCGTCATCAGGCTCGACACCAGGACCGGGGCGGTGTCGACCTGCACCAACAGCGGCAACGGCTGGGCCTGCTATGCGGTGCCCGACGAGCGCGCCGCGCTCGATGCGGAAATCGGCCGGCTGGAGGCCGACAATGAAAAGCTCAAGACCGAACTCGCGGCGCGCGAACCGACGGTCACCGGCAAGATCGACGAACCGCTGCCGAAGTCGGACTCGCTGAAAAAGTCTGAACCGAAGGCGGCCGAAGGCGAGCGCAAGATCGAAATCCCGCTGCCGAGCGATCGCGACCTCGATCGCATGATGACGTTTCTGGGGCAGGCCTGGCAGCGGCTGGTCGACCTGGCCAACCGCATGCAGAAGGACGTCTCCGGCAGGATCTGACGCGGCCGGTATTTTTGCTGGCGCAATTTGGACCTCAATGGCTTCATCCTTCGAGACGCATCGCTTCGCGCTGCTCCTCTGGATGAGGTCTCAGACCCTCATGGTGAGGAGCGCGCCTTCGCGCGTCTCGAACCATGAGGCCTCGGCAGAGGTGACAATGATTCGAGTGACCGGAAAACGCATTAGTCCTGCCGGCATAGCCGGCACGACGGATTGAGAGACGTGCATGGCTTCACCCAGGACATCGTCGCGCGGGACGCTTTCAACGGTTCGTGCCGACACGCTGGTGACGTCGCTCCTGACGATCGAGACGCGCGGTGCCGGCTTTGTCGATCTCACCGCCGAGGTGGTGGCCTTTGTGAAGGAGGCGCATGCGCGGGCGGGCGCGGTGACGCTGTTCATCCGCCACACATCGGCGTCGCTGACGATCCAGGAAAACGCCGACCCTTCGGTGCTGGCGGATTTGATGACGGCGCTCGACCGGGTCGCACCCGATGACGCCGGATGGACGCATGCCACCGAAGGGCCTGACGACATGCCGGCGCATGTCAAGACCATGCTGACGGCGACCTCGCTGCAGATACCCGTTCTGGAGGGCGAACTCGCGCTCGGAACCTGGCAGGCGATCTACCTGATCGAGCATCGGGCGCGCCCGCATCGGCGCGAGGTCACGCTGCAGTTTATCGGTGCAACCGCGTAGAGCAGCAGTCGGCCCGCGGGGGGATCGGCTGCCAGTGGATGGGAACCCGGCAAGGCAAGAGGACAACGGGAACCCGTGATGACCGCTCTGTTGCAGCGCACAAGCCGAATCGGTTAACCGCCTTGTCGCGGGCAGCATTTGGACGCTTGCATGAGACCCCTCACCAGAGGACAATTACATTGAAAAAATTCACTTGGCAGGCCCCTGCAAAGCGGTCACTGATTTGCCGCAACCTTTGCCAGAAGAAATGACCGTCGCAGCCAACACCCACCTCGTCATCGCCGATGATCATCCGCTGTTCCGCGAAGCGTTGCGGCAGGCGGTCGCCAGCGTCGTGACATCCGCGAAAATTGACGAAACCGGATCGTTCGAAGAACTGACCGCACTGCTGGAGCAGGATTCCGACGTCGATCTGATCCTGCTCGACCTGACAATGCCGGGAATCAGCGGCTTCTCCGGCCTGATCTATTTGCGCGCGCAATATCCGGCGATTCCGGTGGTGATCGTATCCGCCAGCGACGATGGCGGCACGATCCGCCGCTCGCTGGATTTCGGCGCCTCGGGGTTCATTCCCAAGCGCTTCGGCGTCGACACCTTGCGCGACGCGGTCGTGAAGGTGATGGAGGGCGATGTCTGGATACCCCCGGACACGGATCTCACCTCGGCGACCGATCCGGATATGACCCGGCTGCGCGACCGGCTGGTGACCCTGACGCCGCAGCAGGTGAGAGTGCTGATGATGCTGTCGGAAGGTCTGCTCAACAAGCAGATCGCCTACGAGTTGGGCGTGTCGGAGGCGACGATCAAGGCGCATGTCTCCGCCATCCTGCAGAAGCTCGGGGTCGAGAGCCGTACCCAGGCGGTGATCGCCGCGGCGAAGATCGCCGGCGGCCAATGGCGGCAGGGCACGCCGACGCCACAGTAAATTCCGACGACGCTATTCCGCCGCGATCGTCTGCTGGGTGCGCCATTGACCGAGCAAGGCCCGCAGCGATGCCGGCTTGACCGGCTTGTTGAGCACCGCGATGCTCTCCTCGCGCGCCGCGGCCCGCACATGCGGACTGCGGTCGGCGGTGATCAGGATCGCCGGAATGCCGTCGCCGAAGCGGCGGCGAATGTCCCGGATCGCCGCGATGCCGTTGCCGCGGTCGAGATGATAGTCGACCAGCAGGCCGGTGACCCGGGCGGCGCGGGCCGCCTCGATCGCCTCGATTGCGGCGTCGGGATCGGCGACCGCGATCACCTCCGCGTCCCAGCCCGTCAGCAGCGTCTTCATGCCGTCGAGAATCGCCGAATCGTTCTCGATGCAGACGATCAGCGCACCGCTCATCGGTGTCCTCGAGAGCGGTGTCGCGCTGGTGACCGCCGCGGTGTAGTTGATGGCTTTCGCGGTCGGCACCGTCACCGAAAAGAACGAGCCGCCGCTGGCAGTGGAGTCGAGCGCGATGGCGTGCTTGAGCACGCGGGCGAGGCGTTCGACGATCGAAAGGCCCAGTCCAAGGCCGCGCGCAATCCGCGCCCCCTGCTCCAGCCGGTGAAATTCCTTGAAGATCTCGCCGCGCTTGAGAATCGGGATGCCGACGCCGGTGTCATAGATGCAGAACTGCAGCGACGGGCCGCGGCGACGGCAGCCGACCAGCACGCGGCCGCGCGGCGTATATTTGATGGCATTGGAGATCAGATTCTGCAACAGCCGCCGCAGCAGCAGACGATCGGATTCCACTGCCAGCGAACTCGGTACGAACGTCAGCTTCAGCGACTTGGCGCGCGCGATCGGCGCGAATTCGATCTCGAGCGAACGCATCAGGTCGCCGACCTTGAAACTCGTGATCGTCGTGGACATGGCGCCGGCGTCGAGCCGGGAAATATCCAGCAGGGCGCCGAGGATTTCCTCGATCGCCTCCAGCGAACCGTCGATATTCTGAACCAGCCGGGAATCCTCGCCGCCGCTTTGGCGCTCGACGAGGCTCGTCACATAGAGCCGCGCCGCGTTCAGCGGCTGCAGGATGTCGTGGCTGGCCGCCGCCAGAAACCGCGTCTTCGAGATGTTGGCGTCCTCGGCCGTGCTCTTGGCCCGCGCCAGTTCCGAATTCAGCCGGGTGAGTTCCTCGGTTCGATCGTGCACGCGCTTTTCCAGGGTCGCATTGGCGCGTTCCAGCGCCTCGGCGGCCTCGAAGCTCGGCGTGACGTCGGAAAAGGTGATGACCAGCCCGCCGCCGGGCATCCGGTTGGTGCGCACCTCGACCACCATATGGCGGTCCGGGAGCCGTTCCAGATACGGCTCGCGCTCGGTGGTGTAGGCGACCAGCCGGTTTTCCAGCAGTGATTCGCCGTCGCCGGAGGCGGGCGAACCGAGGGCGCCGCTGAATTCAAGGATTTCGCGCAGCGGAATCCCGATTTGCACGAAGTGCGGCGGCAGCGCGAACAGTTCGGCGAATTGCCGGTTCGAACAGATCAGCTGCAGGTCGGGATCGAACACGGCGATACCTTGCCGCACATGGTTGAGCGCGGTCTGCAGGATCTCGCGGTTGAAATGCAGGGCAGCGTGGGAATCGTCGAGCAGCTTGAGCGCCGCCTTGGCGGAGACGGTGCGCTTGCGCAGCAACAGCGACATCACCAGACGCGAGGACGCCGCCCCGATCGACGACGCGATCAGATGCTCGGCATGCTGCAGCAGCTCGAAATCGGCCGGTGTTGCCGGTTCGAGATCGGCATGATGGGTGACGGCGAAGGCCTCGAACGAATGATGGGCGCGCTCGGGTCCCAGATATTGCGCGACCGTATTCTGAATGTCCTGCACGGTCACTGTGGTGCGCCAGCGCCGGAAGGTCGGGGTGATCGGCGCCAGCGCGTTCGGCACGAACAGGTCGGCCTGCAGTCGTTCGATCGAGGACGGCTCGCGCCCGAGCGACAGCGCGACATAAGTGAGGATGTTGAGCGACAGACTCCAGAGCACGCCGTGCAGCAGTGGGGAAAGGTCGGCACCGAACAGGGCTTGCGGACGCAGCGCCTCGATGCCGAACGGACCGTGCTGCAGCAGCATCAGGCCGGCGGTATTGCCTTCCAGGAAACTCGGAAGAAACAGGGTGTAGATCCACGCGGCGATGCCGACCAGCATGCCCCCCATGGCGCCGCGGGCGGTGGCGCGCCGCCAGAACAGGCCACCGAAAAACGCCGGCGCGAGCTGCGCGATCGCCGCAAAGGACAACAGGCCGATCGCCGCCAATTGGGTGTTGCCGAGTACGCGATAATAGAAATAGGCCATCACCATGATGGCGAAGATCGCAAGGCGGCGAACCCGGAGCAGGAAATCGCTGAAATCCTTCTGGCCGGCGCGCGCCGCGGGACTGCGCTGTAGCACCAGCGGCACGACGATGTCATTCGAGACCATGATCGAAAGCGCGACGCATTCCACCATCACCATCGCGGTTGCCGCCGACAGGCCGCCGACAAAGACGCCGACGCTCAACAGCGGTGCATGGCCCTCGATCGGCAGCGCCAGCACAAACATGTCGCTGTCGACCGCACCGAACGGAAAGATCACGAGGCCGGCGAGCGCGATCGGAATCACGAACAGGTTGATGGCGACCAGATACAGCGGAAACAGCCAGCGCGCGCGTCCGACCTCGGCATCGCTGGAGTTCTCGACCACGCTGACGTGAAACTGGCGCGGCAACAGCATGATCGCGCAGAACGACAACACCACCATGGTGATGAAATTGCCGATCGAGGGCACATAGTCGATCGCGCGAACGGCTTCCGGCGTTTTCATCGCCCGTTCGACCAGCTCGACGGGAGAGAACATCCAGAACGTGACGAAGGCGCCGGCGGTGAGAAAGGCGACCAGTTTCACGATGGATTCGGTGGCGACCGCCAGCATCAGGCCATGCTGATGTTCGGTGGCGTCGGTCTGGCGGGTGCCGAACAACACCGCGAATGCCGCCATCGCGAACGTCACCATCAGCGCGATATCGCCGATGATCGGAATCCTGGAGAACGCCTGGTCCTCGCTGAGGATGGTTTCAAGCGAGGACGCCACCGCCTTGAGCTGGAGCGCGATGTAGGGAACCGATCCGATGATCGCGATCAGCGCGACGGTAGCGGCCACCGCCTGGCTCTTGCCGTAGCGCGCCGCGATGAAATCGGCGATCGATGTGATGTTCTGCGACTTCGCGAGCTGGATCACCCGCCGCAGCAGCGGCGTGCAGAACCCGATCATCAGAACCGGGCCGATGTAGATCGCGAGAAAATCCACGCTGGTACGGCTGGCGAATCCGACCGAGCCGAAGAACGTCCAGGATGTGCAATAGATCGCCAGCGACAGCGGATAGATCAGCGCGCTGGCGCGGCCACGCTGGGTCGGCGAGAAGCGGTCGCCATGGCTGGCGACGAAAAACAGGAACCCGATGTAGCCGAAGGCGGCTGCGATCACGCTCCAGTCGTGCAGCATCCCTGCTTACTCCCTCGCGATTTCGGCGGGCGCGTCGACCGACGCCACCGTCGCATCGGCGGAGTATAGCCGGATCGGGCCGGCAAAGCACCGTGCGCACCGTCTCCGGCGCCGGGATTTCGCTGCGGACGGGCGGGTGCGGCGCTATTCCGCCGCGAGCGATTTCTCGCGAAGCGGCAGGCCGAGCCGTTCCCAGACCTGCAGCAGGGCTTCGGCAAGCTGATCGATCAACACGTCGTCATGATAGGGCGAAGGCGTGATCCGCAGCCGCTCGGCTCCCTTGGCGACGGTCGGATAGTTGATCGGCTGGATATAGATATTGTGCTCTTCGAGCAGGATATCGCTGGCCCGTTTGCAGCGTTCGGGATCGCCGACGAACAGCGGCACGATGTGGGTGTCGTTGGACTGCACCGGCAGGCCTGCCGCCAGCAGGATCGCCTTGACGCGGGCGGCGCGCTCCTGGTGGCGCTCGCGCTCCCAGTTCGAGGTCTTGAGGTGCCGGATCGCGGCGGTCGCGGCGGAACAGATCGCCGGCGGCAGCGCGGTGGTGAAGATGAAGCCGGGCGCATAGGAACGCACGGCGTCGATCATCCCGGTGCTTCCGGCGATATATCCGCCGAGGCAACCGAAGGCCTTGGCGAGCGTGCCCTCAAGGACATCGATGCGGTGCATGACGCCGTCGCGCTCGGCGATACCGCCGCCGCGCGGGCCATACATGCCGACCGCGTGGACTTCGTCGACGTAGGTCATGGCGCCGTGACGTTCGGCAAGATCGCATATCTTCGCCAGCGGCGCGATGTCGCCGTCCATCGAATAAAGGCTCTCGCAGGCGATCAGTTTGGGCCGGTTCGGCCCGGCGGCGCGCAGCAGTTCTTCGAGATGCGCCATGTCGTTGTGGCGGAACACCTGGCGCTCGCAACCGGCCTGGCGGATGCCTTCGATCATCGAATTGTGGTTGAGGGCGTCCGACAGGATCAGGCAATTCGGAATAAGCCTGGCGATGGTCGCAATGCCGGTCTGGTTGGAGACATAGCCCGAGGTGAACAGTAGCGCCGCTTCCTTGCCGTGCAGGTCGGCAAGTTCCTGTTCGAGTTGCACCAGCGGATGATTGTTGCCGGCGATGTTGCGGGTGCCGCCGGCGCCGGTTCCGACCCGGGTCGCGGTCTCGACCATGGCCCCGATCACTTTGGGATGCTGCCCCATTCCGAGATAATCATTCGAGCACCAGATCACGACATTGCGCGGCCCTTTCGGGCAATGCCACACCGCATACGGGAAGCGGCCCGCAATTCGCTCCAGATCGGCGAAAACCCGGTAGCGCCGCTCGTCATGCAGGCGGCTGAGGGCGGCACTGAAGAATTGGCTGTAATCCATCGCAAAAACCTGCAAAGGGGGCTGAGGGCCTGGTGGCACAATTCCTTTTTAGAGCGTTTACAGCTTTGCTGTCGAGCCGAAATCGAGCCCCATTCGCCCAATGGACGAGCGGCCGGGTTGGCGCTGGCGCGGCGGAATCTAGACGCTGATCAACACGCCCGCTGCGGGCGGATCGGCGTCTACGTTATAGTGGGTTTCTGCCGCTGGAGGACACGCATGGCCCAACACGAGATCGATGCCATCCGCACCTTGCTGGGTTCGAAGCCGCGGCCGGTGGGGTGGTCGGAGCGGCGCCGACGGCTCGATGAGGTCGGCGCGGTGTGGCCGGTGGCCGACGATGTGAAGCTTGAGGACGTCGATTGCGATGGCGTGCGCGGCGAATGGTCGCTGGCTGCCGGCAGCGACCGGTCGCGCGTCCTGATGTTCTTCCACGGTGGCGGATATTGCTCCGGCTCGATTGTCAGTCACCGCCGCATGGTGACGGAAGCCGGCCGCGCGGCGCGCATGCGGACGCTGGCGATCGGTTACCGGCTCGCGCCCGAGCACCCCTATCCGGCTGCGCATCAGGATGCGCAGACCGCCTGGCGCTTCCTGCGCAGGCAGGGCGTGCCGGCCAATCGCATCGCGGTCGGCGGCGACAGCGCGGGCGGCAATCTCACCATCACGCTGATCAACGGGCTGCGCGCCGCCGGCGAGGATCTGCCGGCCTGCGCGTGGCTGGTTTCGCCCTGGACCGACCTCACGATGTCCGGCGCGACGCTCGCGACCAAGGACGCTGTCGATCCGCTGATCCATAAGGGCTATCTCGAGGAATTGGCGGAGGCCTATGTGCCCGGCACGGTCGATCGCAAGGATCCGCTGATCTCGCCGCTGTTCGCCGACCTGCACGGCTTCCCGCCGATCCTGATCCAGGTCGGGTCGGCCGAGACCTTGCTTGCCGACGCCTCGCGGTTTGCCGCCGCCGCGGGCGCCGCCGACGTCGATGTCACGCTGGAAATCTGGCCCCACATGATTCACGCGTGGCCGCTATGGAACGCGGCACTCGAGGACGGCCGGCGCGCGCTAGCTAGCGCCGGCGATTTCATCCGCGCCCGGCAAACCCCGTAGCCCGGATGGAGCGCAGCGAAATCCGGGATTCGCGATGCGGATGGGATGGTCCCGGATTTCGCTCCCGCTCCATCCGGGCTACGATCGCAATGACGGTGGATAGCTGCGCGCGGCGTCAGGTGGTCCTGAAGCGGAGCACGCCGTCGACTTCCTCGGCCTTCAAACGCCCTTCGACCAGCATGTAATTGACATGGGCGATCAACTCGCCGGCGGCGAAGCCCATCTGATGGACGTCCAGCACATGCTTGTGAAACACCACCGGAACCAGTTCCTTGGACGTTTTTCGGGTTTCGCGGCAGGCATCGGCGATCAGTCGGCACCGTTCCTCATGATGATCGGCCAATTGCTTGATGCGGGTCTTCAATCCGTAAAACGGAACGCCGTGGCCCGGCAGCACGATGACGTCGTAAGGCAGCGTGGTGGTGAGGCTCGCCAATGACGCCAGATATTCCCCGAGCGAGTTCTGGTCGGGCTCGACCGCCCATACGCTGACATTGGGCGAGATCTTGCTCAGCACCTGGTCGGCCGACAGGAACAGCTTGTCGGCGGCGCAGTACAGCATCACCTGATCGAGCGCATGGCCACCACCGGTGATGACCTTGAAGCGCCGCGTGCCGATGGAAATTCCGTCGCCATGCGAGATGCGGCGATAGGCGGGCGGCAGGATCGAAACCCGTTTCAGATAATCCTGGCCGCGGCCGAGCAGCTTGTCGGTCAGGTTCTCGTCCATGCCGTGACGCTTGAAGAACAGGCGCTGCGCGTTCCTGCGCTCCTCGGTGCCACGGTTCTGGTGGTAGACCGACTGCAGATATTCCACCTGCGACATGTAGAGCGGACAGTTGAAGCGCTCGACAATCCACCCCGCCAGCCCGACGTGATCGGGATGTGAATGGGTCACAATCAGCCGGGTGATTTTCACCCGCGCCAGCGGGCCCTCGAACAGCGTGGTCCAGGCGGCGATCGTCTCCTCGTTGCCGAATCCGGAATCCACCATGGTCCAGCCGTCGCCGTCGGCGAGCAGATAGATGTTCACATGGTTGAGGCGGAACGGCAGCTTCAGCCGGACCCACAGCACCCCGGGCATTATCTCGACGACCTCGTTGGGCCCCGGATGGTTTTCCCAGGGGTACCGCAGCGCCTCGACCGAGGATTGAATCATGTCTGGTTTTGAATGCATGGTTTGGTGTCGCAACGTCCGGCCGGCCTGACCGCAACCGGCTTAGCCGCACTATCGGCGCGGCGCCAGCCGAAAAGCAATTGCGATTCGACAAAAGCCGGAGCCTGGCCGTGATATCGTCTAGGCGGCCCGGATGTTGGAGAGGAACGCGTCGATTTCCGCGCGCAGCATCTCGGCCTCGCGGCGCAGCGCGCCGGAGGCGCCGAGTACCTCGACCGCGGCCGATCCGGCTTCGGCCGAGGCGGTGCTGACGCCGACGATATTGCTCGAAACCTCGCTGGTGCCCCCGGCGGCATGCTGAATGTTGCGCGCAATCTCGCGCGTGGCCGCGCCCTGCTCCTCAACCGCGGCCGCGATCGCGGTGGTCACGTTGTTGATCTCGCCGATGGTGCTGCTGATGCTCCGGATCGCCGCGACGGCCGACGTGGTCACCGACTGCATGCTGGCAATCTGCGAGCGAATTTCGTCGGTGGCCTTTGCGGTCTGGCTGGCGAGGTTCTTCACCTCGGAGGCGACCACCGCAAAGCCGCGGCCGGCCTCGCCGGCGCGCGCCGCCTCGATGGTGGCATTGAGCGCAAGCAGGTTGGTCTGCGAAGCGATGGTCTGAATCAGATCGACCACGACGCTGATGCGGCTCGCATTGTCGGCCAGACCCTGCATGGTGGCGTCGGTGGCGCCGGCCTCGTCGACCGCCTTGCGCGCGATTTGCGCCGAGGCGACCACCTGGCGACCGATCTCGGAGATCGATGAGGACAATTGCTCGGTCCCCGCGGACACTGTCTGCACGTTGACCGAGGTTTCCTCGGCGGCCGCCGCCACCGCGCCCACCAGCGCGCTTGACTGGTCGGCGGTCGCCGACATGCTTTGCGCCGTGGTCTCCATCGAGTTGGCGGATTTCTGCAGGCTGTCCAGGGTGGTGCGGACGGTCGCCTCGAATTCGACGATCCGCGCCTCCATTCGCGTGGTGCGTTCCGCCTTGGCGGCACGATCGCGGTCCTGATCGGCACCGAGCGCGCGGGCCTCGATCATGCTTTCGCGGAATATCTGCAGCGCATTGGCCATCGATGCGATCTCGTCGCGCTGGCTGCTGTGATAGATTTCCGATTCAAGGTCGCCGTCGGACAGAAGCTGCATCGAGCGCTGCAGGTTGCCGAGCCGGCGCAGGATATTGCGGCCGACATAGAGCCAGACGAACAGCGCAGACCCCACCAGCGTCAGGCCGCCGAGCCCGAGCATGATCAGGGTCGCAAAGGAAATCTCGCGGCGCGTCAGCCAGGTCGAGTTGTTGGTCTCGTTCTGGACGCCATCGACCAGTTGCTGCACGCTCATCCCAAGACCCACATTGAGCTTGCCGGTCTCCCGCAGGATGAGCTCGCCGTAATCGCTGGCGTCGAGCTGCTTCTGGCGAAGTTTGAAGACGCTCGCGTTGCCCTCGCCCAGGGCCAGCAGGTTGAGCGTCGCACCGCGCAGTGCGGCCAGACTGGAACTCTTGGGCAGCATGTCGAGGGTCGACTTGACCTGCTGCTGGGTGGCCCGGAATTCCTTTTCGATCGCTTCCAGTGCCTCGCTGCTGTTGGCGGAGAAGGCGGCGGTCATGTTGGATGCGGCGAGATTGCCGCTGGCTATCACCTCGGCGAGCTGCTCGACCGTCCGCGCGGCCTGCACGGCGTCGTCCCGGGACAGATCCGCAGAACCGAGGATGGCGTTGATCTCGGCCTGGGCGTCCATCATGGCAGGGCTGGCGGCGGCGACGAAGCCGGTCTGCGCGCTGCGCAGGGCGCCGTATTGCCGGTCATGCTGGGCAGCAAGGTCGAGCCGCTCGTGCGCCGCGGAGCCGAGGCTATTGATGTTGTCGTCAATGTTCTTGACGGTCTCGCTGAGCGCCGCGATGACGGCCTTGTCGGCGCCGAGTTCAATGATCTCGCCGAGCTTCTCCACCGTGACCTGCTGGGTTTCCTTCATTTTCCTGGAGCGCTCGTCCAGCGTCTGCTGGCTCCGCGAAGCCAACAGGTCCGGCCCCTGACTGGCGAGGCTCGCGCTCTCGGCGGCAAGCTGCAGGCTGGCGGCGAGGCGCGGAATGTCCCGCCCGCTCAGATCGACCATGGTCCCGCCGAGATGTCCGAGCGCCATGCCTGCGCCGGCGCTGATGACAATCGCCATGCCGGCGATTACGGCGAAGGCGGCAAACAGGCTGCCTTTGACGCCCCAACGGGGACGCAGAAGGCTAAGGATGCCGGAAGCACTCCAGGATTTCCGGTTAATGGATCGTGCCGCCATGCTTCCGCCCACCCCTGCTTTGATCCCCGGATCAGCCGTCCGGCGGCAGTATCGCGTTACCCGGTTAACAAAATCGGGAGCATTGAAGCGATTTGCTTAATTTTGGGCGGGTAAAACAAAAAGGGCCGGCGCGAGGCCGGCCCTTCCGAAGTCTCGATCAGTAGCGATCAATACCGCGCGACGACCGGGCCACCCCAGTTGAAGCGATAGTTCAGGCCAGCCTTCACCGTTTGCTCGTCGTCGGTGAAATGGGTTCCGGCGATGTCGGCTGGGCCGGTCAGGAAGGTGCCGCTGCCGAAATTGTAATACTGGTATTCGATCTTGGCGGACCAGTTCGGGGCGAACATGTATTCGAGACCGGCGCCGACGGTGTAGCCGTCGCGATGGCCGCCGTCGGTGGTGAAGGCCACCGGCACGCCGCCAACGCTCGCGGCGATTTGGTCGCCATTCTTGAAGGCATAACCGCCCTTGGCATATAGCAGCGCCGGACCAAAGGAGTAGCCGAGCCGGCCGGTGACCGATCCAAGCTCGTTGCTGTTGGTGGTGATGAGCGTGCCACCCGGGAACAGCACGCCGGAGCTGTTGTTGCTCATCCAGCTGTACTGCGCCTCGACGCCGAGCACCCAGTTGCTGGCGAACTGATAGTCGGCGCCGCCCTGGATACCGCCGAGGAAGCGGCCGTCGCTGCCGGTCAGGCTGTCATTGCCCGCGAACGCGCCGCCGACGTGACCGCCGATGTAGAAGCCGGTCCAGTTGTAGATCGGCGCCATATAGGCCGGAGCCTTGGTGTAGGTGCGCGGCGCAAGATCAGCCGCCAGTGCGGGCACGGTCGCGCCGAAAACGACGAGCGCCACAGTACCCAGTAGAATCTTTTTCATTTTCTATTCTCCAACAGATTATTGAGATCAGCCGCATCGCGACTCCATCCATGGCGCGGAGATAGCCAGCTTTTGCATAAAATGCTGTCACCGGGAGGTCACACCGGGGGAGAACCAAACCTCCGATGGAAACAACAGAATCGCGTGCTTAATGGCGCCTTAATGAAATCCGAAAGAAGCCTTAATTTCTGCGACGAAGGGCTAAAGCAGACGGCGGCGCTCGCATTTTCGCGAGCAAGACAATGCCGTCATTCACGGATGCGTTACATGACGAGGTCTGTTGATCGAGCCCGAGCGGCGCGCAATCCGAAGATCTGTGCAATTTCCACCTCAATGGCTTCATCCTTCGAGACGCATCGCTTCGCGATGCTCATCGGCGAGATATTTCCATCCGGGATTTTCTACAACTCGCGAGCAGTCAGGCGCAAGGATTCATCTCGAATCGGGACTTTCAGTGCTCATCTTTATCTTTAGCGGCGAGACATCCTCGTTTGTTGCGCAAGCAGCGCTCGCAAAAAAAGAGACCGTGCATTCACAGCGTTCACCCGCACGCCGCTGATACCAACATCTCCATTCAGGATATTCGGCGCGTTTCGGCAGTTTTCTGCGCGGCATCAAGCTCGTCCGACAAGGTTTTCGCGAGCTGTCGGACTAGCGGCTCCGTGGTTATGGCGATGTGGTTTCCCGGTATGATACGGACCGTCACCTCGCTTTTGGCCAGGTCGCTCCAACCCAAAGTCGAATCCAGCACCAGGTGGGACAGCAATTGCTCGTTCGCTCTGATGAGAGTTATCGGCACGGACAAGGGCTTCGGCTTGTAATCTCGCATTGCTCGCAGATGGGCATCCAATTGGGCATAGTCTGTCTCACTGCGGTGGCCCACCAGGGACACCGCGTCGGGTAGATGACCGAGTGCTGTTTTCGACCAACTCGATAACAACTGCCCGATGCGTTTAATCCGGTTGGTCGAGGAAGCCTTGTCAAATTCGTCGCGTATACGGCCTGGTACCCGGACGATGAGCCGGTGCAGGGCCGGTAGCGCATTGAGGGCTGTAAGACGCCAGCCGGGCTTACGCTGATCTATGATCGCAAGGAGACCGACCTCGTGTCCTTGCCGCGCAAGTTGAACCGCCATCTCGTAGGCGACGATCGCGCCAAAAGAATAGCCCCCAAGGTAGAATGGTCCCACGGGTTGATGAGTCAGCATTGTCGAGATGTAACGCGCGGCGATCTGGCTGATGGAGTCGGTCAGGCGCGCTTCGGATCCCCGGCGAATTCCGAAAAAAGGACGATCGGTGCCCATATGCACGGCGAGGCGATGCAGGTGCACCACGTCGCCCCCGATCCCGTGAACACAGAAGAAAGGCGGACGACGGCCGGAGGGCTGAAGCGCCACGACCGGATCATCTGTAGCTTGCAGCGGTTCGTCATCCGAGAGCAATTGCGCAAGCCGCGAGACAGTCAGGCCACCGGCAAGCACGTCAACCGTGAGTCGTCGGCCGAACCGGGCTTCGATGGTGGCGAACAAGCTGAGCAGCGCGAGAGAATCACCGCCAAGGGCGAAAAAGTCGGATTCGACATCAATCGGTGAAACCCGCAGCAAATCCTGCCAGATTGCCGCGATCTCGCGCTCCATTCCGGTCTCTGGCAGCAGCGTGCTGCGAGACCGCGATTCCTCGCGCGGCGGCGCCGGCAACGCCTTGCGGTCAAGCTTGCCGTTGGGCGTCATCGGCAACGCGTCAAGCCAGATATAGAACGTCGGCACCATGTTCCGCGGCAATTGCCGCGCCAGCGCAGCACGCACATTTTCCTCCGCTTGAGATGATCCCGAAGAGGAAACGAGATACGCGATGAGTCGGCGCACGTGGGCGGCATCTTCGCAGAGGGTGACAACCGCGGCGGCGATCCCTGGCAGCGCCACCAGAGCTGCCTCGATTTCTCCGGGTTCGATGCGGATGCCATTGATCTTCAACTGGTCGTCGGCTCTGCCGAGGAATTCGAGTTCGCCGTCTGACCGCCAGCGCACGCGGTCGCCCGTGCGGTAGAGGTGTCCCGGGCCGTACGGATTGGGCAAGAAGCGTTCGACGGTCAGATCAGGCCGGCCGAGATAGCCGCGCGCCACCCCCGCGCCGCCAATGAACAGCTCTCCTTCGGTACTCGGCGGCACCAGGGCGCGCCCGCTGTCCAGGACACACAGTGTCGTGTTCCAAATCGCGCGCCCGATCGTCGGCTCCGAACGGTCTGCCGGGTCGATGAAGGCGCAGCTCGAATAGACCGTTGTCTCGGTGGGACCGTAGCAATTGAGCAACCTGATGCCGGGCGCGGCGCCGAATATGGATGTGGCCAGACGACGCGGCAGCTTCTCGCCTGCCAGAATAACGGTTGTGAGTTCGGGGGGAAGGTCACCGGCACGCAGCAACACGTCAAACAATGACGGTCCGGTATTGATCAAGCGGATTTTATCACGCTGCGGGGCCGACTGGAGGGTCAGCAGATTCTCCACCAATATGATGCAGCCGCCATGGACGAGCGGCAGGAACATCTCGAAGGCCGAAAGATCGAAATTGAGCGAAGTCGAAAACAGCAGGCCTCGCAAGTCCGCGTCCGAGACGATGGAGCGGCCCCAGCTGATCAGATTTATCAGATTGCGATGCTCGATGCCGACCGCCTTTGGACGGCCTGTCGAACCCGAGGTATAGAGCACGTATGCGAGGTCGCCAGGACCCGCGGCGACAGGATCGGCACTTTCAGCTTCGATATTGTCCGGCTCGGTTTCGAGCAACAACCGGGCGCCACTTTCTGCAAACAGCGGTGCAAGCGTGGTGTTGGTAAGAATGACCGGCGCGGCGGCGTCCGCGACAATGAAACGTATCCGCTCCGCCGGATACGAGGGATCAAGAGCCAGATAGGCCCCGCCGGCCTTGTGAACGGCAAGTACCGCGATGACCATGGCGGGTGTGCGAGCCAGCGCGATACCAACCACCACGCCCGGCCTGACACCATGAAACGCTAGTCTGCGCGCCAGGCGCGCGGCCTGCTCATGCATGGTGGCAAAACTCAATGACTGCTCGCCGTACATCAGCGCGATGGCATCCGGCGTCTTTTCCGCCTGGGCGGCGCAGAGCCCGGCAAGCGTTGTTCCTTCCGGCAATGCGACGGCCTTCCCGGCAGCGAATCCCAGAACCTTTTCCCGCATTGCCTGCGGCATGATCGGCAACGAGGCGAGGGGGCAAGCGGGATCCTCCAGGCCCTGCAGCAGTAACTTCTCCAGGGAAGTGGCCAGTCGCGCCGCCATGTCCGCAGGGATCAGGCCGGGATCAGTATCGATGCTCACGTCGAGATCATGCCCAGGACCGGTATCCGCGATCGTCACAGTCCACGGCGAACTGAAGCCGTAGGAGAGATTGGTGATTTCGACGGGAAAGTCCTCAAATCCGAAATCGTATGCTGCCGGAATGTAGTTGACGATGATATCGAACAGGCCATGGTGGCCTTTTCGGGTGATCCCAAGGTCCCTGGCGAGTTCCTGAATCGGAAAATGCCGGTGCGGGTAGTTTCCCGCCCGTATTTTTTCGATTTCGCTCAGTGCATCGGCGATGGTCATGGCAGGAGCGAGCGTCAAAAACATTGGCAGCGGCCGCGCCACAAACCCGATCGTCTGCTTTGTTCTCTCGTCAGCACGGTTGGCGAGTTCGAGGCCCAACACGATGTCATAACGATCGTACAGGCGCGCGAACGCGGCGAAAGTCAGCGCGATGATGGCCCGGAACGCAGATGATCCTGTCCGGCTCGCTGCCTTATCCAGTCGCGTGAAATCAGCACGCTTTAGGCTGAAGCTGATCCGTGCATGACGACCAGACTTGATGCGCTCGGTGTTTTGCCGATTGGCTTCGTGAAGCGGGCCGGCCCATTTGGCGAATTGTTGCAGCCAATAGCTGCGATCAGCTTCATGGCTGCTTGAATCGCTGTACCGCCGTTCCACATCGAGCAGTTCTTCGGGTGTGGCGGCGTCCATCGCCGGCAAAGGCTCGCCAAACCGCAACGCGCGATAGCGGCGCGCGGTCCGGGCGCTGAGGAGCCGCCGGCCAGTCGCATCGATGATGATGTGATGATATTTCTGGAACCAGAGCGTTTGGTTCTCGCCGATCCTGATCAGCGCGAAACGAAAGAGCGCAGGATCGTCCAACGCTATTACACGGCCCATCTCGGCCCGCATCCAGTCCTCCGCTGTGGCGAGCGGATTCTCCTCCTCGCGGAAGTCAAGCAATGTCAAATCAAAGGATGCGGGGGCAGACCGCGGCGGCAGCCGCAGGCCGGGGCTTTCCGCAACCGTCTCGCGCAACGCAATCTCGAACAGGTCTACGCGGAGCCTGCCTTGAATAGTGAGGACCTGACCCGTATTGTAGATGGGCTTGCCGACGAACAATTGCTGGTCCAGCCATAGGGCAGCCTGAGTCGCGGTGAGGTCAGGTGGCAAATTGATTGGCATATCGATTCCATCGGGAAAAAATTTCGAACGAAAAACTCTGCACTCTCGATGAATTGCCTGCAGCGCGGCCTTCTGCCGCTCCGGGCTCAAACCTTGCTTTTCGAAGCCTCGCGGCTCTTGAACAATGGATAACAATGGCCGCTGCACACGAACCGGACAAACCATAAAGAGCGTCGTGGTTACCCGTGGTTCCGTGGTCCATTCGCAGGACCGGCGTTATCAACGCCGACCAAAAAACATTAAGTATTTCAATGTTATAGACTGGTGCTGCCAGACAGGATTGAACTGTCGACCTCTCCATTACCAATGGAGTGCTCTACCACTGAGCTACGGCAGCGTGCCCCGGATCACGGGAATCGGCCAAATCGGCCCGACAAGGCGGCCGATCCTTGCCACATGGCCACCGCTCGCGCAAGCGCGGGGCCGGCTCGCGGCACCGGCAAAAAGCGGCCGGATCAACGCGGAACGGCGGCGGCCTGCTTCAACTGGGCGAGTTGCGGGCCGATCCGGTTCCCCATCTCCTCGCCCAGCGCCTGCAGCGCCTTGATCGGGCGGATCATGACCTCGAATTCAACCATTTCGCCGGCCTCGTTGAATTTGATGAGATCGACGCCCTTGAGCTGCCATCTGCCGATATTGGCGGCAAATTCCAGTGCGGCGTCGTGCGGGCCCGCGACAAAGCTGCGGTGATAGCGAAAATTCTCGAAAATCTGCACTACCGTGGTCAGCACCAGCAGGGCCGCGGACCGTCCGGGAATCGGGGATTGCACGAATGGCGAGCGAAACACGATATGCTCCGACAGCAGAGGCGGCAGCAGCGTCGGGTCGCCCGAGGCCACGAAGCGGTGCCAGCCTTCCAGGCATTGCTGCGGCAACGGCGCCAGTGCGGGTCGTTCGCCCATCGGTCTATGCTCCAATCCTGCCCCGCCAGCGGCGAGGCCATCGAACGGGTCTACGATGACGGATGAGAAGGATAAACGCGAGGGGCAAGACCGCGCCGCGGCGAAACGCCCGGTCAGCGATCCAGGCAAGGATTCCAGGCGGGATCGACTGAAACGGGCGTTGCGCGAAAACCTCAAGCGGCGAAAATCCCAGGCGAGGGAACGAGGCGATCCGGCGCCGGCACCTTCCCATGCGGGCGATGTCTCGCCATATGACGACGGCGGAAAAAAGCCGGGCGGATAGCGATCGCCCGGCTTTCCCGCGACGACTTTGGCTTTCACCGATCGATGCGGGACGAAATGGGCGCGGACACCACGGCAGCGGACAAGATGGATAAGCGGGTTTCGGCGCTGGCCGCATTCCCGCGTCATGAGCAGACCTTTCCCGCGCTGACGTCGCAGGAAATCGCCCGCATGCGCCGGTTCGGCGATATCCGCAATTACCGCGACGGCGAAAAACTGTTCGAGACCGGCCAGCCTGGACCGGGCATGTTCGTGGTGCTGGCCGGCCATGTCGCGATCACCCAGCGCGACGGCTTCGGCCATGTGACGCCGATCATCGATCAGGGACCGGGTCAATTTCTCGCCGAGATCGGCCAGCTCTCCGGCCGCGTCGCGCTGGTCGACGGCCATGCCGAGGGCGAGGTCGAAACGCTGTTGATTGCGCCGGAACGCTTGCGCGCGCTGCTGGTCGCCGAGGCCGATCTCGGCGAGCGCATCATGCGCGCGTTGATCCTTCGCCGCGTCAGCCTGATCCAGGGCGGCGCCGGCGGTCCGGTCCTGATCGGGCTTTCGAATTCGAGCGGCGTCATCCGCCTGCAGGGCTTTCTCACCCGCAACGGCTATCCGCACCATTTGCTCGATCCGGCCGCGGATCACGACGCCGCCGAACTGATCGTACGCTATTCGCCGCTGCCGGCAGACTGGCCGCTGGTGGTCGCACCCGACGGCACGGTGCTGCGCAACCCGAGCGAATCCGAACTGGCGCGCGCAATGGGCATGCTGCGCGCGCTCGCCAAGGACAAGATCTACGACGTCGCCGTGGTCGGCAGCGGCCCGGCGGGGCTGTCGACGGCGGTGTATGCCGCCTCCGAAGGCCTTGGCGTGGCGGTGTGCGACACCCGTGCGTTCGGGGGTCAGGCCGGCGCCAGCGCGCGGATCGAGAATTACCTGGGCTTTCCGACCGGAATCTCCGGGCTGGCGCTGACCGCGCGCGCCTTCAACCAGGCGCAGAAATTCGGTGCCGACATGATGATTCCGGTGAGCGTGACGGCGCTCGATTGTTCCCGCGCCGATGGCGCCTTCGGGCTGAAGCTCGACGATGGCGAGGTGCTGCGCGCGCGGTCCGTCGTGGTGGCAAGCGGCGCACGCTATCGGCGCCCCGAGATCGAAAACCTCGCCGGCTTCGAGGGCCGCGGCGTCTGGTACTGGGCCTCTCCGATCGAGGCGCGGCTATGTGCGGATCAGGACGTCGTGCTGGTGGGCGGCGGCAATTCCGCCGGCCAGGCCGCGGTGTTCCTGGCGGCTCACGCCAGCAAGGTCCATCTGGTGATCCGCAGCGGCGGCCTCGGTGCCAGCATGTCGCGCTACCTGATTGAACGCATCGAGGCGGCGCCGAATATCGAACTGGTGTTTAACACCGAGGTGGTGGCGCTGGAAGGCGCGCCGGACAGTTCGCTCGAGCGGGTGCGCTGGCGCAGCCGGTTGTCCGGTGAAGACAGCAGTCTCGATATCCGCAATTTGTTCCTGTTCGTCGGCGCCGATCCCGCCACCGGCTGGCTCGACGGCTGCGGCGTCATGGTCGATCGCGGCGGCTTCGTGGTGACCGGCGCGCAATGCAAAAAGGCCGAAGGACAATTGGCCTCGGCGCTCGAAACATCCGTCCCCGGCGTATTCGCGGTCGGCGACGTGCGCTCGGGTTCGGTCAAGCGCGTCGGCGGCGCAATCGGCGAGGGGGCGCAGGTGGTGGCGGCGCTGCATGGCTTTCTCGGCGACACCGCGCGGCCGGTGCTGTAGCGACGGAGCGAAGCGGCGAGGCTGCCGGCACCGATTGTGACAGCCTTGCAAAAGCCCAGACCGGGATTTCGGACATCGGGCACATGCGGCCAGCGCAGGTAGCCATTTCGACCGCGGAGTCGTAGCATCCATTCGTTTCACACGGGGGAGCGCATCATGATCCTGGGTATGAGCCTTGCCGCATTCACCAAGTTGCATGTGAGGCGATTCCGGCCGCCGACACTCGCTTGAAAAGCATGAAAGTCATCCTGTTCGGCGCAACCGGAATGGTTGGGCAGGGTGTCCTGCGCGAATGCCTGCTCGATCCTGGCGTCGAGAGCGTGCTTGCGGTCGGGCGCAGCCCGACCGGTCAGCAAAACGCCAGGCTGCGCGAAATCCTGCATGACAATTTTCTGGATTTCTCCGCGATCGAATCCCGGCTTGCCGGATTCGATGCCTGCTTTTTCTGTCTCGGCGTCAGCTCGGTCGGCATGAGCGAGCAACGCTACCGGCATCTAACCTATGACATCACGCTTGCCGCGGCGAAGACGCTGGCAAGGCTCAATCCGGGCATGGTGTTCGTCTATGTCACCGGACGCGGCACCGATTCAACCGAACAGGGCCGGCTGATGTGGGCGCGGGTGAAGGGCAAGACCGAAAACGATCTGCTCAAGCTGCCGTTCAAGGCCGCCTACATGTTTCGTCCGGCCGGGATCCAGCCGCTGCACGGCATCCGGTCGAAGACCGCCTGGGTGCAGGCGATCTATGTCGCGGCGTCACCGCTGCTGACCCTGCTCAATCGGACGGCGCCGAACTACATGACCACGACCGAGCAGGTCGGCCGCGCCATGATCAAGGTCGCGCGCGACGGCTATCCAAGGCCGGTGCTGGAGAGCGGCGATATCAACGCCGTCTGAGCCAACGGTCCGGGACGCATGCATAGGCTGTCATGCCCCGCGTAAAGCGGGGCATCCAGTAGTCCGAGACGTTGATGAGAATCGGGACGTCTGTGTTTACTGGATCACCCGCTTTCGCGGGTGACGACGAATCTTGTGGAGTCCGCGCGTCCGGACCACCGACGGGCCGGCCAAAACGACGTCCAACCCCATCAAATAGCCGCAAATTTCGCGCTTTTGCCATAACGGCCTCATTCGCCGTATACTTTATGCATAGCACAGCGGGTATTGTAATGGATCGCATTCGCATCGTCGGCGGCAGCAAGCTCAACGGCACCATTGCGATTTCCGGGGCGAAGAACGCCGCGCTGCCGCTGATGATCGCGGGGTTGCTGACCGAACAGACCCTGGTGCTCGACAACGTGCCGCGCCTCGCCGACGTCGCGCAATTGCAGCGCATTCTCGGCAATCACGGCGTCGACATCATGTCGGCGGGCAAACGGCCCGGCGATCGCGCCTATCAGGGCCAGACCCTGCATATTTCGGCAGCCAACATCATCGACACCACCGCGCCCTATGAGCTGGTGTCGCGGATGCGCGCGAGTTTCTGGGTGATTGCGCCGCTGCTGGCGCGGATGCATCAGGCGAAGGTGTCACTGCCCGGCGGCTGCGCCATCGGGACGAGGCCGGTCGACTTGCTGATCATGGCGCTCGAGAAGCTTGGCGCCGACATCGCCATCGACGGCGGCTATGTGGTTGCGACCGCACCCGGTGGTCTCAAGGGCGCCAAGATCGATTTTCCCAAGGTGACGGTGAGCGGCACCCATGTCGCGCTGATGGCAGCGACACTTGCCAGCGGCACGACCGTGATCGCCAACGCCGCCCGCGAGCCGGAAATTGTCGATGTCGCGGCCTGCCTGAACAAGATGGGGGCACAGGTTTCCGGCGCCGGAACTTGCCGCATCGTCGTCGAAGGCGTGAGCCAGCTTAACGGCGCGCGCCACACCGTGTTGCCCGATCGGATCGAGGCCGGCACCTATGCGATGGCGGTTGCGATGACCGGGGGCGACGTGCAATTGGCCGGCGCCCGGCCCGAACTGCTGCAATCGGCGCTCGACGTGCTGACGCTGGCCGGCGCCGACATCTCGGTCAACGACGAGGGAATCCGTGTCGCCCGCAACGGCGCCGGGATCAGGCCGGTGACGGTTTCGACCGCGCCGTTTCCGGGCTTTCCGACCGATCTGCAGGCCCAGCTGATGGCGCTGATGGCAAGCGCCAGCGGCGCGTCGCGGATCACCGAGACGATCTTCGAAAACCGGTTCATGCATGTGCAGGAACTGGCGCGGTTCGGCGCGCGCATTCAGCTCGACGGCGAGACCGCCACCATCGACGGCATTTCGAAACTGCGCGGCGCGCCGGTGATGGCGACCGACCTGCGTGCGTCGGTGTCGCTGGTGATCGCGGGCCTTGCCGCCGAAGGCGAGACCATGGTCAACCGCGTCTATCATCTCGACCGCGGGTTCGAGCGGCTCGAGGAAAAGCTCTCGGCCTGCGGCGCTTCGATCGAGCGCATCAGCGATTGAACGTTCGGAGTGCTGCGTGACGGCTCAACTCAAACTGGTTGCCCTCGATGCCGATGACCTCGCCGTCATTTCCGCGCATGTGCAGGATGCCCGCGTGCAGACTTCCGACATCATCTGGCGGCAGGGCGAAAAGCGGCTGGTGGTCGGCATGAACCGGCTGGACTGGGAGCAGACGCCTTCAGGCGAAACCACCCAGCGCCGTCTGGTGTCGGCGCTGCGCTTCGACCGCGTGCTGTCCTGCAAGTCGCGCGACATCGACCTGGAGGCGCCGGAGACGACGCTGGAGATGGTCGGAATCGAATTTCATCCCGGCGAAGCGCCCGGCGGCAGCGCGGTCCTGATCTTCAACCCCGGCGGGGCGCTCCGGCTCGACGTCGAGTGCCTCGAATGCGAACTGGCCGATCTGGGGCCAGACGATCTCGGAACCTCCCATCTCGACGAGGATGCCGAACCGCCAGGACTGGACGTCTGAGTGATACCGGCGTCATTCCGGGCGATGCCAACGGGTCCGCGCCAGGCGCGGCCCGATGGCATCGAACCCGGAATCTCGAGATTCCGGGTCTGGTGCTGTCGCACCATCCCGGAATGACGAAAGCGCCGTACGCCGCCATTGACTTTAATCCGCAAGCTGAAGGGTTGACGGCGATTTGTCGCCGCGCCATTGAGCAAGGGGCGTTCGATCAAGCCCCGCCGGAAAGCCACCATGCCCGTTCGACTAGACCGAAGCAGCGCCGACTTCGCCGCACGATTCGCGGGCTTTCTCGCCGCCAAGCGCGAGGTTTCCGCCGATATCGAGGCCGCCACCCGCGCCATCGTCGATGACGTCGCAGCCCGCGGCGACGCGGCCCTGATCGAGGCGACCCGCAGATTCGACCGGCTTGATCTTGAGCCCGCCGGGCTGCGCGTCACCGCGGCCGAAATCGACGCCGCCGTGAAGGCCTGCGACGCCGAAACGCTCGATGCGCTCGCCTTTGCCCGCGACCGGATCGAGAGTTTCCATCGCCGGCAATTGCCTCACGACCAGCGCTTTACGGACGCGCTCGGGGTTGAACTCGGCTGGCGCTGGAGCGCCATCGACGCCGTCGGGCTGTATGTCCCCGGCGGCACTGCTGCCTATCCGTCCTCGGTACTGATGAATGCCGTCCCCGCGAAAGTCGCCGGCGTTGCCCGTGTCGTGATGGTGGTGCCCTCGCCCGATGGCAAGCTCAATCCGCTGGTGCTGGCGGCGGCGCAGCTTGGCGGTGTCTCCGAAATCTACCGGGTCGGCGGCGCGCAGGCGGTGGCGGCGCTGGCCTACGGCACCGCGACCATCGCGCCGGTGGCCAAGATCGTCGGTCCCGGCAACGCCTATGTTGCTGCCGCCAAGCGGCTGGTATTCGGCAAGGTCGGCATCGACATGATCGCGGGCCCGTCCGAGGTGCTGGTGATCGCCGACCGCAGCGGCAATGCCGGCTGGATCGCCGCCGATCTGCTGGCACAGGCCGAGCACGATGCGAGCGCGCAATCGATCCTGATCAGCGATGATGCCGCGCTGGCCGACGCGGTCGCGCGCGCGGTCGAATCGCAGTTGAATACGCTGCCGCGCGCGCCGATCGCGCGGGCGTCTTGGAATGATTTTGGCGCGATCATCCAGGTTGAAAACCTCGAGCAGGCGGTCACGCTGGCGAACGCGATCGCCGCCGAGCATCTCGAGATCATGACGTCGGATCCCGAAGCGCTCGCGGCGCAGATCCGCAATGCCGGGGCGATCTTCCTCGGCCCGCACACCCCGGAGGCGATCGGCGACTATGTCGGCGGCTCCAACCACGTGCTGCCGACTGCGCGCTCGGCGCGGTTTTCTTCCGGGCTCGGCGTGCTCGATTTCATGAAGCGGACCTCGCTGCTGAAATGCGGGCCGGAGCAGTTGCGCGCATTGGGGCCGGCGGCGATCAGGCTGGGAAAGGCCGAAGGGCTCGATGCCCATGCCCGCTCGGTCGGATTGCGTCTCAATTTGCCATGACCAGACCGCCCGCAGCAGACGATTCGCCCAATCACATCGTCGCGGTGACGCTCGACGAGGAATCGATCGGGCGCTCCGGCCCCGACATCGAGCATGAGCGCGCGATCGCGATCTATGATCTGATCGAGAAGAACCTGTTCGCGCCGGAGGGCGCCGGCGAGGGGCCGTTCACCCTGCATATCGGCATCACCGGCAACCGGCTGATGTTCGATATCCGCCGCGAGGACGGCACGCCGGTAGTGGCGCATCTCTTGTCGCTGACGCCGTTCCGGCGGATCGTGAAGGACTATTTCATGATCTGCGACAGCTACTATCAGGCGATCCGCACCGCGACGCCGGACAAGATCGAAGCCATCGACATGGGCCGCCGCGGCATCCATGACGAGGGCTCGCGCACGCTGCAGGAGCGGCTGAAAGGCAAGGTGCGGATCGATTTCGAAACCGCGCGCCGGCTGTTCACGCTGATCTGCGTGCTGCACTGGAAGGGCGAGGGCGCATGATCCGCCGGCACCATTGTTCGGATCCGAAAATGCGCCGCCCGACAGCAGCCTGACCCATGGCGGCGCCCCCGCGCGTGCGCAACCCGCAAGCCGTGCTGTTTGCATGCGGCCTCAACAGCGTGCGTTCGCCGATGGCGGAAAGCCTGCTGCGGCAGATGTTTCCGCAGTCGATGTATGTCAAATCCGCCGGCGTCCGCAAGGGCGAGCTCGATCCGTTCGCGGTCGCGGTGATGGCGGAACTGGGGCAGGACATCGCCGGCCACAGGCCGATCACATTCGAGGAACTCGACGATTGGGAAGGGCTCAATTTCGACCTCATCATCACGCTCGCGCCCGAGGCGCACCACAAGGCGCTCGAGTTGACGCGCACGCTCGCCGCCGACGTCGAATACTGGCCGACCTTCGATCCGACCCGGACCGAAGGCAACCGCGAGCAGAGGCTGGAAGCCTATCGCGAGGTCCTGGACGGACTGTTGCTGCGCATCCGTAAGCGCTTTGCGAGAGTCGGAGCGCCGAGCGGGTGATCTCATCGTCCCTGCGAACTCAGGGGGACCCATAACCACCAGAGGTCATAGTTTGAACGGAAATCCTGTCACAGCCGCCTGTTTGACCTGCGTTCGCAGGGACGACGACAGCAGTTGTCGAAAGGAGTCCCTTCCGATAGGTTCCGCGCGCGCCCGTTCCCCGAATCCGCTTCGACCAATATCCGCATGCTAGGCCGTCCCAAATTCGTTCTCGCCTCCGGTTCGCCGCGACGGCTCAGCCTGCTCAACCAGGCCGGCATCGAGCCCGATGCGCTGCGGCCGGCCGATGTCGACGAAACGCCGAAGCGGGGCGAGTTGCCGCGCGCCTGCGCCAACCGGCTGGCCCGCGCCAAGGCCGACGCCGCGCTCAAATCGGTGCAACTCGATGACGAATTGCGCGGCGCCTTCATTCTGGCCGCCGACACCGTGGTCGCGGTCGGCCGCCGCATCCTGCCCAAGGCGAATCTGGTCGACGAAGCCTCGCAATGCCTGCGGCTGTTGTCGGGGCGCAACCACCGGGTCTACACCGCGATCTGCCTGGTGACGCCGAAGGAGGCGTTTCGCCAGCGCCTGATCGAGAGCCGGGTGCGCTTCAAGCGCCTCAACGAGGACGACATCCAAGCCTATATCGGCTCCGGCGAATGGCGCGGCAAGGCCGGCGGCTATGCCGTGCAGGGCATCGCCGGATCGTTCGTGGTCAAGATGGTCGGTTCCTACAGCAATGTCGTCGGCCTGCCGCTGTATGAGACGACGGCGTTGCTCGGCGGCGAAGGTTTTCCGATCCGCTTCGGATGGTTGAATGCCAGCTAAGCCGCGAGACAAGCCCGGCTCCGGCAAGACGAAGCCGTGCCCGATCTGCGGCAAGCCGGCCACCGAGGCCTCGCGGCCATTTTGTTCCGAACGCTGCCGCGACGTCGACCTCAACCGCTGGCTGTCGAATTCCTACGCCATTCCCGCCGCCAAGGACGACGACGAAGACGCCGATTGAGCGCCATTTCGCGCGTTTTCCGCAGTGAGGAGGCGCGCTCCTCTGGATGAGGTCTTTGACCCTCATGGTGAGGAGCGTGGCAACGCCACGCGTCTCGAACCACGAGGCCCCTGGATGCGCGGTCATGATTCGACCCAGCCGGAAAATGCTCCAGCCGCAGGCGAAGCGTGGTGGACAGGGCAGGCCAGCCTGACTATAAACCGGCGCTCCCGGCCCGCGCCGGGGAGTGCCCAGGTAGCTCAGTTGGTAGAGCATGCGACTGAAAATCGCAGTGTCGGTGGTTCGATTCCGCCCCTGGGCACCA
>Ga0208849_1000478_pt1 | contig 37487 bp, 44 predicted proteins | sample NGESurdeep072012_10_FD_184470 | JGI IMG/M metagenome (GOLD analysis project Ga0208849, IMG submission 184470) | Arctic peat soil microbial communities from Barrow, Alaska - NGEE Surface sample 53-3 deep-072012 (SPAdes) | ecosystem: Environmental > Terrestrial > Soil > Wetlands > Peat ... | reverse complement strand
GCCGCTGGCTCTTTATATAGGCCTCACAGGACTCGCGCTGCGCATGCAGGGAATTGAAATCCTGTTCCAGCCCCTCTTCGGATGATTTCCGGGTGTAGACGGCACAACGAAACGCTCTGGTCCCGGTTTTGGGCGGGTTAGGCATTTCGCCCACTTCCCGCAGGCTTTGCATTCGGAGCAAGGGCCGGATCGACATCGGGGGTAACACCCGGTCTGATTCGCCGCGGACCGGCGGCGTTTTTATTGCCCGATGGTGCCCGTTTGATGCCGAAAAAGGCAAAACCGTTCCAGTTGGTTCCAGTGATGGCATTGGCGACGGCAGAGAGCGACTTATAAGTCCGACCGTTCCATTCGAATCCCTCCGCCAATGCCGTGACGGAATGGGTGGTGTCCTGCCACTGTCGGACCATCTGCGTGCCCGGCTTGATACGGACGCTGCCAGCGACGGCGTTCGCATCGCCACTTCGAACGGCGTTGGCGATTTCTCGGAATCGGCGCCTGGTTGGATCCGGTAGCCCTCCGTAGGCCTCAACCTGCATTTGATAAGCTACGGCTCGTGCCAGAAAGTTCCGCCGCAGCGATCTGGGTGCGGAATGGCCGAATAACGCCTTCCAGCGGTTGCGGAGTTCAAGAAGGCTGAGAGCGGGCAATCGCCCGATCTCAGCCTCCAGAGCGGCGTCGTCGATTGGACTACCTCGCATCGATCAAGCCCTGCATGCCGCTGAAGCCTTTTTCGTCTTGGCGGACTTGGCGGTGCCGATCCGATAGGTTCGAACACCGTTGATCTTCTCAGAGCGCAGGGGGAGCTTCAGCTTCTTTCGCACGGTGCCTGCGAGAAATCCGCGCACCGAATGTTTTTGCCACTCTGTTTCCTTGACCAGGACATCCAATGTCGCGCCTTCAGGTCGCCGAAGCAGGACCACGATCCTGTCCTGCTTGGAATCTGGCTTGATCCGATCGGAGGATGACTGGGTGGCCTTCGCGGAAGCGCCAGCAGGTTTCTTTACCCCTCGTCGCCTTGCGCGGCTCGACTGCACGGGGGACTTGGGTTGGGTAGACACGACTTCGGTTGCGACTTCAACGGGATGGGCCGCGGGACTATCGTCTGACGCCTCGGCGACATCCTCGACCTCGATCGCTCGAAGGCCCGCCTTGGTAATCCGCAATGAATAAGGCCTGTTGTCATCGCCGCGTCGCCATACCGGCATGTCGTCCTTGGCGCGAAGCTCTTGCAGGAGCTTTTCGTTCAAGAGTTTGCCAATCACCTTCTTCGCAGCGTTGCCTTTGAGGTTCGCCGGCAGAACCGCGGCATGGTCGGTTCGTTGCGATGCCGAAGACAGGATGAGTAACTGAGTATCGGAGAGTTTCATGAGGTCCTCCTTTGAGGTCGCGCGGCATCATCGCCGCCACGACCGCAACCCCGCAGGTGGCGCAAGCGCCAGCGGGGAGGAGGTCCTAAAAGGTGACCACTCAGCCCTGTTGAGCGATCCGGTTGACCAGGCTCGCGGCATTCAGGAGCGTCGTTGCCTCATACAGAAGTTGTTGCATGTCGAGGGCCACTTCGAGGCCCTTCTCATGAAATCCGGCACCGGCGCAGGCGTCGGCCGCGCGTCCTATCCCCGCGGCTCTATCGAGCCGCATGCGGATCTCAGTCAAATATACTTTAATCGTCGGTTCGACCAATTGCGCGTTCATCGCTGCCAACTCCCTTCGTTGCCACCACACATGCTTCCCGTGCCGGCGAAGTCGAGCGGAACCAGAGCAATCTTGTTGCTCATTTCAGGGGATATAGAGCATCTCTGGATCCAGATTTAATCATTCGTTACTCGAGCCCGCCTTTTGCCCCCGGGCTAAGCGGCGGCATTCCAGCGGAGCGGCTAAGGGGGGCGAAAGCTTGCTGCCCTACCGTGGGGAATCTTGCGATCAACTCTAGGCCGAAACGGCTACCAACTCTGACGATCTGGCCCGAACCAAGCTCAGCGCGACCAGCGCAAAGACGCTCAACCGCCATTTCCGAGTTTACCCATAACCGGATATGCTGAGGACTTGCCAAAATCCGCGCGAGTGACCCAACTCGGAGGGGTCCGTCCCGCTGTCGTTCGTTTCTTTACAATCTGCTGCTGCCGAAAATGCCGAGCTTGAAAAACGTTGGGCAAGCTGGCGACGCTGGCATTGGATTCCTCAATGGCGTCCTCGGTGGCTCGACCGGACTCGGTGGCATTCTTCCGACCTTGTGGTGCGTGTTGCGCGACTGGCCCCGCGACGAACATCGCTCGGTGTCGCAACCGACCGCGGTCGCGACCTTCGCCCTGTCGTTGCTGGCCTTAGGGGGAATGGGGCTGGTTACGTCGTATACTACCCGGTTGTTTTTGATGAGCTTGCCGGTGCTGGTTGCCGGAACGCTGGTTGGATGGTCGCTCTACGGCAAGCTGGATGAGGTCGCATTCCGTAAGGTCGTGCTTGTTCTGCTTTGGTTTCAGGGCTGGTGATCGTCGTCACGGGCCGGTGAACTTCGGACGCGGTATCCGCCGCTCAGAAATGAGCTAGACCGCAAAAACCTACTGAGCTTCTCGCGAGCATCGGGTCAGGCGAAGCGGAGGTCCGGTTGCTTCCGACGACCCATGAAGTCAATCAGTCCATTTTCTGAAGTGCGGCCCCAGTGCTAGAGCGAGACTGGGGCCGCAAGTTTGGGATTGTAGCCGTCCATGGCCACGTGTTTGATAACCCTCTCGAGCATAGATTATTCCAGACCCTAGGGCCGTCCCAGGCGAGCAGGCAATCGTCTAACGACGTCCGGGCGGGTCTTAGGGCGACACAAGAGCGGACAGCCGCCACCCGCGATTGGCCCGAGCTAGGTTGCAGCCGGCTCGCCGGCCTCGGCCCGTTGCGACTTGAGCCAACCGGGGGTGGCAAGCATCACTCCCGTTTTTTGTCGTCACTGCGGGGTTCAGCTCGCCAGTCGCGATCAACCTTTTGGTTGTAGTGATCAGCGCTATCCGGGCTCTTCCCACCAGCCTTACCTTCCGTTTGCTGATCATTGCTCGGTTTCACCTTCCAATCGCGATCGACAGCACGGTTGTCGGGCGTGGATTGGTCAACGCCTTTTTGCTGCTGCGTGCTGACCGATGGTTTAGCGTTGTCTTGTGCGAAAACGGGATACAGCGCCGACGATGCCAACAAGAACATGGTCAATGTAACGATGCGCATGACGAATAAACTCCTTTGGTTGCTGTTTAGCCCCTCTTCAGTCGGGTCAGTTTCACTGACCTTTCTCTTTGATTTGGCCGCTGCTGTCGATCACGAGGGTCACTTCCTTGCCATTTTTCATTGCCTTGGCCGACGTTCCTTCGGCAGTGGATTTAACATCTCGGACTTGCGAATAACCCGTAGTTTCGAGCTTGGTCACAAGCTCCTCCTGGGTCAGAGCATGCGCAGGCGAGAAGACCCCTGAAACCACGAAACACGCTCCGAAACTTCAACCCGCAATCCACGCAGCCGTTCCCCTTCGGACAGGCTCGACAAACAAACCGACGCGAAAAAATCGTTCCTCGAGACGATAGCGTCGCAATACAGCCACCAGAGGGTTAGAATCATCGATATCGGGCGGAGGGATCATCGAGCGATCGAAGAGGAAAGCCGAACGTCAGTCCGGCGCGGACTTCGTTTACTGGATGCCCATTGGTGAGAGCCTGCCGGAGACCGACGTCAAAACTGAGATTGTCGCGAACCTGCCAGATGAGACCGATCAGAGCGGATACCGTATTGAATTGGCCGATTGCCTGTTCGACGAAAAACTCGGCAACCGGCCGCACGGACCATTTTGATGGTCCCTCGATAATGGCGCCAAGAAACAGGTCCGCGTGATGGTCGCGGGTGAGAGCCGTCTCAGCATTCAAGTGGATGGTACCCCAGTCCCAGCGCTGCGAGACAATACCCACCAAACTCGCGCCGACGCCTGAGTTGCCCGTGCTGTCGGGAAGCAGGACGCCGAATTCCGTCGCAACACTCGGCCCGGTCTTATCCTGAAGACTACCGGGTACCAGGACGTGTTTAAGAAATGCCCCTGCGTCCGTAAGACTGCTGGGGCCCGAAGGCGACAGCGGCGTTTGGCCCTGTCCCTCCAGCACGGCCTCCCATCCTTCGCTGAACCCGTAGTTGATGACCGTAGCTGGGGCGATGAGGGAGGTCCCGGTTTGGTCGCGCAAGCGCCCGGCCGGTTGTAGTTCGATTTCCACCTCATCTGGAGCCGCCACGGCGGCATCGGTGCCGTCGAAGGGACGATAAGCAGCCGCGGGACCGGGCCATGCTACGAGACTCGAAGCGACGCACGATCCCGAGACGAACCGTTTTAGGAACCGCCGCTTCTGGAATTGAGGCCTCGAGAACATGCGTCAGTCCTGCGTCACAGTCGATCAAGGTATTGGTCGAAACACCCATATGGCTGCCGGCTCGGCCGCGCTCGTCCGGACAGCGACCAGCAGGCGATCAATTTCAGGCACGAAGAGCGACGTGCGTGCGCCGGAGGCGGTGGGGATGCGCGCGACCCGCCGGTACGTCATCCCCTTCGCTTCCAAAACGTCGACAAAACCGGCCCCGCAGCTGACGTAGACGCGGCCACGCTTACCATCGATGAACAGGTCATCAGCGTCGCCACAGGTCTCGGCGGTGGTGATGAGCTTGCCGCCTGTCATGGAGAAGACGCCAAGCTCGGCAGGCGCCCGGAAAATCACCAGGACCTGGCGGCGCACGGGATCGAGGGCCATCGGGAAGTTCGCGCCGTGGTCGGGTGTCGGCCATTTACTGGTCTGCTTTTGCGAAGCCCGGTCCGCGACGGCAATACCATGGGCATCCGGCACGTTGACAAAGATTTGGCCGGCATCGTGATCGACCTGGAAGCCTTCGGGGTGGGCCTTGACTGGGATCTCGCCCACCTTGCTGCGGGTCGTGGGATCGATCATAGCCAATGCGCCGTTGCCATAGCCGACGAAAACCCGATTGGCTGCGGTATCGACACGAACATTGTCTGCGTCGCTGCCCAGCTCAATCTGGCCAGCGGATTTGTATTCGTTTCCTTCATGTAGTCGCACCGAACCGTCACCGGCGTTGGCGATATAAAGCGTGTCTGTGGAAGGTTCGTAGCCGACCCCTTGTGGCTCTTTCAGCCCCGCGATCGATCGGAGCAATTTGCGGTTGGCGAGGTCGACCACACCAACGCTGTCGTTGCCCAATTCAGCCACGAACAACCGCTGCCGTTTCAGATCGACCGCCATGTGATCGATGCGCCCATGCACATTGCCAAGCGGGATTTTGGCTTCGAGCTGGAGGGGCGCCGTCTCCGCCGGCTGGGCAAACACATGACTGACCACACCCGGAAGCACTACGGCGGTGACGAACAGCGTAACGATTATCCTAAATCGAGGTAACACAATCACAATATCCCTTCATCGCGGCGCAAAGCCCGCGCGATCGGTTGAGATGCCGCCGGCATGACTAATCCAGTGGCTGATGGATCGCCCTGACCTGATTGTAAGTGAGCACATCGATCGAAGCGATCGGATGCCCGTCCTTTATGCCGGGCACCACGCTCACCGCTCGGGTGTTTGCCGACTGGGCTATCGTTTTGTCGACCGCAGCCTGCAAAGAGATTTTTGCGTTGCCAATGGCCGCGCTCTGCTCCTTAGCCGCGGAGAGATCCTCGCCTTCGGTGATGGGCTCGGCTCGCAGAACCTCACCGGTCGCATGATTGATCAGCACCTCGAAAAACTTGCCTTCCTTCGCGATGTAGACCGAAAGCTGGAGCTTGCCGTCGTCGACCTCGAATTTGGCCGAGATCGGCTTACCCTGTTGTTCGCTGGCTGTCAGTGCCTGCTGCAAATTAATCTTGGCGGTGTCCAGAAGAATGACGAGCGCTTCTTGCGAAGCGTCCTCGTCGTTGGCCGAGAAGGCGTTGGTGCCGGCGAAGCCTGCCAAACCAGAAAATCCGAGAGCTATCGCGCCAGCAGTCATTAACAACATCTTTCTTCTCGTCATGTCGATCTCCATCGGTGGGTTGATAGCGCCCCATTTCTGTTCAACTTCATCTATCGGACCATTACCCAGGTCGGTTGCAGCAGCGGAAACGCGATCAGACCCACGACCGCGGTCGCGGCGATCAGGAGCGGATTGCTCACTTTCCAGCGGAACAGTATGGCGAGCGAGACCAGCCCGACCAAGGCGGTCAGCCAATCACCGATGGCGATGCGTCCCAGCAGGATGCATGCCCCCAGGATCGTTCCGATCGCTGCCGCATAGGCGCCCTTGACGAATCCCTGCACGTTGGGATTGCTGCGATTTCGCGCCAGCAGCGGCGCGGCGATCAGCACCAGCAGGAACGACGGCAGGAAGATGCCGATGGTCGAGACCAGGGAGCCCCAGAATCCCGCGACGAGATAGCCGACAAAGGTTGCAGTAATGACAACTGGGCCTGGGCTGATCATGCCGATGGCAACCGCGATCAGGAATTGGCGCTGATCGAGCCAGCCGAACTGCTGAACAAGTCCCTGTTCAAGGAACGGCACGATGACGAGGCCACTGCCGAAAGTGAGCGAGCCCGCCTTCAGGAAGAACAGCAGGAGCTTGCCGAGGATGGACGCCGAGGCCGTCGGAGCGAGCTGCGCCAGAATCGGCGCGACCGTCACCGAGAGTGCGGTCGGCGGCGTACGGCGGGTCAGGCTGCCGTAATAGAGGATGCCGACGATGCCGGCGCCGATAAAGAGCAGCGCCACCTCGGCCTGCAGGATGACGGTCACCGCCAGGCACACCGCCGCGATCGCCCATTGCAGCCAGTCCTCCATGCCGAGCCTGGCGAGCCGGTAGCAGGAATGAAGAATGAGCGCGATGACGGCTGGACTCACGCCGTAGAAGATCGCCGTGACCGGCTGCAGGTCGCCAAGATAGACATAAAGAGCGCCCAGGGCAGCTACGATGACGAAGTTCGGCAGGATGAAGGCCCAGCCGCCCGCCCAGGCTCCCCAGAACCCACCGCGGAGGTATGAAACATAGACTCCCACCTGAATTGCCAACGGCCCCGGCAAGGATTGGCAGATCGCGATGGCCTCGCGCATCTGCTCCTTGGTGAGCCATTTGCGCTCATCGACAAGTTCGCGCTCCATCTGTCCCACGAGCGCAACAGGGCCGCCGAAGCCAAGAAATCCGAGCCGCAGGAAATAACGCACTAATTCACTGATCCGGCCGCTTGGAACTGTCGTTGTCGTTGTCGTCGTCATGTCCCGCCTGTTGTGATATCTCGGATCTCGACCCGCCACGGGATGGCCTCAAAACGGGTCGGCGGATGCTGGTCGGCAGTGGCAGCGGCGTTTCAAGCCGGCCGACGACGGGCAGCACCACCAGGAAATGCAGGAAATAATAGGCGGCGCCGAATCGGCTCAGGATCAGCCAAGTCCCTTCGGGAGGCTTACCGCCCGCGAAAACCAGAAGCACGCAGTCAGCGACCAATATCCAAAAGAAGACTTTTGAAAACCGGCCGGAAGCGGGCCGAGCGGACCGGGCTCGTATCGAGCCAAGGCACCACGAAGAGTACCAAAATAGATGCGGCCATGGCGGATACGCCAAGCAGCTTGTCCGGAACGGATTTCAGGATGGCGTAATAAGGCAAAAGGTACCATTCCGGCACGATTTCTGCCGGCGTCACACCCGGGTTAGCAGGGATCGAGTTGTCGGGGTTGAGCAGAGCGGCCGGCTCATAGAAGACGAACCATCCAAATACGATCAGGAAAACCGTAAGGCCCAATAGATCCTTGATCGTGTAGTAGGGATGGAACGGGATTGTATCCTGAGATTCCATGGTATCGATGCCGTCCGGATTGTTGGAGCCGAACCGGTGCAGTGCGACGAGGTGCAGGAGTACAACTGCAACGATCACGAACGGCAGCATATAGTGTAGTGCGTAAAACCGATTGAGGGTGGGATCACCAACTCCAAACCCGCCCAGCAACCAGGTTACGATGCTGTCACCGACGACCGGGATAGCGGAGAACAGGTTCGTGATCACGGTGGCGCCCCAGAAGCTCATCTGGCCCCAGGGCAAGGTGTAGCCGAAGAACGCAGTCGCCATCATCAGAACGAGGATGAGGACACCCATCATCCAAAGCAGTTCGCGCCGCGCCTTGTATGACCCATAATAAAACCCACGAAAGATATGGATGTAGACGGCTGCGAAAAACATCGATGCGCCCGTCGTATGCACATATCGGATCAGCCAACCGTAATTCACATCGCGCATGATGTGCTCGACGGATTTGAAGGCGCCGCCGAAGGTCGGAACGTAATGCATCGCGAGTACGATGCCGGTCACGATCATGATCACCAGCACGATGCCCGCGAGCGATCCAAAATTCCAAAGAGTGCTCATTGCGTGATCTTCCGTGCGTCGTGCTGTCACTTACATTCACTCAAGGTGCTGTCGCCGCGGTTGTCTTCCATGACTTCTCCATGCTATATCGAACCGAAGAATGTCGTTCTCGTCGCATTTCGATCTTTTGGAGTTTTACTCAGCCAGGGTCAAAAGCTGACTTCGAGCCCAGATTTTGACACTTCCGCTTCGCCTCCACTAACGAACGTTCGTCTGTGCTATCATCAGGTCCGCTTCGCCGCAAAGGGCGCCGTTGCCCGGCTATAGGTCGGAACCCAATGCGAACGGCGCCCTGAATTCGATGAGTGGGCGAGACCGCACCAAGGCGGAGCATCTCATTTTGAATTTTTGGGCGGCCCTAAGTCGAGCCTTTTAGCCCGCTCCGCCGCCAATATGCGGAAAGCCACCGCCTGCTTTGCAAAGTCGTCCTTGAGTATTGGATCTATCTCAACAGCCGCCAACTGCTCAAACGCGAGTGCATTCTCTAGATATTCCTGGGTCACTTTCACGGCTTAGCTGCCGCGTATGTGGCCGGTGTCAAGAGCCGGATCGCAAATTTGCTCATGTGTCTCTCCTGAGCCAGCATTTGTCTCTCAATGACCCAACCGTCCCTTCCGGCTGGTGATCGGCCTCATCGAGGCGGCCAATTAGTAGTAACCCCGCCCAGTACGGGGATACTGAGCGGGGTATTTACACTGAGCTTCGGATGGGGGTCCGGGGCATTCGCTCAATGTAATAAACACATTAACGTATTCAGTCCCTGCGGCGGTTGCTTGACGCAGATCAAAGTGGCTTGAGCTTTCCGTTTTTCGGCGGAGGCTCTTTCGCCTGCTCTTCTGCTAGCAATCTCAGGAGTACCTCTCGCTCCGCGTCTGTGTGCGGCTCCGCGAGATGTTTTTTGAACAGGGTCAAGTTCTGTGAATGAACCTTTCCATAGCCGACCCCGTGATTGGAGCGAAAAACTATTTTTTGGAGCGGGAAGCGCCCGCAATCCATGCGCGCAATGCCTCCGACTTCAGGGGGTCTTCCGAGCTTCTCACCGTCCGGCCGGTATGGTGCGCCTTCGGGCATCCTTCGCACCCGGGGAAATCAAACACGCAGAACTCATGGCCTGAAGGCGCGTCTGCTGCCGTCCTTTCGTCGAAGCGGCACCTCAACTTGATGGGCCGAACTTGGTCGTGCTGAATTTGGGGCATGATGCTCCCCCAGATCAGGCGGGAGCACAACACTCCCGGTCACCGGTGGATGCCCAGATCGGAGCGGTGAACCTCGAAAATCCTAGGGTCGCTTAATTGAGGGGGCCAGAGACAATCTGGCGTGAAAATTGATCAAGATCAAAGTTCTGGTTGATTTTTGGCGCAAAGTATTTGCTACGATCTGAGGCGAAAATGGCGAGGGCGAAAATCCCAACTAACGCTCATGGCCCGGTTGTTCGCGGCGTTGACCCATGGGCTCCCTCACCGGGGAAAATGCGTCAGTTGCTCAGCGAAGAAGAACGCGTGCGACTGGCCGTTCTCGCGTCGATTGCCCGATTCAACAAAGGCGAGGAAATCTACCGTGAAGGTCAGCACGCTGATGCTGTATTCAATGTCATCACCGGGGTCGTAAAGGCGTATAAGACGGCTCCCGATGGCAGCGAACATATCGCTGCGTTCTTGTTTCCAGATGATATCTTCGGGCTAGCCGAAGAAGGAAGCTACACAAATTCTGCCAAGGCGATAACACCATTGGCCTTGTATCGGTTCCCAATGTCCGCGTTGCGGAGCCGACTTGCGAAAGACGCCGATTTAGAATTCCACTTGATCTGCAAGCTCATCCACGAACTTCGTGAGACTCAGCGTCACGCGTTTCTCCTTGCTCGGAGACGAGCTCTCTCTAGAGTAGTGATGTTCCTTCAGTTATTGGAAAGCCTTCAGGTCGCCAGGGGTGAACGCACTGCCGAGATATATTTGCCGATGAACCGGTCGGAAATTGGTGAATACCTTGGAATGTCGCTTGAGGCTGTGAGCAGAGCATTTCGGGGATTGACCACGCGCGGTATCATCGAGAGCCGGGACCGACATCATCTAAAAATCGCCGACCGGAGCACGTTCGACAAGATTGCCGCTGATAAGACGAACGCACCTTAGATCGACGACGCGGTGGTACCAACTTTCCGAATTCGTCAGTGTGCTGAACTTCCGTTGCGTCGTGCCCGCCACGCCTCAACTAACATCATAAAGCATCGCCGCAGTTAGCTGTACCCTAGGAAGCGTTCTAGTGAGGAAGTGTGTCGCTTCCATGCGAGCCTTCATCGTTCCGAACGGATGCTCGACCGTCCCTCGACGCTGGCGCATCGCTTGCGGGTTTGCATCAAGGCGCTGCTGCACTGCTTTGAGCAGATGCTCATACTCCCATCGGGGAATCCGCCGCTCAGGCCCCGTCGTGCATTGGGGTTCGATCGCGCAATTCTGACAGGCTGTAGTCCAGTAGCGCCGTATCCTCTTGCCGTCTTCCTCGCTCGTGAAGCGATATGGCAGGACACTGGAAAAAAGGCCTGCAAACGGTATCCATCGGGGACAAATGATCCTAGTGGCGAGGCTTCATTCTTGCTTTTAATCAGGATCAGCGAGAGGTTCACGAACCGTGAAAATGACGAGAGCCCGCCGTCAGATCGGCGAGGCCCGCAAGCGGAAGCCGTCTGGCTCAGCTTCTGGACCGAGCACGGCATCAATGTGATGCTTGACAACGTGGACGCGGCGGGGCGGTCAATTTGGCGAGTTCCATAATTTGCTGGAATGACCGAACGAGATCCAGTTCGCCGGAAACTGAACCCGTCCGCATACGCCGGACCCGTAGATAGTCGCAGCTATACCGGCGCATATCAGGGGAGTGTCCAATGAATCGATCCTGCTGAACATTCTCGGTGGGCCGGCGATTCGCGTTAGTTAGGGGAGTTTGACCTGAATCAAACCTTGCAAGCGCCGGGCTGCGCAAATTGGCGGAGGGACCATCCTCGGGAGTTGAAAGAACTGCAAATGCTGGAGTATCGCATCGACGCCCGACGTCTGGATGCGCATGGAAGCGTCGCAAGTTGCAATGCTGCTACCGTGTCTCTCGATACGGATGTCAATGGCCGGCAGGACGAGTTCAATCCTGCAGAGCTGTTTCTTGCTGCGATCGCCGCCTGCATGATCAAGGGAATCGAACGCGTGACGGTGACGCCAATGGTCAAATTCGAGCTTCGCAGTGTCGAAGTTCGCCTGCGCGGCATCCGCCAGGACAGCCCACCGAAAATGACGTCAATCGACTACGAGCTCATCGTCGATACCGATGAAGATGACCATCGTCTCGATCTGCTGCATCAGAATGTCCGGAAATACGGCACAATTTCCAATACGGTGGCGACCGCAACGCGGCTTCAGGGAGTTATCAGGAGAAAGATATGAGTCGCCTTCACGCGCACCCCGAGAGCCATCTCGTTGATCGGATCGGCTGGCTCAGGGCCGCCGTTCTGGGAGCCAATGACGGTATCATCTCGACCGCAAGCTTGATCGTCGGCGTTGCAGCCGCGGCAGCGACTCGAAACGACGTGCTGATTGCAGGTATTGCGGGATTGGTGGCCGGAGCGATGTCGATGGCCGCCGGCGAATATGTTTCCGTCAGTTCGCAGTCGGACACCGAGCAGGCTGACCTTGCACGGGAACGCAAGGAGTTGAGCGAAAATCCCGCGTTTGAGCTCGACGAACTTGCCGAAATTTACGTCGGGCGAGGCGTCGACAAGCCACTGGCACGGCAGGTGGCCGAGCAGTTGATGGCGAGGGACGCGTTGACGGCTCACGCGCGCGATGAACTTGGAATTTCGGAAATCACCGCAGCCCGTCCTGTCCAGGCCGCGCTAACCTCGGCGGCGATGTTTTCGGTGGGCGCCGCCATGCCGTTGCTTATGGTTATCGTGTCGCCTGGCAACGCGCTGGTGTCGGTTGTGTCCGCGGCATCGTTAGCCTTTCTTGCGGTTCTGGGAGCGATCGGGGCAAAGGCGGGCGGCGCGAACATTCTGCGTGCCACTATCCGTGTGACATTTTGGGGCGCTTTTGCCTTGGCGCTCACCGCCGGTATTGGGAAGCTGTTCGGGACGATGGTCTGAAATTCCGGCTAGGCCAGCATCGCGCGTGCAACCTCGTTTGGCTCCGGTCGGGCAGTCGCCACTTCGTGAGGTAGTTTGAGATGCTTGCCGGCTTCTTCGTGCGGACTTTGCTGGTGTTATTGCCGGCTTTTGGCCTTGGCCTTGGATTTGCCCTGCCGCTGCTCGGACAGTCTGCGTGGCAGGATCCTGTCTGGGCGGCATTCACGATTCCCGTTCTGATCGTCCTTGTTTACGACATTGTTGCAAGCCTGCGACGCGGTGAAGTCGGCCTCGATATCGTTGCGGTCTTGTCGATGGCAGCAGCGCTCGTCGTCGGGGAGGAACTGGCCGCGGTCGTCGTCGCGCTGATGTATGCCGGCGGGCAATTCCTCGAAGCGTTTGCCGAACGCCATGCGCGTCGCGAGATGACGGCGCTGCTGGCTCGGGTACCTCGAACCGCTGTTCGACATCGCGCGGGGGGCCTGGAAGAAGTAGCGCTGGACCTGATCATACCTGGCGACCGTCTGCTGGTCCGACAAGGAGATGTGATCCCGGCCGACGGGGTGGTGGCGAGCGGGCTTGCGGTCCTCGATCAGTCCGCGCTCACGGGTGAGCCGATCCCGGTCCAGCAGCACGCTGGCGATGAGGTAATGAGCGGGTCCACTAACGCCGGCGAGGCATTCGATCTCACCGTATCGCACCGCGCCGCTGAAAGCACTTATGCTGGCATCGTGCGCCTGGTTGACGGAGCGCAGCGCTCCAAGGCGCCGATGTCGCGACTCGCCGATCGCTTCGCGATAGTCTTTCTCGGCGTCACCGTGCTGATCGCCGCCGTCGCCTGGTTCTTAACCGGTGATCCGGTCCGCGCGGTCGCCGTTCTCGTCATTGCTACGCCGTGCCCGCTTATTCTCGCGGTGCCGGTCGCCATCGTTTCCGGCCTTTCCCGGGCGGCGCGACATGGCATTCTGATCAAGGGAGGTAAGGCAATCGAGGCGCTCGCACGCGTTAATTCGCTGGTCCTTGACAAGACGGGCACGCTCACCGACGGCAGGGCAAAGGTCGTGGCCGTCAACGTATCGGCCGATGCCGATCCGACCGATGTCTTGCGCCTCGCAGCCTCGCTTGACCAGGCGTCCAAGCATATCATCGCCCAGACCATCGTCGCCGAAGCGCAGAACCGCCGGCTTAAACTGGCGATACCGTCCGACGTTGTCGAAACCCCCGGCGAAGGAGTCCATGGCTTCATTGAAGGGCGATCCATCGCGGTTGGGGGACTCCAGTTCGTGATGTCCAAATTGCCGCAGGGGACGGAAAATCCCCTCCAGGGAGCAAGGGTTGCTGGCGCAGTCATTGTCGCTGTTGCCATCGACGGCCGTCTCGCGGGCGAGATCAGGCTGGCTGATGAACTGCGGTCGGGCACACAATCTCTCCTGCAGCGGTTAAGAATGCTGGGCGTGCAACGGGTTGTTCTCGCAACGGGGGACCGGAGCGAGGTGGCGGACGCCATTACTGCAGGCTTGGGAATCGACGCGGTACGTTCGGGGCTGACGCCGGATCAAAAGGTCTTGGTTGTGCTCTCCGAGCGAAAAAACGGTCCCGTCATGATGGTTGGCGACGGCGTCAACGATGCGCCGGCCTTGGCCGCGGCTGATGTCGGCGTGGCTATGGGCGCAAGAGGCACGGCCGCCTCGGCCGAGGCCGCCGACGTGGTGATCCTGGTCGATCATCTCGACCGCATCGTGCCCGCCATGGAGATTGCCCGACGTTCCCGCTTCATCGCGCTCGAAGGTGTCTTTGCTGGGATGGGCCTCTCGCTAATCGGAATGATTGCGGCGGCGTTGGGCTATTTGACGCCGGTTGAAGGGGCGCTGATCCAGGAAGCGATCGACGTCGCCGTTATAATGAACGCCCTAAGAGCTTTGCGCGGAGGGAAATCGTCTTAGTCAGCCGCCTGTGGAGCGCGAGACATGCATGATCGAACGGCGGGTTTTGGCGCAAAGCGGCCGTTATACGGGGGGAGGGCGCTAAATTCCCTGATGTTCACCAAAAATTCCCTGTTACTCGAAATATTTTCCCTGTTATTTTGCGTAGGGAAATTCGTAAAAACCGCTGCCACACGGCGGTTTCTTGCTCCGAAACCGTCTGTCAAACCGCTAAAACTGCAAATTTCCCTGTAAAATTCCCTGATAGCAGGGAATTGGCATGGAGACCGGTGCGATCAGCACTGCGTCGCCAGCCAGGCATTCCCGGAGCCGCGGCACCTTCTCGGCGAATGGGGGAAAAGCCGGCAGTTGGCGGGTTTTCGCTCACATGACGTTCCCTGCCAAGTCGTCGCGACCGGCCTGCCGAAGCCTCTTTCGCTCGAACTCGATCACCATCCGACCATTTCACAACTTTTGCACTTCCGAACATACGTTAGCTGCTACTCATCGGGCTCGCGAGACCACCGAGCCATCGGACATAACCTATTCGTTGGCGGCAGGCTGACATCTGCGGAGACCGGATCTCGACGCCGGAGCAGTTGAGCTTCTGATCGCGCGCGAGACCCTGAGCAGAACAATGCCTTCCCTGCGCTCGTTGGGTGCCGTCCCGGCGGCCAGCACGAACATGATCAGTAGGCAAATACCGGGCTGTCCGCGAGGTGATCGTTGACCACAATTACTCCTGGAATGGCCTCGGCGGCGACGCGGATCGCTCTCCGTTCATCGTCAGACTGAGCGTAGTCCCAAAGGTCCACAACTCCGCCCGTTACCGTCACACTCAGATTATACTTATGCGCCCACGGCTGCTTCCTCAATTCGTCAAGCAACTTCTGCCTTATCGCGGAATCGGGAAGGGTCATTTCAAGCTTCGGGCGGGCGCTCGCGATCACCTGGATCAAGTTCGCACGGCTGACGATGCCAACGAGATCGCCATCTTTGCTGACGATCGGAACTCGCTTGATTCCGTGCTCCTCGAATTTTGCCGCGATTTCATGCAATGGTGTTTCCGGGGCAGCCGTTACGACATCGGAGGTCATAACGTCTTCAACCTTTGCCGCATGCGATTTGACGTAATCGGCCGCGATCGTTGCGCCACCGGCTAGGAAATGCACCCACCACGAGTAGGGATGTTCAGTCCCAGCTTCCGTGCGATGCATCAAATCGCCTTCACTGACAATGCCGACAACCTTGCCGGCACTGTCGATGACGAGAACTGCACTTATGTGTTTCTCAAGCAAGGTCCTTGCGACGTCACGAACGGTCGCACCTTTCCTTACCGTAACAACGGGAGAAACCATTACATCGCGCGCCTGCATGACCAAAACTCCTTAGGTTGTCGATAATAGCTTGCGAGTCTCGCCGGGTAGGGGACTTGATCCGCGTCAAACCCGTGCAATTAACCCTACCCGAACGATGTGGCCCTCAATCTTGATGATGATCATTAGGATCCAATGGAAAAGCTCCCAACCGGCCGCGACCAGCAGGGTGACGATGATCAAGAGGCGGCCATACCACGACACCGTCGCTACCTTCCGTCGGCCCTCCCGCTTTGAATTCGCGTCTTTAGCTGTCTGAGGCAGCTGTATTTCACCGGCGCCCTTGGCCACTCGTGAAGATTCGGGAGAAAGTGTCGTCATGGATGTTTGATCCAAAAAGACGAGATCTTGACTGTCTCTACAAAACCCAGTCAATCCTCGGTGGCTTCCTCGACACGGCAGGCGGAAAGGGCTTGGGATGTCCGACGATGATGGGAGCAATAGGGACATCGATCTCAGGCAGCTTCAGGACAGATTTTCCTTCGGAGGTTCCGAGCCAGCCTTGCGCAAATCCGATCCAGCATGTGCCAAGCCCTGAAGCGTGGGCCGCCAGCATCATGTTTTCTGCTGCGAGAGCGCAATCTTCGATGGCCCAGGGACCTGCACCCGCCGAAATGACGATCAGCACGGGGGCACCATAGAAGATGTCAAACTTCGCGTCGTTCAGGATGTGCTGGAAATGATGCGATGCGAGCGCAGCCGGCGAAGTTCTGAGCATATGTGCTTTTGCCTCGCGTGAAATGCTCGTTAGCAACGCCCTGTCCCTTATGACCGTAAACAGCCAGGGCTGTTGGTTGACGGCACTGGGAGCCTGGATTGCCGCGTCAACGAGTTGCAGAATTGCCTTTTCATCCACCGGCTCTGGGGTGAATTCGCGCCCGGCCCGCCGGCCATAGATTGCTTCAATGACGTCCATCTCATCTCCACCGGGCTAATACTCCTACAATATGAGCCCGATACGCAGGGATAAGTTTGATTTCGATCAAGCCGCGGAAACTGGGGCGCGAATAGTTTGTTTGCGACCGGCGGGTCTGTTTGCTAGCGCGGATAATGCGGGAGCGTCGTAATGGGATACCCAGCCTCAAAAGACCTTCAGCAGCATGAAGGGATTTCATTTCCATCGCTCCGGAACGACATGGTTGAGCGTGACATCGCCGCGCGCGGCGTACGCGACGAATTGGTTCTCGACGCGATGCGAAAAGTACCGCGCGAATTGTTTCTGCCGAAAAACCTTCGGGAATTTGCCTACGAAGATTCGCCGCTCCCAATCGCCGGGGAACAGACTATTTCGCAGCCCTATATCGTTGCCTTCATGGCCGAAGCCTTGATGCTCAAGGGTGGTGAGAAAGTCCTCGAAATCGGGGCAGGCTCAGGTTATGCCGCCGCGGTACTTTCGGAGATCGCGGCCAACGTCTACGCGGTCGAGCGTCTCGGCCCGCTCGCGGAAAAGGCCGCGGCGACTCTGGCAGAACTTGGGTTCGACAATGTTCATATTCTGCACGGCGACGGCACCAAGGGGTGGCCGGAACATGCTCCCTACGACGCCATCGTCGTGGCCGCCGGGGGCCCGCAGGTTCCGGAATCTCTTAAACAGCAGCTAAAGGTTGGCGGCCGCCTGGTGATCCCGGTCGGCGCCGATCAGCGGGGCCAGGAGCTGGTCCGGGTCACCCGTGTTTCGAACGACGAATATCGCAGCGAAGATATTGCAGATGTTCGCTTCGTTCCATTGATCGGTGAAGAAGGATGGAGATCCGCTGGCGAGCAAGACAGTCGTGCACATGCGCGGCGCGCGCTTCGTCGAGCGTTCCCGGATGAGGAGCCGCTCGTTCGAAACCTCGTCGACGCCGCCGAGACCTTTCCGTCGATCGAGGCTGCCGACCTTGGTCCGCTGCTGCAGCGCATCGGGTCATCGCGCATCGTGCTGCTGGGCGAAGCGACCCACGGTACCTCGGAATTCTACAGGATGCGCGAGCGTATCACCCGCGATCTCATCGTCAAGAAAGGCTTTCGCTTTGTTGCGATCGAGGCGGACTGGCCCGATGCCGCGCGGGTTGATCACTATGTGCGGCATTTCCAGTATCCGCCCTCCGAGCGGACCGCATTTGCGCGGTTTCCGACCTGGATGTGGCGAAATACCGAGGTGCGCGATTTCGTGAGCTGGCTGCGCAAGCACAACGGCACGGTGGACAAGGGCAAGCGCGTCGCGTTTCACGGCCTGGACCTCTACAGTCTCTATGATTCGATCCAGTCGGTTCTGAACTATCTCGACGAGGTCGATCCGGAATCAGCAAGGGTCGCTCGCGAACGTTACGGTTGCCTGACGCCGTGGCAACGCGATCCCGCGACCTACGGCCATGCTGCGCTTACCGGGTCCTATCCGACGTGCGAATCTCATGTGGTACGGGCGCTTACCGATCTCCTGGCAAAGCGCAGAACTTATGCCGAGCATGACGGCGAACGGTTCCTCGACGCCGAGCAGAATGCGCGCCTGGTCGCCAATGCAGAACGCTATTACCGCATCATGTATTACGGTTCGCGCGCGTCGTGGAATCTACGCGACAGCCATATGTTCGAAACGCTGAAGAATTTGCTGGCATTTCATGGCCCGGATAGCAAGGCCGTGGTTTGGGCGCACAACTCGCATGTGGGCAACGCCGCGGCGACGGAGATGGCTGCCCGTCGAGAATACAACATCGGTCAACTCTGCCGCCAGGAGTTTGGTGACCATGCCTATCTGGTCGGATTCGGTACCCATAGCGGCACGGTCGCCGCAGCATCCGAATGGGGCGGCCCGATGGAAGTCAAAAACATTCAGCCGGCGCTTCCCAACAGCTATGAGCAGCTGTGTCACGCGACGGGGCTCGCGCGTTTCATGCTGGGTCTGCACGGCCGCGGCGATTTATGCGGACCAAAGGGCCTCGGCAGACGGCGCCTCGAGCGGGCCATCGGCGTGATCTACCGTCCTGAAACCGAGCGCGCCAGTCACTACTTTGAGGCCAACCTGCCGCAACAATTCGACGAGTATATCTGGTTCGACGATACGAGCGCGGTGACCCCGCTCGATACTGCCGAGATCAAGGGGCTTCCCGATACTTATCCGTTCGGTGTTTGATTCGGTCAGCAGCAGGTAGGTGCCCGGGAGCGACACAGTTTCCAGGAGAAGCAGCGTCGCCGAGTCTGCGGCAACAGGCCGAAGAAGCACAGTCGAGCCCACCGACTGGCACCACATTGAAGAACGTCGATTTGTGCGGAGGGTCGCTGCTACGATAGAGCAAATGGTCCGCGCCAGCGAGGCGAAGGCTCTTGTCGTGATAGCTCCGCCAAGAACGCTTGCGGACTTGCGCGACGCATTCCATGCCGATGTCAAAGCATGCGTTGTCGCCGAGATTAACAAGGACCTGACTAAGCACCCGGTCTGGGAAATTGAATCGGTGCTAGAAGACTAGTTGTGCGGCGCTCTTGCCGCCACACGATCCAACGGCATCTTGAGGTTTGATTTGAATCAAAGGGAACGGCACCGCGACATGGACGTATGGCGGAGTCATTACAAATGAGGAGCCGCCATGTCCTATACAACGTTGATGGTCTACGTTAACGTCGACCGCGTTTCGAAACAGCTGGTGGGCGTCGCAGCAAGCTTGGCGAACAAATTCTCGGCCAAGCTGATCGGTGTCTCGGCCTTGGCGATCATGCCGCCGGTTGTCGCCGAAGGCGTCGTGGTCGTCGATAACGCGTCGGAAGTCGATATCGCGCTGATGAAGGCGAAACTTGCGGACGCTGAAAGCAAATTTAGCAGGACCGCAGGAACCGGGCTGCAGATCGAATGGCGAGCCGCTCTGGAGCTACCCACCGACACTTTGATCAGAGAAGCACGATGTGCCGATTTGATCCTGCTCGAAAGAAGCAGGTCTTCGGAGGATATGTACAGGGTCGCCAACGCCGGAGCGGCAATTCTGGCAGCCGGTCGTCCGGTCGTGGTGGTGCCTGCCGGCGTAAAATCCTTGGCAGCAGCGCATGTTGTCATCGGATGGAAGGACACGCGGGAGGCGAGGCGGGCGGTGGTGGATGCATTGCCGTTTCTCCATGAGGCGAAGCGCGTCACGGTCATTGAGATCTGCGAGAACGATCAACTCGATGCCGCACGTCTCCGGCTCGACGACGTCGTTCACTATTTGGCGAGACACCGGATCAAGGCGGAGGGTCGGACCGAAACGCGGGCACGGGGATCCGGTGCAGATCAGATGATTGAATTCGCTCAGAACGAGGACGCCGATCTGCTGGTGACCGGGGCGTACGGCCACAGCCGGCTCAATGAATGGATCTTCGGCGGAATGACCCACGATTTACTGACCTCAAGTCCGATCTGCTGCTTGATGTCTCATTAAAGCGAGGGGTGAGACGGACGAGACCGCGGTGAGGAACGAAGGGATGACCAGCTTCGACCGAGGGGAAGAAGCGGCTTGGACGCGCGCCTTGCGTATGCCTATGAGCGGTGGAAAAACGGGGCGAAACAGACGCGGCTGCAGGAAAGAATATGCCCGCGCGACCAACAAGAGGGAACGGTTGCTCCGAGTGGGCTCAAGAGCATCGCGCCGCAAGCCAAGGGACCTTCAACCGATCGTCAAACGATCCTCGACAGACGCGACGCCCGCCGCCGACCAGGCCGCATTTTCTACCGCCCGCCGCTCGTCCCAATTGTCGACCTTACCTTCGAGGATCACCTTGTTGCCATTCTGTACGGTGACCTGGATCGCCTTCGCTTCGAACTCCGTATGACGCTTAAGCGCCGACTCGATCGTGCTCTTCACGTTTGCCGTACTGACGCCCGACCTTATGGCGATTTTGTTCGTCAGGCCGCACACCCCGGATAGCTTGCGCACGTCGTCCTCGGCAGCCGTCTTTTGGTAATACCAATCGACGTATCCGCTCAGGGTAACCCACCCATCCTGCACCAGAACGTTGATTGATCCTTTCGGAACAAGGATATCCCAGTTTAGGATATCACTGGCACGCTTGGCGATCTGATCGTCAGCGGTCTTGCTCTGGAAGGGACAGCGAACTTCGATATTCTCGGCGATCGCATGCACGCCCTTGACGCGTTGCGCCGCCGCTATTGCTGCGACCTTTTCGGCGTAGCTTTTGACATGTCCGGTCAGGCTGACCACGCCCTCGTCGACTGCAACCCCAATGTGAGCTGCGTCGAAACTCGGATCAAACTCAAGTTCATCGACGATGTCGTGCCGGAGTTGAATTTCAGTCATGTTTGCCTCCATGATCGGGTTGAAGCAAGATATATTTACTTCACACGCCGCATTAGACTTTGATCCGAATCAAGGGATTTGCGCCAAGCGGCTGTTGCTCTCGCCGCCAATCGGCGAGCCTCACGGCAGCACGCCTCAGAGCACTCTACTTTCAGTGCTGCCTCGATGCTTGGCGTACCACTTCGGGCCGGCCCCCCGCATGTAGTGAAGCTCGGTCCGATAGGGGTTGTAGGTCGTTTTGACAAGCTTGTGCCATCGCGTAAAAATCGCATTTAAGCGTTGGCAAACCAGCCTCGATGACAATTGTATGACTAACATGTGCGTTCCTTAATGCGGTTTGCCGAGCACGGACGCGAAGGGCACGATTAAGATCTCATCGCCGCAATCGTCGCTGACATGCAAGACCCAGCCGCGCCAATCTTCGAGGCTGGGCGTCCTGATGAGCGACTGCATAACGAGGGCGGCATGGTCGCGGGCCTCGGCCAGGTCGCCTAGAGCCGCGCCGCTCCGGTCGATCAAGACCCGTTCTGCAGTGGAGCAGTGGAAATAGATCTGGGCCATGTTCCTTCTCCTGCGGGAAGCGAGGTGTAGGCTCCCCTGATAGCAGCGAGAAGCTAAGTGGAAAATTCAGGGCGATTCCCTAAGGGCAGGTACGGAGAGCGGGCAGCCTGCTCGCCAGCAGCGGGTTTCTGCACGGTTTAGGTGTCCGCATTGACCGACATCAAGTCATGCCGGAACTTGACCGTCTTAGAATGCAACTGGAGGGTGCGCGGCGGGGGCTATGGAACAGGCTTCGCTTGGAGTAATATTTGAACTTGCGCGCGATTCAGAGGGGTCTGCTGATGTCTGCCCCGCGGTGTTGCGCGACTATGCGGGGTGATCTTTGGTGCGCGGACAGACATGGTTGGCGGCTTGCGCGCGAACCGCTTCGCCGCATGACCCGAGTGATATAGGAATGCATCGGCATCTTGGAGATCAATTTCCGTACGCGGCGTTTTTCTGGCCGGCGTTTGCTGCCCTGTCAGCCGGTGAATTGGCATCTTCCTTTACGGCCCATTTTCTCGGATTGGATGCCGATGACCGCGCCGCGCAAGAGCGGGATGGAGCCACGCCAGGCAAGATTGCACTCGATCTGCATGCAGTCCGGCTCCGCGACTATAGTGTGGCCGAAAGAGCATGTTCCAGAGCCTGGTCAAACTTGGCGATGGCCGCGTGATCGGCCGCAATGTCGCGAAGCTCTCGGGAAACGATACCGTCGACGTCGATGAGATGCGTCAGTCGCTACAGACGCTTCAGCCGCCTGGCCCGCCTAAACTCACGCGGCTCGAAGCCATCTTCAGGAAGTGGAATTCCTGGACTATTGATGTTCCAGGAAATTACTATCTCACGCGCTCGGGATCGACCTGCCGAAGGTCGCCATTCCGTCTGCGGTTGAAACGGCTTCGCCAAAGATCAAATCGACGCTCGATGCGGCGGCGCTCCGCGAGATGGCGAATCGCGGCCAAATCACCGGCAGCATTGTCGATGGCCCGTTGGCTTTCGACAATGCGATCTCGATGGAGGCGGCTCAAACCAAAGCTATCGTTTCTGCTGTCGCCGGAGCGGCGGATATCCTCGTGGTTCCTGATCTGGAAGCCGGTAATATGCTGGCCAAACAGCTTGAGTATCTGGCTGACGCCCAAATAGCCGGCGTTGTGCTCGGCGCGCGCGTCCCCATCATTCTCACCAGTCGTGCCGACAAAACGCTGGCACGACTTGGATCTTCCGCCATCGCGCTTCTCCTCGCGCGTAAAGGAAGAAGCGATGCGCCATAGCGGACTCCATTCGAAGTGCAGGAAACATCGATGGGCTGCCGAGAGTCTCTCACATGGATTAATTTATGATGCCGAGGGAAGCGAGCCTGCGCGAGGCGTGACTCAATGGACTCAGCTTGGCAGCGCGCTGGTCAACTCTTCGGACATGAGATCGTCGCCTGGTGCGTCGAGCGCATGTCCAAGTTTTTCACGGGCCGCTTCTTCGATCCGAGCCGCAAGCGCCGGCTGGCGGTCCATCAGCGCGTGAAGATCCAGGGCATCCAGAACCAACAGCCGTGTCGGAGTCACGGCCGTCACCGTTGCCGAACGACGTGTACGGCGCAGCGCCGCGATCTCGCCGAAGAACTGGCCGGTACCAAGCCGCAGATGCTTGTGCCGCAGCTTTACTTCGACTTCGCCGTCCGCAATGAGGTACATCGCATGGGCGGGCTCGCCACGGCGAGCAATGACCGTGCCACTGTCCATTTTCTGCGCGCGTAACATCGTCATCACGTCCGCGATCTCGCTCGCATTCAGGGTGCGGAAGAGCGGAATACGCGAGACAAGGCCCCAGGTAATGATGAAATCCCTGCGGTGTACTTCATTCGCGAAAGCCGTGGCGAAAATGCCTACCGGCAGTGCCATCATGAGCAGCCCGGCGAAGATCGTACAGCCCGCCAAAACGCGCCCCAGCGCGGTGATCGGAACGACGTCGCCATAACCAATGGTCCCCAGCGTCACGATTGCCCACCATAGGGCGTCCGGGATCGTTCCGAATCGTTCGGGTTGCGCTGCGCGCTCGGCGAGGTGCATTAGGGCTGCCGCTATGAGCGCCGTACCGAGCAAAATGACGAAGCAGCCACCCAGCGCGCGCCGTTCGGCATACAACGCGTCCAAAAGCGAACGCATGGCCGGCGAATAGCGCGTCAGCTTGAAAAATCGCACTAGGCGCAGGACCAGCAGCACCCTGAAATCGGAAGCCACTAAAACGCTCAGCCAGAACGGCAGGATGGCCGCGAGATCGATCAGCCCCGCAAAACTCAACGCGAAGCGCAATCGCCCGGAGAACGCGCCGCGGTGCTTTAACAGGGGATGTTCGGCCGAACTCCACAGCCTCGCCGCATACTCCAGCGAGAACACGAGCGTCGCGGCCCATTCAACCGAACTGAGCGGCAGGGCATAGGTGGTTGCCAGATCCGGTACGGATTCGACCACCGTCGCCGTGAGTGTGGCGACGATCAGCAAGATCAAAAAACGGTTCAGGGCAAGCCCTATGCCGTCTGCACCGTCACTTTGTTCAAGAAGCGCGTAGATGCGGCGCCGGGCCGCGGCAATGTGCCTCGTTGCCGTCTCCGCAATGGTCGGGTCGGTCGTCAATGCGACATCAGCGTTGGCACGGTCATGGATTCAAGCATGCCGCGCGTGACGCCGCCCAGGATACGCTCATTCAGGCGAGAATGGCCGTAGCCGCCCATGATGATCAGATCGAGGCCGATGTCCGTCGCAATCGACAGGATGATCGGCTGGATTTCGGTGCGGCCGGCCTTCATGCGCTCTATTTGTGCGGTGACGCCGCGCCGTGCCAACTGGGCCGCCAGGTTCGCCGCGGATACCTCTTCGGCAATCTCGGCCTCATTGACGCTGACGATGGTGATCGTTTCGGCGCGGGTGAGAAACGGCGCGGCATCGCGCAGCGCGCGCGCGGCGAGCCGGCCGCCGTCCCACGCGATGCCGATGTGTTTCGGATCAAACGGGCCACGATGGATAAAGGGGATAAAGAGGACCGGCCCGCCGGACTGGAACAGAATTTCCTGCGGTATGGTGTTATCGAATGTGACGCGTTCGAACTCGGGCTGCAGCACGATCGTCAAATCGTAGAGCCGGGCCAGGGTACCGATAGTCGCCGCGGCCTCGGCCGGGGTGCCGGCAAGCGGCCGAAGGCGGTAGGTGATGCCTGCGTTGCGGACTTCGGTTTCAAACACCGCGAGCGCGGCATTGGCGCGCGCCAGCGCGCGTTCGCGTTCAACCTCAAACGTGGCCGCGATCGCGGCGCCGCCATCCATGGCGAAGCCCATCGGGGTCGTTTCGAAGCCGATCGAAACCGCATCCAGATGCGCGGCGCGTGTGATGGCCACCGACACGGCGCCGTCGATAATGGGTCTGATCTCCCGTTCGGAGGGGATGTGGACGAGAATATTTTGTAGCATGGGACTCTCCGCGCTATCTGAATGAAAGGCTCCGCCGCTTGCGGTCCGCAGACCTCATTAAAGAAGAAGGGCGAGCAGGCGATTTGATCCAGCTCAACCCGCGGCGATTCCTGGGCCGCTATTGATTCAGTGTAACCGTGCATCCCGCATGGGTTGGTCGAAGGATATAGAAATGCGACGGGTGGCACTGGTCTCGGGCGGAACACGCGGCATTGGCGCCGCTATCTCCGAGGCGCTTCTCGAGGCCGGCTATGCCGTGGCCGCGACCTACGCTGGCAATGATGTCGCCGCAAAGGCCTTCCGAGCCAAAACGGGCGCCAACGTGTACCGCTGGGATGCCGGCGACTTCGAAGCCTGTACCGCGGGCGTCCGGGAAGTTGAGACTGCCGTCGGGCCGATCGATGTCCTGATCAACAATGCCGGCATCGTCCGCGATAGCGCTCTGCACAAGATGACCAGGGAGCAATGGGACGCGGTGATTGCCACCGACCTCAACGCGCTGTTCAATATGTGCCGCCCCGTGATCGAAGGCATGCGGGCGCGCAAGTTCGGCCGCATCGTCAACATATCATCGATCAACGGCCAAAAAGGGCAATTTGGCCAAACCAACTACTCAGCGGCGAAGGCAGGGGATCTCGGCTTTACTCGCGCGCTGGCGCTCGAATCGGCACGTGCCGGCATCACGGTGAATGCCATTTGTCCGGGCTATATCCACACCGAGATGCTGGACGCCGTTCCCCCCGATGTGATGGCAAAGAGCATTCTGCCGCTTATCCCGGTTGGCCGCCTCGGCGATCCCCAGGACATCGCGCGCGCCGTGCTGTTCCTTGCGGCCGACGAAGCCGGCTTCATCACCGGTTCGACGCTGTCGATCAATGGCGGGCAATATATGGCTTAAGCGCGACCGCGGTCCCGACGACGCGGCGGGTGGTCATGGTCCGTCAATTCTTACGCCGTCCTTCATCAAGTCCAGCTGCTTGCGATAACCTTGAGCGTCGCCGAAATCGGCAAATCCCTGATAGTGTGGATGTGGTCCCAGGATCCGGCGTGCGTGCTTGATCGGGCACCAGTAGACTTCCGTGCGTGCTGCCACCTCTCGCGCAAATGAGATCGCGCCGTTGGCGTAGGAGCAATAGGCGCAGTTTATCTTCTCGATGATATTGAGATAAGCGAGATGATGACGGTCGAAGATGAGGTAATCCCGACGCCGAACATGCGGTATCTTGTAGATTGGAAAGCAGATTGCCTGATAGATGATGACGGACAGATCAAGGAGTGCGATGGGGATCAACAGCGAATAAATGACGGGAGCCGTCAGCACAACAAGTGGGTTTGCCAGCAATAAATAGCGGGACGCCCTGGTCTTGATCGCACGATGAAGACGCAGCGCCTCTTCTTCGAAAACGATTCGACGATTGTCAAGGCGAAAACGGAATTCCTCCCGCCGTCTCGCCAGCTCGCCCTCTATTTCCGCCTCGACGGATCGCATCTTCTCCATCAAGGCCGCCAGCTGCGTCGTCATCGGCGCTTCCTTTCGACTTGCACGCTTGCGGCGTGCAGCAGCAGTGCATGAGCTGACGCCAAATGCAACCAACCGGGCCACACGTTAACCGAGGCTTCGCAGTGTTTCGCGTGGCTAAAAGAGCCTCGATCCGTGTCCGCCCAGCCTGGAAGCGAATGTCAGCAGCGTTGCTGCGGCGATCATGACAGCGATTCCTGACAGGCTGACCGCAATCTGCATGGGAATCGCACTTCCCGTCGCGTCCAGGGTGGCGCTGGCCAGCAACGAGAGCAGAACGCTCAGGCAAAAGATCGCCAGGGAATTTTCGCCGCAACGTACGATGCCCGTCGTCCATGGGGAAGACCACGCGCGACGGTCTCGCGGGGTAAGATGGATGGCTACCACAGCCAGTGACAGGAAATGCAGAAACCTAAGGGGATCAAGGTTGCTTTTGTCGATCGGATAAATCAGCCTTGACAGGATCCCCGGCAACAATCCATCGAGCACGTTTATTTGCCAACTCAATGCGACGATCAGGCTGAACAGCAGATACAAAATTGAAAGAATCAGCGCGGCGCGCGATCGCGCCCATGTCCACAATTTCGCCGAATCCGTCCTCGCAGCCCACATGCCGAACACAAAGAGCATCTGCCAGGCCAGGGGATTGAAGAACCATTCGCCGCGCGGCCACGCCGGCAGGTTGAAGCCAAAAATTTGCACGGACAGATAGAGCAGGGCCGACAACGTCAAGGCGATGCCGGTATTGCGCGCAAACAACCATAATAGGATCGGAAAAGTTAGGTGGAAAAGCGCAAATATAGGCAGCACGTCGGTGTTAACCGGCGTGTACTGCATCATGCTGGCGCGAACGATGGCCGTCGCGGGATGTTCGAAAAACACCGCCGTATTTGTCGCATCGAGGTAAGCGCCGCCACCCAACGCTTCCACAAGCACGAGATAGGCGACCAGTAATACGAGGAACGCAATATAGATCTGGCAGCCCCGGCGGACCGCGTGAACCATCGCGGCAAGCCAGCCTTGTCGCCTCAACACATCGCCGTAAGCGACCATGCAGGTGTAGCCGGAAACGAAGACAAACACCTCCGTAGCATCGCTGAACCCATAGTTGCGAAGCGTCAGCCAGCTGACGATGTTGTGAGGTATGTGATCAACAAATATGAACCAGAGTGCCAGGCCGCGGTAGGCATCCAATCGCAGATCGCGGGTAGGGGCGTCGATTTCACTGGGTTGGACCCTGGCTGCACCGGCAGGATAGGCGTTCACCATACCGACCCCAGCGATCGCTGCCGCAGGGGATGGCACGTCTGCGGTCGCGCGAAGCGGCAGCCTGCCGACATCATATCATCCTGCAGTTTCGGCCAGCGGGTGCGGAGCGCCAGCGGGGCGCACAGGATCAGGCGTCCATGGTGCGGAGACGCTGACGATTGCGCAATACGATCTGACGGGCGCCGGAAAATCCGAGCACGCCCTCGCTGTGAAGTTGCGAAAGCGCCCTCGATACGGTTTCCAGCGTCAGACCCAGATAGTCGCCAATATCCCGGCGGCACATCGGCAGCGCCATCATGTCTGTGACGGCAAGGCGACGGTCCATCTCAAGAAGGAAGTTTGCTACTCGCTCCATCGCGCTCTTGCGCCCGAGAAGCAGCATATGATCTTCCGCATGCCGAAGATCGCCGGCGGTCATGGTCCAAAGTTTTTGCGCAACCTTGACGTCGGTCCCCGCCGCCTGCTCGAGACCGCGGCGTTTCACCAAGCGCACGGTAGTATCGACAATGGCTTCCGCCGCCAGCCGGTGGCTAATTCCCGATTCCAGTCCGAAGACGTCGTTCGGCAGATGAAATGCTCCAATCTGACGCCGTCCATCGGAAAGCAGTTTGTAGGTCCGAACGGTCCCCTGGATTACCTGATAGACGTATTCCGCCGGCTCGTCCTCTCCGTAGATTTCTTCATCTTTCCTGTAGGAGAACTCCGTGGCAACGAGGCCAGCATGACCCGTGAGCAAGCCGAACTGATCGGCTGTCGGGCAGATAACCGGGCTGATTTTGGTGCTAATAACCGATGGGATTAGTGATTGGGTGTGCATTTGCCATCTCCTGTGCGGCGGATGGCCAAGGTTTACGCGGAACAATCGACGCTGGATATTTCGCTCGATATCTTAAGGGGATGTACCTAAGTAGTTTACCGGAGGTCGTCGCGGGCACTCAACGGCTGGCGACAGGGCTGGCTTCCTGAATAGCACCCCGAATACGGGCAACAAGGCTCTCCTCGAGATGGGGCTTCAACAGGACGTGATGCACTCCAGCAACAGCGGCCTTCGCCGGTATACTGTCATCGGGATAGCCCGTAATGAGAATAATTGGTGCGGCGATGTCGCGTTTACGCAATCGGTTTACGAGATCGATACCGTTCATGTTCGGCATCTTGTAGTCGATCACAAAGCAGTCTGCGCTATTTGAAGCGACCGCATGTAGCAACGCCACCCCGCTCCTGAACGTTTTGACGTCGAATCCATCCGTTTCGAGGAGAAATCGCAGTGAGCCGAGGACGCCCTGGTCATCATCGACCACGTATACGACGGGTCTTGCGGGTGACGAGGGCATCACGAAATCCTGCGCACGTTTGGACGATTTGGCTGAATCATGCACTATACGAAGCGCATTTTGGTGGGGGGCGCCTTGACCTGGCTCAATCTTTGAATACGCCCCCGCGCAACGCCAGCCGCACGAGTTCCGAGAGGCTGGCTGCCTGCATCTTGGTCATCACGTTGGCCCGGTAGACTTCTATCGTACGCGGGCTGATGTCGTACTCTCTGGCAATCAGTTTGTTCGAGAGTCCCGCGACGAGGCCGTCCATGACCTGGCGCTCCCGAGGGCTGAGGCTTGCTATCCGCGCCTGTATCTCGATCGTGACTGCTTCGGTCTTTATACCCGGTTCTGCCCGCTTCAGCGCCGCCTCGATCATTCCGATCAACCGGTCATCTTCGAAGGGTTTTTCAAGGAAATCCATGGCGCCCAGCTTCATCGCCTCCACAGCAAGTGGAACATCACCGTGCCCGGTCATGATAACGACGGGAAACAGGCTGCCGCCCGCCTTGAGACGTTTCAGAAGTTCAAGGCCGTCGATATCGGGCATCCGCACATCCGACACCACGCATCCAAAGCCGATGGTGGGGAGGGCGTCGAGAAAATTAAGCGCAGATTCGAAGAGCGTGACGTGGAAATCGGCCGAACCGAGCAGAAAGTCGAGCGAATCGCGCATCGCGTCATCGTCGTCGATGACATAGACCTTTCCCCTATGCACCATTCGTCACACTCTCATTTGATGCGGCAGGCAACGTGAAACGAAAGATCGCCCCGCCCGAAGAATTGGCTTCGGCCCACATCCGGCCGCCATGAGCCTCGATAATCGAACGGCTTATGGATAGCCCCACCCCCATGCCAGTCTCCTTGGTCGTATAGAAGGTCTGGAACAGGTTGGGCATGACATCATCCGGGATTCCAGGGCCGGTATCAAATATCGCAACTTCAATCATGTCATCGGCGACCCTGGCATTCGAAGCAATAAGCTCACGTTGCGGCGAGTGCGCCATGGCCTCGAGTGCATTGCGAAACAGATTCACCAGAACTTGCTGGATCTGAACACGATCTACCAGAACCAGATCCTGCTCCGGATTGAGATTAAAGCGAAGCTGGATGCCCTGCTCACGGGCGCCTGCAAGACCAAGTGCGCCGGCTTCTTCAATCAATTTCGAGAGGCTTTCCACGCGCTTCTCGGATTCCCCCCGTGAAACAAAGTCGCGAAGACGCCGAATAATCTGACCGGCGCGAAGCGCCTGTTCAGCGGAACGATCCAGAGCGCCTTCAATTTTCGATCTACTGGGGTCGGAACTGGCAGCCAGAAGCCGACGTGATCCTTTCATGTAGTTACTTATGGCGGCAAGTGGCTGATTGAGCTCGTGGGCGAGTGCGGATGCCATCTCTCCCATAGCGCTGAGGCGAGACACGTGAACGAGTTCGGATTGCAATTCCTGGAGTCGCGCTTGCGTCTGCTGATGCTCTGTCAGATCGCGTACGAATCCGGTGAAGTATGGTTCACCACCCGATTGCATTTCGCCGATCGAAAGATGCATCGGAAACGTCGTTCCGTCCTTGCGTTGACCGGTTACAATTCGCCCGATGCCAATAATATGCCGTTCTCCCGTCGACGCATATCGGGCTAAATAACCATCGTGGCGTACTCGATCCGGGTTTGGCATCAGCATGCTGACATTCTTGCCGATAGCTTCTCGTTCGGAGTAGCCAAACTGCCGTTCCGCGGCTCTGCTAAAGAACTGCATGATTCCGTTTCCGTCGATCACGATCATCGCGTCGGGGATGGTCTCCAGGATCGAGCGGAGGTGACTTTCCTTGATTCTAAGTGCTTCTTCGATCTGCTTCTGATCGTCGATGTCGATAACGAGCCCGCTGATGTGACGCGGCGCTCCTTTTTCATCCCGAACGACGCTACCAAGTGCGCGTACCCATTGACGCGATTGTGACCCGCGGTCGATACGATATTGCAGGTCAAAAGTGCAGCCGGTTTCAACTGAACGCCTTACGGCTTGATCCGTGCGTGCGCGGTCTTGCGGCTCAAGCAGTGAGAGGAACAGGTCGTAGGTGAGGGGTAGGTCTTTAGGGACGCCAAAGAGTATCCTGGTGGTATTGGACCAAAGCAATCCATGCGTAAGAATATCAAGATCCCAGATACCGACGCCAGATCCTTCAATTCCCAGCCGAAAGCGCTCGTCCCGAACAGGATCATCTGACGCTGGATGTACGATCGTGGTCACGTTCCGCCTTCACTATCTCTGTTGGCACAGCCAGAATACCCGCTTGTTCAATTGGGGGCTACAGCTTTGCAGGTCACTACCCTCCTAGCGTCGACGATTCACCAGACCAGCCATAAAACCGGTTGGTAGGCCGTTTGGATTTTTGCAGGGAGCAAAATGATGGCGCTACCACGATCGAGCAGAAGTGCACAAATCACAGAATCCTTGATCTGCCTCACTGTCTCTCTCAAGGATCGACCTATAAGGCCACGAAGTCCGACAAGCTTCGGGAGAGACGAATGACATATAAGACGGTAATGGTCAGTCTGGCGTTGGACAGGCCAAATGATGCGCGCCTCGAGGTCGCGGGGCAGTTGGTCAAGCGGTTCAATGCGCAGGCAATCGGAATAGCCGCAGGTGAATTCAGCCCGCCGCTTTATTTCACGACGGGTGAGCAGGCCCAACGGGTGCTTGACCAGGGCCAGGCAGCGATCAGAAATCGCGTTGCCGAGGTCGAAGCACAGTTTCGCGCGGCGATGCAGCACCGCGCGGCGGCAGTGGAATGGCGCTGCGCCGACGACTTTCCGACCAGATTTATCGCTCAACAAGCGCGCGCGGCCGACATCCTTGTCGTTGGAGAGGATGGTCGCGGCGCAATTTCGAATCCATTCATGCGAGCCGATTCGAGCGACCTTCTGATGCAGACCGGAAGACCCCTTTTGGTCGTGCCCGACGATGATGACTGGCTCGATTTACGAAGCGTGCTGATCGCGTGGAAAGATACCCCCGAGGCCCGCCGAGCGGTTGCCGATGGGTTGCCCATCCTTCGCGAGGCCAAGGATGTGACCGTCGTTGAAATCGTCGAGAACGAAGCCGACAGGTCGGCGGCACTGTCTGGGGTGGAAGACGTTGTTGCGTGGTTATTGCGCCATGGCGTCATTACCTCCGCACGGGTGCCTGCTGAGTGTGGTAATGTCGAAACACAGTTGGAGAAGATTGCGTCCGAATTTGGCGCGGGGCTGGTTGTTGCGGGAGCCTACGGTCATTCGAGGTTTCAGGAATGGGTTTTTGGCGGTGTAACAAAGCGTCTTCTCAATCCTTCCAGGCGTTGCACGCTGCTGTCCCGGTGAAGCGCTGAATTCGCGACGCGTTTTTGAGTCAGAGGCGAATTGACCTTGATCAACATTGCGTGCGCGTAACGTGGTTTGAATGACGTCGAGTGCCGAACGAAGGACCGTGCCTTGTATACGTTTCTCGAACAGACCGCTGCCGGCCATATGACGCGTGACGCCAAGACGGTTTCGCGTGACCTCACGTTGCGCGAACTCGAAGATTTGTTCGAAAAGGACGATTTCAACGCTTATCCGGTCAAGGAGGGCTCACAGGTCGTCGGCCTGGTTTCGAAGTTTGATTTTCTGGCCTGTTTCGTGTTTTCGCCGGCTGCTATGGTTCCTCGTTATGACGATCTGATGGGTCAAACCGTTGCAAATATAATGACGCCGGATTTCATCTATGTCCGTGGGGAAACCAAGCTGACGCGAGTGCTTCAGCTCATGGTCGATCACCGCATCAGAACCATTCCGGTGATCGAAGGTGACCAGCGGCTGGTCGGCATGATATCCCGCAAAGACGTAATGCGCGCGTTGCAGCGCTGTTCCAGCGGTACATAACTATCTCGGGGGTATCGCCAAGGGGAAGCAAGCCTGCGGCAAAAACCGCGAAATGTCGCTGCGCCCGATGCGTCTATCCGCTGCATGACGGCGGGAAATACCGCGGGTCCACCCCGGCGGCCACGAACCTCCATCCGCTTCCGGACGCGACGAAAGGCATGTCTCGTCAGGCGAAAAATCCGAACTCGCATGCCTGGGTCCGGCGAGGCCTCCCGAAGTGCGGTGGCCGCTTTTGGAAGCCGCCATGCTGATGTGAGCTCGATGGAATTTCACTTCGGGCGGAGTGTCGGCCATCTCAGCTCGCCTTTGCCAGGCTTTCGTCTTCCGGAGAGTTCAGGTAAATCCCGGACATTGTGTCGACCCAACAAAGATGGTCGTGAACCTTCTTTACTCCGGCAACGTTCTCCGCCGCGACAATAGTGGCTTGCCGCGAGCGTTCCTCGGTAATGACGCCGCTCAGGTGAACGATGCCGTCGCGCACGATGACGCTGAGGCCCAACGGACACCAATCCTTCTTGTCAAGCGCGTCTATGATGCGATTGCGAATGTGGTCATCGTCGGCGGTGGGGTCGGGAATTTGACGGGCAAGGCTGGCCACCGCCTGCAGCAGGTTGGAGCGCGAGACGATGCCGACGAGTTTGTCGCCGCGCAATACCGGCAGTCGTTTCACCTGGTTCTTTTCCATCAGTTCCACGATCTCTTCGAGATCAGTATCTTCGTTGATCGTGAACGGTTCTGGCGTCATAATCTCACCTACCTTGCCACCGTGCTCGTGCACGAAATCGGTTGCCTCCTTCCCCGAGCCAAGAATGAATTTCAGGAACCGGCCACGCTGGCGCTGGGTTCCGATTTCGCTGCGACGAATGAAATCACCCTCCGAGATTATTCCGACTAGTTTGCCGGTCGCGCTAACCACGGGAAGCCCGCTGACATGCCGCTGCAGCATGGTGTTTGCGGCTTCGACGATCGTGGTCTCAGGTGTGACGGTGATGACCGGCCGGGTCATAATCTGGTGTGCACGCATAGGGACCTCCGCAGGTTCGAGATTGAACTCATTTGGACAGTCTATTTCAATCGGAGGGCCACGATTTGACAGAGATCAAAGAGCGGTCGAATCGGCCGGATTGATGCAGCTCAATGTGGCTCTGGGCCGAGTTTGTATTCTTAAACAAGGAAACGCGGGAGGTTATCATGCTGGAATTCTACGAGACGGGTGCTGCCATTGTTGAAGATTCGGTGGCAAATACCGTATTGCGAGTAACCGAGGCGAATAAGCGAGCCCTCAATTTCATGTTCGGCGCGCAAAAGACAATCCTCGAGGAATTGGTGTTTGCCGGCAACGAGGTACTCGACCGTGCGTGCACTGAAATGCACCTGTTTACGGAATTCACCTCGAAAATGGCCGCAGCGCACTCGGTCAAAGACATCAAGACGATGTACGAGGAATGCGGCCGGCACCAGATCGACTTTGTCCGTCGTGACAGTGAGCGACTGTTCAAGCATGGCAGTCGGATGGTCGAAACGACGTCGAAACTCTTCAAACAGCCGCAGGATTGATCGATCTTGCGCGTTCCCGGATTGAATATCGATCATTAGCCAGAGGTGAAACCGATGGATCATGCGCACGCAATATCGAGCCTTCCGAAGGCTAGAGTGGTGAGATTGCCATGTCGCGCTCACGTACCCGGCTTTGGCGAAGACCGCGTTGGTGTGCCGAATGAGCGCCGCCCCCAGTCGGCACTCGTGACGTCCGGGGGCCAGCCGCCAGAGGCGTATGAGTTCGATCGCGAATTCCATGCAATGCTTGCCCGCCTGGCCGGTGGCATATCGCCGGTTGCCCTGTCGCTAGCCTTTATCGACTGGGCTTCGCATTTGGCGGCGGCGCCGCGGCAGCAAATGGAGATCGCTCAGGACGCTTTGCGGAGTGCGAATAAGTTTTATCAAACTGCGATTCACTGCCTGTCGCCAGGCCAGGAGCCGTGGTCCCTGATCGAGCCGCAGCCGCAGGATCGACGTTTTACCGCGCCGGAGTGGGAAAGTCCGCCGTTCAATTTGCTCGCGCAGGCATTTCTGCTGAAAGAGCAATGGTGGCATGAGGCGACCACCGGCGTGCGCGGTGTTGCACCGAGGAACGAGGCGGTTGTCGAATTCACGGTGCGGCAGCTGCTCGATATGCTGGCGCCATCCAATTTTGCCCTTACCAATCCCGAAGTGTTGCAAAAGGCCTTCCGGAGTGGAGGCGAGAATTTCGTGTTCGGCTGGCAGAATTGGCTCAGCGACTGGATGCGCCTGCTGCCCGCGGGTAAGCCGGCAAGCGACTTCATCGTCGGCAAAACCGTCGCGACATCACCCGGCAAGGTTGTATTCCGCAACGAACTCATCGAGCTGATCCAGTATTATCCGTCCACTGGCAAGGTGCATCCGGAGCCGATCTTGATCGTGCCGGCCTGGATCATGAAATACTATATTCTCGACTTGTCACCGCAGAATTCACTGGTCCGGTTCCTGACCGGGGAAGGCTTTACCGTCTTCATGATCTCCTGGCGCAATCCGGGGGCGGCGGATCGCGAGATCGCCTTCGACGACTATCGCAAGCTGGGCGTCGAAGCAGCCCTAGCCACGATCGGAGAGATCGTGCCGGGTCGTCAAATTCATGCGCTGGGCTATTGCCTTGGCGGCACGCTGCTATCGATTGCTGCCGCTGCGATGGCGCGCGACGGCGATACCAGGTTGAAGTCGATCACGCTGCTGGCGGCGCAAACGGATTTTACGGAAGCTGGCGAGCTCACCTTGTTTATCAACGAAAGCCAGGTCACATTTCTTGAAGACATGATGTGGGAACGCGGGGTTCTCGACACGACGCAGATGGCGGGAGCTTTCCAGTTGCTGCGCTCAAACGATCTGATCTGGTCGAAGCTCGCACACGACTACCTGATGGGAGAGCGGGCGCCGCCCAGCGACCTGATGGCCTGGAACGCCGACGCAACGCGCCTGCCGTACCGGATGCACTCCGAGTATCTACGCAAGCTGTTTCTTAACAACGACCTCGCCGAGGGCCGCTACCTCGTGGAAGGAAAGCCGATTTCACTGTCGGATATCCACGCACCGATGTTCGTGGTTGGAACGATCCGCGATCATGTGGCGCCCTGGAAATCCACCTTCAAGATAAATTATCAGGTGAAAGCCGAGGTTACGTATCTTTTGACCAGCGGAGGTCACAACGCAGGCATCGTGGCACCGCCGAACGAGCAAGGTCACTTCTATCAGGTCAAGACCAAGGCGGCCGACGCCCCCTATACCGGTCCCGACGAATGGCTGAAGGCTGCGCCGCGGGTCGAAGGATCGTGGTGGTCGGAATGGACCAGATGGCTGAGCACCCAATCCAGCGAAACCGGTGAACCGCCGTGCATGGGCGTCCGGCGCGCGGAGGAGGGTCAGATTTTGTCCGATGCACCGGGGGACTATGTCCGCCAGTGATTGCGGCATCAATCTACCTCCTCTATCGCTGAGAGTCCGTCCGGAAACTTCAGGCGGGATTGCAGAGTTTTCTGAGCATGAGGCGGATTGAAGCGAGGCGCAAGAACGAGAGCGCTTTTCGATTGAGATTCTCCCGGTCTTTGGCAAGCCTTCGGCAGCGATTGAGCCAAGCAATGGTGCGCTCGACGATCCAGCGTTTTGGCAAGACCACAAATCCGCTGACCTGATCGGAACGTTTGACGATTTCAATGTCAAGATGCGGCAGAACCTTTGCAAGCGCTTTCGCAAATTTCGGCCCTTGATATCCGCTGTCGGCGAAGAGCGTCTTCAAAAATGGAAACATGCCGAACAGTGTCGCCATGACGAGAACGCCTCCATCGCGATCTTGAATATCGGCCGGATGAACGATGGCGTGGAGCAGGAGGCCTACTGTATCGACAAGAATGTGCCGCTTCTTGCCCTTGATCTCAGCGCAACGTCTTCGTTGTCGCTTCTTGCCCGCATCGTACCCGTGCGGATCAATGCACGCCCCCCTTTTTCCGCGCTTTTCACGCTCTGGCTGTCGATGATGGCGGCGGTCGGACTGGCTTCCCGCTGCTGTTGTTCGCGACACTGCTCGTAGAGCGCGTGGTGGATTCGTTCCAACGTGCCGTCATAGGTTCACAGATCGAAGTAGTCGTAGACCGAGCTTCTCGGCGGCAGGTCTTTCGGGATCGCGCGCCACTGACAGCCGGTCGAGAGAATGTACATGAGGCCGTTCACCACCTCCCGCATGATCACCGTGCGCTTGCCACCGCCAGTCTTGCCCGGCGGGATCAGCGGTTCAACCAGTCCCCATTCGTCGTCGGTCAGATCGCTCGGATATCGCAACTTGCTGCGGTCGTAACGGGCGCGGTTCTTGCTCGTCCACATCGGTGACCCCTCCTCGAATCAGGCC
>Ga0208849_1000477_pt1 | contig 37535 bp, 36 predicted proteins | sample NGESurdeep072012_10_FD_184470 | JGI IMG/M metagenome (GOLD analysis project Ga0208849, IMG submission 184470) | Arctic peat soil microbial communities from Barrow, Alaska - NGEE Surface sample 53-3 deep-072012 (SPAdes) | ecosystem: Environmental > Terrestrial > Soil > Wetlands > Peat ... | reverse complement strand
AGATCGGGCGACGCGCTGAGAAGCAGCGCATAAGTGAGCTATCGCGGGCGAGGACCCCGCTCACGACGCACGATGCGGCGTGAGGGCACACACTTCTATAATAAGAACGTGCTCATAGCACGCGTCGTCCGTCGCGACCGCAGCGGGCTTGGTTCCCAGTCAACTCGTCGTCAAAGCCTCCGCCAAAGGTGTTCGCCCCGCCCGAGGCTATTAGGGTACGCGGCCGAGATTCGAGCCAGGTGTAGATGCGGCATTCACGATCGCGGACCGAGTTAGCGGCGTCGCCGGTCAATCGCGCCGAGGGCCACGCCGAACGCCACGCCAAAAGCAAGACCCTCCGCGAGGTGATGTGAGCCGGTGCCGATCGCAACGCCTATGCCGATACCGATCGCGATGAATGCGCCCAAACGAGACGACTTCATGCACCTTTAGCCTCACGTTGCGGCCGCCGAATAACAGATGGAGCGTTCACGACGAGGACCTCCTTATGCGTCGCAGTTCGACGCAGCGGGCCGCAGGGTCCGCTTGTGCGGAAGCCCGCGTGTCGAGAGCGCTCATTTGAGCGCGGTAGGTAGAGGTCCGATGGTTGTATGCATATTGACAACATATTGGCAAAATGCTAACATCAGGGCGGAGGGGCGTTTCGGGTGCAAGTTCTCGGGCAGGTCGTTCTCCAGAAAGCAGCCCTTAAGCATGCCGACGCCGCGAATGCTATCGCGGTGTGGCGTGTCAGCCTGACTGCCGCTAAGTGGTCCAACCTCGTCGAACTCAAGGCCGACATTCCCTCCACCGAGTACGTCCGACCGTTCACGATCTTCAATATACGTGGCAACACCTATCGGCTAATCGCTGTGGTGGACTACGCGGAGCAAATCGTCGTGGTTCGAGATTTTCTCACCCATGCAGAATACGACAAGGGGGCTTGGAAGTGACTGCTGCTGCAGAACGGGAGTACGCAGAGCTCCTGCGCGAGCGTCGTCCGCACGCTATCCGAACCAAAGCTGCTTACGATAGAGCAATGCGCGAGATCGAAGAGCTTGCGATTTGCGGCAAAGCACGGACCCGGGCTGAAACGGAGTACTACCGCATTCTCTGTGCGCTCGTTGCTGATTACGAGCGCTCTGTGGGAGTCGATCGGTGGCCGAAGTTGGATGCCGTCGATGCATTGCGCGAACTCATGCAACTCAAGAACGTGACGCAAGCTCAGGTTGCGAAGGCACTCGGAGATCGGGCGGCCGCGTCGTCAATCCTCAATAGACGGCGGCAGATCAGCAAGGCTCAAGCGAGGAAGCTAGCAGAACTCTTGCGTGTCGACGCCGGTGTCTTCATCTGAAACTTGACACGATCGGAGCACCAGCGGGATAATAGCGGTACGCGATAACACGCGACTTTCACCCGCATGATAATACACGCGAAAGCCCGAGGAACATTAAGTATTCCGCGGGCTTTCGCGCTGAAGCCCCAGAGGAAAACCTCCTGCGGGCTTCGTCGAGGGTCGGTTTGCTTAGGTTACCGCCGCCTTCCTGAGGCCCCGGTCACGCCGAAGACGGGTGCACGGCGCCGGCCCCGGCAAAGGCGAGCGAGTCATCCGTACGGCAGAAAAGCCTGATGGGACAGGGGTTTGCGCAATGAATTCGGCGTTCCGCCGGTTAAGTCGACAGCACCAGGAGGAAATGTTTGATGCGGACCATGCATTCGAGAATCGTAGCCGCCGCGATCGCAGGCGTCGTTGCCCTACTGTCGTCTTTGACCGAGAGGCCGATGACGGCGTCCGCGGCCGGTCCGGTCATACAGGTTGTGACCCCGAATGCGGGACCCGCATCGGTTTGCATCACGACGCAAGGGGCGCGAAGGTGCTACGCGCCCCCCTCACACGACCCGCCTTTCAGGTTAGTTCCCAAGGCAACTATCGTCACGATCGCGCCGGGAATGCAGGTTGTACTTTTCAGCGCGGTTTCTAGCGCGGGGGGAAGCGGAAGCCAAATGGCTCTGGCACTCCTCGACAATCATGGAGCCCTTGCCGACCTCTTCCCCAGCCAGTTATCGCTCAAGGAAGATAGTTCATATGATTTTTGGCGCGACGCCGCGGTACCGAATGCTCTCATATTCGTAACCGCGGAGTTTATATGGGGAACCGATGAGTGCCATTTCTGCGCGCACAAATTCACGATCGATACGTACGTGTATGACAGGCAATCCGGCCGCTACACGCTGCGTGGCAAATATACGACCGCGAACAAGTACGCTGCTCCATCAAGCGCGTTAAAGGCGGAAAGGACGCGGATACATCAGAGGCTGCTAAAGAACTAGCGGTAGGCGCTTTATTCTAGCGTGACAAGGTGAGACGGTGACGTTGGCACCATCAAGTTATAATAGGTTCATCGCGGCCGCGGTGCTCGCGATTTTCCCGCTCGCCCTCAACGCCTGCAGCGGGGGAAGTGGGAACTCCGCTCTTCCCCCGTCCCTCCCCGCGCAACCGGCTGTGTTTCCATTGGCTACCGCGGAGAGCGGTCCGGTCGCCATGACGAACGGCCCGGACGGTGCTCTGTGGTTTGCGGCATTCGACGGTAATGCAATCGGTAGAATCACGACGGCCGGCGCGATCACGGCTTTTCAAATTCCAACGGCGTCGTGCGGTCCGGATTCCATAACGCTCGGCCCGGATGGTGCGCTTTGGTTCACCGAACTCGACGCTAACCAGATTGGGCGACTCAGTACTGCGGGCGGCTTTACCGAATACAAACTACCCCTAGCCGCAAGTCAGCCCAATGGAATCGTTGCGGGACCTGACGGAGCACTATGGTTCACGCAGCAAAACGCAGAGTCGATCGGCAGAATCACCGTCACCGGTTCGGTAACGGAGTATCCGCTCCACAATTCCAATGCTAATCCGGGCGCAATCACGCTCGGTTCGGATAACGCGATCTGGTTCACTGAATTTGGGGACAGTCAGATCGGACGAATCACCACTGGCGGCACGATGACGGAATTTGTGATTCCAACAGCCGACAGCTTCCCGATGTCAATCGCTCCCGGTCCCGACGGTGCGCTCTGGTTTACCGAGTTTTACGGCAGTAAGATTGGCCGGATAACGACTGCCGGCGCTTTCACCGAATACCCGATACCGGGCGCGAATGCCGCTCCAGCTGCAATTGCTGCGGGACCAGACGGAGCCCTGTGGTTTCTAGCGCAGAATGCGATCGGCCGAATCACAACGGCCGGATCGATAACGAGCTTTCCGACTTCGGTGACTTTGTTCAGTGACTTTAACACGATCGTCACAGGCCGCGATAACAATCTCTGGTTCACCAACCGCATCGGAAACAGCATCGAGCGCCTCGCGCCTTGATCTGATAAGGAAATGGCAGGCCTGCGTGGTAGCATAAACGGCATGAGCGATTCGCAGTTGACCACATTGGCACGCCTGACGGAGCGTTTGGACGCGCTTAAGGTGAGGCTTTGACTACGATCGCAAGCATCGGACCGTAGCCGAACTCGAGCGGCGTAGCCACGCCGAGAACTTCTGGAACGACGCTGCCGCCGCGCAGAAGACCATGAAAGAACTGGCCGATCTTCGCGCGGAGACGGACGAGATCGCGGGCGTCCAGCGCGCGCTCGATGAGGCGCGCGAGACACTCGACGTGCTCGGCGACGAGCAGGGCGCGGCCGATGAGGTCGAACGACTATTCGCGGGCGCGGAGGCGCGCGTGGATGCCCTCGAGATGGCCGCGAACTTCGATCGCGAGTACGACGGGCACGGGGCAATCGTCTCGATTCACGCTGGGGCCGGCGGCATCGATGCAGCCGACTGGACGCAGATGCTGGCGCGCATGTACCTGCGTTGGGCCGAGTCCCATGCGTTCGGCACGCACGTCGCCGAAGAGTCGCCGGCGGAAGAAGCGGGCCTCAAATCGATCACGTTCTTCGTGCACGGCAAGAATGCGTACGGTATGCTCGAGAGCGAACGGGGCGTGCACCGGCTCGTTCGGATCTCGCCCTTCGACCAGCAGCATCGGCGGCATACGTCGTTCGCTTCGGTCGACGTGGTGCCTGAGATCGCTAGCGATGAGAAGATCGCGATTGACATCAAACCCGAAGACCTTCGGATCGAGACGTTCAAGTCGGGTGGCGCCGGCGGTCAGTACGTGAACAAGACCGAATCGGCGATCCGGATCATCCATTTGCCGAGCGGTCTGATCGTCGCCTCACAGCAGGAGCGTTCGCAGATCCAAAACCGTGAGGTTGCGATGAACATCCTGCGCGCGAAACTCGTGCAGCGCGAGATCGAGGAGCGCGCCGCGAAATTAACTGAACTGCGCGGCGAGCGACGCGCCAACGAGTGGGGTTCCCAGATTCGCTCGTACGTGCTGCAGCCATACACCTTGGTTAAAGATAATCGCACGGGCGTTGAAACCGGCAACGTTGCGGCGGTGCTCGACGGCGAGATCGATTCATTCATCTGGCCGTATCTTCAGCAGCGCTCGCGATGGCAGTAATCGACGTCGTCGTCGTCTGCTGGAACGACAAGGACAAGATCACGATCGCACTCGATTCGGTCTTCGCGCTCTCCGAGGTGCGGGCCGACCCGCAATTTGCGCGCGTCGTCGTCTCGGACAATGGCTCGAGCGACGGGAGCGTCGAGTTTCTGCGCCAGCGTTACGGCGATCGACTGGCGATCGTCGAAAACGCTGCGAACCTCGGCTTCGCGGCGGCTTGCAATCGCGCGTTTGCCGCGACGGACTCGCCGTTCGTCTACCTCCTTAACCCCGACGCGGAGGTGCGCCAGGGGGCGCTCGTCGAGATAGTCGCCTTCTTGGAAGCGCATCCACGCTGCGGAATCGCGGGCTCACGCATCTACAACCTCGACGGCAGCGTGCAAGAGTCGTGCGGCGAGTTCGACTCATGGAGCGGAGCATTCTTGCGCTCGAGCGCGTGGGGCGAGTGGCCAGTGTTGCGCCGCTTCGCCAACGGCGCAAAGCTGCGTGTTTGGGATTACGAGAGCGAGCGACGCGTCGATCTCGTGATTGGCGCCGCGATGGTGATTCGGCGAAAGCTCTTGGCGGAGATCGGCCCGTTCGACGAACGGTTCTTCCTCTATCACGAGGAGGTCGATTTCGCCAAGCGCGCCGCGGCGGCGGGCTGGGAGACGTGGTACGTGCCGTCGAGCGCCGCGGTGCACGAAGGCATGGGCAGCGCACGCGGATTGTATAATGTCGAACGCCGCAAGCAGCGTTCGCGCCGCGCCTACTGGCTCAAGCATCACGGTCGAGTTTGGTACGGGAGTCTCGTCGCCGCGTTGGTCGCGCGCTACTTCTTGTACGCCGCCGTCCTAGTGGCTGCGGGATTCGCGCTGCGGCGAGTCCTGCAGCGATGAGTGTCGCGGAGCGCGCCGCCCGCGAGCAACGCTTGGCCAATGCCGGCGCGCTCGTCGAACGTTGCCGCAAGTGTGCGATCGGCAGCACGCGGCTCAACAGCGTCTACGGTGAAGGCGATGCTTGCGCCGATCTCATGGTGATCGGCGAAGGCCCGGGCGAAACCGAGGATAAACTGGGACGTCCCTTCGTCGGTCGGGCCGGCGAATTATTGGATCGCATGCTACTGGCGATCGGCTTGCCGCGCGACAGCGTCTTCATCTGTAACACGGTGAAGTGCCGGCCGACCTTCGACGACGGCGTCAAGCTGCGCAATCGCGCGCCGGATCCCGCCGAGATGACCAATTGCCGCCCTTATTTGGACGAGCAAATCGAGATCGTGAATCCCAGCATCATCCTCGCGCTCGGCGCACCGGCGGCGAAGTCGTTTCTCGGTCCGGCATTTTCGATCAGCAAGCAGCGCGGGCGCTGGTTCGAGGGGCCGCGCGGCATTCCGTTGATCGCGACCTTTCATCCGGCCTATCTCTTGCGCCAGACCGGCGGCGAGCTGACGGCCGTCAAACGCTTGGTCTGGAACGACCTCAAGGCCATTCGCACGAAGCTCGACGAGGTCGCAAGCGCGGCGCCCGGCGCGGCGCAGATCGAACAGATCGACTTATTCGACGGCTCATAATGATGGCTAACGGCGTCGCCGCGAGCGGTGCACGGCATGACCGCAGCGAAGTTAGCGCGCAATCGTCTCTTCGTGGGTTGAGGTAAGTCTTGGGAGAACCGCGCGTCGACCGCCTTTCGACCGGAAGGCGCTGGTCGTTCGACATTTCGGATTTCAAAGCCGCGTCTCGGCTGCGCCTTCGCGTCATGGAATGGTTGCGAACCGGCGCGGGCTTAAGAGGCGATTTTTACGCCGCCGAATTGATCCTCGGCGAACTGCTGGGGAATGTGGCACGCCATACGCCGGGTGCAATCGTCATCGAAGCCGATCTCTCGGGCGCCGTTCTGATGTTGACCGTCAGCGACAACGGGCCCGGCTTCAAGTACGAGCCGCAGGCCACGCTGGGCGATATTCTGCGCGAGGACGGACGCGGGATGTATCTGATCTCGCAGATGGCCAAACGAGTCGAAGTTCGTTGCGACGCTCGAGGCTCGACCGTGCGGGTAGAGTTGCCGCTTTCGGCAGGTCACTGAGCGCTTTGGACGTCCTGGTCCTCGGTGGTACCCGCTTTCTCGGCCGCAGCATCGCTGAAACCTTGCTCGCGCGAGGCCACCGCGTCACGCTCTTTCACCGTGGTGCGACGCTGCCCGAAGGAATCGCCGGCGCCGAAAATATTCTCGGCGATCGCACGCAATCGCTCGCGGCGCTGCGCGGCCGGCACTGGGATGTGGCCGTCGATACTTCGGGAACGCTGCCCGCGGTCGTCGAGCAGTCGCTTGCGGCACTGGAGGCCTGCGTTGCGAGATACTGTTACGTCTCGAGTGTCAGCGTTTACCGTGACGGTTCCGTGGCGATCGACGAAGAGAGTCCTATCGTCGAGATTCCTGCGACGCTGCCCGCTGAGATCACTCCCGAGGCCTACGGCGCGCAGAAGTTCCTCTCCGAGCGCGCAGCGCTGGCCGCTTTCGGGGAGCGCGCCTTCGTCGTCCGGCCGGGTTTGATCGTCGGTCCGCACGATCGTTCCGACCGCTTCACGTACTGGGTGCGGCGCATGGCCGAGGGCGGTGCGATCCTTGCGCCTGGCCGGCCCGAGCGCTTCGTCCAATTCATCGATGTGCGCGACCTCGCGGAGTGGATGGTCCGCGCGTTTGAAAACCAATGCGCCGGCACGTTCAACGCGACCGGCCCGGCCGATGCCTGGACGATGCAGCAGGTACTCAACACCTGCGCGGCAGTCGCGGGCGTCACGCCGCGAATCGTGTGGGTTTCCGAGGAGTTCTTGCTGGCGAATGAAGTCGGAGCGTGGATCGAAGTGCCGCTCTGGGTGCCCGAACGCGACGATGCGATGCTGCACGCGGTCGATTGCGATCGCGCGATCGAAAGCGGCCTGACGATCCGCCCGCTCGAAGAGACGGTGCGCGCCACGCTCGAGTGGGATCGCGGCCGAGCGCGTGACCTCCCGCTCGCCGCGGGACTCGCGGCAGAGCGCGAAAGGGAGTTGCTCGAATGCTGGAGCGCATCTCGGGTCGCACGATGAAAAGAAAGATCGTGTCGGCCGTTCGAGTCTAGGCGTGCTATACTGGGCGCCGTGACAAATCCAGCACAGGAAATTTGGGTCGAAGCGAAGGCGCGCCGGGCGGGTCACGCCGGGCGTACTGCATTCGCGGAGGCGCACGGGCTCAAGCCGTTTCGGCTCGCGCAACTGTATCGGGCCGCCACCAAAGAACTGGCCGGCGAGCTCGCCGAGATCAGCGTCCTGCCGGCGGAGTTGCGCGCGGCGCTAGCGGCCGAGAAGTTCGCGCTCGAGTCGGTCGTGCCGGTGACGCTGCAGCGTTCGAACGACGGACAGACGACCAAGGGATTGTTTCGCCTGCACGACGGCAATGAGGTCGAGGCCGTTTGCATGGAACACTGGGGCAACCGCACGACGATCTGCATTTCGAGTCAGGCCGGCTGCGCGTTCAAGTGCGGGTTCTGTTCGACCGGGCAAGCCGGTTTTACACGCAACTTGGAAGCGATCGAGATCTTCGACCAAGCCCGCTTTTTCGCGCGTGAGTTGCAGCGCAAAGGCAAACGCGTCACCAACATCGTGTTCATGGGCATGGGCGAGCCGTTCCACAACTACGATTCCGTGATGGACGCGGTCCGGCTGCTCAACGATCCGCACGGGTTCGGGTTGGGCCATCGCCACATCACGATCTCGACGGTCGGCCTGGTGCCGCAGATCGACCGCTTTGCCGCTGAGGGTCTGCAGGTCAACCTCGCGATCTCGCTCCATGCGCCGACCGATGCGCAACGTTCCTCGATCATGCCGGTGAACGATCGTTACCCGCTCGCCGAATTGATGAGCGCCTGCGCGCGCTACACGGCGCAGACCAATCGCAAAGTCTTTTTCGAGTACGTGATGCTGGCCGGTGTCAACGACGATGACGGGTCGGCTCAGGCGCTCGCGCAGTTGATGCGCGGCAAGCTTTCCCACGTCAACTTGATTCCCTACAACGCGACGCCCGATGCGGCGATGCAGGGCAGCTCCGAGACGCGTACGCGCGCCTTTCAGAAAATCTTGGAAGGCGAGAACGTGCCGACGACGGTCCGAGTCCCGATGGGACGCGATATCGCCGCCGCATGTGGTCAGTTGCGCGCCCAAACGCAGCCGCGCGCGAAGGCCGGCTGACCTCGGGCAGATAACCTGGCGAGGTGGCCACGAGCGAAGCGACGCCCCGCGTAACGATGGAAGAGATCACCGCGCTTGCCAAGCGGCGCGGTTTCATCTTCCAGTCGAGCGAAATCTACGGCGGCATCAACGGGTTCTTCGACTACGGTCCGCTCGGCGCGGTCCTCAAACGCAACGTGAAAGACGCGTGGTGGCGCGAGATCGTCGAGCTGCGCGACGACGTGGTGGCCTTCGACTCGTCGATCGTCATGCACCCGAGTACGTGGATCGCCTCGGGACACGTCGCGGCCTTTCACGACAAATTGGTCGACTGTCGCAACTGCAAGCATCGCTTCCGCGCCGATCACCTGCCCTCGCTCGATAAGTGTCCGGATTGTGGCATGAGCGCGACGCTGACCGAGCCGCGCAACTTTAACTTGATGATGAAGACCCAGATCGGTCCGATGGAAGATTCGGCGTCGGCGGCCTACCTGCGTCCGGAGACGGCTCAGGGCATCTTCGTCAACTTCAAGAACATCTATCAGAGCGCGCGCAAGCGCCCGCCGTTCGGCGTGGCGCAGATCGGGAAGTCGTTCCGCAACGAGATCACGCCGGGCAACTTCATCTTTCGCGTCCGCGAATTCGAACAAGCCGAACTCGAGTACTTCGTGCCCGATGACGGCAACGACATGAAGTGCTTCGAGACCTGGGTCGCCGCGCGAAAGAAGTGGTACAGCGACTACGGGGTTCGTGCCGGCCGGCTCCGTTTTAAGGAGCTTACGCCCGAGGAGCGGCCGCACTACGCGCGCGCGGGCACCGACGTCGAGTATCTCTTTCCGTGGGGCTGGGGCGAACTCGAATCGATCGCGCACCGCGGCACCTACGACCTCGACGCGCACATGAAACTCTCGGGGAAAGATCTCACCTACTTCGACGAGGCCGCGAAGAGTAAGTACACGCCCATTCTGATCGAGAGCTCAGCCGGAATGGATCGCACGACGCTGACGATGCTGATCGATGCTTACGAAACCGAAGCGATGGTCGACGAAAGCGGCAAAGAATCCAAGCGAACGGTGTTGCGCTTCCACCCGCGAATCGCGCCGGTTCAAGTTGGCGTCTTTCCGCTGGCACGCAACAAGCCCGAACTCGTCGAGCGCGCGCAAACGATCGAGTTGGGCCTCCGGCCGCACTTTCGCACGCAGTATGACGAAGGTAACGTGGGGCAACTCTACCGACGCCAAGACGAGATCGGCACGCCGTTTTGTCTCATGGTCGACTACCAAACACTCGAAGACGGAACGATCACGGTTCGAAATCGTGACACGATGCGTCAGGAACGCGTCTCGCAGGACGCGCTAAAGGCCTACATCGCCGAGCGTCTTAGCCCGGGCGAGGACACGCGCTCCGCAAGATAGTCGGCGATGCCTTCCTTCCAGCCTGGCAACGGCGGCAGGCCGAGGCGCGCGATCGCCGCGTTACGTAGCGGAGAAAACTTCGGTCGCCGCGCTTGGCTCGGAAACGCCTCGGTCGTGACCGGCGTCATGTCGGGCGAGAGCCCCGCTTGACGGAAGATTTCTGCTGCAAACTCGTACCACGTGCACTGACCCGTATTGGTAACGTGAAACGTCCCAAAGGTTCCGCGTTCGACGATGTCACGAATTGCCTTCGCGACGTGCAATGTAAAGGAAGGTGAGAAGGTCATATCATCGACGACAGCCAGCTTCTGACCCGCGTAAGCCTGAGTCAGCATACGCTGGATAAAGGTGTGCCCCTTCGTGCTGCTTCCACGCAAGCCGTAGAGTCCGCTCGTGCGTACGATGAAGTGCCTCTCGGTGCGTTGGCGAATGAGAAGTTCACCCGCAAGCTTCGAGATTCCGTAGACATTGATCGGATTGACCGGCGCTTCTTCGGCATACGCTTCCGAGGCGAGACCGTCAAAGACATAATCCGTACTAATATGAACGAGCGGGATGCCGGAAACTTCGCATTGCGCTGCGAGACTGTCGATCGCGACCGAATTGACAGCGAAGGCACGGTCGGTATGTATTTCGCAGTGCTCGACGTTATGAAATGCAGCCGTATTGATGACGAGCGTCGGCTTGAACCGGGCGATCATTCCAGAGATCGTGTCGCTACGCTCGATATCGACAGTTGCGTGGTCGACGCCGATCGGCCCCAGATCGGCGAATGCGCGCATCAGGTCGAAGCCTAACTGGCCGGATGCCCCGATGACAACGATCCGTTCGGTCATCACGTACCTGCGAGCTGAGCATGGCGCTGCGCCGCAACGAGATTCGCGGCATGGTGCAGGCTCTCGAATTGACCCGCGTCCGTCCACCAGCCTTCCAGGATGTCGAAGTACAGATCTCCAGACGCGATGTAGGAATTATTCACGTCGGTGATTTCAAGTTCGTTGCGGACCGAGGGCTTCGCTTGACGAATGAAATCGAAAACCTTGCTATCGTAAAAATACACGCCGGTGACCGCATAGTTGCTCTTGGGAACGAGCGGCTTCTCTTCGATGCGTACGATCCGGTTACCGAGGATCTCCGGAACGCCGAAGCGCTCGGGATCGGGGACGTCCTTCAGCAAGACGCGCGCGCCACTTTCTTGGGCCTCATAGCGTTCGCGGTATTTCAGAATATCGTCTTGAATGATATTATCGCCGAGGATCACACAGAGCCGGTTGTTGTCGGCGAAGTGCTCGCAGAGCCGTAACGCGTCCGCGATGCCGCCTTCGCCCTCCTGATAGGTGTAGTTCAAGTGCTTGAGCCCAAAGGCTTGTCCGTTGCCAAGCAATCGCAGGAAATCGCCGGCCGAGTTTCCTCCCGTGACGATCATAATCTCTTCGATGCCGGCGCGCGTCAACGTCTCGAGCGGGTAGTAAATCATTGGTCTGTCATAGACCGGAAGCAAGTGCTTGTTCGTGACCTTCGTGAGAGGCCGTAAGCGGGAGCCGAGGCCGCCTGCCAAGATAACCCCTTTCATCGTAATAGCTCGGCGTACTGAATCTTGAAATAGTCGGCGAACGAACCGCTCTTGATCGGCCGCCACCACGGCTCGTTGTTGCGGTACCAGTCGACGGTCTCGTTCAAGGCCGCCGCGAAGTCCCGTCGCGGTACCCACCCGAGTGCCGCGGCTTTGCCGCAATCGATCGAGTAGCGACGATCGTGTCCGGGACGATCCGCGACTCGACGAACATGGGTGTCGAAAGCGCGACCGCATTGCGCGAGCAAGAGGCCGGTTATCTCGAGATTCGTCCGAGGGTTGCCGCCGCCTAAGTTGTAGACGTTCATTTCATGCCCATGCTCGAGGATGTGAAGGATGCCCCGCGCGTGGTCTTCGACGTGGATCCAGTCGCGCACCTGAAGGCCGTCTCCATAGAGCGGCACGGGCTTATCCTCCAACAGGTTCGTGACGAACAGTGGAATGAGCTTTTCGGGATATTGATAGGGGCCGTACGTATTCGAACCGCGCGTGATCAGCACTGGGCTCTTGTACGTCGAGCCGTAGGCGAGAACCTGAAGGTCGCCCCCCGCTTTGCTGGCGGAGTACGGCGAGCGCGGCGCCAAAGAGTCCGTTTCCTTCGAATGACCCTCGGGCACGTGGCCGTAAACTTCGTCAGTCGAAACCTGTAGAAAGCGCGCGATGTTCTTGCGGCGCACCGCTTCGAGCAGGACATGCGTTCCGAGGATGTCCGTGCGTAAGAAGGCTTCCGGATCGAGAATCGAGCGGTCCACGTGGCTTTCTGCTGCAAAATTGACGATCGCCTCGACGGGTTCGGCAAGCGCTTCGTCGACGGCCTTCGCATCGCAGATGTCGCCCTTGAAGAAGCGATAGCGCGGGTCGCTCGCAACGTCCGCGAGGTTTGCCGGATTGCCGGCGTACGTCATCGCGTCGAAGTTGAGGATCCGGACGTCGGCGCGTTCCTTGAGCACGAGACGAATAAAGTTGGACCCTATGAAACCGAGCCCGCCGGTTACGAGCCAAGTCCGGCTCACGCCGACTGGACCCTCGGGGCTTTGGCGACCATCGCCGGATCGATACTTTCCAGCTCGAGGAATTCAGTCACCGATATCATGTGCAGAAGCTCGCGGTTCACTTTCTTAAAGCTGCTGTAACGCAGCGTTTCGTCGCCGCGGACTGTATGCCACAAGAACCTGAGCCCCTCCTCGACCTGGGCGCCCGGCGTGTCACTCGCGTCGGATGCTGAAAGGCGCCGCTTCTTGATAACGCCGCAGCCAAAGTCGGTGTCGACGGTATAGTAGTCAATGTCATTTCGTCCCAATACGAAATCGACAAAGGCTGCGTACGTGACGCCGCGCCAGTTGCCCGAGGCCGGCGGATCGCAGTCGCGAACGATTAGGATGCCGTCCTCATCGAGTGCCGCGAGAGCGTACGAAAGATCCCGCCGCGCGCATTCGTAGGTGTGCCACGGATCGACCAGAATGATCTTATACTTCGTTCCGAGACGACTAAACGCGTCAAAGAACGAGCGAACGCCCGTGTTCCGAGACCGAAAGTCTATTTGGAGCCCATCGGAGTATCCGTCCGAGCATCGATACATGAGACGGTGAGCGGTCGTGAGTTGCGTCCGATCGATTTCGGCGAATTGATGCCCGGTTGCCGACGTGCAAACCTCGAGGTACCGCGAGAAGCCTCGCTTACGAGCCAGGAGGTTGACAACATCGATCGTGGAGATAGGACCGACGTTTCGCGGGCGCGACTCCTCTCTTTGCGGGCCCGCCGTGACCTGCATGCTACGCCGGTCTCCCTTGGGCGCCCGCGCCGCGCCACGGTGAGAGGCGATCATCGGTTCGAAGGGACGCATCGCTGCCTGGACGCGCTCGAACTCAACCACGGCATCCTCGATGGCGGCCGCGACCTGCGGTTCGTTCTCGAGACGTTTGGTGAGTTCGTAGAAGCTCTGTATGTAGGGAGCCGGCGTCTCCCACGACCGGTCGTCGTCGTGCCGAAGTCGTGGATCGACGATATCCGCGGCTAGCGATGCGATGTCGGCTCCGGTGCCAATATCCGAATGCAAAGGATCGAGGAAGTCGATCAGTTTCTTCAGATTGGGCATGCCGGGGGAGAACCAATCGTCATACTCGATAATGCAGCGCGATTGGCCGGCCGTATAACGGAAAAAATCAACTGCATATAGCATCCACAAATACTCACCGAGCGCCAGGTCGAAGCCATCGCGCGCGTGGAGAGAACGAGCTACCTGCATCGGACTGCGCTGGCACATGATAAAAATTGGTGTGAGCGAGAGTTCGCGAAAAATTTCGAACCACATCGGCAGAAAACGAACTGTTCGGGGATCCTTGAACGCGAGCCGTCTCGGCGAGCTCATGCGGCTGGCCAAGAAACTCTTCAGGGTTCGTCTGATCGGTTCGACCACCGGCTGTGTCCACCAATCTGAAGGTAGTGGTAGCGCGTGGGCCGCGCTGTAGAAGTTGCGGCCGAGCGCGTCGAGCAGATGATCCTGCTGGATCTGGATGTCGAGATGTTCCCAGTATCCCTTTTCGTTGTGAGGATCGGGACGCGCCTTGTCCGACATATCGAATCCGAGTGTTTGCATCAGATGCGCGCATAATGAGGAACCGCTGCGATGCGTGCCGAGTACGACGTAAATCGGCCGCTTCACGAGTTGGGGCTGCTCTGCCGGCAACCTCCCTTCTGAATCCATCGTCGTGGGGTTCTACCCCAGGCCGGACGCTCCATCCAGCGAGGCGGGCACGGGACCTCGCCGCCGCGAAGGGCCCCGTATGACCACGAAGCGCGCTAGAACGCGCCTTGTTCGCGTTTTCTGCATCGGCCTGCAGGTTGCGTTTGCGTTCGTCGTATCCGCACTGGGCTCGCAGTCGTTTGCTCAAACATCTGCCAGGATTCAATTGGACGCGCGCAATCAGCCGGTGCGCGATGTCTTGCTCCGCCTGGGCGACCAAGCGCATCTGCGCATTACGGTCGCGGAAGATGTGCGCGGTACGGTGAATCTTTCGCTGCATGATGTTACACCGGGCGAGGCGTTGCGGGCCATCTGCTCACAGCTCCGCTTGAGTTGCGTAACGCAGGGTCGGACGGTCATGGTCACCGCGCAGAGTTCGGCCGTCGTGTCGTTGACGCTGGTTCCCGCGGCGCGCGCCGGCAGGATCGTGCGGCAGCTTTTCCCGCACCTCACGGTCGGCGAAGGCGGCTCGGGCAACACGCTCGTTCTCGCCGGCTCGGATTCCGACATTTCGGCTGCGCGCACGGTGGTGCAAGGTCTCGACGTACGCGACCCAACGAAGCCCGCCACGGAAGCCGTGATCCTGCGCTCGCAGCCGGCGCAGGTCGTCGCTGATCAATTGAGATCGCTCTATCCGTCCGCAAGATTCACCGTCGTCAGCCGCTCCGTCATGCTGGTCAGGGCCACCGCCGCGGACCTCGCGCAAATCAAGACGGTGGTGAGTGGGATCGATGCGGGCGCATCGCCGGCGCCCGTCGTCGCGGTCACCAACGACGCGGTGAAAGTTCTTCAACGGCGCCCGGCCGATATCGCGCGCGCGGTCGGATCGCAGATCCCGCACGTCCGCGTGGCAGTCTCGGGGCCGACGATCACGCTGCGCGGTGCGCCGGAGGATGTCGCGCGCGCCAAGACACTGATCGCGCAGCTGGATGTGCCGCCGTACGGATCGCGCTACACGCAAATCTATCGTCTAAGAAATGTCGATGCGGGCTCGGTCGCCGGCTTGATCAAACGGGCCTTCTCGGGATCCGATGTCACTGTCGACGCGACGCTCAACGCCATTTCGGTGACGGCCAACGCATCAGAACAGCAGCGCATCGCCGAAGGAGTAGCCCAACTCGATGGCACGGCTACCGCCGGGGCGGTCACAAACCGCGGCGAGGAGGGTGGCTCCATAGGTACGGGTGGAGTTCCGGGCACCTCCGAGATCGTCCAACTGAAATCGATCGTGCCCGGTTATTCGGGTACCACCGCGCAAGATTTGGCGGGCGCGGTGCAGTCGGCGCTTGCGTCTGCGCATCCGGAGTTGCGCATCATCGCTCCCAACGGCATGCAAACCCTGATCGTCAACGGTAGCCCGCAAGCGGTCAGGGAGGCGAAAGACCTGATCGCGGGGCTGGACGTTATTCCGCAATCGGTCGCACTCGATACCGAGATCCTCGAGTTGGACGAGAACAGCTTGAGCAACCTCGGATTGCAACTCGGCACGACCTCGATCGGGACGACGTTTACCGAAATCTCGCCGCCCGTTTCGCCACTTACCGGCATTCCTGGCCGGCTGATCGGTTTGCAACCGCTGACGCGCTCACCGATTAGCTTTCAGGCCCAGGTGAATCTGCTCGTCCAGGGCGGTAAGGCGCGCGTACTGGCAAATCCGCGAATCACGACGCTCTCGGGGAGAACGGCGACGATTCGCGCCGGCGACACGATCAGCATCCTGACGACGATCGGCGGCGGGACCGGTACCGTTGCAACAACGCAGCTCGAGAGTTTCCAGACAGGCGTGACGCTCGATATCACGCCGATCATTACCAACGCGGGCGAACTGAGCGTGGCTCTGCACCCGATCGTGAATTCGCTGACCGGTTTCATCAATGGCGTTCCGCAAATCTCAACGCGCGACACGCAGACGACCGTGCACTTGCGCGACAACGAGACCTTGGTGATCGGCGGATTGATCGAAGAAAACATCCAGCACACCGAGAGCAAGATTCCGTTGCTCGGGGATTTGCCGCTCATCGGCCGAGCGTTTCGAAACGAAAACATCACGAGCACACGCAATGAATTGATCATCGTCGTTACGCCGCACGTGATCGGCGTCGACGCGCCGGTCGGTAGCAACCCGGCGCGTCCACCGGGGATCGCGGTGCCGACGCCTGCACCGCTTCCGACGCTTGCTCCGGATACGGCCTTCCCGGGTGCGCGCCCGACGCCGCGACCGCGAACGTCGTCCACCTCTACGCCACCACCCGATTCATCCAGCGTACCGACGCCGGCGCCCGTTACGACCCCGGTGACGATCGTGCAAGCCAACAGGTTTGTCTACGGTTCGCCGCCGGCCAGCACGTACGCCGCTCCTGGAGACGCGCCGCAGATTTTCTACGCGACGCTGACCCCGACGGTCTTCACACCGACCGCAACGGTTCGCGTCAATGCGATCACGACGACGAACGTGCAGCGACTCTCCATCGGGACCGGCGCGAGCAGCATTAGCTTGTCGCAGACGGGCGTTGGAACGTGGCAGGGAGTCTTCTCCGCGAACGTTCTAGGCTTGCCGCCGACGGCGACATCGCTGAAACTAACGCTGACCGCGTTTCGTAGCGATGGTCAGAGTGCGAGCATCCCGATCACGGTCTCGATGCTGCACGGGTCGATGATCGACAACACCCAGCTGTAGCGAGGCGCCGAGGTTTAGCGCGCTTCGACCGGCGGAAGCGTGATGCGCTTTCCCACCTGCAGGCCGGCCGCGCTCGCGCCCCCTGCGCGCAACTCGATCACGTAGCTGCCGACGCCGGAGCGTCGCGCGATAGCTGCGTCGGCGGTGCCGGGTTTGGTCGCGGGAACGCTCGACGCGATCTTCGAGATCGTGCCATCGCCGAGCACCCAGACCATGTCGAGTGAGACGAGCGTGTTCTTCATCCAGAACTCGAGATGCCGGTCGGAGCTATAGGGGAAGACGAACAGCATGCCCTCGCCGGGGGGTATTGCGACTACTCCCATCAGGCCGCGCTCCCGGCGCCGGCCGGTATCCGCCAGCGCCAAACGCAGAGTGCCCCGCGGACCGTCGACGACGAGCGCCCGGCAGAACGAGCCTTCCAACGGCACCGCGCGACACCAATCGAGCGCGCCTAGCGAGGCCGGCGTCGCGGCGGGCGCCGGTGTGGCTGTAACTTGAGCGGCCGGTTCGGCCGGCCGGGCGCAACCGGACGTCGCACATGCGAGCGCCAGAAGAATGGGAATAACTCGCGGCATCGAGAGTCGATGGACGCCGCCACGTTGCTCCGGTCCTGCAGCGGGCAGGTGGGAAGCGTCCGAGCAGGCGCCCCGGAGAAGAGTCTGCTAACCCAAGCCCGAAGCCGGATTGCACTATTACTCGCGAGTGAGGGGCCTATGAGACGTTCTTTATTCCTGGTCGGCTTTGGCATTGTGCTAGCGGTCTGTGGCATGACCTCCGCCGCGCAAGCTCAAGCGACCCGCACCTGGGTTTCCGGAGTCGGCGACGACGCAAACCCGTGTAGCCGCACGGCTCCCTGCAAGACCTTTGCAGGTGCGATCTCCAAGACTGCCGATTGCGGCGAAATCGACGCGCTGGATCCGGGCGGGTTCGGCACGATTACGATTACAAAGGGTATCACGATCGATGGCGGCGGCGGCGAAGGCGGCCAAGTTGCGTCGATTCTGGCCGCCAGTGTGCCCGGCGTGACGATCAACGATTCGAGCGCGCTTTGCACGAAAGTCGTGATCCGTAACCTGGATATCGAGGGCATCCAGTCGGGCACGATTGGGATCAACGTCGTAGCCGGGGGGGGCGTCAGCGTCGAGAACGTGTCGATCCGAAACTTTACGGGCTTGGGCATTAGTTTGCAGCCCACGGTTCACGTCAATCTCACGGTGCGCAACAGCATTCTCGAGAACAATGCCGGCGGCGGCATAAGCAGTTCGTCGGGCAGCGGAATCAATCGCGTGGCGATCACCAATACCCTGATCCAACGGTCATTGCAACCCGCACTTACCGTCGGAGCGTTCAGCGATGTCGACGTACTGGACAGTACTTTCGTGCAGAATGGCGGCGGCGGCGTGCTCGCAAACGCGTCGAGCGCAAAGGTGACGCTCCTCAACTCGGCGATCTCGAACAATCAGGTTTTTGGCATCCACTCGACCAGCAGTGCGGTCGTGCAGATGGCAAACTGCGCGGTAGCGTACAACAATGGCACCGGTCTGTTAGCCGATGCCGGCAGCCAGATCCTGACGTGGGGCAACAACTACGTCGCCGGCAATAGCACGGACGGGGCTCGGACCGGAACTATCGTACCGCAGTAAGGCAAGAGCCTCTTCGGTTTGGAGGCCCCGCAGCGGTTCCCGTCAAGGATCCGTCGCGGGGCTTTCTGGTTTCGTCCGCTTATCACGCGTCGCCGGAGAACACTCGTTGTCGGATCACCGGTTCGTCGAATCCAAACGCGAGGCGGCACGCAGGGCCTGCGCGCCGGCGCTCGCAGTGGGCCCGGCATTCGGCGGGGCGCTCGCTGAGGCGCTGAAGCCATTCCCCCATCGCCTAAGGTTGGTGCTGCATGCCGGGACCCCGAAGACGGGAACCAAGGCGTTACAAGCGGCGCTATACACGCACGTCGACGCGTTGGCGCAAGCCGGCGTGTGGTACCCGCATGCGCGAGTCGATCGTGAGCTCAAGAAGCATCAGTTCCTTATCGGGCCGCTGATTGCCGGCGACCAGGCACAACTCGCAGGAGTCTTCGCGGAGATCGTGCGCTCGGCGCCGCCGCAAACGCGAACGATCGTGCTCTCGACCGAAGGACTGTACCAGCATTGGTGGGATTTCGCGCCTGGGTCTAAGGCGATGCTTCGTCAACTCGCGTCGATCGTCGACCTGCAGGTGTGGGCCTGCTTCCGCGAACCGCTGGCGTTTGCGATCACGCAGCACGCCCAACTCTTGCGCAATCCGCGGCTGTTTGCGCCGGCGTACGGACTTGACGCCGGTCTCGACGAGATGCTCGACGACGAGTGGTTCGTGCAGCGCCTCGACTATCTCGGTTTCGTCTTCGAGCTTCAAGAGTTGATCGGGAGCGGGAAAGTCCGCTTGTTTCGGTACGGCCCCGACATCGTTGCTCGCGTGTTCGGCGCGCTGGGCGCGACGGCGTCCGGAGACACGTCGAAGCTCGTCAATCCGTCGCTGCGCCAAGCGGGCGTCGACGTGATGCGAATTGTCAACCGCTACGACCTGCCTCCCGAAGCGAAGTACGCCGCGGCCGCACTGGTGATGGAACTCGATACGTTGATCGGCGATCGTGCCGAGCAGCTTGGCGCAAGTCCCGAGGCCGCGCGCCGAATTCACGAGTTCACCGGTCGAGGCTGGGAGGTGATGGAAGAGTTGCTCGCGCGCGCCGAACCGTCGCTGCCGGTATGAGCGCGGGTCCTAAAGACATTTCTGTCGTCGTTTCCGCCCATGATTTGCGCCGAGAACTGCCCCGTACGGTGCGCTCGCTGTCGCCGCCTTACCAGACCGGACTGGACCCAGCGCGCCTCGAAATCGTCGTCGTGGATAACGGGTCGAGCGAACCGGTCCAGGCGGACTGGTTCGAAGGCATATCCGCGAATCTGAAAATCCTTCGCTTTCCGCCGGGCAACCCGTCACCATGCCATGCCATCAACGCGGGTGTTGCGGCGTCGGAAGGCGCGCTCATTTCCGTTTTGATCGACGGGGCCAGAGTGGCGAGTCCAGGTTTGCTCGCGCGCGCGAGCGAGGCGATGCATGTCGCGGACGATGTCTTTGTCGCGACGATGGGCTTCCACCTCGGCCCGGAGCCTCAACAGAATTCTTTGACGAAGGGCTACGGCCCTGAGGTTGAGGATGGACTGCTTGCGGGGATTGGCTGGCCCAGCGACGGTTACCGTTTATTCGAAATCTGCGCACGGGGCCAATCTTATGCGAACGGCGTACTCTCCGACTTTCCGGAAACGACGGCGTTCATGATGCACCGAACGAGCTTTGATCGGATCGGCGGCTTTCACGAAGGCTTCAGATTCCGAGGCGGCGGCTTGGCCAACTTTGAATTCTTCGAACGCGTTCTCGGCGACGATGCAATCGCTCCGATCGTTCTAATCGGTGAAGGCACGTTTCACCAGGTGCACGGGGGAAACTCGACGAGGGCCGGAGGCGTTCTTCGCCGAGAGATTCCGGACGGTCCGACGATCTGGGATGAAATGGCACGGGAGTTTGAAGTCATCGCGGGACGTGTGCCACTGTCGCTGCGTTTGAAGAAGCCGCTTCTGTTCGGGAGATGTGAAACGAAGGCTGCCGAACGATGTTTCTTTTCCAACCCCGATGATACGGCATGAGCCGTGCGTGGCCGCGCTTGGATATTATGTTCGTGCCCATGAGATGAGGCGATGCGTCGCCGAGGACATCTCCGCACCGATGTCGATGGAGCGTGCGAAGCGAAAACCTGCCTCGCCGATAGCGCGTGCGGCGTCGTCATCTGCAAGCACAAAGCCGACCTTTTCTTCGAAATCGGATAGGTCCGCCTTGACGGGGACGTAGTGAACCCACGGCTTTAGACGATCGTAGTACCACTGGCGAAACCCGTGCTCGGACTCGATCTTGATGACACACGCGCCGGTGAGCAAGCTGGTGAACAGTCCGCTCCACGCGTTACTGTTTCCGTCCATATCGATCACCGCCTTGAACTGCGCGAAGGCCGCTTTCTCCGTCGGCGGCCGCATGAACGACGAAAGGCCCTCGGCGGTCGATGCCACGTCCTGCGGTGGTACTTGAACGAGGGCCGTGATTCCGATGTCGCAGACCTCGGCAACGTCCGGAGCTTGCGCCCTGGCACAGAGTTCGAGTCGCGGCAGCCAGTGTACGTCGTCCGGAGCCGCCGGCGGCCAGTAGCGTTTGATACCGCTCGTCGACCCTCGCCAGAACACCTTGCGTATCCGCGATTCCCACGGCGGCGTCTTTTCCATGGCAGCCCGAAAGTGCCGGTATCCGCTAGTTGCAAAAAACTCGGAATCGGGAATGAGACATGCGCCTTCGTGGCATGCTGAAAACGACACGCTCGGCCAAAAGGACGGATCACCGAGCATACACGTGAAATCGGCTTCGAAGTCCGGCTCTCGCTCGAGGACGTTCCCGAACAGCCAGACAAGTACGGGCAGCCGGCTGACGAGCAGCCGGAGATTGCCGGCGCGGAACAAGCTCGAGTTTAGGATGACCTCATATCCGCGCGCGCCGGCGACGCGAACGACGCATGCGTGGTGATGCGCGGAAGCGGGGAACACGCGAAGTCTCGGTAAGTCCGTCGGCGCGAATCGCACCGTGATGCTTCCCGCCCATCCGAAACGGTGCGCGAGCACTGCGATGGACCCTGTGAGGTCCGATGCCAGGTCGGCCGGATCGAGCTGTGCTAGTGATCCGTCGAGGTCGGGAAGGCTGGCCTCGAACGATCGCGCGGCCTCGGCCATGACGACCGGATCGTCGACAAGTGAGCGAGTCATGTCGAAGCTCTCGCACCTTCGCGGTGTTCGCGCCACCATCGCAGCGTACGCGAGAGTCCGTCCCGCAGCGGAACGCTAGGCGTCCACCCTAGAAGCGCGTACGCGCGGGCCAAGTCTGGGCACCGTCGCGACGGCTCATCCGTCGGCCGCGGATGCGTTTCGATCGAACATCGTGTGTCGGTGAGCTCCGCAACTAGCTTTGCGACATCATATATCATCGTTTCCTCAGTGTGACCTAGGTTGACTATCAACCCGCCGGCCTCTTCGAGGTTCGCGGTACGAATGACGCCCTCGACGATGTCATCGACATAAGCGAACGAGCGTGTCTGCGTGCCGTCACCGTACACCGTTAGTGGCTCATGCGCGAGCGCTTGCGCCAGAAAGTTCGGGACAACGCGCCCGTCATCGCTCCGCATTCGCGGCCCGTACGTATTGAATATTCGAACGATCCGCGCATTAAGGTCGCGCAGCCTAAAGCGCGTCATAACGAGCGCTTCTCCGAAGCGCTTTGCTTCGTCGTAGCAGGCTCGTGGCCCAATCGGGTTGACGTTTCCCCAGTACGACTCGGGTTGTGGATGGACGAGAGGCTCACCATAAACTTCGGAGGTCGAGGCAAAAACCAGCCGCGCATGATGACGTTCAGCGAGATCACATGCGTGTGAGGTGCCAACGCTGTTCACCATGAGTGTTTGCAACGCCAATCGCGAGTAGTCCACGGGACTCGCCGGTGAAGCGAAGTGGAGGATGAGGTCCACATCGCCGGCCACAGAAATCCCTGTGCTAACGTCGTGCTGCAAGAAGGTGAAGCGTTCGTTCCGCAGGGCAACGCTAAGGTTGTCCAACGATCCCGTGCATAAGTTGTCGATACCGACGACCTCATGTCCGTCAAGCAGGTAACGGTCAACGAGGTGCGACCCGATGAACCCAGCTGCTCCGGTCAGCACCACCCTCACTTCGTGCTGCCTCCCGGGTTCGCAAAACGGCCCACGCCTTCATAATGGAACCCGGCCCGCGCCACCCGTGCGGGCTCGTAGAAATTGCGCGCGTCGACGATCGTTTTCCGACGCATCGTGGCATGCAACCGCAAGAAATCGAGCTCGCGATAGACATTCCAGTCAGTCGCGAGCACCAGCGCATCGGCGTCCTTCGCGACGGAGAGACAATCGTCGACCGGTGCGTACGTCACGCGATCGTCAAGGAGCGCCCGCGCGTTAGACATCGCCACAGGATCGTGAACGCTCAGGCGGGCGCCACCCGAGATAAGCATTTCGATCAGCTTGATCGCTGTCGAGTCGCGTACGTCATCCGTATGCGCCTTGAAAGCGAGGCCAAGCACACCGATCTGCCGATTCGCCAAACCGTTGAGGAGCTGCCCGATTCGCGTGACGATTCGCTCGATCTGGCGTGCGTTCACGCTTAGGACGGCGCCTAGAAGCGTCGGCTCGACGTCGGCTTCTTCGGCGATCCGGCACAACGTGTTGACATCCTTCGGCAGGCAAGAACCTCCAAAGCCAAGACCGGCGTCAAAGAACGCCGTGCCTATGCGCTTGTCGGCACCGGCCGCCGCAAGAACGGCCTTGACATCGATACCGACGCGCTCGCAAACCGTGGCGATTTCATTTGCGAACGAGATCTTTGTAGCCAGGAAAGCATTCGCCGCGAACTTGATCATCTGCGCGGTCCGAACGTCGGTGACGATGATCGGTGCATTTAACGGTGCGTACAACTCACGCAGGAACGTCTCGGCGCTCGAATCGCCACAGCCCAGGACGATACGGTCCGGAGAAAAAAAGTCCGAGAGCGCGCTGCCTTCGCGTAGAAACTCGGGGTTGGAGGCCACGACCGCACCATGATGGGCGGTGCCTGCTTCGCGAATGATCGCCTCCACGATATCCGCGGTGTCGATGGGAACGGTGGACTTGTTAACGATGATCGTCGGCCCGTCAAGACTGTGCGCGATCGCTCGTGCGGCCTCGCGGACCTGGGTTAAGTCAACCCTTCCGTCAGGAGTCGCCGGTGTACCGACCGCAATAAAAACCGCGCGGGCTCCCGCGACAGCACTTCGTGGTTCGCTTGTGAAGGACAGGCGGCCGGCGTGGATGGCTCTCCCGACCAGTTCAAGGAGTCCAGGCTCGTGAATTGGGAGCTCACCGCTGCGCAACGAAGCAATTTTCCTCGCGTTAATGTCATACAGCGTCACCGTATTTCCCAATTCAGCGAAACACGCTGCGGTGACGAGCCCAACGTATCCAGCGCCGAAGATGCCGATCGTTGTGCGCTTTTCGGAGAGCATCAGCCGCCTTTCGTCCGTTCCGTAGCCTGCACCCAGGGTGCGCCGATTCCACTGAAGCTCGTCCGCACGTCGGTTTCCATCCTCTTTCGGTTCGCTACAGGAGGATGGCTTCCGTCGCCGCGCGCAGCCGCGCCAAACCCGTGCGAGCTTCCTCGGGCGTTAAGATCAAGGGTGGCACGAAGCGCAATGTATTGGCTCCTGCGGCATTGACGAAGAGGCGCTGCGCCATCGCGGCCTTCACGATATCGGCGGCCGCGAATGGTTCGAGGACGGGGAGGCCCAACATCAAGCCGCGCCCGCGCGGAGGACCGTAGACGGCTGGAAAATCACGTTCGAGTTGGCGCAGCCCTTCGAGCAGCAGCAGGCTGACTTCGGCCACGTGCGCTTCCAGACCGATGCTCGAATGCACTCGCAAATGCGCGAGCGCTGCGGCGCAGGGCACGGGCGAGCCGCCGAACGTCGAACCGTGATCACCCGGCTGCAGCCCGGATGCGCACGTTTCGTCGATCAAGACCGCGCCGATCGGCAAGCCGTTGGCGAGTGCCTTCGCGACCGTCACGACGTCCGGCTTGACGCCGAAGCTCTCGAACGCGAAGAGCGGGCCGAGCCGGCCCATGCCGCACTGAATTTCGTCGAAGATCAGAAGCGCGCCGCGTTCGCGGGTGAGTCGCCGCGCCGCCACGAGAAACGCGGGATCGGCCGGCGTGATCCCGCTCTCGCCTTGCACCGGCTCGACGATGAAGGCTGCAGTCGTTTCATCGATCGCGCTCTCGAGCGCATCGACGTCGTTAAACGGCGTGAACGAAAATCCGAGTGGCAACGGCTCGAAGCCTTCGTGATACTTCGGATTGTCGGTCGCGGCGAGTGCGCCCATCGTCCGTCCGTGAAACGATCCGTTGCACGCCAGGATGTTGACGCGCCCTAGCTCGCCTTTGCGGAATGCGAGTTTGCGGGCGAGCTTGATCGCTGCTTCGTTCGCTTCAGAACCTGAATTACAGAAGAAGACACGCCCGAGGCCGGAGCGTCGCGCCAACTCGTTCGCGAGCGCGCCGGCCGGCTCGTGGTGGTACAGGTTACTCGCCTGCACCAGCGTAGCCGCCTGCGCCGCAATCGCTTTGGTGATCTCGGGATGTGCGTGGCCGAGCGCGCAGACCGCGATACCGGCAACGAAATCGAGGTAGCGCGCACCGTTGTCGTCGATCAGCTCGCAACCTTCGCCACGCACAATGTTGACCGGGGCGCGCCGATAGTTCTGCAAGAGGTGCGGGTGTTCGTACTTTTGCGCGGCTTGCTGCGCGGCTGGCGCGACGATCGCGGCCTGTGGGCGGAACTCTCTCATGTGCGGTAGTGCGCGTTGATGCGCACGTAGTCGCGGCTGAAATCGCAGCCCCAGGCCGTTGCCGACATCTCACCGATGCCGAGATCGAGTCGCACGCGGACGGCCGCGTGTTCAAGTTCGCTATGACCTTCCGCTTCGGAGAGCACCTCGATCGCGCCGCGCTCGACCCAGAGCTTGTCGTTGAGGTAGAGCGACCACGTCTCGGGATCGATGCCGGCGTGGACGCTGCCCGCGGCCGCGATGATCCGTCCCCAGTTGGCGTCCTCACCGTGCAGCGCCGTCTTGACCAGGTTTGAATTGACGACCGCGCGAGCGACGGCGCGCGCTTGGGCTGAATCCCTCGCTCCGCTCACCTCGACCGTCAGCGTCTTGGTCGCGCCTTCGCCGTCGCGAACCATCGCGTAGGCGAGCTCGTGCGTGACCGCGCGCAACGCTTCGGCGAAACCCGGCGGCGCGGCGTCCGTTCCAACCGGACAAAACGCATAAACGGCATCGTTGGTCGACATGTCGCCGTCGACCGAGATCATATTGAAACTGGCATCGGCCGCTTCGCGCAACTCGGCCAGGAGCGCCTCACGGGACATCGGCGCGTTGGTGGCCACGAAGGCGAGCATCGTCGCCATGTTGGGAGCGATCATGCCCGAGCCCTTGGCGATACCGCCGACGACGTAGCGCTTCTCGCCGACGTAGAAGGCGTAGGCCGAGAGTTTCGGTTCGTTGTCGGTCGTCATGATCGCTTCGGCGGCGTCGTAGCTGGCTTCCATGCCTTCTTCGAGATCCTTAACAGCGCGTTCGAGCGCTTTGACGACGCGGTCCATCGGCAGATACACGCCGATGACGCCGGTCGACGCGACTGCGACTTGGGTTTGCTCGATGCCGAGCAGCGCTGCGGCCTGGCGCGCCGTTTGACGGGTATCGCGCTCGCCGCGCTCGCCGGTGCAGGCGTTGGCGCAACCGGAGTTGCAGACGATGGCGCGCATGCGCGCTCCGCTCGTTTCGAGATGCCCCTCGGTGACGACGATCGGCGCAGCCTTGATCTCGTTGGTCGTGATGACTGACGCAGCGTGCTGATCGTGCGCGAACGAGATTAAGGCGAGATCCGGTTTGCGTTTCTTGATCCCGGCATGCACGCCCGCAAGGGCGACGCCCGGTACGGCGCCGAGTCCGCCGCGCAACTCGATCAGACGCGGTTCGGCCGGTTCCGCTTCGCTCCGCTTAGGCGACGATTGCGCAATCATCGAGTCCATGCTCCTCGGGGAATCCCAGCATCAGGTTGATATTTTGCAACGCTTGGCCGGCTGCGCCTTTGCCGAGGTTGTCGATTGCGGCGATGACGCGTACCACGCGGCCGCGCCGGCTCACGTGAATCTCGGCATCGTTCGTTCCGGCAACGGCGATGAGACTTGGCGCGCGGTCTCTAGGCAGCACGCGAACGAACGGATTGCCGTCGTACGCGCGAGCGAACGCGGCCGCAAGCGCTGCGTCGTCGGGGTCGGATGCGAAGACAGCGTAGGCGTCGGCCAGCAGCCCGCGTTTGAGCGGCACGACGTGCGGCGTGAAGACGAGCGGTGCGACGATTCCGGCTCCGCTCAGTTCCTGTTCGATCTCGGGTTGATGCCGGTGGCCGCCGAGCCCGTAGGCGCGCACGTCGCCGTCGACCTCGCCGAAGAGCGATGCCGTTGCGGGATTACGCCCCGCGCCCGTGATGCCGCTCTTGGCGTCGACGATCAGATGGATGAGATCTTCTGCGAACTCGGCCAGTGGCAAGAGTGCGAGCAGCGCCGCGGTCGGGTAGCAGCCCGGGTTCGCTACGAAGCGCGCTCCGGAAAGCGCGGCGCGATGGCGCTCCGGCAGACCGTAGATGGCTCCTTCGCCGTGCGCCGCGAGGCGGAAGGCTTCTGAGAGATCGACGACGCGCAGACCGTTCGCGAGGAGCTCTGCAGCTTGTGCGTGCGCGGTCTCGGCTCCGCCTGCGAGGACGACGATGTCATCGCGCTGCGCGATGAGCGCGATCGTTCCCGGCGCGTCGAAGGTACGCTCGAGCCGGCGCAGGAGCGGAACGTGCGCGGCGATTGGTTGGCCGGCGTGCGATGCGCTCTCGAGCGCACCCAGCTCCAACTGCGGGTGGCGCGCCGCGAGGCGGATCAATTCGCTTGCGGCATAGCCTGCCGCGCCCGCGATGTGGAGACGCGTCACAGGCGGCGCTCGAGTTCGGCGAGCGCGCGCGAAATCTCGGCCGGATTGGTCGAGCCGAGCGTTTTCTTGGCCCGAACCGACGCGAGTGCATCGAGCGGCGCCGCCAGCGGCCCCTTCAGGTTGGCCGAGCGCGCGAGCGCCGTCAGATCGCGCGCGCGCAGTGGACGCTTTTCACGTTCGGCGGTGTCGACGAGCGCGCCGACGAGCGAGTGCGCCTGGCGCGCGGACACGCCGCGCTCGATCAGAGCGTCGGCGATATCGGTCGCGACGACGTAGCCTTCGTTCGCGCGCGCCGCCATCGCGGCGGCGTTCCAGCGAACGTGCGGCAGCGCTGTCGCAAAGGCTTCCAATGCGGCAAGCCCGCGTTCGCTGCCGCGAACGATCTGAGCTTTGGTCTCTTGCAGGTCGCGGTGATACGAGAGCGCGACGCCCGTGACCGAACCGAGCGCCGCCAAATACGCGCCGTTTGCAGCTGAAGTGGCTGCGCGCACCAATTCGAACGGATCGGGATTCCGCTTTTGCGGCATCAGACTCGAGCCGGTTGAAGCCGCGTCGTCGAGCGTTGCGTAGCCGAATGCGGGCGTGCACCACAGCACGATCTCTTCGCAGACGCGCGAGGCGGCGACGGCGGCGCGTGCCACGGCATGCAGCAGATCGAGTGCGACATCGCGGTCACCGACCGAATCCAGCGCGTTGCGCGATGGTTCAGCGAAGTCGAGTTCGCGCGCCGCCACGGCGCGATCGAGCGGTAGGGTCGAGCCGCTGCAGGCGCCCGAGCCGAGCGGACAAGCCTCGCGCGCATCGCTCGCAACGCGCGCGAAACGTCGCGCGGCACGCGCGAACATCTCGGCAACGGCGCCGAGCCAATACGCCAAGAGAATCGGTTGTGCCGGCTGCCAGTGCGTCGTAGCCGCGAGCACGATCTCGTCATCGAGTGCACGCTTAGCGCGCGCGAGTGCGAAGCGGACGATCTCTTTGCAGACGCGCTCGCCGCGCGTCGCGCGATCGCGTGCGTAGAGGGCGAGCGTGGTCGCAACTTGGTCGTTGCGGCTGCGCCCGGCGTGCAGCCATTCGCCGGCCTGCGGAGCCAGACTGCGAACGCGCGCGTCGATTGCGCCGTGAACGTCTTCAGCCGAGCCGGCGCGAGCCTGCGCGGCAAACTCCCCGGAGGGAATCTCATCCGCGATCTGCGCGAGAGCGACCGCCAGCGCGTGCGCGGTCTCGACATCGATGATGCCGGCGGCGGCGAGCGTCGCAACGTGCGCTTGGGAGCACGCAACATCGAACTCCGCCAGAACGAAATCGTCCTCGAGCGAAGATCCGAACGCCAACAGCGCCCGGTCCGGCGCGGCCTCAAACCGGCCGCCCCACTGAAGGTCTTTGCTCACTTCGCTTGGGTGAGGGCGTCGCGTTGCACGCGAGCGCCGAGTTCGATCGGCAAGCCCCAGAGTTCGATGAAGCCGGCAGCAGCGTCGTGCTTGAAGCGGTCGCCGTGTCCGTACGTCGCCAAATGTTCGTCGTAGAGCGCGAAGGGCGAACTGCTGCCTTCGGCGACGCATGTGCCCTGATGCAAGCGCAAGCGAACGCGGCCAGTCATTCGTTGGGAGAACGCCGCGTTGAACGATTCGAGCGCGACGCGCAGCGGAGATGGCCACAACCCGTCGTACGTCAACTCCGCATAGCGTTGATCGGAGAACGCTTTGAAGCGCAACTCGTCACGCGTTAGCACCAGCCGTTCGAGCGCCTTATGGGCGACGATCAAGGCGATCGAACCGGGACATTCGTAGACCTCGCGCGACTTGACGCCGATCACGCGGTCTTCGACCAAGTCGATGCGGCCCACGCCGTGCATGCCCGCGTGAGTGTTGAGCGCGGCCACCATCTTCGCTCCGCGCAGTCCCGCATACGACGGCACGCCGTCTTGGAAACCGATGACGAGCGTATCCGCTGCGGCGGGGCGCTGTTCCGGCGACGCCGTCCAGGCGAACGCATCTTCGGGTGGCGCCGCCCATGGATCTTCCAAGATGCCGGCCTCGATCGAGCGGCCCCAGAGATTGGCATCGACCGAGTACGGCCGTTCGATCGTCGTCGAAATCGGAACGGCATTGGCGCGCGCGAATGCGATCGCGTCGGGACGCGAGAGCGGGGCGTCGCGCAGCGGCGCGAGTGTCTTGATCGAGGGATCGAGCGCGCGCACGGCCAGCTCGATGCGAACCTGATCGTTGCCCTTGCCGGTGCAACCGTGCGCGACCGCATCGGCCGCGTACTGGTGCGCCGTCTCAACCAGGAGGGCCGCAATCAGCGGACGCGAGAGCGCGGCCGAGAGCGGATAGACGCCTTCGTAGAGCGCGTTGGCGCGCAGCGCCGGCAGCGCCATCTCTTCGATGAAACGTTCCTTAACATCGATCAGCAGCGCCGCCTCGGCGCCGAGCGCGAGCGCCTTATCGCGGACCGCGTGCAGCGCCGACGAAGCCCCCTCGCCGGCCGTGCCGTCGCTCTCGCCCAAGTCGAGCGTCAACGCGATCACACTGTGGCCTTCGAGCACGAATTTCTTCAGCAGCACGGATGTGTCGAGTCCGCCGGAATAGGCTAGCACGATCGTGCTCACAGCGGATTCTCCGAACGCATATCTTCAAAGCGTTGTCTGACGACGGGCAAATGGCCCGCGTCGTCGAGGATCACGAGCACGGTATCATCGCCGCCCAGCGTGCCGATGATCTCTTTCCAGCCCGATTCGTCGATCGCCGAAGCGACCAGCATGGCGCTGCCCGGCGGCGTGCGCAGCACGATTTGGTTCGCGCTTCCGTTGACGTTGCGAACGAGGTCGGCGATCACGCGGTGCAGGCGGCTCTCATACGTGCGTCCGAAGCCGGGCTCGACATATTTAAATTGCGTGCCCGCGCCGTTGCCGTTCTTGAGCGGAACCTTGACCAGACCGAGTTCTTTGACGTCGCGCGATACGGTCGCTTGCGTCACCTCGTAGCCCTGCGCTTCCAAGAGTTGCGCGAGTTCCTCTTGGGAGTGAACAGGACGGGTCGCGATGAGCGAAAGGATCGCGCGTTGACGCGTGGTTTTCATACGGGTATTCCTCGCAGATCGGTTAAGAGCGCCAGCAACAGCGCTTTCTGCGCGTGCAGCCGATTCTCGGCTTGATCGAAGACGACGCTCTGCGGGCCGTCGATAACCGCGGCGCTGACTTCCTGTTCGCGGTGCGCCGGCAGACAATGCATGAACAACGCGTGCTTTGCGGCGACGCCCATCAGTTCCGGTGTGACGCGGTACGGCAGCAGCGCCGCGGCGTTGCGTTCGGCCAAATGTTCTTCGCCCATCGAGGTCCAAACGTCGGTATAGACCACGTCGACGTCGCGCGCGGCGCGCATTGCGCTGCTGAAAGCGCGAACGGTTGCGCCGTGGGGTTTTCCCAGGCGTTGCAGTTGTGCCAGAAACGCTTCGCTCGGCCGGTGCGTCGGCGGACAGCCGAACGTGAGCGAGATGCCGCACATCGCGCACGCTTCGGCGAGCGAGGCCGCGACGTTGTTGCGACCGTCGCCGAGATACGCGAGGCGCAGGCCGCCGAGCGTACCGAAGCCCTCTTTGATTGTCAATAAATCGGCCAGTGCTTGGCAGGGATGCGCAACGGCCGATAATCCGTTGATGACAGGTACGGTTGCGGCTGCCGTGAAGCGCTCGAGCGGTTCGTGAGCGTGCGTGCGAACGACGATCGCGTCGACGTAACGCGACAACACGCGCGCCGCGTCCTCGGGCGTCTCGCGCGTTCCAACCATGAAGTCCGGGCCCTGGGCGATCATCGCATGACCGCCGAGTTGGGTCATTGCGACTTCAAATGAGACTCGCGTGCGCAGGCTGGGTTTCTCGAAGAGCATCCCCAGGGTGCGTCCGCGCAGCATCGGCAGTTGATCGGCGAAGCGGGCGTTCTTGAGATGGGTGGCAACGGCCAGCACCGTCCCGATCTCGAGGGGCGAGAGGTCGCTGACCCGCAGGACGCTGCGCCCCCGGAGGGCCACGTCCGCCGCTGAGGCGATCATATCTGCATATTTATGCACGAAACGCATAAAAATGCAAGAACCCTCGAGGCTTTGCCCATGAAAGCCACGCCGCCCGGCGGTTTAGAGATCGAGAATCGCTTTGAGTCCGCGCGAGACCTCAACCATAATGGTGGCCGGCAATTCCCCGACCTTTTCGCCAATGATACGGCTCTTATCAACCGTTCGTATCTGGTGCACGAGAACCCGGCTGTCCTTAGTTGTTCCGCCAACGCTCGAGGGAATCGCAGGATTCAATAGGTTGCCAGGCCGCCCATCCGCGTCGGTTATCGGGCAAACAATCAGAACCGGCGAATTCTCAGTATGGAGCCGTTGGACGACCACGCACATGCGGGTCTTCTGAATTTCGCGTCCGATGGTGGGGTCGAGATTGAAGCGGTAAACGTCGCCCCGGTTCACAGACCGTCAGCCAGCGTCCTAGCAAATTCTTCAAGGAGCGCGCGATCTTCGGCAGCGTTTTCATTGAGGATACGAGCGATCTCAGCATCGTCGCGTTCACGGCGCAGCCTCAGGGCTGCTTCTCTAGCAGCTGCGAGCATAAAAGCCGTCCGGTTCGGCGAGGCAACTTCGTCGATAACCGCAAGATCGGCGTCGGGGATCACCATAGAAATCTTCGCCATTGCTACATGTATATACCATCTCAGTGGCACATACGCAATATATATACCGCTTGTAGACATATCATTGTACATACCTATGACCCATATCACGCCGCTCAAGGGATGAGTGAACCCTGACTTATGGGCAGAAGGGCCTCCTGCCCAAGAAACCGGCTCACAAAGTCGGCGGTCTGCCCATAAAGCCGGAACGGAGGGCGCCCGTCTACAGATCGTGCGCTATCAACCGAAAACCATAATAGCACTAGGGGTCTCCGCCCCGGGGAGCGCGCTGTCGGAAGGCTCTGACGGCGCGTTCTTTTGTTTTAGCCGACCAGGTTAGCCCGGCGAATAAACACCTCGGTGCAAACCGCGAGCGAGTCAAGGCGTACGTCGGCGATTCTCATAATATGGGGGCTCATGCCCGTGTCCCACGCGCACCGCTTCATCTTCATTCACGTTCCCAAGGCTGGCGGGCTGTCGATGATAGAAGCCTTTCGATCCGCCGGAATCGCGCTCGAGTACGACGGCCGGGGACTCTGGGACGCGTTCGGTTCGCATCCCGATGGCGCGCAACTCCTCGCTCGATTTCGCCGCGCTTTCAAGATCGCGCCGCTTACCAGTTTCCAACAACAGCACTTGCCGGCCGGCGTCCTGCGCGAGCTGCTTCCGAAGGCAGTTTGGGCCACCTATTTCAAGTTCGGATTCGTTCGCAACCCGTGGGATCTGCTCGTATCCGTATATCACTATCTCAAACATCGCGCGACGGCTCCCGAACATCAGCAGCGGAATCCCGACATCCACGAGTTGATCCGCCGCTCGCCCGATTTCGATTCTTACGTTCGTCTTTGCTCGCTGCAGCTGACGGACTTGGGCGCCTTACTCTACGACGACGAGGGCAACAACCTCATGGATTTCGTCGGCCGCTACGAACGCATCGAGGAAGATTTTGCGAGCGTCTGCCGAAAGATCGGCGTTGATATCGCGCTTCCGCACCTAAACCGATCCGAGCATGCGAAGTACCGCGATTATTACACCGCCGAGACGAAGGCCATCGTGAGCAACATCTTCGCGCGGGACATCGAACGGTTTGGTTACGAGTTCTGAAAATGTCGCAACCTGAGGCCTATCCATGTTGACCGTCGCGTTTATCTTAAGCACCCGTCGCGCGGGCTCGACCTGGCTGAACGTTGTCTTGGGAAGCCACAGCTCGACGGGGAGTCTTGGAGAATACTCTCGGCCCTTTGAGGACCGGTCGCACGTCGCGTGCCGGCTGTGCGAAGCGAACGGATTGGCTGAGTGTACCGTGCTCAGCGGAATCGAAACCGTCGATGCGGATGATGCGTTCACGTTTGCGAGCGCGCGTATGGGCAAGAATATCCTGGTCGAGTGCTCAAAGTTAATTCATTGGGCGGAGCGCTTCATTCACCGTCCCGATCTTGATGCGCGCCTGATCCACTTGGTTCGTCACCCCTGCGGGTACGTCGAGAGCGAGATGCGCCGTCGCCCGGAGGTGGAGCCGGCCGTCTTCATCGATGAGTGGGTCGTGCAGAACGGCTGGTTCGACGATTTTATGGCCCAAAGCGGTCGCCCCAACTATCTGGTCAACTACGACGCCCTGGCCGACGCGCCGCTCCGGGAGTTTCCCGGGCTGTGCGAGTTCATCGGCTTTCCCTTTGAGCCGCAGGCACTGGAATACTGGAATTTCGAGCACCACGGTCTGGGGGGCAACGGCGCAAACTCGATTTACCTTCAGGGCCGCAAAGTGCGGAAGTACATCACCGGTGACGATGCGTACTATGCCGACCTCGCATCGCATCCGATTGCGGCCGACACGCGTTGGCGCGAGCGCCTGCCCGCAGGAGTTTGCGTGGCCGCGACGTCATCCAACTACGCGCGATCGATGGCCCATCGCCTCGGGGTTGCGTGGTAACTCAAGCCAAATGGAATCGGCCCTGCTTCGTGCACGTCGGTACGCACAAGACGGGTACGAGCGCATTGCAAGCCTATCTCGGAGCAAACGATTTGCTTCTCGCGAGCCAAGGCTTCCTGTACCCCAAGTGCGGGCGCTGGAGTCCAGCGATGGCGGGCCAGCACAACGTCGCGATGGAAATCAGCGATGACGAACGATTCGACCGAACCCTTGGCACGCTCGCGGAACTGCTCGCCGAGATGCGCCTTTCCACGCTACCCGCCGCCTGCATCAGCTCGGAAGGGTTTCAATTTGTTCACGATCGTCCAGAGCGTCTGGCGCGTCTGCGCGACGGCATTCGATCGGCCGGCTACGAGCCCGTTCTCGTCGTATATCTCCGTAGCCAAAGCGAGTATCTCGAATCTCTCTACGGCACGCTCGTGAACCACGGATACCACCTGTGGTTTCGCCGCTACTTTCAAGACGCGCTTGCGACCGGCGTCGTGCGTTATCGCGAGGTTCGATCCTACCGCTTTGATTATGACGCGCTCCTCGCACACTACGCCGGTGTCTTCGGCGAGAGCAATACTGTCGCTCGCCCGTACGCGCAGAACGAAGATCCGGGAGCGCTCATTCGAGATTTCTTTACGACGATCGGCCTGGATGAGCGCACGGTTGCCGATTCTGCAACGCCGCCGGAACGTTTGAATACCCAGCGCGATCTACTCCAGGTCACGCGGAGGCTGCTTAGCAACGCCGGGGTTGTTCCCGGAGACGCGACGCAGCGTCTGATGCGGCTGTGCGAATCGTTGCAACCGAACGGCAGCCCGACGGCGTTTCGTCCGCTCGACGAGGAGGATGCCGTCGTGCTCAACACACGATTTGAGGCGGGGAATCGGCAGGTCCGCGAACGTTGGGGTATCGCCGTCGAGGCAGCCACGCTCGAGTTCCAGCGGAGGCGGCGTAGCTCGCGCCTCGATCCGCTCACGCAAGCGGGGCGCGCGCTAATGCGGAGCGTCGAAAGCGATCTGGCACCTCAGACAGTATAGACGGCCTAAGTCAGCGGCAGAGCCTCGGGGATCGTATCGAGCGCCGACACTGAAATTATGCGAACCGGCTCATCTCGAAGCCGAGCTCGCGAAAGAATCCACGAGCCCGAGTCGTTGGGGATCAGCCTTCGAGATCCGCGCGAGACGAAATATTGCGCGAGATCGCCGGCGACGGCTACGATCGCTCCGTCGTGCTCGGTTACCGAACGCAGCGCCCGAACCTTCCAAGGCAACTCCCACAGCAAGATCTCGAGTTCGCCGGCCCAAGGATCGCGAAGAACGGTCTCCTCCAGCACCCGACGCGTCTCTTTGGAAAAGAGTTCCACCGATCGACCGGGCCGCCCGACATTGAGCCGGGTGAAGCCGGACGGGGTGTCGAGAATCTCGGTGAGTCTCGCCGTATCCACATTGCCTGCCAAGCGCGCAATGGTTTCGGCAAAGTACGCAGGCGGGTTTTCGACCATGCGCTCGTACACACCGAATACGCGTTGCTCCTTACGCCAAGCGAGATAGAAGCCGAGATACCAATGAAGCGCGTTGCGGATCAGGTACTGGTAACGCCCTTGGGCGGAAAGCGCGAGGAAGCCGGCTTGGTCTTGAATGTAGCATAGCGGTTGCTGCTCGCCAAACTCGCCGATGTGCTCGTCGAGCGAAACGATCATGTCGGCGAGATTGCGCCACTGCAGCGTCAAATCGATTCCGAATTCGTGCATCAATTTGAAGTTGAGCGGGTAGGGTTTTAAGTGCATTTGCAGTAGATACGAGCCGCTGCCAAGCTCGTTCAGGAGTGCGCGATTGAGGTTTTGCTCCGCCTCCCATTGCATTTCGTGTAACTCGGAATTTCCAAAACGTATGCCAAAGTATCGCGCGAGAACGTTCGCCGCGTAGGTCGATCCGCTCTTCGGCGCGCACGCGAGCATGATGCGCGTCGCCGTCGCTGTCGTCTTGCCGGCAGGAGGCTCTGCTTCGGCCACGCGTACCGGGTCGTGCCCGACCTCTGAGAGGACCCCTTCGCGTATTTCGAGGCGAACGTGTTCGAGCAGATCATCGTCCTGATCGACGAAGCTCGAAGCAATGTCATCGGGCAGCTCGCCGAACCCGCACACGGCGATGAAGTAGACCGGGTCGCTCAGAGTGGGCAAGCCCACGTCCGCCGCATCTACATCGCCTGAGTACCAACGTGCCGTTTCGCTACGTTCGCCTCCAAGCGGATGCATTACCGATGAGGTGACGAGACGCTGCCCATAGATCGCGACGTTGCTAAAATGGCTCTGGAGGAGGTCGCGAAACTCTTCGAAGTAGAGTTCGCGGACGTGGAAAGGGTTCTGATAGTTCGTTTTGTCGGAGTAGACAAGCTTGTTCGGCGATGAGATGAACAGTAGGCCACCGGGTGCCAGGACACGATGGAACTCTGCCAGCATGAGTTCTTGTTCGGCCAGATGCTCGATCGTTTCGAACGACGTAATGACGTCGATGCTTGCGTCGGCAAGTGGAATAGCGGTTGCCGGTGCGGTCACAAACCGAAGATTCGTGCGGTAGTACCGGCGCCGCGCATGGGTAATACTGTGCGAATCGATGTCGACTCCAACGACGGTAAAGGCGCGTCGGGCGAGGAGCGCGGCCCCGTAGCCTTCGCCGCACGCGAGATCGAGCACCCGCTTTCCGGCGCACGAGTTTCCTGCGATGATGTACCGGTGGAGATGCTCGTAGTAGATTTGCCCCTTGAGCAGCGGTACGTACCGCTCGCCGGTGAACTCGAGCCCCATGTGCGGTTCCCCTTTGGGTGGCTCCCAAGAAGGCCCTTCGTTGCACGGACGGCTCGATAGGCGTGCGGGCACGCCCCGAGGAGACCACCCGATGCGCGATTGTCATTCAAGACTAGGCGTTAACTACTGGAGGAAGGAGGCATGGCGACAGCCGGGAAAGGCGCTTGTGTCGGCAGTCACGCCACTACTTTAGCTGCTTTTTGTCAAGCGAGAGGGTTCACTATATGCGCCGATCCTATCGGACCGCACTGTACCTAGTTTTTGGGGTGTTGTTTGCGGGCTGCGGCGCCCATGGAGGCGCCGGCACCGGCGCCCAAAACACCTCGATGCTTCCGGCGGCCGGCAAAGCGCTAGAGCCAACATTCAACGGAGGCCACTCCTCAACCGCGCTGGCGACGCTCTA
>Ga0208849_1000476_pt1 | contig 37538 bp, 32 predicted proteins | sample NGESurdeep072012_10_FD_184470 | JGI IMG/M metagenome (GOLD analysis project Ga0208849, IMG submission 184470) | Arctic peat soil microbial communities from Barrow, Alaska - NGEE Surface sample 53-3 deep-072012 (SPAdes) | ecosystem: Environmental > Terrestrial > Soil > Wetlands > Peat ... | reverse complement strand
CCCGCCAGCGACTTGGTCAAGGTGTGCACGGCGCCTTTGGTTGCGTTGTAGGCCGATAGACCGGGCCGCGGCCGCAAGCCTGCGGTCGAGCCGATGTTGATGATGACCCCGCCGCCTTGCTTGCGAAACACCGGCACCACCGCTTGGCAGCCGAAGAACACGCCTTTGACGTTGACCGCGAAAATCCGTTCGTACTCGTCTTCGGTGATGTCGAGCATCGGTTTGCTGATGTGCGTGGTGCCGGCATTGTTGACCAGAATATCGAGGCGGCCGAACGCCGCGAGCGTGTCGGCGACGGCGGCCTCGAATTCGGCTTTATTGGCTACATCGCACCGGAGCGCGATGGCATTGTTGCTGATGGCGCGCGCGGCGGATTTGGCCGCATCGAAATCGATGTCGGAGAGCGCCACACGCGCGCCCTCCCGCGCATAGGTCTCGGCGATACATTGGCCGATGCCGGAGCCAGCCCCGGTCACCAGCGCGACCTTGTTGTCCAGGCGCATGAGTTTTCCTCCCCGTGCGCCGCTGTGGTCCGGACCTTTATCGTTGCCGGCGCCGGCTTGCGCACCGGCTCAAGCTTATCACGATCGCTGCAAATCGGCCGCGGCGCCGGCGAGCACCTCGACGATGCTTGCCTCGTTGTCCGCGTTGCTATCCAGCCGGATGCCGACGATCTCGCGCAGGTGATCGAGGGCTGACTCCACCAGCGGGGGCAGAGGCTGCCGGTCCTCGCGCTCTCTACGTGCGGCCCGTCGCCAGCTGTTGACACGCTCGCCGAGCGCAGCCAGCCGGTCGAGCACCACGTCGACCAGATCGCGATTGCTCGCGAGGTAAGCGCGGCCTTCGTCGGTGATGGCGTAAAGCTTCTTCGAGCCTTCGGTCGAACCGGTGACGTAACCCGCTTCCTCCAAATAGGTCAGCGTCGGATAAACGATCCCGGGGCTGGGCGAGTACCAGTCCGAGGTTTTTTCCTCGAGCAGCTTGATGATCTCGTAGCCGTGGCGCGGCGCTTCGGCGATCAGCGCCAGGGCAACCAGCCGCAGGTCACCCTGCGCCAGCATGCGCCGGGCCCGCATGAGATCCTCGCCGCCTTCGCCAAAACGGCCGCCAAAGCCGCCGTGGCGGCCGCCAAAGCCGCCGAAACGGCCGCGACGCCGGCCGGCAGCCCATTTTCCCTCCTGGGCCCATTTTCCTTCCTGGCCCCATTTTCCTTCGTGAGAATGACAATGTCCGTGCATTTTAATGCTCCTTGGTTTCCGACTAAAGATATATCGTTAGATACATCAGTATAAGTTATATTTCAAGATATATCTTATGGAAAATTTGCTCCCGAGAAATGGAGGCGTTCCGCGGCGATTCGGCTGGTACTTTGGATTGCCGAGCCTGAAACCAGCGCGCTCCGCGCATTCGATCTTGGGCTACCCGCCCCGGCGGTGTTCCAGCATCGTCGGGGTTCGGCTTTTGGCGTCTATTCGGATTTCATTGGGGCGATGAATGCCTGCTCGGCCTTCATCAGCGCCAAGCGGTATTCGTCTCGACGAGAAACAGCGGCGGAAAATGGTTGGGGTCGACATCAGCAAAACATTCGTACGCATCGCCAACGAAAATGCGCAGAGGGCAGGGCTCGACATCGCGTTCGAGGAAGGCGACGCCGCCGACCTGCCACTGCCGTCGGACGGATTCGACTTCGCGGTCTGCACCGCGGCGTTCAAGAATTTTACCCGCCGCTCGATGCACTCAACGAAACGTATCGCGTGCTCAAGCCGGGCGGCACCGCGCTGATCATCGATCTGCGCAACTCGACTCCATCGCCTTCGAGCTTTGGCTGCGCAAGCCTGAGTAGTGTAGGGCGGCTCACAATGCGCCGGCGGCGGCCGGCGTCGCGCTCGACGGCCGCCGCGGCGCATACTAGATTCAAACGATGTTTGCTACCTTCTTCCATGAGCTGCGTGCGGCCGGCGTGCCGGTGACGCTACGCGAGTATCTGACGCTGATGGAGGCGATGGAGCAGGATTTGGCCGATCGGCGGGTCGAGTCCTTCTACTATCTGTCGCGCGCGGCCTTGGTGAAGGACGAGCGCAATCTCGACAAATTCGACCGCGTGTTCGGTCACGTGTTCAAGGGTCTCGATCTGATCGAGCCGGCGCTCGACGCTGAAATTCCGATCGAGTGGCTGAAGAAGCTCGCCGAAAAATATCTCACCGAGGAAGAGAAGAAACAGATCGAGGCAATGGGCGGCCTCGACAAGCTTCTGGAGACACTGCGCAAGCGGCTCGCGGAACAGAAAGGGCGCCACCAGGGCGGCAACAAATGGATCGGCACGGGCGGCACCTCGCCGTTTGGCGCCTATGGCTACAATCCCGAAGGCATCCGCATCGGCCAGGACGGCAACCGCAATTTCCGTGCCGTCAAAGTCTGGGATAAGCGCGAGTTCAAGGATCTCGACGGCGACGTCGAACTCGGCACCCGCAACATCAAGGTCGCGTTACGGCGCCTGCGTAAATTTGCCCGCACCGGCGCGCCCGACGAACTCGATCTCGACGGCACCATCAAGGGCACCGCGCACAAGGGCTATCTCGATATCCTGATGCGGCCGGAGCGCCACAACACCATCAAGGTGCTGTTGTTCTTCGACATCGGCGGCTCAATGGACTGGCACGTCAAGGCGACCGAGGAACTGTTCTCCGCCGCCAAGAGCGAATTCAAGCACATGGTGCATCTCTACTTCCACAATTGCCTGTACGAGCGGGTGTGGAAGGAGAACCGCCGGCGCTTTCAGGAGACGACGCCGACTTTCGACGTGCTGCACACCTATCCGCACGACTACAAGGTGATCTTCGTCGGCGATGCCTCGATGTCGCCTTACGAGATTGTCGCGCCCGGCGGCTCGGTCGAGCATTTCAACGACGAGCCAGGCAGGGTGTGGATGGAGCGCGTGACGCGCACCTATCCGTCCTGCGTCTGGCTCAACCCGGTGGCCAAGCACGAATGGGACGCCACGGCCTCGATCCGCCTGATGCGCCAGATTTTCGGCGGGCGAATGTTTCCGCTGACCTTGGAGGGGCTTGATGCGGCGATGCGGGAGTTGGGGCGGTGATTTGGTAGTTGGGTGCGATGTTTGTTGAGAGATAGCCGTGACATTTATCCGGCGGCCTGAACGGTGCCGTTCGAGTGACGATCGAAACTGCGGCCTAGCTGGGGCCATCTCTGGCCTGGCGCATAGCTCGAATCCCCGCCGCCCAATTCCGTTAATTGCCGCGATGGTCGCCTGTGACGCAAAGCCATCTTCCGAATCGCGCCGACGTTGCTATACTGAGCCCATCGTTAACAACCGAAAGGAGGTGATCCAGTGTCTCATTGTCTATCGCCGCGGTCGCCGGCATCCGTGAACTGGATCTTGGCCTCTTTATTGGCCTCTGCCGAGGTCCTCGCCTAGGTGGCCTAATCCGCCACCGGGCTCACGTGCGTAGGGCAAACCATCGCCGACGCAACCGGGCCACGGCCTGACAATGGAAGGGTCGTCCGCGAGGGCGGCCCTTCTTTGTTTTGGGTTGTCGCGTTACGCTGCCTTTGCTCGCGGTTTGATGCTCTTGAGCTTCTCCCCGATCTGACGGCGTCGTGCCATAAGGTCGTGATCGGACTGCAATTGCAGGAAAAAGCCGTCGCTCATGCCGAAATAGCGGGCGAGTCGCAGGTCAGTGTCTGCAGTGATGGCGCGCTTGCCGAGCACGATCTCGTTAATGCGCCGCGGCGGCACGCTAAGGGCACGGGCAAGCGCAGTCTGCGACAACCCCATGGGCTCGAGGAACTCCTCCAGGAGGATTTCTCCCGGGTGCGGATTAGGCAGAAGCTCAACTGTGGTAGTCGACGATCTTGACATCGTCTGCGCCTCCTTCGGTCCAGCGGAAGCTGATGCGCCACTGGTCGTTGATGCGAATGCTCCATTGCCCGGCGCGATCTCCGCGCAGCGCTTCGAGTCGATTGCCGGGCGGCACGCGCAAATCGTCGATCCGTTTCGCGGCATTGATGAGACGCAGCTTGCGTAGCGCGCCGCTCTGGATCGCGGGCGGCAGCTTTCGGCTGCGCAGGCCGTTCCAGATTTTTTCGGTCTCGGTGTCCCGAAAGCCGACGATCATACACGACTATAACGCATAACGTTATGGGGGGCAATCAACGAAATCGGCCGCGATCCCGAAAGCGTCATTTGCCCGCCTCGCTGCGTCAATCCATGCTGCGCGTCTTGTGCTTTCCGCATGACGAATGCTCATGCGCGTGAAACCGGAGTGGCACCAATGCCCGCCGAGAGATTCGATTTCCCCAATGCCCAGGGCCAAACGCTGGCCGCTTCGCTCGACCGGCCGGATGGACCGGTGCGCGCGGTGGCGCTGTTCGCGCACTGCTTTACCTGCGGCAAGGATAACAAGGCGGCGCGCCGCATTGCGGAGGGCCTGAAACTGCACGGCATCGCCGTGCTGCGTTTCGACTTCACCGGCCTCGGCGCAAGCGAGGGCGAATTCGCCAACACCACGTTCTCGTCGAACGTCGACGATCTGGTCGCCGCCGCGGATCATTTGCGCCGGAAACTCGCGGCGCCCGCGATCCTCATCGGTCACAGTCTCGGCGGTGCTGCGGTGCTCGCCGCCGCGCACCGCGTCGCCGAGGCGCGCGCGGTGGTGACGATCGGTGCGCCGGCCGATCCGGCGCATGTGACTGGGTTGCTCAAAGACCGGGTCGCCGACATCGCGTTGCAGGGCGAGGCGGAGGTCACGCTCGGTGGGGGGCAGTTCAAAGTGCGACGCGCATTCCTCGACGACATTGCCGAACAGACGCTCACCACGCGCATCGCCAACCTGCACAAGGCGTTGCTGGTGTTTCATTCTCCGACCGACGATACCGTCGGCATCGACAACGCGAGCCATATCTTTCTCGCGGCCAAGCATCCGAAAAGCTTCATCTCGCTTTCCGGTGCCGATCATCTCCTCAGCCGCCTGGGCGACGCCGCCTACGTTGCCGGCGTGATCGCCGCCTGGGCCGAGCGCTACCTCGACATGGCGGCCGACTCTCAGCCAAGCGACGACACCGCGGATGGCAGTGTGCTGGTGCGCGAAACGCAGCGCGGCAAATTCCAGCAGGAAGTCATCGTCGGTCGGCATCGCCTGCTCGCCGACGAACCGGTGTCGTCGGGCGGCATGGATTCCGGCCCCGGTCCCTACGATTTCCTGCTCGCCGGCCTCGGCGCCTGCACGTCGATGACGCTGCGGCTCTATGCCGATCGCAAGCAACTGCCGCTGCAGCAAACTTCGGTGCGGTTGCGCCACAAGAAAATCCATGCCGCGGATTGTGCCGACTGCGAGACCAAGGAAGGCATGATCGACCATATCGAGCGCGCCATCACGCTCGAGGGTGAGCTGAACGCCGAGCAACGCGCCAGCCTGATGGGCATCGCCGATAAATGCCCAGTGCATCGCACCCTTGAATCGGAGATCGATATCCGCACAGTGGAGGACATGGCAGGGTCAGCCGGATAACGCGCCGGGATTAAAGAGAGCGCGTTAGGTTTGGAGCAGGGAGGGGCAGGGCGCGGTGATCACCAGGCGTAACCTTACCGTTGCGGCCGCAGCGCTGGCATCGGGCGCAGCTTGGCGCACGGCCGCGCGCGCGGAGGACTACCCAGTAAGGCCGATCACGATCATCGTGCCGGCTGCCGCGGGGAGCCCGAGCGATTTTCCAGCGCGATTGGCATCGCAAATCCTGCCACCGCTATTGGGCCAGCCGATCGTGATTGAATACCGGCCCGGCGCCGCGGGCGCGATCGGTGCGCGCGCGGCAGCCGCGGCGGCGCCTGACGGCTACACGCTGTTCATCGGCAATTCGAGCACGCTCGCCGCCATTCCCGCAGTGTCTGCGCATGCCGGCTACGACCCGGTGAAGGATTTTGCGCCGATCGTGGAAATCATGCGCAGTTTCCAGATCCTGGTGGTCGATCCGGCTTCGCCATGGAAAAGCGTCGCCGAGCTTGTCGCCTACGCCAAGGAAAATCCCGGCAAGCTCAATTGCGGCAATACCGGCACCGGCGGATTGCCGGATCTCGCCGCCCAACTGTTCATGATACGCACCGGCACCAAGATGACCGGCGTGTCGTATCGCGGCGGCAATCAGTCTGCGACCGCAATCCTGGGCCACGTCATCGACCTGACATTCGAGACCGGCGCGTCGCTGGCGCCGCTGATCCGCGCCGGCAAGTTGCGGGCATTGGCAGTGCAGAACGACGAACGCTCGCCGCTGTTCCCCGACGTCCCGACCATGGCCGAGGCCGGTGTGCCGAATTGCCTGGCGCAGACTTTCTTCGGCCTTGTTGCGCCCGCCGCGACGCCGGCGGCCGTCGTCACGCGCATCAATGCAGCCGTGAACGAGGGGATGCGCGCTCCGGCCATGCAGCACCTGGTTACCAACATCAGCAGTTCCTCGAAACCGAACACGCCGGCGGAGTTCGCCCGGTTCATCGCCGAAAACTACCGGAAATGGGCCGATGTCGGCCGCACGGCGCACATCACAGTCGATTGAAACATGCATGAATGACGAACGGACTGCACTTGCCGGCAAGGTCGCTCTGATCACCGGCTCAAGCCGCGGCATCGGGCGTGGCATCGCGTTGGAGCTGGCGTCGGCCGGCTGCGACGTGATGCTGACCGGGCGCGACGCCAAGGCGCTGGAGAGTGTTGCCGCGGAGGTTCGCGCGCTTGGCCGCAAAGCGGCCGTCCACGCCGCCGACCTGACGGCGGGCGCCGAGCCGGCTCGGCTGATCGGCGTACTGACGTGCGAATTCGGCCGGCTCGACATTCTAGTCAACAATGCCGGTGGCGCGCGACGCGGCGATTTTTTCACCCAGCCCGAAGAGGACTGGCGCGACGGCTTCGAGCTGAAATTCTTCGCCCACGTGCGACTATGCCGGCTTGCTTGGCCGTTGCTGAAGGCCGCGCAAGGCTCGGTGGTCTTCATCGAAGGCATCGGCGCCCGCGCGCCGGTCGCCGACTACATGATCGGCGCGTGTGTGATCGGCGCCGGCCTTGCCTTTATGAAGGCGCTGGCGGATTTGGGCAAACACGACGGCGTGCAGGTCAATGCCGTCAATCCCGGATCGGTCACGACCGATCGCTTTCGCCACCGGCTCGACATCATCATGAAAAAGACCGGCCTCGACGAAGCCGCGGCAATCGAGCGTCACCGCCGCGAGCTCGATATCACGAGCTTCGGCACGCCGGAAGACATTGCCGCGCTGGTGCGCTTCATCGTGTCGCCGCGCGGGCGGCTTCTTCATGGGGCGTCGCTCGACATGGACGGCGGCCAAAGCGTGCCGCTGCGCATGTCGGATTACGATTAGCGCGAGCTGGAACAGCGATGAACCAAACCAAGTCAAGCGTGCGTCACGTTCCAGTGCTGATCGTCGGCGGCGGACCGGTCGGGCTCGCGCTCGCCGCCGAACTTGGCTGGCGCGGCCTCGCCTGCGACCTGGTCGAGCAGGGCGACGGCGTCATTCGCACGCCGAAGATGAATGAGGTCAACGTCCGGACCATGGAGTTTTGCCGGCGTTGGGGCATTGCCGCGGCGGTGCGCGATTGTCCGTTCCCCGCCGAACACTCGCTCGACGTCGTGTTTGTTACGAGCTTGAGCGGCCATGAGCTGGCGCGCATGCGGCGGCCGACGCGCGCGCAGCAGAAAGCCGAAAGCGAGAGCCCCGAACGCCTGCAAATCTGCTCGCAGCTTTGGTTCGATCCGATCCTGCAAGGGTTTGCGCGTTCGCACCCGACGGTCGCACTGCGCTATCGCACACGGCTTGAGGCATTTGAGCAGACCGACGGCGGCGTGACGGCCGAGCTGCACGATCTTGAAACCGGTCGGCGCGAAACCGTGAGCGCCCGATATCTCGTCGGCTGCGACGGCGCCAACAGCGCGATCCGCGATGAGCTCGGCATCGCGTTGCAAGGGCAGGGCACTCTCGGTCACCCGGTGCACCTGTATTTTCGGGCGCCCGACCTTTTGGCGCAGTGCGGCCGCGAGCCGGGCGTGTTCTTTCTGGCGATCGATCGCCACGGGCTGTGGGCCAACATTCGCGTCATCGATCCAGCGAACGGATTATGGCGGCTGATGGTGCTCGACACCGACGGCAAGCAGACTCCGGACAGCGTCGACCGCACAGCTTTGCTCCAACGGGCATTAGGCCGGCCGATCGACGCGGAGTGGAAGGGCATAAGCATCTGGACGCGCAAGAGTGTGGTCGCCGAGCGCTACGCCAAGGGCCGCGTGTTCCTCGCCGGCGACGCGGTACACCAGCTGTCGCCGACCGGCGCGCTCGGCATGAATACCGGCATCGGCGACGCCGTCGATCTTGGCTGGAAGCTTGCGGCGGTGTTGCAGGGCTGGGGCGGCGCAAATCTCCTGGCGTCATACGACAGCGAACGGCGGCCCATCGGCCTGCGCAACGTGCGCATGGCGACCGAGTTTCATCTGGCGCACGGCGCGTTCACCGGCGATATGGCGGCGATCGAGGATGCCTCCGAAGCGGGCGAAGCGTTACGCCTGAGCGTCGGCGCGGGACTCACCAAAAATGTCGGCCGCATGTTCCGCACCGCGGGCCTGCAGCTTGGCTACCGCTATGAGGCCTCGCCGATCTGCATCGCCAATGACGCGCTGCCGCCCGACGATACAGAACGTTATCAGCCGTCAGCGCATCCCGGTTGTCGTGCGCCGCACGCGTGGCTGCGCGACGGCCGCTCGATCCTTGATCTGTTCGGCCGCGGTTTTGTGTTGCTGAAATTTGGCGACGCGCAGACCGCCGCACTTGGGACGCTCGCGGCAACGTGCGGTATGCCGCTGACAGTTGCCGCTATCGACGAACCCGATGCTGCCGCGCTTTACGGGCGGCGCCTGGTGCTGGTGCGGCCCGACGGACACGTCGCGTGGCGCGGCGATGAACTGCCTGAGAATACCGGCGCGCTCCTCGACCGCGTGCGCGGCGCTACTTGAGCCCGCTTCGCGCCGCCGCGATCACGTCAGGAATCGCCGCATCGTTCCCCGGCGCCATGATATGCGCGCCGGCAATGCCGGGGAGGGTCGAAAGTTCGGCGATCAGATCGGCGCAGATGCGCGCGCCCTCGCGTTCCGGATCGGCGGCGTCTTCCATGCGCTTGACGATCGCATCGGAAATGATGGTGCCGAACAGGTGCTTCTTCATCCAGGCGGCCGACTTGGCCGAACGCAGCGGCGTGACGCCGATCAGGATCGCGAGCTGCTGCGTAAGCCCGGCATGTTCGAGCACGCCCGCATAGCGGCGCACGATCGCCGCATCCATGCAGAATTGCGTCTGCGCGAACTGCGCGCCGGATTTCACCTTGGCGGCGAGTGCGTTCGGCTGCCAGCCGGCCGGTGGATCGATCGGCATGTCGGCGGCGCCGATGAAGAACGCGGCCTTGCCGCCGACCTTGCGCCCGGTGGGCAGCGTACCGTCGTCGCGCAGGCGCCGCGCGGTTTCGATCAGCGTAGTGGAATTGACGTCGAACACCGGCTTGGTGTCGGGCTGATCGCCGGCCTTGGGATCGTCGCCGGTGAGCAGCAAAAGGTTACGGATACCGAGCGCGGCTGCGCCCATCAGGTCGCCTTGGAGCGCGAGGCGGTTTCGGTCGCGGCAGGTGAGCTGCAGGATCGGCTCGATGCCCATGCCGCTTAAGATCGTGGCGGCGGCGAGCGCGCTCATGCTGGCGCGGGCGCCTGCGCCGTCGGTGACATTGACCGCGTCGGCGACGCCCACAAGCCGCTCCGCTTTGCGGCGCAGATCGCCGGCGTCGCATGAGGCCGGCGGTGCGATTTCGGCGGTGATGGCAAAACGGCCGGCCCGCAGCCGTTCCTCGAACGTGCTCGGACCCGGGGTGCTGTCATTCATGGCTGGATCTCGGCGGGCAGAATTTGGCTTTAGCCCCGTGGGCTCGGTGCTTGTCTGGTTGGCGGGTCTGCAGCGCTTATATGGTTTAAGCCAGACCCGCAATGAACGCCTTACTGGATAGGTTTCCTGGACAGGAAAGCGCTGTGCCTTTAGAGAGTTGGCCAAGATGAGCGGCGTCAACGACATCAGGTCGCATTTTCTGTCCTATTTCGCGCGCGAGGGCCACGAAATCGTGCCCTCGTCGCCGCTCGTGCCGCGCAACGACCCGACCCTGATGTTCACCAATGCCGGCATGGTGCAGTTCAAGAACGTCTTCACCGGCCTGGAAAAGCGCCCCTATGTGCGCGCCACCACGGCGCAGAAATGCGTGCGTGCCGGCGGCAAGCACAACGATCTCGACAATGTCGGCTATACGGCGAGGCACCACACCTTCTTCGAGATGCTCGGTAATTTTTCGTTCGGCGATTATTTCAAGGAGCGCGCCATCGAGCTCGCCTGGAATTTGGTGACCAAAGAATACGGCGTGTCGGCGGAGAAGCTAACCGCCACCGTTTATATCGACGACGACGAGGCGTTCGGGCTGTGGAAGAAAATTTCCGGCCTGCCGGAGCGGAGGATTTTGCGCATCGCCGGCTCGGACAATTTCTGGGCGATGGGTGATACCGGCCCGTGCGGTCCCTGCTCGGAGATCTTCTACGATCATGGCGAGCATATTTGGGGCGGCCCGCCCGGGAGCCCCGAAGCCGAGGGCGACCGGTTCACGGAAATCTGGAATCTGGTGTTTATGCAATACGAGCAGCTTGCCGGCGGCCAGCGTCTCAATCTGCCGCGACCCTCGATCGACACCGGCATGGGGCTCGAACGCATGGCCGCGGTGCTGCAGGGCACCTACGACAATTACAAGATCGATCTGTTCGCCGCGTTGATCGAAGCTGTCGCCGATTTTACCGGCGTCGATCCGGAAGGCGAGCAAAAGGCCTCGCACCGCGTCATTGCCGACCATCTGCGCGCGTCGGCGTTCCTGATTGCGGATGGCGTGCTGCCGTCGAACGAAGGTCGCGGCTATGTGCTCCGCCGCATCATGCGCCGCGGCATGCGCCACGCCGAACTGCTCGGCGCCAAAGAGCCGCTGCTGTGGAAGCTCGTGCCTGTTCTGGTGCGCGAGATGGGGCAGGCCTATCCGGAGCTCATTCGCGCGCAAGCGCTGGTCACCGAGACGCTCAAGCTGGAAGAGACGCGCTTCCGCCGCACGCTGGAGCGCGGCCTCACGATCCTCGACGAAGCGAGCAAGTCGCTCAAGCAGGGCGACATGTTCGACGGTGTCACGGCATTCACGCTCTACGATACCTACGGATTTCCACTCGACCTCACGCAGGATGCGTTGCGGCCGCGCGGCATCGGCGTGGACATTGCTTCCTTCACCGACGCCATGGAGGAGCAGCGCAAGAAGGCGCGCGCGTCCTGGGCCGGCTCGGGCGAGGCGGCCGATGAGGCGATATGGTTTGCGCTGCGCGAAAAGCTCGGCGGCACGGAATTTCTCGGCTACGAGACCGAGCGTGCCGAAGGCGTCGTCGCGGCGCTTGTGCGTGACGGCAAGGAAGAAGCCGCGCTGCAGAAGGGCGAGACCGGCGCGGTCGTTCTCAACCAGACGCCGTTCTATGGTGAATCCGGCGGTCAGGTTGGCGACACCGGCATGATGACCGGCGACGGCGTGCGCTTCCGCGTTACCGACACGCAGAAGCAGGCTGGCGATGTGTTTGCGCATACCGGCACGGTGGAAGAGGGCACGTTGAAGCCCGGCGTGGCGCTCGCGCTTGAGGTGGATCACGGCCGCCGCGGCGCGATCCGCAAAAACCATTCGGCCACGCACCTTTTGCACGAGGCGCTGCGCCAGGTGCTCGGCGATCACGTCGCGCAAAAGGGCTCGCTGGTCGCGCCCGACCGCCTGCGCTTCGATTTCTCGCATCCGAAGCCGATGTCCAACGAGGAAGTTGCGCGCGTCGAAGATATCGCCAACGATCTCGTACTGCAGAACTCGCCGGTGACGACGCGGGTGATGGCGCTCGACGACGCGCGGCAGTCCGGTGCGCGCGCGCTGTTCGGCGAGAAATACGGTGACGAGGTCCGCGTCGTCGCGATGGGTGACGCCGGCGGCAACACCCTGGGCTGGTCGATCGAACTGTGCGGCGGCACCCATGTCGGCCGCACCGGAGACATCGGCCTGATTTCCGTCGTGGGCGAGTCCGGTGTGGCGTCCGGCGTGCGGCGGATCGAGGCGCTGACGGCGAAAGCCGCGCGCGACAATGCGAACAACTTTACGCGGCTCGCCAAGGCCACGGCGTCCGAGTTGCGCGTGCCGGTGGAAGACGTGCCGGGCCGGGTCACGGCTTTGCTTGATGAGCGCAAGCGGCTTGAGCGCGAACTGTCAGATGCGAAGAAGAAGCTCGCGATGGGCGGTGGCGCAGCTGCCAGCGGTGACGGCGCCGACGGCGTGCGTACGGTCGGCGACGTCAAGTTGATGGCGCGCGCGGTCGACGGCATCGAGCTGAAGGACCTGCGCAGCCTTGCCGATGAGGGCAAGAAAAAAGTCGGCTCCGGCGTGGTCGCCATCGTTGGCGTCACCGGCGACGGCAAGGCCGGCATCGTTGTCGGCGTCACCAACGATCTCGTGGCTCGTTTCAGCGCGGTCGATCTGGTGCGCAAGGGCGCCGAGGCGCTGGGCGGCAAGGGTGGCGGCGGGCGGCCCGATATGGCGCAGGCCGGCGGTCCCGATGGCTCGAAGGCCGATGCTGCGCTGAAGGCGATCGAAGCCGCGCTCGGCGCCTGAGCTCCCGCGCCGTTTACTCAAATCTCCACGATCATGCCGTCTTCCGCGGTCTCGAACGCGAGTTCGCCGCGCCGGGCCAGCATGTCGTTGCTCATGTGGGTCAGGATCAGTCGCCTGGGCTGGATCTGACCGAGCCGGCGTTCGAGTGCGGACAGCACCATGTGGGTCTTGACCGGCTTGTCGCGCATGTAAGCTTCGCAGATGAACAGATCGGCCCGATGCCCGATCTCGATCAGGGCATCGGTCCATTCGGTGTCGCCGGAAAAGCCGATGATCTTTCCTTCCGCCTCGAAGCGGAAACCGAGACAAGGTCCGGCGCGGTCGTCATGAACGACGTGGTAGGGAGTCACCTTGATGGCGCCGACTTGGCCGCGCCGGCCGATCTCCAATTCGCGCAGCGTCAGCGGGAAGCGCAACTGCAATGCGTTCGCACCCGGGAAAGCCAATTCCATCATCTGGGAAAAGCGGGCCTTCAATCCCGGCGGCCCGGCGATGGTGAGCGGCCGCTGGCGCTTACCCACGTAATTGGCCTCGAGCACAAAGAACGGCAGGCCGCTGAAATGGTCGGCATGAAAGTGCGAAATGAAGATGGTGTCGATGTCGTTGCGGTCGATCGTGAGCCTGTTGAGCGCCACAAGCGACGACGCCCCGCAATCGATGAGGGCATTGATCTCTTTGCCGACGAGGTGAAAGCAGGTGTTGAACCGTCCGCCCGATCCAAACGCATCGCCGCAACCGACGAACTGCAGGTGCATGGATTCCCCTCGCCTCGCCGCGATTGGCCGTAACCCATCTTCTAGGTGAAGGGAAAGAAGGACAAGACCTCGGCATCGCGTCTTGGTTCCCACGGAACCTGAAGCGCCGGGGGGCCTCGCAAAGCGGGTGGCAAAAGACGTATAAGGCACTGGCCTATCACTATTATTTTACCTTTGCCGGGTTCACTCTGAACAGGTAGGTTGAGGCAGCAAAGGGAATTTCGAGGCTCGGGCGCCCGGTGCGCCATGATCGCACCACAAAATGGCGCATGTTTTGGGCGGGTTGACGGACCTAGCGGGGCGAGAGGGGACTGTCGGGTGTTGCATCGATCAAAGCTGTCCGGCGCGTTCGCGGCGCTGACGTTTGCCGTTGCGCTCTCAGGCTGCGCCAATCCCGATGTGTTGGATTCCAACGAGCGCTGGTTTTCGCGGTCGTTCGATTTGTCCGGCCGCAACGGCGGCTACACGTTCTCGGAATTGAAGGACACGGGCGAGAGGAGCCGGCCCGCGGATCCCAACAGCTTGGTGAGTCCGAACGGTGCCTGTCCGCCGCCGCTGGCAATGGCGGCGCCTGCGGCGTCTGCCGCAGCCGGGCCGGGTGTGATGCCGAATGCAGCTCCTGCCGACGGCGTCGCGCCGTCGCTGCTCGGCGCGCCAATCGCGCTCGGCATGACCGAATGTGATGTCGTCGATCGCGCCGGCGCGCCTGCGGCGGTACAGATCGGCACCAATCCAAATGGCGACCGCACCGCTCTCGTCACCTACAACAGCGGTCCGCGGCCCGGTATCTATCATTTCGAACGTGGCCGCCTGATGGATATGGATCGGGTCGCCACGGCGGCACCCGAGCCCAAGGTGATGAAGAAAAAGCCGAGGCTGGCGAAGAAGCCCAAGCAAACGCCGGTCAGCGCCGCCGCCCAACCCGAGCGCGTCTCCACGCAGTAATCGTCGCGCATCCGCCGACGTGCCACGCGGGCGATGCTCAGACTTTCGGTTGGCGGCTCCTGCGGATTCAGAGTCAGGGCGGCGTTTCAGATTGTTCCGAAAGGCCGCCCCGATATCCCTGTCAAAGCGTCCGATCGTGGACGCGCGTCTTTGCCGATCTACGCAGCCTTTGCGTAGGCGACGTCGTAGCGATCCGCGTTCATCACCTTATTCCACGCCGCCACGAAATCCTTCGCGAATTTCTCCTTCGAGTCCGCGCAGGCATAGACTTCGGCGAGCGCCCGCAGCTGCGAGTGCGAACCGAAAATAAGATCGACGCGGGTGGCGGTCCATTTGGCTGACTTGGTCTTGCGGTCACGGCCTTGGTACGTGTCCTCGCCGGACGCCTGCCAATCCGTGCTCATGTCGAGCAAGTTGACGAAGAAGTCGTTCGTCAGTTTGCCGGGCTGCGCCGTGAGGACCCCGTCCTTGGACCCGCCGGCATTGGCGCCGAGGACGCGTAGGCCGCCGAGCAGGACCGTCATCTCGGGCGCGGTCAGTCTCAGCAATTGCGCCCTGTCGATCAGCGCCTCTTCCGGGGACATGAGCTGCTTGCCGCGGTAGTAATTGCGGAAAGCGTCGGCCACCGGCTTGAGCGGCTTGAACGACTCGGCATCGGTTTGATCCTGGGACGCGTCCATGCGGCCCGGCGTGAAGGGCACCTTCACATCCACTCCGGCGTCCTTCGCGGCCTTCTCGACCGCCGCGTCGCCGGCGAGAACGATCAAGTCAGCAAGCGATATCTTCTTGCCGCCCGAGGCCGAGCCGTTGAACTCCTTCTGGATCGCTTCGAGCTTCTGCAGCACGGTCGCGAGTTGCTTCGGCTGGTTGATATCCCAGTCCTTCTGGGGGCTGAGACGGATACGCGCGCCGTTCGCACCGCCGCGCTTGTCGGAGCCGCGGAACGTCGAGGCGGACGCCCATGCGGTCGAGACAAGCTCGGATACCGACAGACCGGACGCGAAGATTTTCGCCTTCAGTGCGGCAGCGTCCTTATCGTCGACCAGCGGATGATTCACGGCCGGGATCGGGTCCTGCCAGATCAGCGTCTCTTTGGGCACGAGCGGGCCAAGATAACGTTGGATCGGTCCAATATCGCGGTGCGTCAGCTTGAACCAGGCGCGTGCAAACGCGTCCGCGAACTGATCCGGATGCTCGTAGAAGCGCCGCGAAATTTTCTCGTAGGCCGGATCCATCCGCAGCGCCAGATCGGTGGTCAGCATTGTCGGTACATGTTTCTTCGACTTGTCGTGGGCGTCCGGGATCGTGGCTTCGGCGCCTTTCGCCTTCCACTGATTGGCGCCGGCCGGGCTCTTGGTCAGCTCCCACTCGTACTTGAACAGGTTTTCGAAGAAGTGGTTGCTCCACTTCGTCGGCGTTTGCGACCAGGTGACTTCCGGACCGCCGGTGATGGCGTCGCCGCCAAAGCCGGTGCCATGTTTGCTCTTCCAGCCGAGGCCTTGATCCTCGATCTCTCCGCCCTCCGGCGCCACGCCGACCAGCGACGGATCGCCCGCGCCGTGGGTTTTGCCGAAGGTATGGCCGCCGGCGATCAGCGCGACGGTCTCCTCGTCGTTCATCGCCATGCGGAAGAAGGTTTCGCGGATGTCCTTGGCCGACGCGACCGGGTCCGGTTTGCCGTTCGGCCCTTCCGGATTGACATAGATCAGGCCCATCTGCACGGCACCGAGTGGGTTCTGCAGCTGGCGTTCGCCACTGTAGCGCTCGTCTCCGAGCCACGTTCCCTCCGGGCCCCAGTAGAGTTCCTCGGGCTCCCAGACGTCGACCCGGCCGCCGGCGAATCCGAACGTCTTAAAGCCCATCGAATCCAGCGCGACGTTGCCGGCAAGCACCATCAGGTCGGCCCAGGAAAGCTTGCGGCCGTATTTCTGCTTGATCGGCCACAGGAGCCGGCGCGCCTTGTCGAGGTTGGCGTTGTCCGGCCAGCTGTTGAGCGGCGCGAAGCGTTGCTGACCGGCACCGGCGCCGCCACGGCCGTCAGCGATGCGGTAGGTGCCCGCTGAGTGCCATGCCATGCGGATCATCAGCCCGCCGTAATGGCCGAAGTCGGCCGGCCACCAGTCCTGCGATATTGTCATCAACGCCGTGAGATCCTTGATCACGGCGTTCAGGTCGAGCGACCTGAATTCCTTGGCGTAGTCGAACTCCTTGCCCATCGGGTCAGACAGGCTGGAGTTCCGGTGCAGAACGTCGATGTTGAGTGTGTCAGGCCACCAATCGCGGTTTGTGTGGCTTTGGCCGAACGGGCACTTGCCCGCGCTGTCGGATTTCGCGTCCATCACTTTGTCTCCGGTCGTGTTCTGGTTTTTCCCGTTCGGTATACAAGGATCGCCAATTCTTGGAAAGTGTTCCGGCCCTCCGCACCATCGGAGCACCATTGATCGGACTGCAGGCGCGCGCTTGTCGGCCGCACCGGCGAACGTTATAAGCCCGGCGCGGTTCCGCCTCTCTATCCAGGTCCATGAAGGGTGATTTGATGGCCGTCGAGCGTACTTTTTCCATTATTAAGCCCGATGCCACGGCGCGCAATCTCACCGGCGCCATCAACGCGCTGATCGAGAAAGCGGCGCTGCGGATTGTCGCCCAGAGACGCGTGCGTATGACCCGCGAGCAGGCTCAGGCGTTCTACGCGGTTCATCGCGAGCGCCCGTTCTTCGGCGAATTGGTCGAGACAATGACGGCCGGGCCCGTGGTCGTACAGGTGCTTGAGGGCGAGAACGCGATTGCGGCGTATCGCGAGCTCATGGGCGCCACCGACCCGGCCAAGGCCGCGGCCGGCACCATCCGCAAGCTCCACGCCAAGTCGATCGGCGAGAATTCCGTACACGGCTCCGACGCCGTCGCTACCGCGGAAAAGGAAATCGCGCAGTTTTTTTCCGGCAACGACATCGTCGGTTGACGCCGCGCGTTAACGTCCGTCGCGCCTTGCGCGCGGGCGTGTGAAGCGATCCCTGAGGCGACATGCAGCAGGCGGGCATCGGCGAATTGGTGCACGCGCCGTTCTGGGGTGCAGCGCTGGAGATTGTGCTCGTCGATCTGCTGCTCTCGGGCGACAACGCCGTGATCATCGCCATGGCGTGCCAAGGATTGCCGCGGCGCCAGCGCAAGTGGGGTCTGATCATTGGCGCTGGCGTGTCGGTGGCGCTGCTCGTTGTTTTTGCCGGCGTACTCACACGGCTCATGCAACTGCCGTATGTCAGACTCGTCGGTGGTTTGGCGCTCCTCTACATCGCCGCCAGGCTGCTCGCGACCGAGCAGCGAGAAGACAGCGAGATCGAAGCCTCAGGTCATCTCTGGCGCGCGGTGTGGACCGTCTTTTTGGCCGATCTCGTCGTGAGCTTCGACAATATCCTCGCGGTCGTTCAGGTCGCCCGTGGCGATCTGGTGCTGCTTGCCGTCGGCCTTGCCGTTTCCATTCCGATCGTGATCACCGGCGCAGCGCTGTTCACCGGATTGCTCGAACGGCTGCCGATCCTGATTTGGGCCGGTTCCGCGCTGCTTGGGTGGGTCGCCGCGCAAACCATCGTCCGTGATGACGCTGTCGCCCGTCTCATTTCGGGCACCGGCAGATTGGCCGAAAGCTTCGAATGGCTCGCCGGCGGTACGGGCGCCGTCCTTGTTGTCGTGCTCGGCGTTGTGTGGCGGCGCTGGCGCTTCGCAAGTTCCGCCGCACCGCGCGACTAATCGCAGTGATGAACGTTTTGTTTTGTTGACACCGGGTGCCAAGCGATCCGCTGACAACGCCCTGTGTCATTTTGTTTTCCGCAAGTTTATCTTACGTCGATGCGCTTCTCAGCGCGCCGTTCCGGTCTCATCGGCTGCGGCGAATTTTGCCCGGCCTTCCGCCACCATACGCAACGCCTGCGGATAGATGCGATGCTCGACTTCGAGCACGCGCCGGGCGAGCGTCTCCTCGGTATCGCCTTCGCGTACCGGAACCGAGCCCTGCAACACGATCGGCCCGGAATCCATTTCCGGCACCACGAAATGCACGGTGGCGCCGTGCTCCCGCGCCCCGGCTTCGAGCGCGCGGCGATGCGTGTGCAGGCCCTTGAACTGCGGCAGCAGCGCCGGGTGAATGTTGAGCATGCGGCCGCTCCAGCGTCGCACAAAGTCCGCAGTCAAAAGCCGCATGAAGCCTGCGAGGCAGAGGAGATCGATCCGGTGCGCGTCAAGCTGCGCATCGAGCGCCTGCTCGAAGGCTGTGCGATTTTCCTGAAATGGGCCGTGATCGACGACGGCAGTTGGAATGCCGGCCTCACGCGCATAGGCGAGCCCGGCGGCATCGGGGTTGTTCGATATGACGAGAACGATCGCGGCGGGATAATCAACAGCCTTGGCGGCTTCGATCAGCGAGACCATGTTGGAGCCGCGGCCGGAAATGAGGACGGCGACGCGCAGTCTCTCGGCGCGCTGCTCGCTCATCCCGTCACCCGGCAAGATCGAGCCGTCCACGGAATTCGACTTTGCGCTCGCCGCCATCTTTGACCACTTCGCCGAGCCGCACAACGGTATCGCCCTTGGCGGCAAATTGTGCGCACGCCGCGTCAGCTCCGCCCGCATCGAGGATTGCGATCATGCCGATGCCGCAATTGAAAGTGCGCAGCATTTCCATAGCGTCGATCTTGCCCGTGCCGGCGAGCCATTTGAACACCGGCAGCACCGGCACACGGTCGAGTTCGACCGTGACCGAAAATCCCGGCGGCAGCGCGCGCGGGATATTATCGACAAAACCGCCGCCGGTGATGTGGGCGAGTGCCTTGACGGCCTTGGTGCCGCGGATCGCGGCGAGGCAGGACTGCACATAGAGCCGCGTCGGCGTCAGCAACGCCTCGCCGAGAGTGCGCAACGGTTCGAATGGCGCCCGTGCCGTCCAAGCGAGACCGGCATCGGCAACGACCTTGCGCACGAGCGAAAAGCCGTTTGAATGCACGCCCGATGAGGCGAGGCCGACGACGACATCCCCGGCCGCAATATCGGTCCGAGGAAGGATATCGGCGCGGCCGACAGCGCCGACCGCAAAGCCTGCGAGATCGTATTCGCCGGGCTGGTAGAGACCCGGCATTTCCGCCGTCTCGCCGCCGATCAGCGCGCACCGCACTTCCCGGCAGGCTCTGGCAACGCCGGCGACCACCGCCGCCGCCGCGGCCGGATCGAGCTTGCCGCAGGCAAAGTAGTCGAGAAAGAACAGCGGCTCGGCGCCCTGGACGACAAGATCGTTGACCGACATGGCGACGAGATCGATGCCGATCGTGTCATGACGCCCGGTTTCGATCGCGATCTTGACTTTGGTGCCGACGCCGTCGGTCGCCGCGACCAGAATGGGGTCCTTAAAGCCAGCGGCCGCAAGATCGAACAGGCCGCCGAAGCCGCCGATTTCGGCATCGGCGCCGGGCCGCGCGGTGCCTCGCACCAGCGGCTTGATCAATTCCACCATGCGGTTGCCGGCGTCGATATCGACGCCCGCGGCCGCGTAGCGCGCCTTATCCACGAGGGCCACCAATTCGCACAGAGGGACCGTTGCTCCCCCGGCGGGGAAGACTTGCTCGGCGCCTCGGTACGGCGGAATCGCGGGGTGTGCAAGCGCGCGCCCGGCGATATAATTGGCGGCGGAGGAAGGCCGCGCCCTGAGGGCGGAGTGGACCGACCTGGCGAGTTGTGCCGAACGTGGCCGAACCCGCTTGGCGGCGGGGAAGGGGCGTGTACGGAGTCGGGGCTTGGCTTGAGCATTCCCAACCTGATTACTCTGGGGCGCATCATCCTGGTGCCGGCCGTGATTTGGGCGATCATTTCGGGAGAGATGCTCGTCGCCTTCACCTTGTTCCTTGCAGCCGGCCTCAGCGACGCTGTCGACGGCTTCATCGCCAAACGTTTCCACATGGCGAGCGAACTTGGTGCGTATCTCGATCCGCTCGCCGACAAGGCGCTGATCGTGTCGATCTATGTGGCGCTCGGCATTGCCCGGGAACTGCCCATCTCGCTCGTCATCCTCGTGGTGTCGCGCGATATCATGATCATCTCGGGCTTCATGCTGGCATGGCTGGTCAACAAGCCGATGCTGGTGCGGCCGCATCCGGTCTCGAAATTGAATACCGTGATGCAAATCCTGCTGGCCGCGCTTGTTTTGGCCGAGAAGGGCATGGCGTTCAACGCCGCCCCGGTGGAGACGATCGGCATTGCGCTAGTCGCGATCTTGACCGTGCTCTCGATTGCCTTCTATCTCGCCGAATGGTTCCGACACATGAACTCGTTCGCGGCCGGACATTGAACGGCAACGGATCGAACTGAAACCATGCCCAATCGTCCGCGGCAGCTAGCGCTCGCGCTCGACCACGCCGAAAGTTATGCGCGCGACGATTTCCTGTCCGGTGCGGGGAACGCGGCCGCGCTGAAATTGATCGACAGTTGGCCCGATTGGCCGGGCAACGCGGTTGCGCTGATCGGGCCGGAAGGCTCCGGCAAGTCGCATCTTGCGTCGATCTGGGCGGCAGCTTCCGGTGCGCGGACCATGTCGGGCCGTGTGCTCGGCGAAAGCGATTTGCTGGCTTCGCTCGCGACCGGCGCGCTGGTGGTCGAGGACGCGGCCGCGGCGGACGAGCGCGCGCTGTTTCACCTGATCAATCTGGCACGCGAAGAGGAATCTTTCCTGCTGTTTACGGCGCGTGCGGCGCCCACTGTCTGGCCGGCCGCCATCGCCGACCTCGCCTCGCGGCTGCGTGCGCTACCTGTCGTCACGGTGCGGGCGCCGGATGATGCGATGCTGCGCGGTGTCATTATAAAGCTTGCCGCCGATCGCCAGCTTGAACTTGATGATAGTGTCGTGCGCTACCTGCTCAGCCATATCGAGCGCTCGTTCGCGGCGGCGCGTGCGGCGGTCATTACGCTCGATAATGAGGCGCTGCGGCAGGGACGTCCCGTCACCCGCGCGCTTGCCGCCGAGTTGTTTCGCGGCAACGCAATGGAGGCTTGACGTGGCGCTGCGCCTCGTTAGCTGTCGGCACAAGTCATAGATTTGTTACGAAGGGAGGCGATTATCGCGCTCGAGGAGATCAGGACGGATATGGCGGACCGTGGCCAAGCCACTGTTCTCGCAATGGAATCTGGCGCCGTGCGCCGGCTGGAGGAGGTTGCGCGTCCGGCCGAACCGGCGCTCTCGGCGAGCCCCGAACGCTTCATTAACCGGGAATTGTCGTGGCTGAACTTCAACCGCCGCGTCCTCGAGGAATCGGCCAATCGCGGGCATCCGCTGCTCGAGCGGCTGAAATTCCTCTCTATTTCCGCCAACAACCTCGATGAATTCTTCATGGTCCGCGTCGCCGGCCTGGGCGCCCAGGTTCGCGCCGGGATTGCGGAAAAGAGCCCGGAAGGCCTGACGCCCGCGGAGCAACTCGCCCGCATTGGCGAAGGCGTCTTGTTGCTTGTGGCCGATCAGCAGGCACAGTGGCGTGAATTGCGTGCGGCGCTCGCCGAGGCCGGCATCGTGCTGGTCGACGGCGCCGACGTCACCAAGGCCGAGAAGGCGTGGCTCGAGGATTTCTTCCTGGCGCACGTGTTTCCGCTGCTGACGCCGCTCGCCACTGACCCCGCACATCCGTTTCCATTCATCCCGAATCTCGGATCGACGATCGCGCTGCAACTTGCGCGCTCCAAGGACGGCAAGGCAATGAATGCGCTGATCCGCATGCCGTTGCGGATCGAGCGGTTCGTCCGGCTGCCCCAGGGCGCCGACGGCGCGCCGGTGCGGCTGATCTCGATCGAGGGCGCCACCAGCCTGTTCATCGGCAAGCTGTTTCCCGGCTATTCGGTCAAAGGGGTGGGCGCATTTCGGGTCATTCGCGACTCGGAAGTGGAAATCCTGGAAGAAGCTGAAGATCTTGTGCGGGTGTTCGAGACCGCACTCAAGCGCCGCCGCCGCGGCATCGTCATCCGGCTCGACATCGAAGCGCCGATGCCGGCGGAACTGCAGACTTTCGTGCAGCGGGCGCTCGGAGCGAGCGACGAAACCGTGTTCAAGGTGGATGGGGTGCTGGCACTCAACGAAATGTCGCAGCTTGCCAGCCTCAACCGGCCCGACCTCGAATTCGTCCCTTATACGCAGCGCTATCCCGAGCGCGTGCGCGACCACGGCGGCGACTGTTTCGCCGCCATCCGCCAGAAGGACTTCATCGTCCATCATCCCTACGAGTCGTTCGACGTAGTGGTGAATTTCCTGCAGGAGGCGGCGCGCGACCCGGACGTGGTCGCTATCAAACAGACGCTTTACCGCACCTCGGCCGATTCACCGATCATCAAGGCGCTCGCCGAGGCCGCCGAGGCCGGCAAATCGGTCACCGCAGTGGTCGAGCTCAAGGCGCGCTTCGACGAGGAGGCTAATATCCGCTGGGCGCGCGATCTCGAACGCGCCGGCGTGCAGGTCGTCTACGGTTTCATCGAGCTGAAAACCCACGCCAAGCTTTCGCTGGTGGTGCGCCGCGAGGATGCGACCCTCGTCTCATACGTCCACGTCGGCACCGGTAACTACCATCCGGTGACGGCGCGCATTTACACCGACCTGTCCTACTTCACCTGCGACCCGGCGATCGGGCGCGATGTCGCGCATATCTTCAATTACATCACCGGCTATGCGGATCCGGCCGGGCTTGAGCGCATGGCCGTATCGCCGTTCAATTTGCGCAAGCGCATCGCCTCCCACATCGATGAGGAAATCGCCCACGCCAAGGCCGGCCGCCCCGCAGCCATCTGGATGAAGATGAACGCGTTGGTCGATCCCGACATCATCGATGCGCTGTATCGCGCCTCTGCGGCCGGCGTCCCGATCGAGCTCGTGGTGCGCGGCATCTGTTGCCTGCGGCCGGGAGTCCCAGGCCTCTCGGATAACATTCGGGCGAAATCGATTGTCGGCCGTTTTCTGGAACATGGCCGCATCTATTGCTTCGGCGCCGGTCATGGCCTGCCGCACCCGAAAGCCGCCGTTTACATCTCCTCGGCCGATATGATGCCGCGCAACCTCGACCGGCGCGTCGAGGCGCTTTGCCCGATCCTTAATCCGACCGTGCACGAGCAGGTGCTCGATCAGATCGTGATGGCGAATCTGAAGGACAACGAGCAGAGCTGGCAGTTCCTGGGGGACGGCTCGACATTGCGTATCAAGCCCGCGCCGGGCGAAGAGGTTTTCAACGCCACCACATATTTCATGACCAATCCCAGCCTGTCCGGCCGCGGCAAGTCACCCAAGGATCAGGTCCCGCGGTTGCGGCGTCCGGAACGCAAGTGATCTGGCTCCGCAAGTGATCTGGCTCCACAAGCTTGCCGAATCGGGTAATCCGGCGCGGATCTCCCGGATTGGATACCTCTCTCTCTTTGGATACATCTCACCCTTGGCACTCGTGGCACGATGAACCGCCGCAAAGACGACGCGCAGGGACGCCTCGATGATGGGCCGCCGATTGCCGTCGTCGATATCGGCTCCAACTCGGTACGGCTCGTGGTCTACGAGGGGCTGACCCGCAGCCCGACAGCGCTGTTCAATGAGAAGGCGCTGTGCGGACTGGGGCGGGAGGTGCACTCGACCGGGCTGCTTGCGCCCGACGCGGTCGAGCACGCGCTCTCCACGCTCAGACGTTACGGCGCGCTGTGCGCCACCATGGGCGCCAAAAAGGTGCTGGGCATTGCCACGGCCGCGTGCCGCGATGCCCGCAATGGGCGCGCTTTCGTCAGACTTGCCGAAAAAACCATCGGGGCGCCGATCGAGGTGCTCTCCGGCGGGCGTGAAGCCGAACTGACCGCGCTCGGCGTCATTTCCGGCGTGCATCGGGCCGATGGTGTCGTCGGCGACCTTGGCGGTGGCTCGCTCGAACTGGTCGACGTGCACGGCACGCGCGTGCGACACGGGCTCACCCGGCCGCTCGGCGGCCTCGCACTCGCCGACATCTCGGCAAGGTCGGTCAAGAAGGCGGAAAAATTCGTCAAGAAGACGCTGGCGGCGCTGCCCGTACTGAAGGGCTGCGAACATCGCAACTTTTACGCCGTCGGCGGGACCTGGCGATCGCTCGGTCGGCTGCACATGCGGCAGACCGGTTATCCGCTGCACGTCATGCACGGTTACGCGATACCGGCCGCCGAGGCGCTGGAATTCGCCAAGCTTCTGCACCGCGTCGATGTCGAAACGCTGTCCGATATCGAAGTGGTGGCGAGCGCGCGGCGTCCTTTGCTGCCCTACGCGGCGCTGGTGCTGGAATATATCTTGCGCATCGGCAAGCCGCGGCAGGTGGTGTTTTCCGCGCTCGGCGTGCGCGAGGGGCTGCTTTATTCGCTGCTCAAGCAGCGTGAAAAGGAAAAGGACGCGCTGATCGAAGCGGCTCGCGGGCTCAATCAGCTGCGGTCGCGCTCGCCGCGCCACGGCGAAGAGCTGATCGGCTGGACCGATCGCTTCATGTTCTCGTCCGGTCTCGACGAGACCGCGGAAGAGCGCCGGCTGCGGCACGCGGCGTGCCTGCTCGCCGACATTGGCTGGCGCGCGCACCCCGATTATCGCGGCGAGCAATCGCTCAACATTATCGCCCACGGCGGCTTTTCCTCGATCGATCACGCCGGACGCGCCTATCTGGCGCTTTCGGTGTTTTATCGTCACGTCGGCCTTGTCATGGATGACGAACTGTCGCCGCGGCTGCGCGAACTGGCCTCGACCCGCACGATCGATCGCGCCCGCGTGCTGGGCGCGGCGTTGCGGCTCGCCTACGTCATCTCCGCGGCGATGCCCGGCGTGCTGCCCAAGACATCGCTTGCCGTCGAGCGCCACCGATTGGCGCTCCGCCTCAAGCGCGATTGCGCGCCGCTTGCCGGCGAGCGCGTACTCAGCCGGCTGCGTTCGCTCGCCCGCCTGATCGGCCGCGAACCGGTAATGTTGTTGGGGTGAATTGATCTTGGCTGCTCCGGTCCAAGGCGCCGGGAGATGCGGGCGACAGCTCGTGACGGCTAAGATCGGCCTTGACCCACACCGCGTTGCGGTTATCGCTCCACTGTCGCCACGCGGCCTTTCTCGATGGCGAGCGCGAGCTTGCCATGCTTGAGCGCGAGCGCCTTGTCGCCGAACAGTTCGCGGCGCCAGCCCCTGAGCGCGGGAACATCGGCCCTATCGCTCGCGGCAATGCGCTCGAGATCGTCGACCGTGGCAATCACCTTGGCGGCGACGTGCTGTTGCTCCGAAACCATGCGCAGCAGGACTTTCAGCAGTTCAACGACGGCGCCGCCATTCGCCGCCTGCGGCGCGCGCGGCTGCAGCGGCAGCGTTTTCAGATCGCGCGCCACGCCGCGCTCTACCGCGGCGATGATCGCTTCGCCCCATCGCGAACGCTCGAAGCCTTTGGGCAGCGAACGCAGGTGCGCCAGTTTGTCGGGACTAGTCGGCGCGTGCACGGCGATGTCGCCGATCGCGTCGTCTTTGAGAACGCGGGATCGCGGCACATCGCGGGTCTGCGCCTCGCGTTCGCGCCAAGCCGCGACTTCGATCAACACGGCAAGCTCCTTCGGCTTGCGCACGCGGGTCTTGAGCCGCTGCCAGGCGTTGTCCGGCTCCATGCGGTAGGTGTCGGGCGAGGTGAGCACGCCCATCTCGTCCTCGACCCAGTCGGCGCGGCCGCGCTGCTTGAGATCCTCGACCAGCGCCAGATAGACATCGCGCAGATGCGTCACGTCGGAAATCGCGTAGCGCAGCTGCGCCTCCGACAGCGGCCGTCGCGACCAGTCGGTGAAGCGATGCGACTTGTCGAGCGCGTCGCCGGTGATGCGGGCCACCAGCTGATCGTAGGAAATGGAATCGCCATAGCCGAGCACCATGGCGGCGACCTGGGTATCGAAGACCGGATGCGGGATGAGCTTCGCTGCGTGCCAAATGATTTCGATGTCCTGCCGCGCGGCATGGAACACCTTCATCACGTTTTCGTTCGCCATCAGCGCGTAGAGGGCCGAAAGATCGATGCCCGGCGCCAGCGCGTCGATGACCACGGCCTCGTCGGCGCAAGCCACCTGCGCGATACACAGCAGCGGATAATAGGTGGTCTCGCGCAGGAACTCCGTGTCGATGGTCACGAACGGATAGGCGGCCATGCGCTCGCACGCGGCGGCGAGTTCCGCCGTCGTGGTGATCGGGTGAACAGGCAAGGTGCTTTTAGAATCGAGCGCCGCAGTCATGATGGGAGTGTGTTCAGGTCGGGCGGGCGTGGCAAGGCCCTGAATGCGCAGTCACAACGTCAAACACCCCGTATTTTGCCCATATTAAGGAACTCCCATGGGCTCGGCAGCTCGCCGACCGGCACTTCGATCAGGGTCGGTCCGTCGCGGTGGGCAAAGGCATGACGCAGCGCGGGGCGCAGGTCCTGCGGGCTGCGCACCCGCACTGCCTCGGCGCCGAAACTTTTGCCGAAGGCTACGAAATCGGGATTGAGGAGATCGCTGCCGATCAGGTGGTTGCCGTAGCGCTCCTTCTGGATGCGCCGCACATTGCCGTATGCGCCATCGTTGAACACCACCGTGACCAGAGGAATGCGATGGCGCATCGCGGTCGCCATCTCGGTTGCGGTGAACATGAAACCGCCGTCGCCGCAGATGGCAACGACCGGCACGTCCGGGCAGGCGTGTTGCGCGCCGAGCGCCGTGGCAAAGCCGAGCCCCAGCGGGTCCTGAAAGCCGGGCGAGATATAGGTGCGCGGCTTGTAGACCGGGTAGGCGAGGCGTGCGGCAAAGACCATCTGCGTGATGTCTTCGACGAAGATGCCGTCCTCCGGCAGTTCGTCGCGGATCGCCTCGAGATAGGCGATCTGTGGCGCGATTTTTTCGAAGCGCTTGCGCCACGCCGCCTGGCGGTTCTGCATCTCGGCCTTGCGCGGCGCGCGCTTTGAGTTACGCGCCGGCAGTTCGGCGAGCAGGCTTTGCAGAATAGGCTTGGCGTCGCCGGTGAGCGCCACCGCCGGCTTGTGCAGGCGGTTGTGCTCCTGCGGGTCGGCGTCGATGCGCACGATCTTGAGGTCGCGGTCCATGCCCCATTGCCGGAATTGGATGAGCAACCGCGTGCCGACCGCGAGCACCACGTCGGCCTCGCCCCACAGATCGCGGCCGAGCGGCAGCGTGACGCTGAACGGATCGCGGCCGTCGAGCACGCCGCGGCCGCGGCGAAAGGCGAGCACCGGCGCTTGCAGCATCGCCGACAACGCCGTGACCTCTTCGGATGAATCCTGTGCACCGCCGCCGCAGATGATCAGCGGCCGCTTGGCGGCTCCAAGCAGCTTCGCGGCCTTGCGGACTGCATCGCGGTCGATTCGCGTCGCCGGAAGCGGCAGGGGCGCTTGTAGCGTCACGGGACCGGGCTTGCCCCACACGTCCATGGCGCACTCAAGCACGGCAGGCCCGGGCCGGCGGCTTCGCATGGTGCGCAGCGCGCGCGCCGTTGCGGGCGAGGCCTGCTCCGGCTTGCGGATCAGTTCGGCGTGGCCGGCGATGCGTTTGACGATGCCGGCCTGGTCGCGGATTTCGTGCAGCTGGCCGAGATCGCGGCCGATGTCGGCGTCGGGAATCTGGCCGATCAGGCCGAGCACGGGCGCGTTGGTGGCGAATGCCGTCAGCAGCGCGGCGCCGGCGTTAAGCAATCCCGGCCCCGGCACCACCGCGAACGCTTGCGGCTTGCCGGTCGCCAGTGCCGCGCCGAGCGCCATATAGGCGGCGCCCTGTTCGTGCCGAGGGTGCACCGTGCGCAGCCGGTCGGAGACCTTGAACAGCGCCTCGAACAACAGATCGTTCTGCACGCCGGGCAGGGCGTAGACCGTGTCGAGACCGTGCCCGATCAGCGTGGCGACGACGGCTTCGGCAGCAGTCATGGTCTCGGGCTTGGTCGCGGCCATGGTCGCGGCGCTGGCTCCAGCCGGCTTCTTCGGCTTCTTGACCGCCTTTTTGGGCATTCTGCTCCCCTTGCCTGCGCATCACTGTGCAGATTGGCGCGCGTCTGTCGAGGCAGCGGGCGCCCATCGGGCGCCCTCAAGGCGCGGCAAACGCTTGACAAATCGGCGGTGGTCCTATGGTTGTGCGCCACCTTTCACCCCTTGGCGGAATTGAGCATGCATCGCTACCGCACCCATACCTGCGGCCAACTCCGCGCGAGCGACATCGGCACCGAAGTCCGGCTTTCGGGCTGGTGCCATCGTATTCGCGACCATGGCGGGGTGCTGTTTATCGATCTGCGCGACCATTACGGCCTCACCCAGGTGGTCGCCGATCCGGATAGCCCGGCCTTCAAGGTCGCCGAAACGCTGCGCGCCGAATGGGTGGTGCGGGTCGACGGCAAGGTGCGCAGGCGGCCGGACGGCACCGACAATCCCGAACTGCCGACCGGCGCGATCGAAATCTACATTCGCGAGATCGAAGTGCTGGGGGCGGCGGCCGAATTGCCGATGCCGGTATTCGGCGATCAGGAATATCCCGAGGACATCCGGCTCAAATACCGCTTCCTCGATCTGCGCCGCGAGCGGCTGCATCGCAATATCATGATGCGCGGCGAGGTGATCGATTCGATCCGCCGCCGCATGAAGGAGCAGGGTTTCTTCGAATTCCAGACCCCAATTCTTACCGCCTCGTCGCCCGAGGGCGCGCGCGACTATCTGGTGCCGTCGCGGCTGCATCCGGGAAAATTCTACGCGCTGCCGCAGGCGCCGCAGCAGTTCAAGCAATTGATCATGGTGTCCGGTTTCGATCGCTATTTTCAGATCGCGCCGTGCTTTCGCGACGAGGATGCGCGCGCCGACCGCTCGCCCGGCGAGTTCTATCAGCTCGATCTGGAAATGAGTTTCGTCACCCAGGACGACGTGTTCGCCGCTGTAGAGCCGGTGATCCGCGGCGTCTTCGAGGAATTTGCCGGCGGCAAATCGGTGACGCCAAAATTTCCGCGCATTCCCTTCCGCGAGGCGATCGAGAAATACGGCACCGACAAACCCGATCTGCGCAATCCGATTGCGATGGTGAACGTGTCGGAGATTTTTCGCGGCTCGGGCTTCAAGGTATTTGCCCGCATCCTGGAAGGCAGCGCCAAGGCTGCGGTGTGGGCGATTCCGGCACCGGGCGGCGGCTCGCGCGCATTCTGCGACCGCATGAATTCCTGGGCGCAAGGCGAGGGCCAGCCCGGGCTCGGCTACATCATTTTTGGCGCCGACGGCGGTGCCGTCGTGGGCCGCGGTCCTGTCGCCAGCAATATCGGCGCCGAGAAAACCGAGACGCTGCGCGGACAGCTCGGCCTCAAAGACGGCGATGCCGTATTCTTTGTCGCCGGTGAGCCGCAGAGCTTTTTCAGGTTCGCCGGTGCGGCGCGAACCAAGGTCGGTGAAGAACTCAACTTGATCGTCAAGGATCGGTTCGAGTTTTGCTGGATCGTCGACTTTCCGATGTACGAATGGAACGAGGAGGAGAAGAAAATCGACTTCTCTCACAATCCTTTTTCCATGCCGAATCTGCCGGCCGAGGAATTCATCGCGCTCGACGCCGCCGACCGCGAAAAGATTCTTGGGCTCAAGGCCATCCAATACGACATCGTCTGCAATGGCATCGAGCTGTCCTCGGGTGCGATCCGCAATCACCGCCCCGATGTGATGAAGAAGGCCTTCGCCATCGCCGGCTATGACGAGAGCGTTCTGGAACAGAAATTCGGCGGCATGCTGCACGCACTTTCGCTCGGCGCGCCGCCGCATGGCGGCATCGCACCCGGCATCGACCGCATCGTCATGCTGTTGTGCGGCGAGGAAAACCTGCGCGAGGTCGTGCTGTTCCCGATGAATCAGCGCGCCGAGGATCTGATGATGGGCGCGCCGTCGGAGGCGATGGCGAAGCAATTGCGCGAACTGCACATCCGTCTCGCTACGCCCGGCCCGGGCTGATACTCGCGCGCATCGCATCATTCCGCCGCCATCCTGATCGGATCGTCGTGTAACGCGGCGAGGATCGTCGAAAAATGGCCGCGCATGCGCTTCCAGCGCATCAGCCGCAGAATGAGGCGCAATTCCGCTAAGACGTCGAGCGACAGCCTCTTGCCGCGGCCGAAGGCGCTTGCGATCTGGAAGGCCTTGCGTTCGGCGCGCCACCAGCGCTCGGCGAGAACGATAGCGGCATCGAGACCTCGGCCGCGCAGCAGCTCCGCACGCGCCAAGAACCGCGCTCGCACCGCCGGATGCTGCGGCCCTCGCCGCAGCGTTTCCTCGACCCGCAGCTTGAACGCGTTGACGACGGAGGCGTGGTCGAAGGCCGCGTCGATCTCCGCCAGCGCCGCGTCCATCGCGCCGGCGCCCTGGGCGCGGGCCGCTGCACCGGCGCGGCGGGCACGTTCGAGATCGAACCGACTGCGCGGCCATCGCGGCATGGAAATGTCCTGATGCCAGAAGCTGCACCGCGAAAGACAGCGATTGGCGCAGCGCGGGAAATGGTCACCGCATTGCGTATCCTAATCGGAGACATTTGTCAATATTTGTCACTAAACAAGTTTTGCGGCGTGATGGCGACAAGGACTACGGGCACGTCAGGCGCGCCCTGATTCGCAGGGTGAAAATCAAAAAAGCGGGATGTGGAGCGGCCGCTGCGTGCCCCGCGGCGACCTAGAACAGCTTGAGACAGCAGAGCACTTTGCCGAACACTTCCAGCTCGTTGAGCAGAATTTCTTCGCTCGGATGCGTCGCGTTGTCGGAAATGATCTTGACCCGGGTCGGCCGCGAGGAGCGCAGCAATTGCAGTCGCTTGACCACGATGCAGCCGAACGCATCGCGGATCGCGTAGAGGCCGTCGGGCGTCGGCGTCTTGTGGCCGGTATCGACGATGACACGCTCCCCGGACGCGATCGTCGGCGACATGCTGTCGCCGTTGGTGTCGAGCACCAAAAGGCGTGACGAGGTGGCGTGCAGCTGCTCCCGCACGAAGTTCGTCGGAAACACCCAACCCTCTGATTTTATGGGGTCGGAATGGCGTCCTTCCTTGCGCATTTCACGCGCCGGCAAGCCGCCGCCGCCCAATCCGGCACGGGTGTCGAGTTCCGGCACCTGGCCGGGCGACGGACCCAGTGGCTCTTCGTGCCGCGATTCTTCGCGCAGCACGTCGCTTGATTCGATGTGGCCGGCGCCGGCGCCGGGCGTGCCGGGATAGCGCCCCCACAGCAGCATCTGCTCCGTCGTATAGCCGAGCGCATTGGTGAACGGCTTGAGATGGTCGAGCCGCAGCCGGATATGTCCGCCTTCAAGGCGCGACAATTGCTGCTTGGAAATACCCGACAGCCGCACCAGTTCGGTGCGGCTCATGCCACGCGCTTCGCGCGCGTAGTAGAGCCCGGTGAAGTTCTTGCTCGGCTTGATCTTTCTCGGCATGGCCCATTGTCACGGATTCGGTTTACGGTCGCTAGCCTCTAAAACGGCGACTTGAAAGTCCTTTTAGATGTGACTATAGCGGGCTCCATCTTCAAGTGGTCCTTATCAACGTGACCAAGGGTGCGCCGGAATTTGACGTTCGGCGCCGGGAGGAGTCATGCGCGCCAACGATGCCTCAACGGACAAAGCTCCGACTGACAAAACTCCGATCGACAAAACTTGGACCGGCAAGACTCCGACCGACAAGACTCCGACCGACAAGACTTGGACCGACGACCGCATCGCAAGTCTCAAGCAGATGTGGGCCGATGGCGCGACAGCGGCGGCGATCGCCGAGCGTCTCGGCGGCCTGTCACGCTCTGCGGTGCTTGGAAAAATCCATCGTTTGCGGCCAAAGGTTGCGAAGAAAATAAGTGCTGCGAAGAAAACAAGTGTTGCGAAGAAAACAAGGGCTGCGACGAAAAAACGAGACGCAGCGAAAACGTTGCAGAAGCCAACCGCGTCAGAGCGCTGCCGCCCCACGTGCGGCGTCGCGCCGTCTCCGCAGCCGCGAACGAATGAATCACAGCAGCGCGGCAAGAGCCTGCTCGAACTCACCAACGACACATGCCGGTGGCCGCACGGCGAGCCCGGCACGCTGGGCTTTTTCTTTTGCGGAGAGCCGGGCGCCGATCTCGACGGCGGCAAACCGTATTGCGTTCCCCACGCGCGGCGCGCTTACGGCGGCGCGGAGATTGCGGTCGCAGAGGACGAGTCGTCCATCATCCCGGTTCGGAATTCACCCTCGATAGCGCCCTTGGATGGGTCACGCCGCTATGTGTGGCGCGCGCCGGTGAACCATCCGGCGCCGCGCGGGAAATGATGACGCCAATGGCCAAGCAAATGCGTGTTGATTCGGAACGTGCGCCGCGTCACGCCGCGGATAGCGACATCTCGCTCGGCAAGCGCGCGGCAATCGCGGCGCGCTCAGAATTGCGCGGCGAACGCGCCGGCATTCTCGGCGCGATCGGTGAGGCTTCGCCGCTGCCATTAGCGCGTCCGCGCCGCCTGCCGAACACGTGGACCTTTCTGCATGCCATGGAGCGCATGGAGGAGGCGTTCCGCGTGCTAGGCCGGCTACCGATGACGACGCGGCCGCGCGGTTACATCAACTCGATGCCGATCTATGTCTATGACCGCGGCGATCTGAATTCGCAGCTTGAAACATGCGAATTGGAACGCATGGCGCAATTGCGCAACCGCGTGCGAATTCCGCCAACGCCGGCGGAGATCGGCCGTATGGAAGAGGCGCTGCATTGGCCGGCCCAATTTCTTTCGGGCGCGGAATTTCATCATCTCGCCCGCGCGGTCAATCTCAGCTGTCTGTGGACAGCGGTCGACGCTGACATCGCGCGAGGCTTGCGCCGAATCAAGCTGACGCGCCGCACATTCAATGCGCGCAAGCTGCAGGGCCTGAGAATCATCGCCCGCGAACTCTTTCACCGCCGCGTGCCCATCCGATAGTTCATGCGAAGCGACAGTGACGATGAACGCCGGTGCATGGCGGCGGCCTATCGGGAAGGCCTAGGTCTGGCCGCGGTTATTGCGGTACGGGAGGCGGGTTGGATGCGAATCATTGCGCATCCGCCCGGCAGCGCCGGCGCCACGGCGGATGGTTCCGGACACGTCCGCCTGTGGTGCAGGCGCGAAGCCGAGGCAGTGTGCATTGCCGCGGCGGCGGCAAAAAATATTCGCCGCAAGCCGGATAGTGATGCTGGCGAAGCCATTCTTCGAGCGGCGGAAAAGCTTGGCATTGCCATGCAAACCGACGAGGACATCGCCGCCGAAGCGGCGACCGTTGTGTCGCGCATCGCACTGGAAATGCAGAAGCAGCAGCAATCCGGCGAGCTGAAATCGGTCAACCAAGCCTATCGCAGTTATCGACTGGACGCGAACGCGCGCGGCGAACGCGCGCTGCGTTATGACGCGTGGATGCAGCGTTACCGCGAAGATCTCGTGCGCCAAGTTGCGACTGCGCTGCGCCAATTCTGAGAGCCGTTTGCGAATCATCGGCGCGTGCGTCGCGTCTGCCCGAGCTGCGAGCCGTTTTTCGAAACGCCGTCAAAATATTTTTTTGCAAGTTGCTTCAACAAGATGCAGTCATAATGAGAAAGCAACGCCGGCTTGTTTGCTTGACGGGTGTTGCTTTTTGCTACATTGACTCGCGTGCGCGCAGGCTTTGGCGAACTGTGCCCGCCGCGTTGCACCTCACAAATCATCGAACAGCTTCACTTCGGCGGCGCCCGCGTGTCGCCGCGTCGCGCCGCCGTGACGCGGCTTTTGGCCGTTGCGGCGGTGGGAATTCGTCAACAGCAAAAGGTGAGCAGGTGTCAGTCACTGGCAAGGTCAAGTTTTTCAACGAGGCCAAGGGCTACGGCTTCCTCACACGCGACGACGGCGGCGACGTGTTCGTGCATCGCACCGATCTGCCGGCTGAGATCGCCTTTTTGTACGAAGGTCAGGCGGTGCGCTTCGAGGTCGAGACCACCCGCCGCGGCCTGCGCGCCGTCAATATCGCGCTGGCCTGAGCGCGTGACTCGTCTTTTCCGTAACAGTGCGGGCCAGCTTTGGCCCAGGAGCGTGAAACACCGAACAACGAAAGAGAACAAACGCCAAAATGGACAACGGGACCGATCCGTCTCAATCGTCCGTACAATCTAAATTCGCGCCGACCGAGAGGCAAAAGCGGGCGCAAGAGCTGCTGCGAGCGGGACAACGCCACACCCTTCTGGTCGGCGGTTCACGCTCCGGCAAGACCACGCTGCTGGTTCACGAAATCGCGCTCCGCGCGCTGCAGACCGACGGCTCACGGCATGCCATCCTGCGGCTGCACGCCAATGCGACGCGCGCCTCGATTGGGCTCGATACGCTGCCGAAGGTGTTCGATCTGTGGTTTCCGGGCAGAGCGCTCAAGCGCCACCGCGCCGACGGCTATTTCAGTCTGGAGAACAAGTCGGAAATCTGGATTGGCGGCCTCGACGACAAAGAACGCGTGGAAAAAATTCTCGGCAAGGAATACGCGACCATTTTTCTCAACGAGTGTTCGCAGATCCCGTATTCCTCGGTCCTGGTCGCGCTGACGCGGCTGGCGCAGGTCACAGGCGGCCTGAGGCAAGCCGCCTTTTACGATCTCAATCCCACCGGCAAGGGGCACTGGACCAACGTTCTGTTCGGCGACCTGCGCGATCCGGTATCGCGGCAACCGCTGCAAGACCCGGATGACTACGCGCGGCTGTTTCTCAACCCGAGCGACAACGCGGCAAATCTTGCGCCGGCTTATCTGAAAAGCCTGGAAGGGTTGCCCGAGCGGCAGCGCAAACGGTTTTTTGAAGGCGCCTATATCGACGAGCTTGCCGGGGCGCTGTTCAGCTACGAGATGATCGCGCGGGCGCGCGTGGCCGAACTGAGTGAGCCGCGCCGTGTCCGTATCGTCGTGGCGGTCGACCCGTCGGGCGCTGCCGGCCGCGATGACGAGACGGCCGACGAGATCGGCATTGTGGTCGCCGCCAAGGGCGACGACGGCCACGCTTATGTGCTCGCGGACCGCTCGTTGCGCGACGCGCCGGCGGCGTGGGGACGCGCGGTGGCCCAGGCGTATCACGAGTTCAAGGCCGACCGCATCGTCGCCGAGGAAAAGTTCGGCGGCGAGATGGTGCGCTTCGTTCTCCGCGCGGCCGATGCCAACGCGAGAGTGCAAGGCGTGTCTGCCTCGCGGGGCAAGGTGCTGCGCGCCGAGCCGGTGTCGGCGTTGTACGAGCAGGGCCTGGTGCATCACGTCGGCCGGTTCGCGGTGCTGGAGGATCAGCTGTGCGCCTTCACCACGGCCGGCTATCGGGGCGAAGGCAGTCCCGACCATGCCGACGCGCTGGTGTTCGCCATCACCGAGCTCCTGCTCAATGAGCCCGCGGCGATTATCGAGTTCTATCGCGTTCGGGCGGCGGAGGAGCAGACGACGTCCGCGGAAGCCGATGCATGCACCGACACAATGTCGATCAGGTTGCGTGTGCCCGAGGGGATTTCCGGCGCGCACGGTCTATCCGGTGCGTTTTATGTCGTGGGTGATGACCGCGTGATTGCCGTGAAGCCTGAGGATGCAGGGCCGCTGATTGCTGCCGGATTTGCGCGCGTTCCTGAACAACAAACATAACCCCTCGAAACATGCCCGCGCGGCGCGCTGTCCGCATCGGCATGCCGAGGCCCGCTTTACGCGGGCCTGCCTCGCACTTTGCCTGCCCATTCCGCTGATATGTCCGTGCGCTATGCCGTCCCACCCCGCGCAGCGCATTTTCCTAGACGGCGGGAGCGGGCAGGGGTGCGGGGCGAGGGCCGGGCGCCCGTTGGATCTTCTGACGGAGCGCCCGGTCCGGTTCATCTGAACATCGAGTAAGCACATGACCGAACAAGTGCGCGGCGCGGGCCAGCCGAGCTGGCCGCTGACGCCGTCTCAGATCCAGGTGTCGTACGGCACTGGCACGGGAATCGCGCGCGGCACCGGCGCGGACTGGTTCGGTCCGCTCGATCCGCTCAGGCCGATCGCGCCGCCAGAGGTTGCCGGCCGCCGCTTTGATTTTTCGCCCGGCTATAACCTCATCACCCGCCCGCGCGCCTACGAGCCGGTCGGCTTCGGCGAACTGCGCGCGTTCGCTGACGCCTACGATCTGCTGCGCCTCGTCATCGAGACGCGCAAGGACCAGATGGAGCGCCAGCGCTGGCGCATCCGGTCGCGTTCTCCCTCCCTAACCCTCTCCCGCAAGCGAGGGGGGAAAGCGTGGGGGCAAGAGCGCGTCGCCCTCGACGCCGGCACCAGCGCGCGCATCGGCGCGCTTGAAAATTTCTTTCAAAAACCCGACGGCGTCACGCGCTGGAAGACCTGGCTGCGCGCGCTACTCGAGGACATGTTCGTCATCGACGCGGCGACGCTGTACTGCCAGCGCACGCGCTCCGGCCAGCTCTGCGCGCTGCAGCAGCTCGACGGCTCGACCATCAAGCGCGTGATCGACGATTGGGGTCGCACGCCATTTCCGTTCGCTGGCGCCGATGGCGCCACGATCTACCCGCCAGCCTATCAGCAGGTACTGAAAGGTTTGCCGGCCGTCGATTACTCCGCGCACGACATCATCTACCGGCCGCGCAACGTGCGCGCCCACCGCGTCTACGGCTATTCGCCGGTGCAGCAGGTGCTGATGACGGTCAACATCGCGCTGCGCCGCCAGCTCTGGCAGCTCGATTATTTCTCCGAAGGCTCGATCCCCGACGCGCTGATCGGCGTGCCGACGTCGTGGACGCCGGACCAGATCAAACAATTCCAGGATTACTGGGACACCGAGTTCACCGGCGATCTGGCCAAGCGCCGCCGCGCCAAGTTCGTGCCCGGCGAGGCCGCCGCCAAGGTGGTGCAGACCAAGGAGCCATCGCACAAGGACGATTTCGACGAATGGCTCGCCCGCATCATCTGCTACGCATTTTCGGTGCCGCCGCAATGGGCGGTGAAGCTGATGAACCGCGCAACGGCGGACAATCAGTCCGCCCAGGCCGAGGACGAGGGCCTCGAGCCGACCAAGGAGTGGGTCAAGGACCTCATCGACGAGATCATC
>Ga0208849_1000474_pt1 | contig 37642 bp, 37 predicted proteins | sample NGESurdeep072012_10_FD_184470 | JGI IMG/M metagenome (GOLD analysis project Ga0208849, IMG submission 184470) | Arctic peat soil microbial communities from Barrow, Alaska - NGEE Surface sample 53-3 deep-072012 (SPAdes) | ecosystem: Environmental > Terrestrial > Soil > Wetlands > Peat ... | reverse complement strand
TCGCGTGCGATGCGAAACACTGCCGGCCGGCGCGCTCCGTAGGGTGGCCGGAAGAACTTCACCGGCGCGCCTGTGATTTGCTGAAGCATCTCCTGAGTGCGCTTCAGTTGTTCTCTAATTACGTCCGAAGAGCTTCGTGCCAGGTTGGGATGCGACCAGGTGTGATTTCCGATGACGTGCCCGGCCGCGGCGATTCGCCGTACGAGTTCCGGCTCTGCTTTCGCTCGTGCGCCGAGCAGGAAAAAAGTTGCACGCACGTCGTGACTTGCCAGGATGTCCAGGAGCTTCGGCGTCCAGGTGGGATTCGGCCCGTCGTCGAAGGTGAGCGCAATCTCGCCGGGCCGCGCAGGCGCAGTGAGCGCGCTGCCAAAAAGCCGCGAACCGGGCCACATGGAAGCATAGGCGTACACACCTGCCGCGACGCCGGCGCACGCGGCCACGCCCAGCCCTGCATAAACTGCGGTCGCGATTGGAGATGTCATTTTTGCCTTTCAGTATTTCGCGTTGCAGCGAACACTGACAACTTGCCCACGCCTTCGGAAATGGGTCAGTTTGAAAGAACCTTCCCTCAGGGGCTAAACAGGCTGCGGAAAAAGGCTTCTTTACGTTGGTATTGGGTTCCGGTGAAGCGCATTTTCTCGTTTTGAGCCTGTTCGGCATTGGTATTGCGGTGTTTGTTTTGCCTCCGCGAGCCGTTTAGGCGGCCTGCGGAGACACGTCGGCCCTAAGCGGCCAGCGCTTCAATGGGAAGCAGTCTTCGCATGCGCACCAGGTTGTAGGCGGCGATGGTCAGGCGATAGAACCAGTCCACCCGTTTGATCCCGCGCAGCTTCACTTGCCGCAGCGGGCGGTTCAATTTACTCCAGCCGAACACCCGCTCGATCAGCTTGCGTTTGCGCTGGCTGATCGGGCGGCAGGGGTCTTCCCGCTCTGCAACCGTGAGATGGTTCTTGCCCAGGTTGCCATGCACATATTCGCTCACATGCGGCGCCACCGCGCGTTCGCGCAGAGCCTGAATGAACTCCGCGGCCTGATACTGCGTGTCGGCGCCCAGCGTGCGCCGCGCTCCGGGCCGCCGGGTCCCATCCAGCATGCGCAGCGCCGATGCCCGTTCCGCATCCGTGGCCGCAAGGCTGGCTTCGGCTGCAATCACCAGCCCGTTGCGGTTCTCCATCAGCGCGTGCCCCAGATAACTGGGAAGGCTCCGATCCGCGGCCGCCTTGCGATACAGCCGCGCATCCGGGTCGGTCGTCGACTCCACCTTGTCGCGCAACAACACCCTGCCTCCGTCGCCTGTGCCCGAGCCCGGCTCGGGAGGCTCCTTCTTCTCCTTGAAGCTGCGCGCCGCGGCCCAGGCCTGGATCAGCGTTCCGTCCACCGTGAAATGCTCCTCGCTCAGCAACTGCTGCTCGCGTGCCTCTTCCACTACCGCCAGCAACAACTGCTGGCTCACCGCACCGGCGATCAACCGCTCGCGGTTCTTGGTAAACACCGTCACGTCCCACACCGGGTCGTCCATCTCAAGGCCTACGAACCAGCGGAACAAAAGGTTGTAATTCAACTGCTCCATCAACTGACGCTCCGAACGAATCGAATACAACACCATCAGCAACTGCGCCCGCAGCAGCCGCTCCGGCGCGATCGACCGACGCCCGGTGCTTGAGTACAGCTTCGACAAATCGTTATCCAGCCGCCCCAACGCCCGGTCCACCATCGCCCGCATGGCACGCACCGGATGATCCGACGGTACCCGCTGTTCCAGCGTTACGTAACTGAACATCCCTCTTTGCTGCTCGTCGTCTCCACGCATACCTACGTCATATCTCAATCCCCTGTGGAGAAAAAGTGACTCATCGAAGACTTTTTCCGCAGCCTGTACAGCCCCTCCACTCGATTGCCGTCAATGGCCGTCATGCCATTTTTCTTGCGGAAAGCCTGGTGCGTCTGGAGATGCTGCGCAGTGTGCAGACCTACGAGCTGGCGATTACGCTCCACACCTTGTCGAGTGTTCCGGGACGCAAACGCCCCAGGATTCGATCGAAGCAGCTGTTTCGCGGACGGGACGGTGTGGTCCCATTCGATCTTTGGAGGGAGGAACACCGCGCGCTCCGGGGAAAGTTGACTCCCATCTTCTACGACCGCGCCGGCGAAATTCTGCCGCTACCGCAGCAGTTTGAAGAGGCGATCAGAAAATTGACGGCGCACGTTTGTTGCATCGGGTGCAAGCACACCCACCTGGGCGTGCCTCCAGTTATCGGTGGATAGAGACCATGGCGCGATTTGTTAGAGCCCCCATCACCGTCGGCGAGCCGAATTGGGCTCCACTTGAGCTGGTCCTTCCGGCCCCGGAACTAGAGAACTTTATGTATATGGGCCGCGCCGGCGAGATTGAGTTGTACAAGCATCGGTCCACGCGCCGGTATCTCAACATCAGCGCGGACGGCCGCAGGTTTTACCGCTATTCCGACGGAATGTATGTCGAGGTCAGCCAAACTTCGGCGCTCGACTATGTACGAGACCTTTAAGAAAGGAGCATCACCGTGGCAAAGAGTGTCAACAAAGCGCTGTTGCTCGGATACGTTGGCAAGGCGCCTGAGATCCGCTCCTCCGCCAGCGGCACGCCGGTCGCCAGCCTTTCTCTGGCCACCGCCGAACGGCAAGAGGACCGCCAGGGGAATTGGACAGACAGGACCGAGTGGCACAACCTCGTCGCTTACGGCCGGACAGCCGAGATCGTCCGCGACTATGTGAACAAGGGCACGCACCTCTTCGTCCAGGGCAAGATTCAGACCCGTTCCTGGGATGACAAAGAATCGGGCCAGAAGAGGTACCGCACCGAGATCGTGGTCTTCGACCTGACGCTTTTGGGTGGAAGTCGTGGAGGGAACGCAGGCTCCGGCTTCAGCAATGGCGGAAGTGAATCCCAGCGAGACGTGGGCCGGTCTGAGCAGCAGCGACAGCAGATGGACGACCGGTACGGCGACGGCGAACTTAGCCCGGACGAGATCCCGTTCTGAAACTGGGATTAGTTGAGAGGCACTACCAAGGCGCTCTTCGGGGCGCCTATTTCTTTGAGGAGCTACAACGATGGCGACCAACGAAGGGAAGAAGAGTCTGGATCTCGACGCTCTGTTCACGCAGTTGGCGGAACCGTTCGATCCTTCCGAGATCAAGTGGCGCGTCACCCACAAAACCCAGGATGGAGGCCGCGGAGCCGTGATCGCATACGCGGACCCGCGGGCCTACACCGACCGTCTCAACCAACTCTTCACTCCGAGCGGCTGGACCAGGAACTACGACGTCACCACAGTATCGGCCGTGAGCCGCCAGAAGCGGGACAAGATCATCCAGACCGGCAAAGTGCTGGTTACGTGCACGCTTACGATCGCGCGAGTTGGAACTCACGCAGGGAGCGGAGAGCAGTGGGCGGATGAGCAGAATGCAATGACGGCGGCGGAAGCGCAATCCTTCAAACGGGCCAGCAGTTGTTTTGGCCTGGGCCGTTATCTATACAACCTGCCGGAGACTTGGGTATCGCTTGACGGGCAGGGCAAGCCGACTCGGCTCCCGGCACTTCCCAACTGGGCGCTTCCCAAGGCGAATCCCGCGACCGGCAAGACGAACCCGGCCTGCGGTCCACGGCCTCCGGTAGTGCAACGCGGCCCCATCGACCAGGAGACGACGGCGAAAATTGAGGGATTCCGGCGCACCTTGGGCGACCCCATTTACGAGGAGATCCTCTGGCGTATCGCACGAGCGCGGCAAGCGAACGCGATCCCGAACTCTCAGCTACAGGCTGATGTGGCCGACGCCATGGAGCGTGCTTCTCGTGGAATTCGCAAAGTGCGCTCCCTGGCCGAGTCGATCGGTGACACGCAATTCGTGTCGGTGCTTGATCGGCTTCACATCGGGTCAATGACAACAATCCGCAATCTTGAAGCACTGAGACATCTGGTCTTGGAACTCGAAGGATTGGCTAGGCAACCTGCCGCCTGATCGCAAGCGAAGCACGGGCCGACGCTTGGAGGTTCTATGTGCAACGTGCGAATGATTCGAACAGAGCCAGGCCTTATATCGATTCCCTTGGAGAAGGCCGTCTATTGCGGGAACTGTAGGATGGTCTCGTCTTCGGCCCGCCAGCGGTGCGGTCTGTGCGGGTCGGAGAGGATCGTCCGAATGGCTCCCTTAATCCCAGAGCCGTGGGATCCTGGTCCAGCTCCGGCATTCGCCCTGGCCGCATAGTGAGAAGACCGCAGCGAGACTCGATTTAACACTGGGCGATTTAGCGCGAATTCAGAATCCCTCCAGGCTACATGAGCGTTTCTCGTTACCGAAGTAGCCTCGTTGAGGACGACTTCTCCAGTTCGGTGTGGCTGAGCGATAGGCTTATTCCATGGAAACTGAGCAGCCGAAAATCTATCACCACCACACGCCGCGTCAATATCTGTTGGCCTGGGCCGATGCGGACGAGCGCATCGCGTGGCTCGGCTACGGAAAGGTCAGCCGTTCGGGCCTGACTGTCGTTGGCGGGGAGAATGACTTCTACAGGCTGAAAAAACTTACGGTTCCAGATGTCGACTGTCTGAAGCTATTCATCGACGGATTGCGGGAACATGGCCGGGACGGCCACAAGCGTTTCCTCCAGATGTACCTTCTGCCAACGCGTCTAAAGGCATTGCTCGAACAGCGCATTGCGGAACAACAGCAACGCGTAGCCGAACGAGGCGCCTCCGAAGACGATATGGGCGGCGCTGCAATAGCGCAAGCAAGGCACACGCTTGCGGTAGCGATTGCAAACTTCAACGAGGACTACCACGCCTCTATCGAGCGTCGATTCTGGCCCGTCCTCGAATTAATCAAGCAACGTGATTTCAGCTTCTATGAAGACTCCAAGAGGACAATCGACTTCATTCACGGTTTGTTTGTGCAGTATTACAGGACGAAAGCTGTAAAAGAACGGGCTCTCCAGAAGGAGAATGTGCTGTTCGATGATATGGAACGAGTTTGGGACGTTCTCAGTCACATCATGGCCATCGAGGCTGGTGGATCATTCTTTGCCGACCGGAGGAATTTTCAAATTGTCGTTCTCGACAACGACACACGAGTCCCATTCATTACGTCGGACCAGCCGATCATCAACATGCTGACCGACGGGAAAAGCTTCGATGTTCCGGAAAAGATGGAGCTTTACTACCCGCTCAGCCCAACGCAAGCCATGCTCTATTTAGAGAAGTCCACGCCGACCGGAAAGTTCAACAATCAGGTTTCGATTGACGATGCGCACCGCTACAACCAGATGATGCTCGACCACAGCGGTCTTCGAGTTTTCTCCAATTCGGAGGAATATCTGATGTTCCTCAAGGAGTGCGCTGGCGTCAAGAAACAATCCCACTAATGCTCAACCCAAAGCTCTAGGTGACAACTGGGGATCAGCCCGATTGATTTCGTTCTGCCCAAACAGGACGAAGCAATTTGTACCGGGAAGTCGGCCAGCGTTCGCTGATCTGCCGAGGCATGATCCTGGGTTGGCGAGAGGAGCTGATACGCGCTGATCCAGATCAGAAGCTGGAAGCACCCACCTTTTCCATTTTATGAGAATCCAATCCGACGAGATGAGGTAAATCCATGCGGAATGTCGCGCGCCTGAAAATGGGTTACTACCCTTTACCGGAGGCCGAGGGAGTGAAACTTCGCTCCCTGCTCTCCTTCGTTGGGCCGGCTTCGGTGATCGACCCTTGCGTTGGACAAGGAACTGCGTTGCAGCTTGTGACCAGCGACGCAGATGTCCGGCGCTATGGTGTCGAGCTCGACGCCGAACGTGCGCGGATTGCGAGCGCCAACGGTATCGAGACCATCCAGGGGAATGCCTTTGACGCTATTGCGCGGCCCGAATCCTTCTCGCTGCTGTATCTGAATCCCCCGTATGACTCCGAGATCGGCTCCATCGCGAATCGTCGCATGGAAGCCGTGTTCCTGGAACATACCTACCGCTGGCTGGCAATGGAAGGCGTTCTCATCCTGGTGATCCCGTTCGAGCGATTGCATGACTGCGCTGGCATCCTTGCTTCCCACTTCACCCGGTTCGCCGTTCTTCGCATGACGGATGAGGAATCGGTCAAGTACCGGCAAATCGCGGTGCTTGGCCTCCGGCGCGATGTCAGAGGAGCGGCCGTTGAGAACAATAAGCGGCAGCTCTTGAGCATTGGGCTCTATGGCAGTTTCCTGGGACTACCCGAGTTGCAGCCAGGCGCGTGCCCACCCTATTCCGTCCCTCCGTCTGGCGAGTCGGCGCTGAACTATCGCGGCCTTCCCTACGACTTATTGGAAGACCTGCTGCCGCAATCGGGCGCATGGAAACAAGCGGCGCCGCTACTGATGCCGCATGAGGACGTTGCGACCGGCCGGCCCATCACGCCGCTGCATGGCGGCCATGTCGGGCTTCTGTGTACTGCGGGGCTGCTGAACGGCGTCTTCGGTCAGGGAGACGACCGGCACATAGCCCGCTGGCGCTCGGTCAAGCATGTGACGACGTTTGTGGAACAGGACGGAGACACCGAGATCATCCACCACCGAGAACGGTGGGCCAATGAGTTGTACCTGGTCTACGCCGATGGGAGGACGTTGAAGCTCACTGAGACGCCGGCGAAGAAGGAGGACGAAACCGATGGAGAATGCACACCTGCGGCTCGGGCTGCTTGAGTATGTGCGCATCACGGAAAAGGCCTCGACCCGCATTCGCTTGCGGGTTGATCGCTATATTGGTGAAGATCGGCAGGCGCATCTTTTGAGTGTCTTCGGCAACGACTCGGATGTCGGCGCGATCACGGCGGCAGTTCACGAAAAGGCCGCCTTCAGTTTGACCTTCCCCGACGGAACGACAAAGGACGTGACCCTCGGCGAACATGCCTCCTGCTACAAAGGGGCAGTGACATTGCCGGGCCGGAAACATCCTGTTCGTCATCTGCTGGCGGTCTCCCAGGAACTCCACACCAATGGGAGCGCGGGGCGGTCAATCCTATTGCGTTACCGGCGCGAGGAGGCGTGGGCCACGCTGGTGAGCTTCCTTGGGTTGCCAGCCGATCCGACATGGGCAGAGCACATCCTTGGGATCGTCGAGGGAAAGAAGGGGATCGAGGAGATCGACGGCATCGGCTGCGAGCCCGTGCTGATTTCGGCGACTACTGATGAAATGCTCGAGTGGATCGGGGATGGGTTGGGTTCGCGCGTTCTAAGCTTTCCGGAGAGGAATGGACCGATAGTCTGGCCTCGATTCGCCCTGTCGGCGTCGCTGTTTCCGACCCCTTCTACTGCGGGATTGATAGGCTCTGGTCTGCCAGTTTCCTGATATTCCGTTCCTTGATTGCAAAAGGTTTGAACTTCGCCGACAACAAACTCAGAGCCGCTCCCTCAGCGGTGCAGCGATCACGCATTAATCAAGAGTCCCTCCCGGCGACAACCGCGTTTGAACTAAGCCGCTGGCGCGGCGGACGCTACGCGTGCGATACTTCCGACATCGTGGTCTGCGTGGTGTCCGGAATCGCATCTCGCCTGTCTCTTCTATCTCTTTATTATTCTATTCGTTGCGGGCAGGAAATGATTCAATTCCCATAGCGCGACCGCATCCGCCGCAAACGCCACCGGCTCACCTCAAACGACCCTATCGAAACTGCCCCGGAGAAGAACGTGGGTCATCCCTGCTCATCGTGTCGGGGCAGTCCCGATAGAGACCTAACGTTTATCGGGACTAAAGAGCCAATCAAACGAGCAGACCTTGTCCATTGAGCGCGTGCTCAAATGTTCGCCATTTGCGATATAGCCTACAAAAGATAGTCCCAATCGCGGGACGCCCCGGCCCATCTGTACGCATCGGCAATTAGCGTTGGCGCAACTGTTCAAAGATGCGAGTTATGACCGAACCCTCAAGCGCTATAGGGTGGGGTCCCTTCACTCTGTCTGGATCAGACTTGCGAAGCTCCGCTCTGATTGCAAGGTCCTCCAGAAGCTCAAAGCCATCACACCAGATTGCCGTGGTAGTTGCCGCGTTCCAGAGAGTCTTGTGCAAGCGGTCGCAGGATGCGAAGACCTTACAAAACGACGCGTAGTAGAGATATTCGAGGTCGCACATATCGCTTTTGCGCTGTCCATGGAAACCTCTCGCCTGCAGCGCGACCCATGCGAACATCACCTGCGTTATAGAGGTCGCGTATGGTGCGCCTTCCTTCAAAGTCTTTGCGCCCAGCTGACTGAGACGGCGAGCGATCACATGGCGCGCGGCCTCAGGCGCACCTAATTCTGACATCGTGAGTTCGAAGATGAGGGATTGTTTGCTCGCTGTTGGATCAGCGACGAAGGCACATACCTCCTTCACCAGTGCTTCCGACGTTTTGCAATGAGCGAACAAAGGCCCCATGGACGTTTTTACCTTCTGAATCGCGCTCATGTCGAGTTCGGAAATATCCGACCGTAGCTTCGCTCCCCTTTGTCGCTCTTCGGCAGTAAACTCACCGTCTGCCCAACGCCGCCACTCAGATTGAACAATGCGCCCGTCCACATGGATCCCATGACGGCCACCGTGGCCGCGTACTGATACGTGTGGCGCGCTAAGATCGATGAAATATCGTCCATCCATCGGAACGCTCTGACCTTCTATGAGTTCGCCCAAAGCTGCTTTGCGGTAATGCACCATCTCAAAGGCCGAGCCTGCCATCTTCCTGCAAAGACTCTTCACCACGCTCACCCAGTCGGTCTTTTCTGATTCCGGCTTGCTGAGGTCCGCGAGAATTTCGAGCTTCAAAATCGGCGCTGGCATAATCTCAAAGAACACTTCCAATTCGAAGAGATGTTCCGCCTTCAACCGATGCAGAAACGACTTGTCGAAGATGATTTTGGGGCCGTCCACATTCAACTCTCCCGCTAGCAGCTTCCGGTTGACCTTGACGCTAGACAATACCTGGGAGGTGCAGTACCACGGCGAGCGACGCTGTATTATTTGCAGCTGAAGCTATGATGTCGTCCAGAATCATTTTTTCAGTCTACGAGCTGATGCGCAATTCGGGCAATCGAGCTCAGGTTAGTAACGCGAAGTCGGCATCGCGCAAGAAATCCTGAGCAGAAGAACGCCGACAGACCGTGACGCTCATTGAAGAGTTCTGTCGCTCTGTGTTTCCGAGTTCCTGGTGTGTTGTCGAATTGTCGGCAATTTGGCTCCTGTTTCCGCAGTTTCACCAGCACCTCCCATCCCCCTGTACAAAGTATCGACTGAGTTCTCCCCACGATGTTCCCTTGTGAGGTGTCCGCTTGGAATCCACATTCGATTACCTGCGCGCCCACGCGGTCGAATTGGGCTCGCGTATTCTCGAAACCTATCCGCCACTGCAGAACTTCAAAGACCCCGTTGCACCGGCACTGGCAGCTCTTCTGCGCAGGGCGCTCCCGGCTCAGGCGCTTGCCATCACCGGTACAGCGAAATATCTGCGCACAGCAAAAGCTGCGCGCATCGTCGCTGAATGCGGCGCGGGCAAAACCCTCATGGCGCTCGGCACGATCTACGTTCTCACGGAGGGACGCCCCAGCGCCACGCTGGTCATGTGCCCATCGCATATCACGCACAAGTGGGCGCGCGAGGTCCTGCTCACCATCCCACGCGCACGCACTTTCCTGATCGAGGACATGCGCAATGGCGGCGATCCCAGCCGGCAGCATGGCATCTGCGAGGTGAAGTTCAGCAAGGGCAGGACGGTGTACGAGGGCAAGCGACTGGCGTTGTCCGATATGCGGCGCATGGGCCGCAAGGAATGGCGGAAGCGCTTCCCTGGGCCGACGTTCTTTATCACGGGCAAGGACAGGGGCAAGCTGGGTTACTTCTGGGAGCACGTCTACCTGAAGGCAAAGTCCGGACCGAATCTGGGCGGCGTCGTCAATCCGGATTCCGGCGTTGCCATCCTCGACTCCGAGATGCAGAAGCTTACCGCGCTTGACTTCACGGACAAACTCAAGGTCTCGGAGGCTTTGACCGCGCCCCGCGGCGGCACTACTCGCTTCTCCGCACTGTGGCAAGCTGACCGGACGCGCGTTCAACGCATGGCGCCAATCGAGTATGTCGGGCGCTACATGCGCGGGTGGTTTGATTTCGCCATCGCCGATGAACTGCACCAGTTGGCTGGCGACACGGCGCAAGGCAATGGCCTGGGCGTGCTCGGACGCGCTGCACAAAGGTTGATCGCGCTCACGGGAACTCTGATGGGCGGCTACGCAGACGACCTGTTCAACATCTTCTACCGCATGGAACCGCACGCGATGGTGCGCGAGGGCTTCGCCTACGGAGGGCAAGGCCGCCGAGACTTCCAGGAGCAGTATGGCGTTCTCGAAACCATCGAGAAGGTGGAAGAGTCAGACAACGCCTGTTCGAGGGCGACCAAGAAGACGGTCCGGGTTCTGCGAAAGCCCGGAGCCTCGCCCATGCTCTTCGGTAAGTTCCTGATGACCACTACGGCGTTTCTGTCGCTTGAGGACATTTCGGACAATCTGCCGCGATACGACGAGAGCGTCATTTCGGTGGATATGGACGACGCCCTGCAGCAGGCTTACGAGAAGCTGGAGGAGGATATTCGCTCCGCGATGAAAGCGCACCGCGGCAACAAGAGCCTGATGAGCATCCTGCTCAACACGCTCCTGCTCTATCCCGATCATCCCTACGACTTCGATGAGATTTGGGCGCGGGCCTTCGATCCGCAGACGAAGGAGTATGTGAAGTTCCTGGTGACCGAGCCGGAGAACCTCACGCGACAGGCTCTATACCCGAAGGAGCGCGCTCTGATCGCCGACGTGAAAGAGGAACTGCGGCAGGGACGGCGCTGCCAGGTGTACGCCACCTATACGGGCGAGAAAGACGTCACTCTGCGATTGGAGGCTGTTCTGCGGCAAGAGGGCATTCGCGTCGCCATCCTCCGCTCATCTGTAGCCACCGATAAACGAGAGGATTGGTACGACCGGCAGTTGAAGGCCGGCGTCCAGGTGGTGATTTGCCATCCCAAACTGGTCGAGACAGGCCTGGACCTGCTGGCATTTCCTACGCTCTATTTCTACGAGACGGGGTACTCGTTGCATACCTTGCGCCAGGCGAGTCGAAGGTCGTGGCGCATCGGGCAGAGATTCCCGGTGCGGGTGAAGTTCGTGACTTACTCCGGGACGATGCAGGAGACCTGCCTCCGATTGATGGGCAAGAAGATGCTGGTCGCGCTGATGATGGAGGGCAAGTTCTCGGGCGAAGGATTGCAAGCGCTCGACACCGACGAAGACCTGATGGGCGCGATGGCGCGGGAGTTGGTCGAAAAGGCCGGTGTCGGAGAATCCGCCGATGCTGTGTGGCGGGACCTCGGCCACGAACGCGAGAAGGTGCTGCCGCGCCCGGCTGCTGTGGAACCTGAATCCGAAGAGGAGTCCGACCTGGCGCCCGACCTGCCGGGCCTGATCGCCGCAGAGCCAGCTCCGACACCATTCGGCATCCACCTGCTGGACCCGAGTTCGCCACCAAAGAAGCGAAAGAAGACCGCACTTTGGCCAACCGCCACAGAAACTAATGTGCAGCTCAGCCTCTTCGATTGAGCCAGCACGCTTTCAACATGAGAGGTGACGTCATGAGCGAGGAACGGGAAAAGGTTCGTTGCCGCGGTTGCGAACTCGTCCAATGGAGTGATCGAGCCAATTGCCGACGTTGTGGGACGACTCTGCCAGAGCCGATCGTGAGAATTGTTGAGCGAGTAGTGGAGAAGGTCGTGATCCGGCAGGACCCGCAATGCCTTCAGAAGCTTGAACAGGCCTCCAGATTGATCTCCACGGCAACGGAGCGGTTGACGCAGCAGTGCGTGGAGTCAGTAGCTCCAATCGTCTTAGCGCAGGTTCCAGAGACGGGAGCCTTTCCGACTATGGCGGAGGTGGAGCGAGCGATGATCGTGGCAGCCTACGAGAGATCGAATCGTAGACCTCTTGAAGCTGCACGGTTGCTCGGAATCGGCAAGACCACTGTATATCGCAAGCTGAGGGCGATGGGCGAAGCGGCAGCATGACGGCGACAGAGCCATCAATCTCCCCTGAAATTGCTGGTCTTCAGCATGTACGGGTAATAGCGTATCCATTGGGAGAATGTTCCAGCGAGGCCGTTACGGTCTCAACCAAGGCAAGGAAGAGGGTCGGCTGCGGCTGGCCCTTTTCTTTTGTGTGGAGATCATTATGCCAAAGGGCCCATTTCTCCCATCGGACTTCACTGCCACGAGGTTTTCAACCGCTGCGGACAAGGCGGAATTCGGAAACACTTTGCTGCGCTTTATTGAATCGGAGTGGGCGTCGGCGCTCTTCACAAAGAGCTTTTACAATCGCCTCTCCATGTGCTTCGGGCACATTGCGCATTACAACCGTGCTCAATTCTACGAGGAGTGGTTTTCATCTCTCGCCGCTCAGGTGCGGTTCCTGAAACACACACTGCGATTTCCCTGCTACGGAGATCCGGAATACACATTTTCCGATGTCGAGAGGGCGATCAAGCGAGAAATAGTCAACCGCAACTACCTTGCGCAGTATGAACTGCGCTTGGCGGAAGAGCAGCAGGCAACCGACCTTGCGCTGCTCAGTCAGTTGGAAAGCAAGTACAGGGCGCAGGTGGGACAGCGGGATCAGGAACTCCAGCTTGCTGTTCCACAAGTGGATCAGACTGCTGTCACGCCTGTTCAGGGTTCGTTGTTCTAAAGCTGTCTCGAACTCCAGCCGAGCGCCTCCCGGGTCATTTGACCGGATTTCTGTCTGGGGGTACAAACCCCTCGATGACGCAGAGGGAAGGTCGGCGCAAGTTTCCCCGCCACTGCAGGAGGCGAGTCATGGAAACCTTAGAACCAACGATCCAAGGCTTCAGTGGGGGCGGTTCGAAGTCACCCACCCCGGCCAGTCCTGATGATCGAAGCAAGTTGGTAGAGGGAGCGCCAGGTTCTGTGTCTGACCTCTTGGGTCCGCCGGCGGCGAACCGCCACCGGCTACCGCTTGAGCGCTCGGCCATCACACATCATTTCGCGTTTGGGGGACATGAAGGCTATCTGACGGTCGGCCTCTATCCCAATGGTCAGCCGGGCGAGATCTTCATCCGCATGGCGAAGGCGGGATCTACCATTGCAGGTCTGATGGAGTGTTTCGGCACCGTGGTTTCAGTCAGCCTGCAGCACGGGGTGCCATTGAAAGTGCTCTGCGACAAGCTCTCGCATACACGTTTCGAACCCTCTGGCTGGACCGGCAACGCGCAGATCGGATACGCAAAGTCCATCATGGATTATCTTTTCCGCTGGATGGAGCTGCGGTTCCTGTCCGGGAAACAACTCTCGCTATTCGGCCGAGGCAATGGTGAAATTAGCGCTGGTGGAGAGCTGACACCCGGCCCGGTCGACGGCTCACAATTCCTTCATGAAATGGGCGATGCTCCACCTTGTGCGTCCTGTGGCGGCCTGATGAAGCCCAGCGGAACCTGCTATACGTGCGTTAATTGCGGTCAAACCAGCGGATGCTCGTGAAGGGCTGGGTTCCAACCGATTCGTTATTTTCCTCTGGCCACGTCGATTGCGTGCTGTATCGCGGAGTCTAAAGAAGTGTGAACATCCTCTACGGCATCTTCAAGCAGCATTAATTTTCCGTCTATCTCGTGGTACTCGCCTGCAAGCCTAGAAGGATCAGTTGTGCTCTTTAACGCTTCGACTTTTTCTTTCAGTTCAGGCAGCTGTCGAAGCTCAAAAGGAGGCACAAATGCCGCTTTCTGCCGTAGCTTCTCCGTGTTGAAGTCATTTTCAGCTTTGAGAAACTCTTCCGGCGACACATTCTCCCCAGCTCCGATCTTCCATGTCAGGCCCCAATAATCAGGCCCTGCCGCCTGCTCATCAAAACTGCTGCAAAACATGGCCTCGGCTAAGGCAACTGGCCAGTGTGAGACCATGCTGCCCAATTCATCAGAGGAACTCATCTTCTCTTCGACAAGAGAGATGCGCTCATCGAGGTCGTCACACAAGACAGATCGGATGCCTTTAATATTCAGTGGTATCTTCGCTCGGATGGCCGTCACGAGAGCGACGCTGATTGTGTCGTACATTGGTATCCCATCGCAACTCACGCCATAGCTTTTCAACCAAGCTTTCTCCTCTTCAGAGCAACTTGATCCACGTCCCTCCGATGCTTTCTCAAAGAGCGTGGAGATTGGCGAATAGAGAAGACACGCGAGTGCCTGCAATGCGTTCGGATTATGATCGTCACGATGAAACGCGGGAGTCCGATAGGCATGGGCGATTTGAAGCGTCAAACCTTCCCTCTCCGAAAGCACACCCTGTGATACCACAAACCGAATCTGCTCGGTAAACTCTCTGCGCACCTTCTTCTTGAGAGTCCGCGAGAACTGGGGCGGGATCACCTTGCTTATGAACTCGTCGTGGTCAAAGGATTTTTCTGCGATTCTATACATAAGCAATTCGGCGATGTTGTGCAGCAGAATGAAGGCCACGCGAATTTTTTGCGGAGTGTTCTGCTGTATGAAATCCGCAGCAAGCTCCAATGCCTGGCAGTATTCTTGCAGCTTTTCGAAAGATGGATACTCTTCGACCGAACGAGCCATCGTCCCAACCTTTCAGGCAGAAATTGTAGCGTTCACGTTTGTAACCAAGAGAATAATTGAATCCTCGAACTGCGAACAAGGTGCTCAGATCGTCTCAGCAGTCGGACCCGCGTGGACCAAATGCGATGCTGCGCTCTGCCTTTGCCCCCAGACTCCACCTTCACCTCAAATCCGCCAAGGAGACGTTGATCCATGAGCAGCCTGACAGTGAATGCTCTACATCGCGAGTTCTTTTACAACGGAACCCGCATCCCCGACCCCGCACCCAGCTTGACCGTTGAACAGGTACGAGAATTGCTGACGCCGTCCTACCCCGAAATTGCCACGGCAGCACTTGCGGGGCCGGAGGACACCGGAGGCGCACTTCGCTACACGTTCAGCCGAGCCATCGGCAGCAAGGGCTGATCCTCAGATTCCAAGCAGTGTCCGTTGCGATCTTCTCCCACGCCCCTATTCGGCGCCTGCTTTGCAAGGGAGTCGGTCGCTATCCGAATCATCGCAACAAAGGCGGCACATCATGAAGAACAGGAAAGCCGATCAGACCCACCTTCTCGCGGAACTTCGTCGGCTTGAGTGTAAGGCGCCCAAAAGAGCCGACCGGCTCATCGCGAGGTATCTGAAATGCGAAGAGTCACAAAGCCTGGCCCACGCCGTCGCGGAAGCAGCCAGGAGATCGTCGTCCGGCACGATGCCGGTTCTCGAAGCCCCAAGCGAACTGCTGCCGCCACTGATATAGCACTGCTGGGCCAGGGCTGCGGTGAAACTCTTCCGTCTCTCCGCTGCATCCCCGCAAGCTATCGGCTGGAGACAAACGGCGAACGTCTGTACCGGCTGTGTCTGGCGCTGGTGGAGCGAAAACTCGCCGACGAAAAGCTCTGGCAAAGTACCGGCAAGGCCGCCGTGGTCTTCGCCCGAAGCGCCATCCAGAAGGTGATTGAAGAGTTCTCCGGCAGCGCTCTCGAAGGCAAAGTCGATTATTGCTTTGAAGTCAGGGACGACCTTGGGACAGGATATTGGCGGGGAGGAGCTCTTGGCGAAGGCAAGCTAATGGCCGCGTTCGAACTCCAGGCCTGCGGCTACCTCAAGATCGGAGCTGCGCTGGACGCGCTCGAAGGGCAGGAGCGATTCCTCGGAGCTGCGTTCTACTTCCTGTTGCTGAGATCGCTCTACCGCTGGATTCGTATCTACGACCACACGGACGCCGAGTGTTACAACGAACAGCTGCATGAGTGGATGGAGCAGGACGAACCCGAGAGCCGGGATGCCTACGAGTTCCCGGCGGTCGATGAGGCGATCCCGGAACCCATCAGAACCGCGAAAGACTGGACATATCCCAACGCACGCAGGCTGTTGCGAAGGCATCTTCAAGGGCCACATTCTGTGTGGATTCAGAAGCTGCTGACGCTTCATCGGCTGTCGCGGTTGAAGGGTCAGGTCATGCGCTTCGAGGGAGAATACGACGACCCGCCGGTGCCGAGTCTCCTGCTGGTCTTCCGCGAAAATGACGCGATTCAGGCTTGTTTCGATCATGAATCAGAACGCTATAACGAGACCACCAATGAACCTTCTTGCGCGGTGTGCTTTAGGCCCGAGATTGGGGAGGAGTTCGACGCGGCAATTCGTACGATGACGATCTTTCTCAGGGTCAACATGGAGCTTGCCGGCCTGATTGCGCTACTGAACGATTGGAAGGAGGAGACTCATGCAGGTCAACGTGAGCATCGGACAGAACCATCACTTCGCGCTGTATGAAGCCCTGCTGATTTACCGGTCTACGGAACACCAGAACGGCCAGTTCGGAAATACATTCATCACCCACCATGAAGTGAACGCAGACAATCGCGCCAAGCAACCAACACTCGGTCCGGCAAAGACGCTTACCATCGAGTTCGTTCAATCGCTGGTCCAAGCCCTCGGAGGTCGGGTGCAGGCGGAGTTTCTTCCTGACAGCGTGCTCGCACGCACCCAGCGGTTGATTGCCTGGTGGACGCCGCCACAAAAACGCCCGATGTTTTTCGGAACGACGCAGGGTGACATGGCCGGATTGAATGGCGCGATCTTTCCGCAGCCAGCTCTGGTCTGGCTGGCAATGGATCATTCACTTTCGATCAGGGCGTTCAAAGAAAATCGTCGTCCCGCGGCCAATACCAAGCTTTGTGTGGCACCCTACTGGAATGTGTACGACACAGGGAGCGTCTGCCTTGGATCAATGCGGGCTCCCGATGCCTCCACCGTCGCTTCCATCCCCCAATGGGAACAGAGCTTCTATGAAAGCGAGTTCACGCACGGCAACGTCGGGAGGCTTACGCGCCATACTGGCGGCTTCGAGGGACTGTGGAAGGAACTCGCCGGCAAGGAGGAGTTTCCCATCGACTCGCTGATCGAGTTGCCGGAAACGGTAGAGGAGTTCTTGTCTGGAAGGAGGCGCGGTCATGATCACTGAACACGCTCTCTCGAAACCACTGTGCCGCAGAGGACAGCCGCTTCGCGTGCTGGTTGTCGGCGCGGGAGGCAACGGTAGCGCAGTGCTTCTGGGCCTGCCTTATCTCCACCAGGCGATGAAGGTATGGGGCCATACAGGAGGTCTCCACGTAATGCTGGCGGATGGGGATTTCGTCTCAGAGACGAATTGCATCCGCCAGCCGTTTGCGTCGGCCGATGTCGGACTGAACAAGTCCGTGGTCCTGATCAATCGTGTCAATCTCTTCTGGGGCCTCAGGTGGCAGGCGCACCCGGAACACTTTCACAAGGATTCCCTGAGAACCAATTCGGCAGGCCCTCACCTGATTATCGGCTGCGTCGATACACGGGCGGCGCGGCAGGCTATTCAGTCTGCGGCTACCCGAGCGAATGACAACACCATTTACTGGCTTGACCTCGGCAACAACGCAAGCAGCGGCCAGTATGTACTCGGGCAGCCCTTGAACGCTGCAAATCGGCGCAATGCGGTCCGACTGCGAACCGTTGCGGAACTCTATCCGGAGATCGCGGATGCAGAAGCGGGCGAGGACCCACTGCCCAGTTGCAGCGCGGCAGAGGCTCTCGAACGGCAGGAGCCTTTCATCAATCAGGTGTTGGCTACAAGTGCACTCGCAATGCTGGCGCGGCTCTTTCGCTACGGTACCCTTACTCATCACGGGGCCTTCTACAACGCGGAAACAGGGCGAATGGCTGCCTTGCCCGTCGACCCGCGGATGTGGGAGAGATTGCGGCGGCGCAACCGGCGTGCGCAAAGCAGGGTCGAGAACAAGTCAAGGTAAGATACCTCTCCAATCGAGGGCCGCCGGATTGTGCGGTACCCCAACTTTAGAGGCCGACCACGGAGATCAACTTGTACCAATTCCAAATAGTAAAATTCACTACGATGACCCCCACAGCGAAACCTCAGAATGCCGCGCTTCAGTCTGCGCTGCGTGCCGCCCGTGAAAATGAAAAACGATGGCGGGAGATGCAGGCGGAATTCTCGACCGACAGTGAAGCCATGGAGCAGTGGGCAGCAACGGCCAAACTCCGGCGCCTCGAAGTCGAACGGCTTGAGGCCATCCTGGCTGCGGCTGAAAGAGCATAGTTCGTCTGACTGGCGCCGAGCCCTTCGGTTGCAGGGCTACCCACCATCGCTGAACGATCCGGCCCCTCGGCCTCCAAGATGGAACGGGAAGATTCAAGACATATTCGCATGGGCGCTGTATGGTCGGAACTTACTAGAGGTCCCCATGACGATGAAGTTCGATCCTTCCCTCGCAGCGGAAGCGAACGCGCTGGTCGCTTTGGCCTTTCGCAACGGTCCTATTGAGGATCTGCACGCGGGAAGGGCTTGCGCAGCTTGCAATGGCAATCCAGAGATCTCCCACATCTCCGACGAAGAGATGAAGAAGATCATGAAAGCAGCCGTGAACAAGGTCTACTCTCTGCTATGGCAGAGAGAAAACGACAGTGAGGCTTATGGAAAGTCTCTCATTCTGGGAGCGCGATACACCCAACGCTGGGACGATCCAGAACAATAACCATCCAATCCACAATTTCATTCTCACAGGAAGGTATATCCATGTTCAAAGAACTGGGTCCGCTGCTTCGGCAGAGGACCGTTGTCATGATCCTGACGCGCTTGGAGGACGACACCATCCGCGTTAACGTCATTCCCCGCAAGCTCAACGAAAGCGAAAACGACGCGCTCACCACTCCGCTTAGCGTGGCTGGCACGGCGGAAGAATTGGACGCCCAGCTGCCTTCCGCACTGGTCCAGTTTGTCGGCGCTCATCTCGAGCTGAAGAACACGCTTGAATCCGCCAAGGAGCAGATGGCCGAAGCAGCCAAGGCCGCAAAAGCGGAGGCCCGGTCGAAGACGGCAGCGAAGACTGCGACGGCCAAGACGGAGGCGTCAGTGGTTGAGACAAAGAAGCCCGCTGACCAAGCGCCCAGGCCCGCCGAACCGCAGAAACAAGAGGCGCGCAATGCCAGCCTGTTTGATACGGGACCGGCACCAGCGGCGGCTCCCGTCCCCGCATCAGATGTGGATGAGGATGAAGAGATTCTTGCCGAAATCGCCGAAGGTGAGCCAACGGACGAATCCGACGACTTTGACGAGGCCGCGTAAGCGCCAATCCTAGTCCAGCTAGCCTTTCTGTTCTGCGGCAACTACTTTCATCGAAACCGTGTTGACCAGCGCCTTGTCGCGGTCAATCACCAACGGTTTGAGAGGCTGAAGTCTACGCCACAAGTTCCGGTTGCGAACGGGCCGATGCACGTTTTCAAGACCGAAAGCGTTCGAAATGAGAATTGGCGACTCAGCGTGGAGCCAAGAACTCCTCCCGTCTACATCGGCGTTTTCCTGGATGGGGTCGCGACGGTTGGTGGTCTGGTCGCGATTTTTGCTGAACGACATTGATGTTGCCCGCAGCAAGCGTGGGGAAGGTCGGTGGTGAAAGCCTGCGCCCCCAAGGCCGATGATTGTATCTCCAATTGTGAGGGTGGACAATGGAAGATACGTGGCGACTGATAGACTTTTGCCCATGGAACAGATAGCGCCTCGTACTTCATGGAAAGTCGTTGCCGTGCGGGCGGCAATGTGGGGGCTCGGGTTCGGGTTAGGCGTCGGTACGATCCTGGCCGTATCGATTTGGTTTATGGACCGCCCCAAGAGCTGGAACACGAGGGCGCTGACGCCTCACAATGTCAAAGTGGCAGGCATAGGCCATGCGAAGGATTTGGGCTCGACGTTCGACGTGGACGGCATAGGCACATCATTCTCATTCGATTTGGAGAACACGACTTCTGAAGATTTAACCCTTCCAAAGGATGTGAAGGTTATGCAGTCCGACAAGAGCAGCGGATCTCTTGCCGATTCGTCCCTCCTGGTTCAGAAGGAGTATTTCATTCCTGCGAAGCACACGGTCGCAGTCACTCTTCAGAATGCAAATGAGTGCGTGAAGACCATGAAAACAGATGAGTGCTTCGATGCGATCTTTAAGGGCGTCGGCGAGATTGTGATTTTCGATCAATCGGCGAAGAGAGAAATTCGTTTCGCTGTGCCAAGCTATAAGGGAAGGAAAGACGGCGCTCCTGACTTCATCAGCACTGATTAAGTATTAGGAGAAGCGTTCGCCTTGGCTCCGTGCTTCACCTTGGACGTGGCGACGAAGGTTATGCCGGAGGATGACAGTGAACAACGAAGCACCTCAAAACGGTTCTGACATCATGCGTCTACTCGATCTAGGGCTTTCAGATCGGGAGCTTCACTTCATCGGAAGAATTGTTGCCGCTTGGGGCTCCATAGAATCGGAAATATTTCTGCAGACAGTTCAAGCATTGAATCCGGATTCTCTTGATGATCTGCCTACAGCGATGAATAATCTGCAGCCGTCGCGCGTCCGTGAACTATGGAAAGAGCATGTCGTCGATAAAGCTACGGGAAAGCGAAGAGATGTTCTGCTAGAGCAACATAGGAAGATAGAACAATACTCTGAAGACAGGCACGCTATCGTTCATGGCATGTGGGAATGGTCCAAGAGCGAGCTTGAGAAGCTAACTGTATGGCGAGTAAAGAAAAATAAGCTGGAGCAGAAAGTGTACACCGCAGATGATCTGATGAACATCTCGATGGCGGTTGACGAAGTCGCTTACTATATTTGTTTCCCTACTGACGGTGAATTGGCGGGCGTGGGAGCTTTGATGAGCAGGAAGATGAGGGCAACGCTTACCGGGCATCCTGTTGCCAAGGATCTCTGGCCACGCACTGAGTCTTCAGAATAGGGTTTAGGGTTGATCCTCACACCGCAAGGCCCGTAGTCGCTTTGGTTAGCATCCTGCGTCCATCTCACGATCGTCCTCCGCTATCTCCCCCTCTACGGTGGGGTGGTGTGACTTCCTACTTCGCCTAGCGCCTTGCAGTCTAAGGATCGGCGCTGTTGCACCACAAACGTATCCCGAAGAAATCTGTGTAAGTGAAATCAACGGAGAGAAAGTGGGGCCAGCCAATGACGCAGGATAAATCAATAACGACTAGTCTCAATTAGGCCTGTCCGGCTGAACTTTCTACTGCAAAATCTCGGCGAACTGTTTATGCTTAGTCCTGACTGCGATGGACTTGATAGTCCGAGTGCTTATAGACAACGCTTTCGATGTGATGGACCTCCACCGACGAAAAATCTATTCGGAGTGCTGGTATCCTTCCGTCGCCCGAACGTACCTTTTGTGACATCTCGGCAGCAAACGGACCGGTCGCGTTGGTTGCCTCTACTTTAGGAGCCGTTCGCTGGAAAACCCAATACTCGGGCTCAAATCCGTCTGCCGTCTGGAGTTCTGTTTCAACAAAGATCGCGGTATCATCCGATATTTCGAACCTTTCAACTAGCGACGATTCATGGAACAAGACGACATTGTTTTTGCCGGTTTTGGTTTGCGCTGACGGATACAAAATCCCGTCCAATTCCGGCTTCATCTGTGAGGCAAGATATTCGGCGATCACCTGCGTAGGCAAATATTCGAAGATCTCTGCGTCGGGCAGCACCGGAGCGGTCATTTTCTGGCTCAGACTCTGAAGGAAATTGGCCTTCGCCATTTGATATCGATGGTTGTCGTCAAACAGGCTTCCGCTTGCGCTAACTTCGCTCAAAGCCTCCAAGTCGAGGAGTGATATTGGCCTAAGCAGATCGAACTGCGCAGTGACGACACGGCTTCCCACGAAGGGTCTGACTTCGGAGAGGGCGACCTCTCGATGAGTTGCACCGTAAAAGGTCGATATCCCCCGTGCGTTCATCCTTCCTGCAACCGCGGCGGCGGGAGGCGGAGGCCCAATCTCCAGGTCGGGCCTTTCAAGTGCACGGACAAGTTTTGCATCGTCTTGGAAAACACGCGCTCTGAAGAGTGATGTGATGCTCGTCCCAGGGCCGGCACTCAGAATGACCGGACGATTTCCTACTGTTTTGGATCGGTGGATGCCGTTGAACAAGATGGTGAGTGTCAGAGGTGCGCGTTTGCTGAAATACCTCGATTTGGTTTTCAGGCTCTCCTCGAAGGAACGCCACTCTGAATGAAACTCCTCCGACTCTATCTTCCTGTCTGTATACCGAGAGTCAGGAGCAAAGTCGCTCTCCTCACCCATTGCCGTTTCGTCGATATCAAAGTGCTTGTCCTCCAATAGTTGCCGAATGCCTTCGGCAACCTCCGGCTCGATGTGACCAACTTCTTGCAAAAGCTCCAGAATGTCTTCACCGGATCGTTCCCATTCATAGTCGCTCTCCCGGCTCATCATGTATTCCATGTCTGTTGGCTCGTCCTCGGTACGAACGAAATTCTGCTCGAATACCTTGTCGAAGATATTCGCAGCCTGCTCTAGAGAAATCGTCTTCAGACGCCTTCGGCAGAAGGAGCAGATAGTCATTGTGCCGATTTTCTTCACTTTGCCTTTGAAGACCTTCTCACCAACACATCGGTGACACAGCCTTGAAGCTCCATTTATGGATTCAGTCATGGCTAACATTTCCTAAAGCGAGGGTGCGCTGAACCCTCGTCCTTTATTCATCAGTCCAATGACGGCCGCTGCCAGTCCGATCCTGGCTGACGAGAAACCGCCAAGGCTCTCATTAAAGTCCGATAAGTCCCCAAGTTCGCCGATCTGCCTAGGCATGATCCTGGGTTGACGATCCCAAGGCGCTCATCTAGTTCATCTGGGGGTCAAGCTGCGCATTCCGGGTGGATCGTCCAACCCGGAAGCTCACTACATTCCAGCCCGTCTTCGTACTTGACCACAAGTTCGTTTCCGCACATTTCCAACCTATCGAGGATACTCCATGAAACCATCAAGACTTTATGAGGCGCTCCACGCGCTCATTGGCGAAAGTGTGCCTCTGCACATCTGGGGCGCATGCGGAGTCGGGAAGTCGCAGATCGTTGCACAGGTCGCGAACGATCTCGACTATGACTTTCTTGACGTGCGCGCCGTGCAGCTTGACCCGGTCGATCTCCGGGGACTGCCCCGAATCGCCGAAGACCAGACCGAATGGGTCCCACCCAAGTTTCTTCCCACCACAGGCAAAGGCATTCTCTTTCTTGATGAATTGACCTCTGCGCCCCAGATGACACAGGCGGGCTGTTATCAGCTGGTGCTGGACCGCAAACTGGGGGAATATGCGCTGCCCGAAGGATGGGTGGTCATCGCGGCCGGGAATCCAGCATCGGAGCGTGGCGTCCATTTCGCCATGCCGCGACCGTTGCGCAACCGGTTTGTGCATTTGGACCTAGAACCGGATCTTGACGACTGGTGCAAGTGGGCGGTCAAGGCTCAGGTCCGGCCTGAGATCATCGCCTTCCTCCGCTTCAAGCCAGAACTTCTGCACACGGCCGACACGACCGCAGATGCGAACGCCTGGCCCACTCCGCGTTCCTGGGAGATGGCCTCACAGGTGCTTTGCGGTATCGCCCGTCGTCAGAAGACGCAGTTTCTCTCGGGGGCCAGCGAGTTTGAGGCGCAGCTCCTGGATGGAACGGTGGGGCCGGCAGCGGCTTCGGAACTTGTCGCTTTCATTCGGCTGTTTCGCCAGTTGCCTTCGATCGACGAAATCCTTCTGAACCCCACCACGGCGCCGCTACCCACGGAGCCTTCCGCGCAAATCGCCATTGCTACCGCCCTGGGAAGGGCCTTGAGCGACACCTCGGTAGGTAGAGGAATCGCGTATCTCGACCGGATGCCAACTGAGATGCGGGTGATGGCCATGCGTGATGCAGCGGCGCGGGACACCGCCATAACCCACACTCCGGAATTCGTTCGCTTCGGCGTGGAATACCGGGAGGTCATTCAATGATTACGGAAAGGGCAATGCTCGCCGCCGTCCATATCAGCATCTGGACGGCCGTCAAACACGACCGCAAGGTCAGCCGCGATGTCGCCGATCAACACGGGGCCCACAAGGGCGCGGGCCGCTATAACAAGCAGCTTCTGCGCGGAGCGGACAAACTGGATGAGTTACGCACGCTGGCCGGGCAGATCCGGCAGCACTTCTACAAGATCACGCTGCCGTGGTCGGACGAGGGGTTCCGGCTTCTGCCATCCAACTTCTACTTCGATCTCATGGAGCGCATGCGCGAGTTCGAGGCCGGATTTGAACAGAGCGTCGAGAGCTTTCTCCGTGTCTATCCCCAGTACATCGAGCAGGTAAAGCCGGAGTTAAACGGGCTCTTCCGGGAGGAAGACTACCCGGCTGTGGAAAAGTTGAGGAAAAAATTCGGGGTCAAGCTTGAAGTTCTTCCTATCCCGTCTGGCGCTGACTTCCGTGTCCAGATGTCGGCCGAGGAGCAGGCGCGGGTTTCGCGTGAGATCGATGCCAACGTCCGCGAATCACTGATGCGCGGAACGGAAGACCTCTGGAAGCGGCTACGCGAGGTGGTCGCCCACATGGTCGACCGGCTCAATGAGCCGGAGTCGCGCTTCCACGGCTCGCTGGTCACCAATGTCCTGGACCTGGTGGAGATCCTGCCGCGGCTCAACGTCAATGACGACGCGGACCTCAACCGCTTTGCGGAGCAGGTCAAGCAGCGGCTTTGCAACTACTCGGCTCAGGACCTCAAGAAGCACGGCCTGCTACGTGTCACCACAGCGGCCGACGCGGCCAACATCGTTGCGGAGATGGACGGCGTGCTGCGCGACCGCGAAACCGCGACGGAAGCCGCCGCGGGGCCGACCGCAGACGACATCTTCTCCCGCATGTCCGCGTACATGGAGGCGCCCGCCGCTGCATGAGACCTGAAACGCAAATCTGCCTTCGCATCCAGAAGGCGCGCACCGCTCTGGTGCTAGACCATCCATTTTTCGGCTCGCTTCTGTTCCGCCTGAAGGGGCGGGAGAGCCGATCAATCAAGACGATGGCCACCGACGGCGTGTCGCTCTACTACAACCCCGAGTTCGTTGAGACTCTGGATGCGGCCATGTTGGCCGGCACCTTGGCTCACGAGGTCATGCACCCGGCGCTCCACCACCATGTGCGGCGCTCTGGGCGTGATCCCAGACGGTGGAACGAGGCCTGTGACTATGCCATCAATCCCTTGCTCGTCGACGCCGGACTCAGCCTCCCCGAGGGCGTCCTGCTCGATAACCGCTTCCGGGGGATGAGCGCAGAACAGATATACAACCTCCTTGAATCGGAATCGGAATCGGAAACAGCTCAAGACTCCGGCAAAGCGGGTGGAGAAGACGAGCCCGAAGGAGAGGAATCGAAAGACGAGACGTCCCCTGGCGGGAATTCAAACGAACCTTCCGCTCCCGTTACCGAAGGCGGAATCGGCCAGGTCCTCGATGCGCCACCGCCGGACGAGGAAACCCCAACAATTGAAGAACAGGCGAGGGAGTGGGACGCGGCGGTCAACCAGGCCACGACGGTTGCCCGGCAGGCGGGCAAGGTTCCGGCCGGTCTCCACCGGACACTGGAAGGGGCGGCCGAGGCTGCAGTTAATTGGCGAGAGCTGCTGCGGCGGCTCTGGTCGGATACGATCCCGGCTGACTATAGCTGGATGCGCCCTAACCGCCGCCATATCTGGGCTGGTCTCTACTTGCCGGGAGTGATAAGCGAGGGCGTCGGTGAGATCGCGATCGCAGTCGATTGTTCAGGCTCTGTGAATGCCCGGCAACTGAGGCTCTTCGAGGCCGAGGTGCGTTCGATTCTCGAAGGCCAGCGGCCACAGCGTGTGCATGTCTTGTACTTTGACGCAACGGTCCACAACGTTGAGACGTACGAATCCGGCCAACCAGTCCACCTTAACCCGGTGGGAGGCGGAGGAACCGAATTTGGCCCATGCTTTGATTGGCTCGATGAGCACGGGATTCAACCGCAGACCCTCGTTTTTCTGACGGATCTGTATGGCTCGTTCCCGCCGTCAGCTCCCGGCTATCCCGTCCTATGGGCTTCGACCGGCGGGAGGCAGGCCCCCTTTGGGGCTGTGATTCCCATGCATGCAGCCTGAAGGGTAGGTTTCAAGCTCTCCGTCGCTCGATAGAATGTCTTCGACGTCATCCCGCAGACCTAGGCTTCCTTCCTCCTCGAGTCTGCCATCAAGATGCGCAGTTGAACGGTCTCCCGGATAGTCGTCAATCCTCGTCAAATTCCGTCCGCTACATATAAAAGCTGTAGCGAGGCTCGATCTTCTGGCCGGGTTCGCAAAAGCGGAGGACCTTGCTCACTTCTCGCGAGGCCCGGAGCGTTACTGGCAATGCTCCGTCGAACTGCGTGCTGTTCCAATTCAATTTGGTGAGCGCGAGAATCTCCTGATTCAGGAAACGCTTGGTCTGCTCTGCGGCTTCAATCGTGATATGGGTGGGCTTTGGCACATACAAGCCTGGATAGGTTTCAAAGAATGGAACGCTTCCTCGGGTGTAGAGCAACGACTCATCCTCAGACAGCTCCAGCATGGTGCCGCGCAATGGCGGATAGACCCCGGCACGGTACAGTCTTCCTTCCGACTCCCGCAGGTGAAGAAGATCGTAGGACTCGATTTCCACTTCGGCCAGAGCTTGCTCGAAGCCGAGCCGCTCCTCTTCGGAATACGAGGAACTCTTGTGGATCACGATGCGCGCCGGCAGCGTCCTGTGGACCTCTTTGTAGCGGGCCAGCGCGCCGCGCAGAAGCGTGAACGCTCCCTCCTCGTTCAAATGAGGCTGGCGATCATCCTTCGAGATGGCTGCCGTACCGCCGCGGACCACAACGCCTTCTCCGCGCTCGTTGAACACTTGCGCCACACTGGTGAGAAGAACGCTCCGATCGAGGGACTCGAAGAAGCTGACTCCCACGTAGCATGTCTGCAAGGCGGTGCTGGCTCGGGTGAGCCGCCAGGGCGTCCCTCCTGCCTTGTAATAGAGAGCGCAGAAGATATTCCATGCACGGGTCGCTTCATCCTGAAGTGGGCGCATTATGCCTGCACGAGATTGCTTTCGGGCCTTGGTCTCATCGTAGGTCGCTGGAAGAATGATCTGGATCGGGACCCTGAGCGACATGGCGCGCGCCTTCAGGAGATGGTGAAAGTCGTAGCGCACCGCTGAAGTAGAGCCCCCGGCCAATGCCTCCAGGAGCTGCAGGGGCGGAGCGCAAATAATGACCTGCGGCTGGGCATTTTCGCAGAGGACACTGAGCGCTTCCATGAAGAGCTGGACCGCGCGCTCTACACGCTCGACATTTCCGGCGAGTTGCTCGAACTGAGCCAGAGCGGAACGGTTGATGCTTCGCGTGCGGCTCGAATCGACGACAACTTTGCAGCGGAAGGCGGTCAGGCCATCCATGCTGGGAAACTCTGGAAACAGTCGAGGCTGCTTGCTTGCCTTCGCTGCAATCCCACTCTGGCACTTGAGCAGCCATTGTGAGACGCCTTCGGTCGTCTCCGCCGTGCCCACCAGGCCGGCCACGATGGTCTTTGGTGCCAGGGAAGAAGACACGTCCAGAGGTCCGTAATCCCGCAGTCCGAAGCGGATATCGATATGCTTGCCGGATCCGAATTCAAGCTCTGGCTCGCCCAGAAACGAGAGCTGCATTAGAGCAGCGCGCCCTGTCCAACGTCCCCCAGGATGGAGGACGGAACGGCTGGCTCTCTCTTCAACCAAGATGCATCATCAAAACCTTGGTCAAGAGAGAACTGAAGCAGTTCGTCGAATTGAATCAGCTGATTCGCGCTGAACAGCGTTTCCTCCCGTAAGAGGGAAGCCCACATGACGACCTGTCCGTGGACTGCCTGGTTGTTTTCCAGTCTCTTGATGCCGCTGAGGGCTAATGCGGACAGATGGCTGGGACGGAACCCATCTTTCGTGAACCGGTAGGTCGGGGTGATCTGGAGATACCAGCGGCCACCATAGGAGACGAAACTCCCGGAAAACGCGGCGTGCCGATAGTAGGAGATCTGTTCCTTGTCCTTTTTCGAGCGATACGCTTTGAAGACCGTGCGCGTTGCTGCCTTCTGCCGGCTCTCGTAGCTGCGGCTTTGATCCTGCAGGTCCTCGCCACCGCGCATGAAGAAGCAATCCTCCATCTTTGAGAAGCTGATCCCATCTCCATATAGCTGATCGCGGAGCGTGGCATTCAGCAATTCCACAAACAGCCTACCCTGCTGCGGTTCCGCTGTATGCGCCCAATCAGCAGTAGTGTTCCTCTCGACAGTGCCAGCCTCGCAAACGGCTGACCAGGTTCCTTCGCCAAGGTCGTGGAAGGAGTAGATTGCCTTTCCGTGGATGACGAATCCTCGCGGGAAGTGCTTCCTGGAAGACGCCAGCTCGGCGAGCACGCTCTTTTGATTGGCAAATTCGGTGCGCGCCGTATAGTAGCACTCTGGAAGAGAGCGCACGGGCACTAAGTCGCTATAGATGATCTCGTTTCTCGGTTCACTCCCAAGATCCATCCCTGTCGAGATTGGAAGCGTCAGCGCCTCCAACTGCGCCCGCGAGGACACGGCAAATCGGCTCGCACTCTTGTCAAACTGGATCTTTCGCGACGCGCGCGTCGCGGGATCGGCGAAGTAATTCTGGATTGAAATCCAATAGGCTTCGTTTCGGCTCGGCCGGGACCTAATCAAAATTACAGGCGTATTACCGTTCATCCAGTAATCGATATCCCTTTCCGCGCACAGATATTCGAATCCAGTCGCTGTTTCGGCTTGAAACGGCCCCTCGGAAGCCTTGCTCTGCACCTGGATGATGAGATTCGTGGCTTCGCCCGTCTCCTTGTGCCGGATCTCGATAGTCCCGTCAATCCCGGCTTCGGTTCCACCCGTGGGGTACCAAAGGAAACCCATCTCCTGCACCACTCTCTGAATCAGAGTGACGCCGAGGTCGCCGATCATCGCCGCGTTCGTTATCTTCTTCATTTATCTAACCGATGGTTGATTCTCCGATGGTAAGCCTAGTGCCGGACATGCCACAAATCTAATGCAATTTATTCAACTGCGACTCTCGGGCCTGAGACTTGTTGATCCGAAGCCCCAACCGCGTTGATTCGAATCGTAGGTGTGCCGATGGACAAGGCAATACGGATTTTCACGGACGGCTCCGCGATCCGGAATCCCGGCCCTGGTGGATGGTGCGTCGTCCTGATCCAGGGAAGGGAACGCTGGGAAATGTCCGGCGCGCATCTCTGGACCACCATCTCCGAGATGGAACCTGTTGCGGCCGTTCAGGCTCTTCGGCCGTTGCCAGCCCGGGCGCGAATGGAGTTGCACTCGGATTCCGAATACCTGATGCACGGGATGCGCGCCTACGCCTTGCGGTTGCAGCGCAATGGCTGGCGAAACTGGCGCGGAACCCCACTGCAGCACCGCGAATTGTGGACGGAGCTGATCGAGCTGAACAGAATTCTTCTCATCCAATGGAAGTGGATCAAAGGCCATAATGATCAGACCCGTGCTGACAAGCTGGCATATGAAGCCGCCCGCTCTCTCTGTGTGCGGGAAAAGGCGGCAGCCTAACGTTGGCGGCAGCACAGATTGTCCTAAGAGGAGAGATGACGATGGCTTCGATTGCAGAAGCAAACTCGTTGTTTGAAGTTGAAATGGAACTCGATGGACTGCTGGAAGAGATTGAGGAGCAGGTCGAGTCGCAAGGACAGGCCTCGGAAGACTTGGTGTGCCGGTTCCAGCAATTCTGCGAGGCGCACGGCGAGAAAGTGGACCGGATTGGCCGTTTCCTACGCATTATGGAGGCACGCGAACAGTATTGCCGAAGCGAGGCTGCCCGGCTCAGCGACCGGGCGCGCGCCGCCGCCGGCAAAGTGGAGAGAACCAAGAACATGGTGCTCTACTACCTGCTCAGCCGAGACCTCAAAAAGATTGAAGGCTGCCAGTTCACTTTGCGCGCGCAGAAGAACAGCCAGGACTCGGTGCGGATCACTGACGAAGCTGCGCTACCGAAATCATATTGCAGAATCGATGTGCGGATTGACGGGGTTATCTGGGAGACGGTTCTCTCGTTGCTGCCCGACGATCTTGCAAAGAACTTGGAGTCCGCTGTCCAGGAGACCCGGCCTGACAACGACGCCATCAAGGCCGCCGTTGCGCAAAGCGAAGTAGTACCCGGCGCGGAAGTGCGACGGGGATCGCACCTGCGAGTAGCGTAGACTAGCGAAATATGTCATGATCAACGAGCGCGTCGGTTTACAAGACTCTATGAGGCTTCCAAGGTTGATCACCTGCGCCCCCATTTGAATTCGCGCTATCGTTGAGACAGTTGGTTGACTGCACCGTTCGTTGGATCCTCTAAATCATCCCCTGGAAGCACTTCAGAGGGCTCTGAGGAACTCACCAGTGCTGCAAAGAGTGCCGAAAAAGTGGCTAAGATTTTCCGCAACAGGAGTGGAATGGAGCAGAAGTCCGACCTCAACATTCCGCTCCTGAGCAGCTTCGGTGAAATTTGCGGACGATATAAAGACGTCACGGCAATCTGCCACCACGCACTTCGCATGAAGAGCAGCGCGCTCGGAACGGTCAGGAGATAGTGACCGTGGGTCGTAGAAAACCTCGGGGAGCCGGCCCCCTGTTGGCCACTGCTCGGATTGGAATCGATGGGCAAACCTCCGAACCAGCTCAGCCGATGACGAAGTGTCACCGGGTTTCCGTTGGATATTGAGGAACATGCGAACCTTGAGCGTCGGGCGTTCAACCATTCGCTCAGCAAGCGCATGGAAGACCTTCTGCCCTTGGTACACTGCATACCCGGCAACGAGAATGGTCTCCTCTGCCTTTCGAAAGAGATCGCTGACAACCACGCTCGTGTCCCGATGTTCCGCACCGGCTACCGAAGGGCCGGTCAAAACCAGGTCGATGTTATCGCTAATTGAGGAAGTGTCCGAGCGAGCGGATGCAAGCAGATCAAGCGAGTAAGCAGTCGCGGCCGGTTGCATGCCGGTATCGGACATCTCCTGAAGATGGGCAGACACAGGACCAGCTATGGGCTCAGCCATGTACCGGCCTACGCTGGATGGTGAATAGGGCGCACACAACCGTCCACTACGCAAACTGGCTGCGAGCGTTCTCAATTCAGCCGGCGATAACGACAGCAGGGCTTCCATCATTCGCAATGATCTCCGAGAATAACTCCGCACCAAGATTCTGCACAGTCGCAACGACGAGCGAGCGATCGAGGAAGTCGTTCTGCTGCTCGCAACTTGTTTCAGAGATCAGGAGGCATCCATGACACGCGGCTCCATGAAGAAATCGCCGCTCATGCGGATTTGACGGATCGTGTTGAGCACATACGGGATCGTTCGAACAGAGCATCCCGAGGCCCAGAGCGCTCTTAACCACTTCATCAATCTGCCTGCCCAACTGCACTAGTCCGCCCAGAGTACCTTCCGCATCAGATGTGCCGGTATAAAGGAGAATGCCGTACCCAATCTCGGGAAAGGCATAAATCCTTTCACGAATGGAACTGGCCGGGTACCCGCATCTCAGAGCCACTGCCGAAAGGAGGAGATGCGAAAATGAGTGCATCATCAGATAGGCCAAGTTCGGGGGTTGACGATTTGTGCTCGAGTGCTCCTTGCGCCAGGCTTCGTAGCCCTTCCCAAGGGCCATGGCACGAGCACCCACACTGGTTCTATCCATCCAAGCCCTTATTGATTCCTTCTTGAACTGTAGGAAGATTCCTTCACCCTTGTTCTCAAATGCCGGAAGCCAGGAAACTTCTCGCGCTAGAGCCGCTCGTTTCACTCCGATATCCAGCTCACCTTCGGTGTCAGGCGCGGCAGATTCAAATCGCGTGAAACCTACCTGAGCGACAACCTCGCGTAGCCGGTGTACTAGCACAACCCGTTGGATGGGAGCCATCCATGGTTGCCCCCAGACCTTTCGCGGAAGGCTACGGGCGTAGAAAACGCCGTCCGGGCGATCCTCCCCAATCTCGTCCTTAGCGGCGATCAATGTTTCAAGCTCTGCGACCTTGACGGACTTCTCGCTCTTTAATCCTCCCAACTTCCTGGACTGAACTTCCTCGAAAACCTCTTCATCCGAGAAACCATCAAGAGCCTCTTTAACGGCAGCCTTCTTGCGTTCGTATTGAAGTTGACCCATTCCCTCAACAGCCTCCAGATAGTTCCATATGCGATCCACCGTCTGTTTGATCGCTTGATCTCTATCTGGAAGCGAGATCACGCTCATAAGCTGCGGGAAGTAGGCATTGGATGCAGAGCGGATCAGCAGCCTGCTGGGCTCACCGCAAGTCTCTTTGGTATATGCCCCCAGCCAAGGACGTGCGCCATCACACGATCCAAGTGCCCTGTTGGCGAGAACGGCCGCTTGCGCCATGCTGCGTTCTGCTTTTCCGCACTCACACCGTACCCAAACTTCAGTCAGGTCGCCACTAGTACCCCGCTCGTCGATGAAAAGCTGGCGGACTTGTTTTGCGCAGTCTGACGGTCCATTGTGTGTGAAGGCGTACCAGTCGATATCCCCGATGTGCCCCGCACGGCAGGCCCGGACAAACCGGACAGGCACAACGGAGCGTTTCTTCTGGTCTCGATCGATGAACTTTCCTCTGGTCAACGATTTCCTGTGCACTAACATCCGGGTGCGTGACCTGCCGTCCTCTTGCCGTTCGGTTCCTTGAACAATGAACCACTCCGGGAATTGGAACGCAACGATGCCTCTCGGAGGAGCCGTAGGATCGTCATCTGCCGGCGGCGGCGTCCGCAGGTCCACCGAAGGGACACCGAGAACTGCAGCGAGCTTGCGGCTAAGGCGGGGTTCTGAGATCGGCTCCCCACCGGTTGTCCAAGCGTCCAAGCCAGCGATCAGGACAGAATAATCTGGCAGATCAACCATCGACCCTGGCCCGAAGGTCGTCACTAACTGGCTTTGTCGAATCTCTCCATGGGGCCTCACTGTCGGGCTCATTGGGCGTCATCCTCCAGGTCAACATTGTCGAGGGTCTTGACCCAGATGTTCACCGCCGCCTCCACGTCACGAAGCGAACGATTGGCGCGGAACTTCATCTTTGGATTTGTTGGAGGCAGGCTCTTCAACTCGGGGCTGAGAAAGTCGTAGAGGAGTTGTTTGGCGCCGCCGGCTTCCTGGGGGTTGTATTGCAACCCAACACCATGGGTTTGGTAATCCTGCGCTTCTTTGGCCCAAGTATCCAAGAGGTCTTGGCATCTCCCCCGTACTTGGAGGCGCAACCGATCCGACTCATCCTTCTGCATGTCTTTCGAATGGTCTTGCGCTCTCTCTGCAAGGGCTTTCACGAAGACATCCAGATTGGTGCGCTCGTTCAGCACTTGCATGGCACCCAAGGCCGGTGTCATCGGACGATGCCCCTGCCTGACCAGGCCAACCAGCGTTGCCGCGAGGCCCTTGTCCAATGCCCTTGGAGAGAACGGCGTCACGCTCGTTGCTTCTACGCTTCGGTAGAAGGTCTGGTGATACGCGGCAAAGCGTTCGTAATGTGAGCGGTCGCGAGGTTTGTGGACGTTGAGAATCGTAACCACAAGGCCGGGACGGTCAGCATCTCGACCTACGCGGCTTGTCGCCTGAATGTACTCGGCACTCGACTTTGGTTGACCGAACACCACCATCAATCCCAGTCGCGTGATATCCAAGCCTACCGAGATCATGTTCGTCGCGATCGCCACATCCACGTGCTTGTCGTGACTGAAGGGAAACCCCAAACGTTGCTTCGCCTCAGAGACGCGAGCGGTATCTACTCGGCTGGTCAACTCGACCGGCTCATAGCCGATCTTCCGGCGATCAAACAGTCCTGCCTCTTCGCCTTTGCGCTTCCTGTCTGCGTATCCCTCCAGACGGTTGCGAACCTCATCTTCAATCAGTCGCCGTGCGCCACCGAGTTCCCGCAGACTGTTGAAGTACCCGAGGAGCGTCAGATACGGATCGGCTGCGCTTTCGGGTACCCCGCGCTTCTTAATTGTGTTGTGCCATTTCTGAGCAGCGCCGAGCAATGCGAGGTACACGCGCAGCATGGCGACTTTGGGGCTGCGCCCTTGCGCCGCGACTCCTACGTACAAGCGGGCATTGCGTTCAGAAGATGGCAAGGTCTCGGCAAAGAATGAGTCTCGCATGTCCGGACCCGGCGGGGGAAAGATGTCCACGAAGCGCCGGTTGAACAACGCTCTGATCTGCGTCTCAGCACGCCGAACGGTCGCCGTTGAAGCCACGATCTTCGGCCTCACCGGTTTACCATCCTTCTCAATCATGCAGAGTTCATCCAGAGCGGACTCATACAAGCCAACCATCGTTCCGAGCGGCCCTGAGATCAGGTGCAACTCATCCTGGATGATCAGATCGGGTGGCAGGAGACGCAGCACTGGTAGCTTGTTCCCAAAAGTCGGGTCGCACGGTCCATAAAAGCCAACCTTATCGCTGCGTTCCACCCGTCCAAAGAAGGCTCCTACATGTCCGGTCCAGGGAAGCGCCGCAAACTTGTCCACAGTCGCAATCAGAAAGCACGGCAAGCGCCGGTAGATAGGCTCGTCCACCGCGAGGATCGGTAGGGGTATCCCGCGGCCGAATTTGCACTCTCGATTGATGCAGGAGATACGCAGGTCCTGTGGGTTGTCGCTGTTCGGTATTAGTTTGAAAGAATTCCTGCTGAACTTGGTTCCGCACCAGGGACATTCTTCGAGCGGGATAGGCGAGGGCTTGTGGTCATCATTCAGGAAGCGGAGGGTTCGCGACCTAGCGCAATTCTGATCCTTGTCGCCCTTCTTCCCCATGCGGTTCGGTGTGGCGGCACGGCCAACCCACAGCCCGATCTCAAAGGGCCAGTCGCCCAACTTCTCAACGTCGTTCTGGCGCTCCAGTTCGAGAGCGCAGATCAGGGTCGCGGCGCGGCTGAGTTGTTCGAACGTCAGCAGCCGCAGAGTGTACCGCATCAACACGCTCAGCCCCGCTGAGGTGATCCCAGGATTCCGCAGCCTCCGAAGCACCAGGGTGAACGCCCCCAGCCCCAGGTAGGCTTCGGTCTTGCCGCCTCCGGTGGGGAAGAACAACAGATCGACGACGTCCCTGTCATCGCAGCCCGGCTCGGCTATCGCCCTCAGATTCATCAGCAGAAACGCCAACTGGAAGGGCCTCCATGCTGGCTTCACTTCCCCATACGGCTTGCCCTGCATCACGCCGAACCGGCGGCGGGCTGCCTCGGCCATGCACTTGTTCGCGATCCGAAATGCTTCCAGGCAGTCCGGAGTCGCCAGCAACTTGATCCCGCTCTCAATGCGATTAGCCGCGACCGTCGCCCGCACCACAAGTTCGTCGCCTGTCTGCTTGCGCTTCTGCGGCGCCTTGGGTACCTTGTCGGCCTCCGCCTTGATCCACTTTCTGTACTGATCAACAAGCGGGCCGAGCTTTGCCTTTGCGTCTGCCCCGTCTTTGAGGTCGGCCAGCCCATCGATTGAAAGTTCGACGCCGGGAATGACGGCAGGTTCCACTTTCTCGACCTCGGCTTCAGGAATCCAGCAGGTGCGAACAACCTTGCAGCAGGCTCCATTCTCCCGGATCGCTTCCGTCGCAACGTTATGCCCAACGGAGTACTCTCCGTCGTCGCGGTACTGCAGATCGGCGACAAGTTCGTCCCAATCATCGCTGGCGCCGCCGCGGAGATCGGGACGTCGAAGGAATTCAACGTCTGCAAAAATCTCAAGCTGGACCTGGAAGGCGAACGCCTCATCGCGGGATTCATCCGGAGCCTCAGCTCTGCGATTGACCACAAAGATGGAGACCGTGCGTGCGCCGGTAGGTACTTCTACTCCGGTAGCCAAAATTCCCACAGGGCGGGATAGGTAAGCAACCACAAGGCCATTGCTCTCGGGCACCTTCACTTCACGCGGTTGATCGGTCACCTTCGTCAGGTCTATGGGAACCACCCCTTCGCGTGGGATGCGCTCCCATTCCTCCGGCGGTTCCTTGCTGCGACGGTAATCGCCCCAGCGGACGGTGACTCTCATTCCCTTCGTTTCGGCCGGCAAAATGACGGTGGCGCCGATTGAGGACGGAAAGTACCTTGTCCGAGCCGCCGGCTTGTCTGATGGCAAATCTTCGTCCGCGCCCACGCCATCTCCAGCTTGATCTAGATCATCGTCGGCGGTTTCGTCGGTTCGCTGCTCTGCCTTTGCTCCAAGGGGTACAAGGAAGCCGGTTAGATACCAGCGAGAGGGCGCCTGGGGCAGCACCTCCTTCGGATCTCCGAGATCGATACCGGGGCCGACCAAGTCCAGGCGAAGAGCTTCCACTAGCTTGGTTCTCACTCCGGCAGAGGTCATCTCTTCAGGCATGGATTATGCTTCCTCCTCTGTTGTTGCGAAAAGAGGCTCGGTCGAGTCCGGGGCCTTTGTGTTCCGCTTGTCTTTCTTCGGCGGCGTCTTGTTCGGGTCTGCCCACGGCCCGTCAGTAGGTTGCTTTGGAACTAGAATTTGCCCCTCTTCGAGAGCATGCTGGCGATTAAGTTCTAGCAAGCGGGCGAGAACGTCATCGTGAATCTCCTCCGGCCAACGGTAGCGGTACTTCTTTTTCCTTGGACGTCCGCCCTCGTCTGCCTCATCTTCGTCGTCGAACTCAGGGAAAAACTCGCAGACCGGTTGAATATCCTGCCATCCATAGGCATCGAGCGCAGAACGATCCATCGCAGCGTGCAGTTCGCGCAGACGCTGGATGTCGGCTGAATCCTCATTCGGATCATGGAAGCGATTGTAGGTCTTCGTCAGACCCTCATCGTGCCTGATCATCAATTCTGCTCGAAACTCGTAATACTCTCTTCCGGCTGCTTCCAGGGCTGCGCTTGATTCATAGTTCTCTGGGAACGGGAAAGTCTCAAAGCAGTCGGATGGTGTATAACGCAAGTCATCCTTCATCGAGGATGCCATGAACCGCGCCCATACTTCATGCACTCGCGATTGGATCGACGCGAAAACAGCGAAGGAGTCACTTGCCCCCTCGGCTGCTGGGTGGGACACAATTGTTCCAACCGGGATGCGGGCAAATGCAAGATGAGGGCTCGGCGAGGCTAGCGCAATGCCGCTCGTGACCTCCTTCAAGGCTCTCATGAGACCGGGCCGCTTTTCCGCATATTGCCACCATCGCTCTCTAATGGCATCGCGGTTCTGCAAAGCGCGCTCAGGTTTCACTCGTTGCCTAATTATCGCCACCAACTCTGGCCAGTCTTCCGCGACCGGTCCGGGGTAGTCATGTGCGACAGTTCCCAGCCTAACCTGCCGGTCTTGTACATCCTCGCTAAGCAGGAACCAACTCTTTCCCTCGCTATGCCTGGAAAGTGGAAAATTCTCGAAGTTGATGACATATCGGTGATGAATGTGCGTGGGGCTGTTGTTTATCTCTTCTCCTCCAAGAAACGGAAAAATCCGTTGACCATTCCTTGGGTCGTCGCGAACTAGCCGCTGCATTTCGCAAATCGGGGACGCAACGCTCTTCAGGTCAGTGTCGTCAAACGTGAAACCCATTCCACACACGTAACTCGCGACAAAGCACTTGCCGAAGTTAGCATCCAAGGGAGCGGCGTCATCGTTCCCACCCGCGTGAAATAGGTAG
>Ga0208849_1000473_pt1 | contig 37661 bp, 33 predicted proteins | sample NGESurdeep072012_10_FD_184470 | JGI IMG/M metagenome (GOLD analysis project Ga0208849, IMG submission 184470) | Arctic peat soil microbial communities from Barrow, Alaska - NGEE Surface sample 53-3 deep-072012 (SPAdes) | ecosystem: Environmental > Terrestrial > Soil > Wetlands > Peat ... | reverse complement strand
AGAGCCTTGGTCCTCAGCCTCTCTGGCAAAAAAGCGGTGCTCAAAACACCGCCCAGGACAACTATGCCTTGACAAAGCCTTCTCTCTTATCGAGGGGCATCCTTCGTTCGTTATGCTGCACGCGAGAAGCAGATTCCCTTCGACTACGCTCAGGGCAGGCTCTCGCCGCTGATTCTGATTCGGGACGGCGAGGTTTTAGGGAGGATTTATGTACGTGGGTCTGATTACGCCTTGCCGGGTAGCACGGCTTCAGCCCCAGCTTCGACCGTGACTTCGACTTTAGCGCCCTTTTTCAGGTGAACAGGGTTGCCGTTCGCATCGGTCAATTCGTTATCAATGCGGATCTCGCGATAAAGGTGCTCGTCAGTTTCCACGCTTATTTGAACCTTCTCGGTCTCGTCTGGGACAACGGGCGGGATAATTTTCTCGACAATTCCTGGAAGTGTTGTGCTCGCGTCTCCGCTCATTGGTCTCCTTTAGGTCTCAGCCGATCTTAACTTGAAGACCTTATGCTAACTACCAAACACTAAGTATATCTGAGTGACTGGGGCCACGCGGGTAATATCTGCGGCGTCCGGTATAGGAAGCAGACTCCTCACTGCTGAAGCGGATTCGAAATGGCGCAATTTTATGGAGTGGGATTGCGTCGGTGGGGTGGGTGCGCTGTCCGGTAAGCAAGAAATGCAGATCCCTCGCTGCGCTCGGGATGACAAAGTTTTTTAAGTGTCAGGGGATGGCTTTCAGCCATCCCGTAAATGCGTCTTGAAGTGAGATCGCGGCGCTGAAGCTTGCCCTGAGCGTAGTCGAATGGGCGCTGCGCCACCCAAAAAGCCCCAGCGGAGCATTGCTCCGCATGGACGGACAAGAGTGTCCGTCCCCACACAGGCAAAAGCAAAGTCAAAGGCGGCGGACGGAGTCTGCCCTGTTTTGCCGCAGCCCTGAGCGTAGTCGAAGGCTTGTCGAAGGGAGGGTCCTCCCCACATGGCCAAACAAAAAGCCCCGCTCTTGAAGCAGGGCTTTTTAAATTACCGAACGCTGTCCGTCATCTCTAGAATAGCGCGGCGGAGATGGTTGTCAAGCGCATTCGATTTCTAACGCATTCGATTTCGCCGAGGGACTGCGGAGGGCAAGGGACTCGAACCCTAATGGCTGACGGCCACTCGACTGTTTGACGGACAGCGTCCAGTACCCACTGGCAACACCCTCCAAACGTTGTCCACGGCACATCGTAAGTCATCCCGCACGGTCGAGAATAGAAGTCAGCGGAAAAAACCCTCGCCATTCCCAAAACGACCCGTCGCGACGCCGTCGACCTTTGTGGATGAAAAAATTTCAGCTCTCTCCAAAGAACACGGTTGTAATGACAAAAATTCATGGAGTGGGATTGCGGCGGCGGGGTGGATGGAATCTGTACCCTTCGACTGCGCTCAGGGCAGGCTCTTCCGCAAAGAGCGCGAAAGGAGGTACCCGTCATCGGAGATACTTCGGACATTCCTGATTCCCGAGAGATGAAATGTTGACATGGGACTTCATCGCAAGTAGTCTCGGCGCGTCTCGCAAAACATTTCTTTTCAAAGGAGAAACGCTATGCAAAAGCTGGCTTATTTGGGCGCAGCGGTCCTTGTACTGATGGGGGTCCTGCTGGGTATCACGGCTGGGGTGCTTCCTATGAGCGCGCAGGCGAGCTCCGCCGGCGACAAGGCCGCCATTCAGGCTCTCTATAAGGAATTCAATGATGCCTTCAACAAGAAGGACGTCAACCGCATCATGGCCATCTATGCGCCGGATGTTTTCGTGTTTGACGTCGTCCCGCCGCGCGAATATGCGACATGGGACGCATACAAGAAGGACTGGGAGGATCTGTTTGTGATGTTTCCTGGCCCGGTCACCAACTCCATCTCCGAGCTGAACATCACGGTTGTCGGCACGGTCGCCTATGCCCACAGCATTGACGACAGCACGATGACCGCAAAGGACGGTTCCAAAAGCCACGTGGTCGTGCGCTCCACCGATGTGCTGCGGAAGTCGAACGGAAAGTGGCGCATTGTTCAGGAGCACAACTCCGTCCCCGTGGACCTGGCCACCGGCAAGGCCGACCTACTCTCGCAGCCATAGGGCTGGCGGTCTGCCGATTCGGATGACACGTTTTGTGGAGTGGGATTGCGGCGGTGGGGTGGGTGCGTTGTCCGGAAATTTCAAGAAATGCAGGTCTCTCGACTTCGCTCGAGATGACAATTTGTTAGTGTCGGGGATGGCTTTCAGCCATCCCGTAAATGCGTCTTGAAGGGATATCGCAGCGCTGAAGCGTCTGCGCCACCCTGAGTCAAAACCTTCGCGGGCGGGGTGCCCACGCCACACAGTTCAAGAGCAACTTCAAAGGCGGCGGACAGGAGTGTCCGGCACACACGGGCAGCATCTAGTTCATTACATACACGCTTGACATCGAGGCGTATAGTTTGTGCGCGACAGTTTTAGTGCGCCACTCTGCCGCGGTCGAACGATTTCGGGTCCCCTAACAAAACTTAGTCAAGGAGAATTAAGCATGAAGCGTATGCTCGCTGTACTTCTCTGTCTCGCGGTACCAATCACGGTGGTCGCGGCAGATTCCAACGCCGGCTTTAAGGTTACTTATGACGGCGGTTCGCTGCCGGCACTGAAGGCCGGAACTAGCCTGAGACTCTCTGTGGAAGGCAATTCGGTGAGGGTACTAAATAAGGACGCCGAAGCGGCAACAATCCCGGCGGCGTCAATCACGGAGATTAGTTATGGGCAGGATGTTCATCGCAGGGTGGGCGCAGCTATCGGATTAGCAGTGGTTTCCCTCGGAATAGGCGCTTTGATGGCGCTTACGAAATCGAAGAAACATTATGTCGGGCTCACATGGGCCAATGGCGATCAAAAGGGCGGCTTCGCGATGCAGTGCGACAAGAACGATTACAGAGGGGTCCTAGCGGCACTGGAAGGAGTATCGGGAAAGAAAGCGGTGAATTCGGACGCGATGACAGTCAAGAATTAATTCCGGTCGCGGGAGTTTCGGGGTTGGCTGCGGAATTGGTCAGGGGATGGCTTTCAGCCATCCCGTAAATGCGTCTTGAAGGGATATCGCAGCGCTGAAGTGTCTGCGCCACGCCAAAAGCGTTAGCGGAGCGTCGCTCCGCTTGGACGGACAGGAGTGTCCGTCCCCACACAGGCAAAAGCAAAGTCAAAGGCGGCGGACGGGAGTGTCCGCCCCACGCGGGTGACCCCAGAAATTCCACGGTAGGCAGGGTGGTAGTGAGGTAGGGGTCCTTCGACTCCGCAGAACGATTCGCGTGCGAATCTTTCTGCTGCGCTCAGGATGACAATTTTTTTTGGTGGGCGCATGGAGGCGTGGCAAGCCGCGTCTCTACTTTAGTTCCGAACAATTGCCAGGCTTCGCGGTATTTTTCGAAGCGGGCGCGGGGGCAGTTGGCGTCGGGATAGAAGCGGAGGCTTTTTTGGTTGATTATGTCGGCGATGGGGAGGACGTACCAGGCGTCCACTGGGACGATGTGGGCAACCAGGGCGTCAACGTCTTCTGGGGTGTAGGCGAATTTGGATTTGCCCCCGAGGTCACGAGTATAGATGGCGCGGATGGGTTGAACGTCGTATCCGCGGGCGCGGAGCGAGGCGGTGCATTTTACCTGGACACGCCAGAGGCGCGAGCCGTTGTCGAGAATGAAGTCGTAGCGCTCGCTGTTGGACCAGGGTTTGGCGACGCCGAATCCCAGGCTGGTGGCTTTGAGGAGGAAGGCGGCTTCGGAGAAGTCTCCGGTTTGAGTGGTGTTGCGATGTGCGGGTTTGGAATTAGATTTGTGCAATGAGTCCTGATTTCCTTGTTGTTTTTAAGCAATAAAAAAGGCGCAGCCTTTTGGCCGCGCCTTCGTTTTTCTCTATATATCCAGAATAGCAAATTCAGCAGGGTAAATGCGCCACGTTGCGAAGACTTATTTTATGAATGGAATGAAGGGGATAGCGGGAACTGGGCGGTTTAGGGGCTTGACAAGAATTGGGAGGGAATGGGACTCGCCGTCCCTGCGTGGTCAACTTCCTTGCGCAGAATGCCACCCCTTCGACTGCCGCTCAGGGCAGGCTTTCCGGAAAATGCGCGAAAGGATGCGGCACCTCACGGGTTCCGGTTTCGTGTTAAGGTTGACTCGCCCACCCGGTAGCACTAGCAACCATTATGCTGGCTGAACTCGACCCGGGGCGGACAAGTCCCTATGCGCCGGACATCCATGCGATGACAATGCAGACCGCATTTAAGACTGGCATGTTTCCGGCAAACAAACCTCAACGCATCAATCGAAGTAGTTGGAGGAGAAAATGAAATTGCTCAACTCGATTCAATCTCAATCTGTGTGCCGATGGATGTTCGTTCTTGCGACCTTAGTTCTTCCGCAAATAGTTCAGGCCCAGTGGCACGCCTCCGTCGGAGCTCAAAATAGCAGCATGTCAAGACAGGTTTTGGCCTTCCTGCCGAATGAGATGTGGATTCACGCCGGGGACAGCATTACGTGGACTGTCTTTTCGGACGAAATCCACACAGTTAGTTTCCTGGTCTCCGGTCAGACACGTCTGCCGTTCCAGGTCGGTTGCCCAGGATTTACTCCGAATGATTCGAGCTTCGATGGCACGCATTGCGTGAGCACCGGGCAATTAGTATCTGGACAAACCTACACAGTGGTTTTCCCAACTGCCGGCAACTTCAAACTTGTGTGCCTGGTTCATCAGGACATGACGGGAACCATTCATGTTCTCGATGCGTCACAACCTCTTCCCCACGATCAAGACTTTTACGATGATGAAGCGGCCACCGAGCGGACGGCCTTGCTCTCGGACTTTGATCAGCGGGTTAAGAATCATTCTCAGGATCGCGACCAGATGGATCCAAAAATGGTCATGGCGGGAGCGGGAGAGATTGCCGCGACCCCAGGTGGATCTGAATCGGTTGCGGTGATGCGATTCATGCAACCGAATAAAGTGGTACGCGTGGGAGCAACCGTGGAATGGGACAATCCAGACCCATCAACTCCCCACACGATTACGTTTGGAATCGAGCCGGCAAATCCCATGCCGCCTTCCTCCAATGTGACCCTTGACGCAGATGGCGCGAGACACGCGACCATAAATTCTCTCTCAGACAGCGTTCACTCGGGATTCATTGTTGCGGCTCCACAAGACCGGATTGGACTTCCCCAATCGCCTCTCCCTGTTACTCGCTTCCGAGTGACTTTCACCGCGGCGGGAGTTTTTCCTTACAAGTGTGCTCTGCATGACAATTTGGGTATGACGGGTCAAGTGACCGTTCGACCGTAACCTTAAATAGATAGATGGATTGGGCGGCCCCTCATACGCACAGGGATGGCGGGCCGCTTCCCTTTCCAGCCGCGGCTGCGGCAAAAGCCAAGACAGAATCTCTCGGCTAAAGCGGGCCGGAATGACAATGTTTTATACGGGGATTTTATAGAACGGTCTGATTACGCCTTGCCGGGTAGCACGCCTTCAGCGGCAGCTTCGACTGTGACTTCGACCTTAGCGCCTTTTTTCAGGTGAACGGGATTGCCTTCCGCATCCGTCAATTCGTTTTCAATGCGGATCTCGCGATAAAGGTGCTCCTCAGTTTCTACTGATATTTGAGCCTTCTCGGGCTCGTCTGGGACAAAGGGCGGGATAATTTTCTCGACAATTCCCGGAAGTGTTGTGCTCGCGTCTCCGCTCATGGTTTTCCTCTTAAGAATCGAACTTTAGCCAATTTTAATTCAAGAACCTTGTATTAGCTACCAAATACTGGGGATAAGGGTAGTGACTAACAGTTTCCTGACCGTGTGATGTCTGCGTCACGCTTGCAAATCGAGGGGCGGTGAAGTAGGGGTCCGTCGACTCCGCAGAACGATTCGCGAGCGAATCTTTCCGCTGCGGTCAGGATGACAATGGGTTTTTTTGCGGGGATGCGTTGTGGAATCCCGCCCCTTCGACTGCGCTCAGGGCAGGCTCTTTCGCAAAGTGCGCGAAAGGATGGGGGCCAGCCTCCGCGGGTGGGCTCGCCGGTCCCCCTTTTGGTACCCACATTGACTAATGTTGCGATCCATCGTCCGGCTGCGTTCGAAGCATCTCCAACGTAATTATGTCGGATTGCTGTTGCGCCTCTTTGTCTCCCGTCAACTGATATTCCTTGTCAAATGCAGTCTGAGCGAGTTGTATCTGTCCTCGCTTCTTGTACAGGATTCCGAGCGCCCAATGGAGTTCCGGGAAATTCGGGTCGGCTTGTTCCACCTGTTGCAGCGACAGCTGCGCCGAGTCCAGGTTCCCGAGGGCGATCTCGACGTTAGCCAAAGAAAGACGGACGGAAATCTGCCGTCTGGCGTCAAGGTCGGTTCTTAACAACAGGCGGTTCAGGATGGCTTCCGTTTCGGTGTACTGCTGGACAGCGAAAAGCCCCCGAGAGAGAAGCAGGCTGATTCTGGCATCGTCAGGGGCACGTTCGGACGCCATGCGATAGTTCTTCAGGGCGAGATCGGTTTGCCCCTGGTCCATATAAACGTTCCCGAGCATGGCATACGGGAAACCGTTAGCGGGGTTGAAATCAATCTCCTGTTGTGAGTATGTGATGTCGTTGTCGTAGAACCGCTGTTGTGCGAATGTGAGGACAGAAAAAGAGATCAGCACAATGCCCAGGACCGAAGCGGCCACGATGCGCACACTTCTTACAGAGTGTCGCGCTCGGTCAGCCACAATCCCGAGCAACAAACAGAGTCCCACCGAAGGCAAATATAAGTATCGGTCATGGGTCATGTCTCCCTGCGGATACACACGGATCGTCGCAAGTACGGGCAGCAATGGCAGCAGGATCAGGGCCGCGGAATAGCCAAAGATTGGGTTCACCCGAAAGGCCAGCCATGTCATCGAGACCACAAATAAGAGAATCGCCGCCGCCGGTAGCCAGAACGCCGTAGTTGGCGACGCGTAAATGGGGTTCACGTACGCGCCGCTCAAATGCAGGGGGACAAGCAGCTTTCGCAAATAAAACAGGACAATCGAGGGGCTGGTAAAGATAGCCTGCCGCCAACCGCGCTCTCCCTTTTCGACTCCCATCCCATGCAATACGTACCAGCGGATAATCAGATACGCTACGGTCCCTGCCACGTATGGACTGCTCGCTACCACAAAACGTTTGCCCCAGCCGCCTACCCGATCCTTAAAGCGGATCAACGCCAAAGCGACCATGAGAAAGATCAGCACAACCCCGGTTTCCTTGGCGAATAGGCTGCCGAAATACAAGAGAGTGCTGAAAAGAATTGGCCCTCGATCGCCACGCTCTCGAGGCGCCAAGAGGACAATCATTGCCCACAGCGTTAGAAGACTGAACAGAAGCTCATTGCTGGCCGAAACCCAGGTCACCGCTTCGACATGAATCGGATGGACCGCAAAAACCGCCGCGGCCGCTCCAGCGCCAACTTCGCTGCCTGTCAACCGTTTACTCAAGCGGTACACGAGGTATGTACAGGCGGCGTGCAGCAACACGCTCGACAGATGCCAGAACCATGGCGAGAGTCCGCCGATCGTATCAATGACCAGCATCCAAAGCGAGAATAACGGACGATAAAAGAGCGCCTGAAACTGGGGGATGTGATTCCATAAGTGCAGCGTCAAGATCTGCGGAAGGTACTGCCACGACTGCACCTGCGGGTTGTGGACGATCTGCGGAAGGTCGTCGCGAATAAAGCCACAAAACAACGAGCGCGAGTAAACAACCAGCGCCAAACTGCACACCGCCAGCGGAGTCCAAGATTTGGACAGTCGCTCACGCCAGTTCTCCCAGGGCGGAGGTGTCCGCGAATCGCCTTTGAGTCTCTTCCTCATTCATCCTGTGGACGCATTGCGGATGTAAACGGAGCTAATGTGAGTGTGAGAATGAAGCCGCACGGGGGAAGGTATTTAGGATTGATGAATCGCCGCCGGTTGTCAAGATGGCCCATGGATTAGTGTAGATGGCCCACGGATTAGGAGGATTCCCAAAGTCACTTCCTACAGTCACCTGTTGCGCAGCTCTTAAATATGTAAATTGTTTCTCACTGTCGCAATAATGGAATAGGTATATAGACGATTTTCGCGTAACGATCCGCTTAATTAAAGATACAATCAGGCAGGCCGCGCTTCTCCCCCTGTAGTGCGGAAAACACTAAGAATCCGGCCAAACGCGTAATCCAGTTCCAAGTCCGTCTGAAGCGACCATCAAGAAGCAGAAGTGGGGGATCAAAACATGTTAGGACATCGAAAAGGTTATTGCCGCATTGGCGGCACGGCTGTGCTTGGAGTCCTCGTTCTCATCACGGCGGGTGCAATGCCCGCCGTAGGTCAGGTCGCGATCATAACATACCACTACGACAACAACCGCACCGGCTGGAACCAGACCGAGACGGTGCTGACGCCTGCCACTGTGGGAAGCCCATCGTTTGGTCTGCTGCAAACGGTGGCTCTCGACGATCAGGTGGACGCACAGCCGCTGGTGACGCCCGGGGTGCTAATCACGGCTGGCAAGTTCCCAGGCGTGCACGATGTTGTTTATGTTGCCACGGAAGGTAACACGGTTTATGCCATTGACGTTCACAGCGGAATTGTGTTGCTGAGTCCGAATTTCGGAACGCCGGTCTCGTTGCCGTTAGGATGCAGCAACAACGGGCCGAATGTGGGAATCAACTCGACGCCGGTAATTGATCTGGACAGCAAGACGTTGTACGTGATGGTTTACACGCAAAGCTCGAACGGTCCCGCGTACCACCTTCACGCGCTCGACCTGGGGAGCTTGACCGACAAGGTCAGCCCTCGTTTAGTCCAGGCATCGCATCCACTGACGGACGGGAGCAGATTCAACTTCAACGCAACCTACCAGCGGCAACGCCCAGCGCTGTTGCTCGCAAACGGCAGCATCTATGCGGGGTTTGGCAGCTTCTGCGATTTCGCGCCGAATCTCTCGCGCGGCTGGCTGCTCGGTTGGACTGCGGGGTCGCTGAAGCCATTCCCGTCGAACGAACTTGTTAATCAGCAGGTAGCTTCGCCGACCGGCTTCTTTCTTTCATCAATCTGGATGGCGGGGTACGGGCCCGCCGCCGATGATGCGGGCAATATCCTGTTCGTGACCGGGAATTCGGATTCGGCGGGGAATACATACGATGGGGTCACCAACATTCAAGAGAGCGTGGTAAAGGTTTCATCCACTCTAACCACGGTGCTTGACCTGTTTACTCCGAAAAACCAATCCGCACTGGATGCGGGAGATGTGGATTTCGGTTCCGGCGGGGTGCTGGTATTGCCCGATCAGCCGGGATCAAAACCGCATCTGGCGGTGGCCGCCGGCAAGATCGGCACGATGTTTCTGATGAACGAAGACAACCTTGGGGGCTACTCCCCCACTAGAAATAACGCGCTCGGCATGTACTATGTGGGCGGTTGCTGGTGCGGACAGTCTTACTACGTGGATCCCTCAGACGGAGTTGGCCGGGTGGTGAGCAGCGGCGGCCGGACGGTGCAATTGTGGAAGCTTCAAACATCGCCGAAAGTAACATTGACGAAGGTCATGGGATCTCGCGGATTAGGAGGTTCGCAGGATCCGGGTTTCTTCACCACAATTTCGTCGAATGGCAACGCCAGTCCAATTATTTGGGCGCTATCACGCCCGGTGAGGTCCACCAAGGCGCCGATTTCTCTATTTGCGTTTAACCCAGAGTCAGGGGGAAGCACAATGACGCAACTGTTTAAGGGAACTGCGGGGGCGTGGCCGAATCTGGGCGGCGATGCAAACTTGGTGCCGGTCGTGGCGAACGGCCTGGTCTTCGTGGCCAGTAATCAGCAATTGCAAATCTTTGGATTGAAGAAATAAGTCGGATGTCTTCTGGCACGAGTCCCCACTCGTCGAAAAAATGTTTGGTTTCATGAGTGCATGGAAGACGATGGATGTTCACGAGCAGCGGGGGCAGTTTGTGGTGGCGGCGGCGCAAAAGATAAAGCGCTTCAGACTGCCTGTGCGCTGACAAATCGTCTTAGCGCGGAGCGTTGTGCGTGGCGTTACCAGATCCCATCTCGCGCAAATGCGGCGAGAAATTGAAATCACAAGAATAGCCGCAGCCGGTATCGTTTAGACTTCTAGACGTGAATGCGGAGATCATTACTGCCGAGATCATTGCCATTGGCTCGGAGTTATTGACGCCGTTCCGGCGGGACACCAATTCTCTTTACCTTACCGAAAAGCTTAACCAGATGGGCGTCGAGGTAATCTTCAAGACCATCGTTGGAGACAATGCCGGGCATCTGGTTGCGGCAGCGGCCCTCGCGGTTTCACGCGCTGAGGTCGTTATCTTTACCGGGGGCCTTGGTCCCACAGAGGACGACCTAACGCGTGAGTGCGTGGCCAAAGCATTGGGGCTGCAACTTCACAGAGATCCTCAAATGGTCGCCGAGATCGAGCAGCACTTCGCGGCACGAGGCTGGAAGATGTCCGCTAACAATACGAAACAGGCGGACGTAATTTCCGGGGCAACGATTGTGCCCAACCCGAATGGCACTGCGCCGGGCCAATGGATAGCGGGCAAGTACGACGGCCGCGAGAAAATCATTCTTCTGCTTCCCGGGCCGCCACATGAAATGACCGCCGTGTTCGAGGCTTGTATGGTGCGGCTACGGGCCAAGCTGCCGCAACAATTCATTGCAACGCGCGTTATAAAAATTACGGGAATCGGCGAGTCGCATTGCGATGCTAGAGTCGCGCCGATTTATGGGAAGCATCCGGATATTCAAACGACAATTCTCGCGGGGCCGGGTGAAATCCAGTTGCACTTAAAAACACATGCCGCGACTTTGGAAGCCGGCCAACAAAAAGTTGATGAGCTGGTGGAGGAAATCGAAGCTGAGCTCGGGGATCTGGTTTTTTCGGACAACGGAGATTCGCTCGAACAAATAGTGGGCAACTACCTGCAAATGCGCGGCGCGACGGTGGCAGTGGCGGAATCCTGCACGGGCGGGTTGCTGGCGGAGCGAATCACTTCGGTGAGCGGCAGCTCGAGATATTTTCTTGGAGGAGCGGTTGTTTATTCCAATGCTTTAAAAACTGCCTTTGCGGATGTGCCGGAAAAGTTAATTGCTGAGCAGGGCGCGGTGAGCCGCGAAGTTGCTGCCGCCCTGGGGGATGGGATCCGGAAGCGATGTGGATCGAGTTTCGGGATTGGGATCACCGGGGTAGCGGGACCGGGCGGCGGTACCGCGCAGAAGCCCGTGGGGCTTGTGTTTCATGCGCTGGCCAGCAATCGGGGCGTCGAAGTGGTGGAACGCAATTTTCCTGGAGATCGCAAACGAATTCGGCAGTTCGCGTCACAGCAGGCGCTCGATATGTTGAGAAAGAAATTGATTTAGCGGACATCGCTTTCTAGCGACGTTCCTTCCACAACTGGTCGCGATCCTTCGCGAAGAGCGCGAAAGGCTGGGGCATCTAGGCTTTGGCGCCGGCAAGATGGGCAGCTTCTTTGAATATCTTCACAAACATTTCTCGCGTCAGCTTCCCAGTCTGGGTGTTTTGGTTCGAGGGATGGTAGGACGCGAGGAGGATATTGCCGTCCGGCATGTTGTATTTTGCAGCGTGCTGGAAAAGATAAGGCTTTCTGCTGGGAAGCTGTCCTCGCCTTTTCAGGTAATTCAAATATGCATCGAAGGCAATCTTCCCCAGCACAACCACGACTTTCAGCTTCTTCAGACCATCCATCTCGCGGTCAAGATATTCGGAGCAATTCGCCAGCTCTTGAGGAAGAGGCTTGTTGTCGGGAGGAGCGCAGCGAGCGGCCGCGGTGATATACAGGTCTCGCAGTTTCAATCCATCTTCGACGTGAGTGGCATCGGGTTGATTGCTGAATCCAGTTTCATAAAGCACGGGATACATAAACTTGCCCGAGGCATCGCCTGTGAAAGGCCGTCCAGTCCGATTCGAACCGTGAGCGCCCGGCGCTAGTCCCAGTACCAGAACTCGCGCGTCGGGATCGCCGAATCCGGGCACCGGCTTTCCCCAATATTCGCAATCGCGATAGGCCCGCCGCTTCTCGCGAGCGATCAGCTCCCGATAGACGACGAGCCGCGGACAGCGCGTGCACGAGACTACTTCGCGGTTAAGCTGCGTGAGCCAGTGTGGGAGCGAAGAGGTCATTGCGCAATGAAAGAGGGGTCTAGTTTATTGCGAGCGTCCAGAAGAAGCGCAATTATTTGTCGCTACGCGCTTCCGCCTCCGCCAGCCAGCCTCGCCGCAGCGTCTCTTGGGGAACGCTTGACAGGTAAGGCTTGATATCAAGAATAGGCGTTTCGTCGAGCATATCAATGCCGCGGACGTGCAGCATCGTCCCGTCTCGACGGAGAAGCTCGACTACAGTAAGACCAATTGGGTTGGGACGTCTCGGGGATCGTGTCGCGAACACACCGTGCGGCCGATTGTCGCTGGGCGGTTTGCTCAGCAATTTAGATTCCTGGGAACGATCAAAAATCCAGATGACAAAGAGATGAGAGAAACCCTCAATGTCGGTGAGTCCGATCTCGAATTCGGGAAGGATTTCGAGAATACCCTCGGCTTTGTGTTCTGCGCCTAATCCTTTGGGAACATCGTCGGTAGTTTTGTAGGGGCTTCTTACGTGTCCGATAGGGTGCAGTGTGAACATAGTTTCAAATCCATTCGGTTAGATACGGTGAATCGTTCTGTCGCCAGTGGGCCCAGTTTGGCGTCCAAAAAACGTGCGCGAACCTGGGGCACCGTGTGCTACGGTTTCAATATTTGACGATGGCGGCGAAGGACGCGGGATCGAGGCTTGCTCCGCCGACCAGCGCGCCGTCAATTTCTGGTTCAGCCATTAAAGCCTTTGCGTTTTCTGGTTTCACTGAGCCTCCGTACAGGATTCGAAGTTGATCGGAGAATTCCTGGCCGAAGGTTTTCGCGGCTTCTCCTCGAATCAGAAGGTGCGCTTCGGCGGCGAGTTGCGGCGTTGCCGTCTTGCCGGTTCCGATGGCCCACACGGGTTCATACGCGATCATCAGCGTGGCAGCCTTTTTGGCCGAGATGGCATGGAAAGCGCGGAGACATTGGCGGCGCAGGACATCCTCGGTGAGGCCGGACTCGCGCTCTTCGAGAACTTCGCCGACGCACACGATAGGAGTGAGTCCGGCTTCGAGGGCTGTCTTGAGCTTCAGGTTAACGGTATCGTCGGTCTCGCCGAAGTACTGGCGGCGCTCGGAGTGTCCGATAATCACGTGGGTACATCCCGCGGCGAGCAGCATGCCGGCGGAAATTTCTCCGGTGAATGCGCCTTCCTTTTGCCAATAAAGATTCTGGCCACCGATTTGAACGTTCGAATTCTTTGCGGCTTCGACGGCGGCGCTCAGGCACACGAACGGTGGGCAAACGATAATCTCGTCGCGGGAATGTCCGGCAGCCAGCGGCAGGAAGTTTTCGAAAAAGGCGCCTGTTTGTTCCGGCGTCTTATACATCTTCCAATTCGCGGCCATTACTTTTTTGCGGGGCATGCATCACTCCAATCGGGATTTTGTCGGATTGCCTGGAATACAGCTGAAGTCAACTGCTACGCGGACGAGGACGTCCGCGCCACGCAAGCCTTCATCGTTTATCGGTGAGAGCTTCTACTCCGGGCAGCTTTTTACCTTCCAAGAACTCAAGCGATGCTCCGCCACCCGTTGAAATGTGAGTGATCTTGTCGGCGACTCCGGCGGAATGGACTGCGGCGACTGAATCACCCCCGCCAACGATCGAAAGAGCAGCGCCATTGTCAGCGATGGCTCGAGCGACTTTGAATGTACCACGAGAAAACGGCGAGACTTCGAAGACGCCCATCGGACCGTTCCAGATGATAGTGCGAGCGTCGGAGATTTCCTCGCAGTAGGCTTCGATGGTTTTGGGGCCGATGTCGAGCCCCATGAGGTTGTCGGGAATGGGTTCGCCGGCGTTGATGGTTTTGACAAGAGCGTTGACTTCGATTTTGTCGGCGGCAAGGTGGTCGGTTGGCAGCAGGAGTTTTACTTTGCGTGCTCCGGCATCTTTTATGATTTGACGTGCGAGGTCGAGCTTATCTTCTTCGACGCGCGACTTGCCGACCTGTTGTCCCTGTGCCTTCAGAAATGTATAAGCCATGGCTCCGCCGATGATCAGCACGTCAACTTTGGTGAGCAAGTTTTCGATCACGGCAATTTTGTCGCTGACTTTGGCTCCGCCGAGGATTGCGATGAAAGGCTTCTCGGGGTCTTGAAGTGCCTTCCCCAAATAGTCGAGTTCTTTTTGCATCAGCAATCCGGCGGCGGACTTCTGAATGAATTTTGTGATGCCAACGGTGGAGGCATGCGCGCGATGAGCCGCTCCGAAAGCGTCGTTCACGTACCAGTCCGCAAGATTGGCGAGCTGCTTGGAAAACTTTTCGTCGTTGGCTTCCTCCTCGGGATGGAAGCGAAGATTTTCCAGCAAAAGGCTTTGACCTTTTTCAAGCTTGCCTGCCATTTCTTCCGCTTCTAGGCCGACACATTCGGGACAGAATCCGACGTTTTCTCCGCGGGCAAGTTCTTTGTCGAGCAGCATGCGCAAACGTTCAGCGACCGGCTTGAGACTCATCTTTGGATTTGGTTTGCCTTTGGGACGCCCCAGATGTGAAGCGAGGATAAGGCGCGCGCCACGCCGCAGCGCGTATTCAATGGTGGGGAGGGTCTCGCGGATGCGAGTGTCGTCCATGACCCGGCCGTCTTCGAGAGGGACGTTGAAATCCACGCGCAGGAATATCCGATGATCGGTGAGTTCGAGATCGCGGATGGAAAGCTTTGCCATGAAGTTTCACCTTTGAAGGATGATCCGCCGCGTCTTAAAGCCCCTTGCTTGCCATGTAGTTAATTAGATCTCGAACGCGGCTGGAATAGCCCCATTCATTGTCGTACCACGAGATTACTTTCACGCAATTGCCGGCTACGACGCGGGTCATCGGCGCATCCACGATGGACGAACGGCCATCGCCCTTGAAGTCGGCGGAGACTAATTCGTTTTCCTCGTAGCCCAAGTATCCCTTCAGCGGGCCGCTCTCGGAAGCCTTTTTCAGCGCGGCGTTCACTTCCTGCACAGTAGTTTTCTTTTCGACAAAGACTACGAGATCCACGACCGAAACATTGGGCGTAGGCACACGCATGGAAAATCCATCGAGCTTGCCATCGAGTTCGGGAATGACGAGACGCAAGGCCTTCGCGGCGCCGGTTGACGTAGGGATCATCGAGATTGCCGCTGCCCGTGCGCGACGCAAATCCTTGTGCGGAAAATCTAGAATCACCTGATCGTTGGTGTAGGAGTGAATCGTAGTCATGGTACCGCAAACGATTTTGAATTCGTCGTTGACGACCTTTGCAATGGGAGCAAGGCAATTCGTGGTGCACGACGCATTGGAAATTATGTGGTGCTTGGCTGGATCGTAAAGTTGATGATTGACGCCGAGAACAACGGTGAAATCTTCGTTCTTTGCGGGAGCCGAGATGATGACCTTCTTCACTGAACCGCGCATGTGTTTCTTGGCGTCGTTTGCGTCGGTGAAGCGTCCGGTGGATTCGAGTACGACTTGTGCGCCAACTGATTCCCAGGGCAACTTTGCAGGATCTTTTTCGGCGAAAACTTTTATCGTGCGGCCGTCAATTTTAATGCTGTCGGTTCCGGCAGAAATTTCTTGTTTTAAATTTCCGAGGATCGAATCATATTTCAGCAAATGAGCCAGGGTCTTTGGGTCTGTAAGGTCGTTGACTGCCACAAATTCGAGATTCGGATCGTTCAGTGATGCTCGCAAAACGTTGCGCCCGATGCGTCCGAACCCATTGATACCGACTTTCACCGCCATGTCGCCTCCAGAAAAAAGATGATGATGCTGAGAAATTTATCTGTTTTGTGAGAACAAAAATAGTAACAGGCGAAGGCATGTGCAGCAAATGAAAGAAGCCTCTGGTGATGAGTCAATTCGGAGACTTTTTCTAGCCAGCCGTCATCCTGGGGGACTTTGAGTCCCGAAGGATCTTGCGCGGGTTGGCAACTGGCCCATGTTCAGCGAATTATCACTACACGCGAGATCCCTCGCAGGCTCGGGATGACGCCTCGTCTTTTCGAACTGACCCATTATCCCAGTCGTGCTGGAGCGTCGCAGGTTGCGACCGATCAGATTTGATCGCATCTAATTGGTGTTGGCGTTTCCCTGCCAACTTCTATGCCTGATTCTCTTTATCTTAGTCTGTGGTTTTCGAATTCTGACGCGGATGAAATGTTGCCGCATGCGTTGTCGGTGCTGCGGCAATTTCCTTTTTCGACGGAGCGGGCGGGAGTTAGTTATTTGGCGGTGCATCCGGTTTCGTGGAACGAACCTACTATTCTCGAACGCCGATTTCATCCCGGCGTGACCCCTGAAGAAGCAGTGTTGACTGCCTCCGATTTGCTGCATGAGGACTATGCGTATGAGTTCGAGGCTTATTGGGATCTTTGGTTGCTGTCGGATAATGGCGCGCAGTGGATTCCGAAACCATCGCTGGTGAGATTCATTGTGCGCGGCGCGGAATTCGATGACCAAGAGAGCCAGCAGGAAGGACACATCCAAATTGATTTTGGGATGGATTCTCCGTTCTTGCAGGAACAGGTTGAGCTCACCGCCAAAGCTGAAACGTCAGTCAGGGCGAATGTGCAGAAGCTCGTGGAGTTTACGAACAAGGTGGAGAAAGCCTCGGGGACGAGTGCGCGGTTGCTGTGGTCAGAGTCGGAAGAAAACTTTGCTCAGAAGTTGGTGGCGAGGTTGCAGAAGGTGCAATAATATCGCCGCTAAGACAGCCCCAAAATATCACTTCCGTTGACATGTTGTGCACATGCAAGTATGCTGGTCACATGTCAAAAATGATTCAGCTCCGCCATGTTCCTGACCCGCTGCATCGAATTCTGAAGGCGCGCGCGGCCACCGCAGGAACGTCGCTCTCGGACTATCTCCTTAGAGAAATCAGACAGCTGGCTGAACGGCCGACACCGGCGGAGATTCGGGAGCGCCTGCATACGCGTAAGCGGCTGGTGTCTCGAGTTGATGTCGCCCGATTAGTCCGCGAGGAGCGCGAGGCGCGGTGATTGTTCTTGACGCGTCGGCGGCAGTGGAATGGCTGCTGCAAACGCGGGCGGGAATGCAGATCGAGGATCGCATTTACCAAGGCGACGAATCCCTGCATGCCCCTCACCTGCTGGATTTGGAGGTGGCGCAGGTGCTGCGACGGCTGGTGCGGGAAGGAACGATCTCGCCCCCACGTGCGCGAGAAGCAGTTGATGATCTGCTCGATCTGCGGGTGACTCGCTATCCGCACGATGTGCTGCTTCCCAGAATCTGGCAACTGCGCCAGAACCTCACCGCCTACGACGCCGCTTATGTAGCCCTTGCTGAAGAACTAGGCGCAATTTTACTTACGCGTGATGGCAGGCTAAGTTCCGCTCCAGGGCACAAAGCGCGCATCGAGGTATTTTGACTCGGTGCGCCCAGTCATTAGGAGCAAGTGAGGAGCCTGGCGTTTCCCCGTGCGCGGCGCGGAATTCGATGACCAAGAGAGCCAGCAGGAAGGACACATCCAAATTGATTTTGGAATGGATTCTCCGTTCTTGCAGGAACAGGTTGAGTTGACGGCAGAGGCTGAGACGTCAGTGATAGCGAATGGCAGAAGCTGGTGGAATTCACGAACAAAGTTGAGAAAGTGTCGGGTGCTAGCGCTCGATTGCTGGGGTCGGAGTCGGAAGAGAATTTTGCGCAGAAGTTGATATCGAGGCTGCAGAAGGTGCAGCGAGGGCAGCAACGCAAAGTGACACGTACCGGTAGCGCCAATTATCGGCATGAAGCTGGTGCAAGTGCCCGTTTTCGTCAACGATCATTTTCCTGCCGAACTCTAGGCCCAATGTCTGAGTCAGTGATAGTGCCAAGTGAGACGCCCCTGTTCTTTTAAGCTGGCGTCAAATAGTACAAAGGCGTCGGTATTTTCGCCTAGACTCAGGAAAAAAACCAGCTCCGATCTGCCGTCGTTGTCATAATCGCCGGCATCAAGGAGCGACATAGAAGAGCCGACTCGCCGAACGGTGCTATCTCGGGCCACAAAAAACCAAGGGTTGGAAAGCGGATCGTTAGGATCGTCCACATAACCGCACATTCCCGCATTCAAACTAGTCTCAATCAGGAAGGAATTTTTGTTGGACATGTATGCGAGGGGAAGGGCTAGCGCAGAGTCCGGGAATTTCCAGTTGCGTTCGACGATTTTTTCATCCTTACAACGATCGACGTGAGGATATTCGCGGCGGAACGCCTTACGAACCAACTGGGCAATCGCATCCGTCAGCTTCGTCCGCTTCCAACCGTCCGGGTCCTTATAGTAGGGCTTTGACACTGCTACCAGTGGGCGACGAACTTTTGTCGGTCCGTCCGCCAATAGTCCGGCAAATTCTTGCGACGCTGATCCAACAGTCGGAACAGAACCGGCGGAGGCAAGAATTGTCTGAAAATCTGTTAAGCCTCCGTCCGGGTCGGTCTGACTTTCTAGTTGCCCAAGATTCCTGCCGTCGAAGGCAATGGTCCATTTCATCCGGCTGGGCAGAGATAAAAAATTCACGTCTTTCCATCCCAAACGGGTCCTTTCAAAGGCTGGCCGGATGACCCGTTTGTCGGCGACCCCTGGTTGCCAGTTGACCATTTCCTCTCGGGCGTCGTCAAGAAAACCGACATAGAGGTCAGATCTGGGCGGGGCTGGCGATGTTTGGGCATAAGAGCCTACTTGAAGAAATAGGACGCACAGTAATACCCCAAACGATAGTCGTTTATCCATGGAACCTTGTATTATCGCTGTACTGAATCGAATGCCTTATCGTGTGGCGTTCCGCCAGTGAACTCATCATTTCGTCCGTCCACCTTCCACTTTCAACTTCTCCGCTGCGGCTGCCTGTGCGGCTGCCAGTCTCGCCGTTAACACGCGGAATGGCGAGCAAGACACGTAGTTCAATCCAATCTGATGGCAGAATTCGACTGACGATGGCTCTCCGCCGTGCTCGCCGCAGATTCCTACTTTTAAGGTGGGACGCGTTTTGCGTCCACGTTCGGTTGCCATCTTGACCAGTTGTCCTACTCCTTCACGATCCAGGACTGCGAATGGATCCTGCTTCAGAATTCCTTCTTCTAGATATGTGGGGAGCACTTTGTTGAAGTCGTCGCGGGAGATTCCGAATGTAGTTTGCGTGAGATCGTTGGTGCCGAAAGAGAAGAATTCGGCTTCCTGGGCGATCTCGTCCGCGACCAGCGCGGCTCGGGGGAGTTCGATCATGGTGCCGACCACGTACTCGACGGTTCTTTCTTTCTCGCGGAAAACCTCTTCCGCCACGCGCCGCACGATGGCCGCCTGATTTGCCATTTCTTTTCGCGTCGCCGTCAGCGGAATCATGACTTCGGGCTTCACTTTCACGCCATCCTTCGCCACCGCAACTGCGGCCTCGAAAATCGCCCGCGCCTGCATCTCGGTAATTTCTGGATAAGTGATTCCCAGACGGCATCCGCGATGCCCAAGCATGGGGTTGATTTCGTGCAAGTCCTCCACGCGCCGCAACAGCGTCTTGAGTCCCTTGAGCTTTGGAGAGCGAGGCTTCGTCGCTTCGAGAACCGCGACTTCCACCATCAAGTCTTCACGGCGAGGGAGAAATTCATGCAACGGAGGATCAAGAGTTCGAATCGTTACCGGGAAGCCGTCCATAGCGCGAAAGACGCCGATAAAGTCCGCGCGCTGCATGGGCAGCAATTTCTTGAGCGCGGTGCGCCGGTCTTTTTCGTTGTTGGCGAGAATCATCGCCCGCATGTGGGCAAGCCTGTCCTCGGCAAAGAACATGTGCTCGGTGCGGCAGAGGCCGATGCCTTCGGCGCCGAATGCGCGAGCCTGAATGGCGTCACGAGGAATGTCGGCATTAGCACGAACTCCCATGGTTCGGAATGGTTCGGACCAACTCATGAACTTGATTAGCTCTGGATCATCGGGCTTGGCAGCGACGGTGTTTAGTTTTCCTTTAATCACGCGGCCGGTTGTACCATCGAGCGAAATCCAATCTCCTGCTTTGAAGACTTGGCCTTTGACGCGCATCTCACGGGCTTTTTCATCTACGTGAATATCGCCCGCGCCTGCTACGCAACACTTGCCCATTCCGCGAGTGACGACGGCGGCGTGGCTAGTCATGCCTCCGCGCGATGTCAGAATGCCGGCGGCGACTTCCATGCCGTGGATGTCTTCGGGAGTAGTTTCGGCACGAACGAGAATGACCGGAACCCGCTTGTTGCTGTGTCCTGCCTTTTCGACGGCTTCATCGGCAGTGAATACGATTTGTCCGACGGCCGCGCCCGGAGATGCGGGCAGGCCGGTAGCGAGAACTTCGACCTCTCCTTTTTCGTCGAGGCGTGGAACCAGGAAATCGTAAAGCTGATTGGGTTCGACGCGGAAGATGGCTTCCTCTTTGCTGATGAGATTTTCTTCCACCATCTGAATCGCGACACGAACGGCGGCGCGGCCGGTGCGCTTTCCGTTTCGCGTCTGCAACATGTACAGACGGCCTTCCTGAATGGTGAATTCAAAATCCTGCATATCGCGATAATGTTTTTCGAGCCGCGTCGTGATGTCGCGAAGCTGGTCATACACCTTGGGCATGACTTTTTGCAGTTCTAGGATTGGCACTGGAGTGCGAATGCCGGCGACAACGTCTTCGCCCTGCGCATTCATCAGAAACTCTCCATAAAATTCTTTGATTCCGGTGGCGGGATTGCGGGTGAATCCCACGCCTGTGCCGCTAGTGTCGCCGAGATTGCCGAATACCATTGCCTGCACGTTCACGGCAGTGCCGAGTTCATCGGGGATATTGTTCATGCGCCGATAATGCTTGGCGCGGTCGTTTTGCCAGGAGCGGAACACTGCATCCCGCGCCATTGTCAGCTGCTCGTTTGCATCCTGCGGAAAGTCGCGCTTGGTATGCCTCTTGACCACTTTCTTGTATTCGTCAATCACTTCTTTCAGCGCCTTGGCATCGAGATCGGTGTCGAGCTTGGCTTTTTTCTGCTTTTTCTTGGTGTCGAACACTTCATCAAATGCAGGTTTCGGAATTTCAAGAACCACGGCGCCGAACATCTGGATCAGCCGCCGATAAGAGTCGTATGCAAACCGGGGATTGTTGCCGCGCTTCGCGAGAGCTTCAACACTCTGATCGTTGAGACCGAGATTGAGGATGGTGTCCATCATGCCGGGCATCGAGAACTTCGCGCCCGAGCGAACGCTTACCAGAAGCGGGTTGTCGCCTTTGCCGAGCTGCTGACCTTGTAATGTTTCCAGCTTTTCAAGCGCTGCTTCCATTTGGCGATCCACTTCCTGAGAAACGCCGCTGTGCCGCATATATTCCCGGCAAGCCTCAGTCTGAATCGTGAATCCCGGAGGCACGGGCAATCCGGCATTCGTCATTTCGGCAAGACCGGCGCCCTTTCCGCCGAGGTCTTCTTTCATTTTGCCGCTGCCATCGGCTATGCCGCCCCCGAAGGAATAGACGTATTTGATGGCAGGCTTGGTTTCGGTGCGTTCCACTTGAGTTTCAGGAAGAGTGCTCGTCGCCATGATGAGTCCTTTTTCTTGGGGATTCTTATTTTGATTCTACTTAATGGAGTCTTTGCCTTCGGTCACGATCTCGGAAAAATCGGCGATGCTGGAAAAATTATTCAACAGAGATTGCAATAGCGCCAAGCGATTCGCGCGAATTGTTTCATCGTCAACCATGACCATTACTTTATCGAAAAACTTGTCCGTCGGTTCTCTCAGGATCGCGAGCTGGTGAAGAGCCTTCACATACTCCCGTTTCGCAATCACCTGTTCGACTCGAGGCGTGATCTCTCGAAGTTTTTGATGCAACAATTTGGCTTCTTCAACGTTTTCGGAACCAGCGGCGAACGTTGAAGCTGGGCGCAAACCTTTTTCGCTCGCCTGCCTCAGAATATTGCGGATGCGCTTCGAGGCCGCGGCGATAGACTGAAAGTCGGGCAAATCTCGTACTTCGGTCACCGCCGAAGCGCGAGCCACTAGGTCCACGACATTGTCGCATCCCTTGTCGTATCCCGCAGCCAGCACGGCGTTGACTACATCATATTTGAAACCAAGCACATCGCGGAGGTAGAACTCTACGCGTTCGCGAAAAAATCCACGCAGGGCGGCTACGTGGTCGTTTCGCTTTGAAAATTTCTGCTCTGCCGCTGACCCACGATAAGCCTCGTATGAATCACCAGTCAGTTGCGCCAGACTTATGGGCAACTTGTGCTCGGCAATGATTCTGACAATTCCATTTGCCTGGCGGCGCAGCGCAAACGGATCTTTCGACCCGGTGGGCTGCAAGCCGAGAGCGAACATGCCAACGATTGTGTCGGCTTTGTCGCCGAGTGCCACGACTGATCCCTCGATTGTGCGTGGGACGGTATCCTCCATAGACACCGGCTTATATTGGTCGTATATGGCGTCGGCGATGGCCTGGCGAGTGGTCTCGGGCATCCCGTGATCGAGGTCTTGGGCGCATGCGTAGAGGCCGCCAACGATTCCCTGCAGTTCGGTGAACTCCTTAACCAATTCGGTTGTGAGATCGGTCTTAGCAAGCATGGCTGCTTTGTGCACTACGCCCGGGCGCACGGCCATACCGTTCCGGCGGATGATTTCGCAGAGCCAACTGCACAAGCGCTGCACGCGTCGAGTCTTGTCGTAATAGCTGCCAAGATCTTTTTGGAAGATTACTTTCTTGAGCGACTGCGCGCGGTCGCGCAGGGGATGCTTCTGATCGGTCTGCCAGAAAAAGCGCGCGTCGTTGAACCGCGCTCGTAGCACGCGTTCGTGACCATGGCGAATGATTCCTTGCGGGTCGCCGTCGGTGTTCAGCACGGCAAGAAAATGCGGCAGCAGCTTACCGTTCGCATCTTCAACGGCGAAATATTTTTGATGATCGCGCATCACGGTGACCAGAACTTCCTCGGGAAGTTCCAGGTATGAATGGTCGAAAGTGCCGAGGATCGCGGACGGGAATTCGGTGAGGTTGACGACCGCGTCCAGAAGATTCTTGTCTTCCCGCCAACGCGCGCCGGGAATCGTGCGAGTCGCAGCGTCTAGCCCCTTGCGAATCTGATGTTCACGCGCCGAGCGGTTTAGCACTTTGGATTTCCGGAGAGTTTCTTCGTAGGAATTCCCAACGTGAATCTTTACCGTGTGATTGGCTAAAATCCGATGCCCTCGCGTTTCGTTTCCAGCAGTTAAGCCCGCGAACTCCAGCGGAATCACTTCGTCATCGAGCATGGCAACCACCCATCGGACTGGCCGCACGAAACGCTCGTTGGGCTTGCGCCAGTACATGCTCTTAGGCCAATAAATTGAGGCGATTTCTTTTGGCAGAAGCTCGAGCAAAACTTCCTGTGCGCTTTTGCCTGTATTCATGACGGTCGCGGCCACATATTCGCCTTTGGGCGTCGTGACCTTGGCGAGCTGCGAAACCTCGATACCGGATTTTCTTGCAAAAGCGTGAGCCGCAGGAGTGGGCTGTCCGTCTTTGAACGCTACCTTCACCGATGGACCCATGATTTGTTCGGTAACGTCGGGCTGCGAAGACGAAATCTGGGATGCAAGAATTCCGAGGCGCCGGGGCGTGTCGAAAGATGAAATAACATTTTGTGCTGAGAGGCGTTCCCGCTCCAGGAGCTTGCTGATGCGATCACGAAGATCAACGGATGCCGCCTCGATCATCCTGGCGGGGATTTCTTCGCATCCGATTTCTAAAAGAAAATCTGGCATAGTTCCTGTGGGGACAGCCGCCCCCGGCTGTCCGGGCCGGATCGCGATCCGGCAGGTTAATCGGCAAGATGCTGTCGAGCGCTGCTCGACTGGACAGCCGGGGGCGGCTGTCCCTACGTGAACATCATGAAGAAACCGAGAATACTTTCTAAGTAGGGGTCCTTCGACTCACCGCTTCTTCGCGAGCAAAGAAGCTTACTCGCTCAGGGTGACAATTCTATAGATGATTTCATGCGCTCGCACTCATGATATTGCCGAAATTGTTTCCCTCTTCAATTTGTGAATTGTGTCGGTGGACAGCGGTTCCCCGCTTGATGTGTCCGAAGATTTGCCTTGTTGATCCACCCACGCCTTCGCGATTCCTACGGCTAGCGCTCTGACTCTCGCGATGATTCCAACGCGCTCGGTGACCGAAATTGCCCCTCGTGCATCCAGAATATTAAAAAGATGCGAGCATTTCAGGCAGAGGTCGTAGGCTGCCAGCAACGGAAAGCGGATTTTACCTGCTGCTGAATTATCCGACCCCGCTGCCTCATTTGGTTCTGGAAGACGTTCTAGCAGAGCACCGCACTCTGATTCGTACAGTTCGAAATGCTTCCATGCCCTGACAACGTCAGCGGCTTCGAAATTGTAAACGGAGAATTGTTGCTCGTCTGCGAGCCTTACGTCGGCGTAGGTTGTGGCGTGCCCGGTTTGCGGATCGCGCGTCCATAGGATTTCGTAAATGCTGTCCACGTCTTGAAGAAAAGCCGCGATTCGCTCCAGCCCATAGGTCAATTCTGCTGAGATGGGATCCAGATCAACCCCGCCGCATTGCTGGAAATATGTGAACTGCGTGATTTCGAGTCCATCGAGCATGACCTGCCAGCCGATGCCCCATGCGCCGAGCGTTGGCGATTCCCAATTGTCTTCTTCAAATTTTAGATCATGTTGACGAAGGTCAATCCCAATTGCGGTGAGCGATTCGAGATAAAGTTCCTGAACATTTTCCGGAGGCGGCTTTAGGATGACTTGCAACTGCGTGTGCTTATAAAGGCGATTGGGATTTTCACCGTAGCGGCCATCGGCAGGCCGGCGCGAAGGCTGCACGTAAGCAACCTTGTAAGGATTGGGCCCAAGCACGCGTAGAAATGTTTCGGGCGCCATGGTGCCCGCGCCGACTTCAACGTCGTAGGGCTGCTGGAGGACGCATCCGCGCTCGGCCCAAAACGATTGCAGGTGGAGGATGAGTTCCTGGAAAGTCAGCGGATTGGATTTGGTGGAGTTCAAAAAATCAGTTCTCAGCAATCAGTTCCTAGTATTTTGACACGAGGGCTTGTGAAGCTTCGAAATTTTGGGTGGCGTCGAATTAGTCGCTGATTCTCTCCAGCATTCCCGCAGTGACCAGCTTCTTCTCGATGTGCCGCTGCAATATCTGAATTAAGAACTTTCGCAGGTCGGCGGCTTGGGCTTTGGGCCACGGCATTCCGGCGAATCCTTCGATTGGGGCACGAAACATCATTGCTGTCAGTTTACGGGATTCCGAGGAAATCTCGGACGACGCCAGCCGCTTATCTTCAGGACACATCAATCCATCGGCCAGCGCATGGAAATAGGCCCGGCTTCCGTTCAGCGTGCGCCCACAAATGATGCACTCCGATAACTCGGGAAGATAACCCATTAGGCGCGTCATCCAAAGCTCGAAGTATGTGACGGGCATCCATATTTCGGTTCCGCGCAACCCTGCTATTACCGACAGAGCCAGGCGAAAAACTGTGTCATTGGCATCGCGGTCGGGCAATAATTCGTCCAACAATTCGGCTACGTGCGCCAACGCGACCGCGCGCGGATAGCCAACTTCGAAAGCCAGCGGGGATTCAAGAACTTCGCAGGAATCCAATCGGGCTAATTCCTGCAGCTCTCGATCTTCGTAGTAGGCCTTGACGTAAGTGAGCGGCTCAAGTGCGCCTCCGAAGCGCCGTTTGGATTTCTTCGCGGAACGAGCGACGCCATGCACCTTGCCTTCGAGCCGGGTAAAGAATGTGACAAGCAGGTCAGCCTCGCGCAACGGATATGAGCGAAGCACGATTGCTTCCGATTCCTTCAGCGCCATGGAAGATCAGCTTTCAGTTCTCAGCCGTCAGCCGTCAGTTTAAACCAGGCTTTCGAAGGTCTCGCGGCTGAAGCTAACGACAGTAACGCATGTGGGACGATGCTTGGCTGAAATGTTGAGAGCGACAGCTGAAAGCTTCTTTCTACCGTCCGAAATACTTGGCGTTGCGCTCGGTATAGCTCTTCCACTTTTCGGGAAGATCGTCCTCGGCGAAAATTGCCGATACCGGGCATACCGGCACGCACGCGCCACAGTCAATGCATTCGACGGGATCAATGTAGATCATCTCTTCTGTGGTAAAGGGCGCTTCGTCCTTCTTAGGATGAATGCAGTCAACCGGGCAAGCGTCCACGCAGGCGGCGTCTTTGGTGCCAATGCAAGGTTCAGCAATCACATAAGTCATAAAATCCCTCTCTGGGTAGAGTGAACTGCCCGAGCAAGAGGCGGCAGCCAATCAACCCAATAGAATAGCAAGGATGGACCGCCATTTCACAGTAGGTTCAGCAAAATGGCATATTTTGACCGTCATTGGCAGCGCACGTCATTGTGGGGGAAGCGTCGCCGAGGATTCGCCCTGCAAATTCACGGTTACGCTCCTACCAATTCTCTATCCTGACTCGGCTCGTATTCCACGATGTATCCTGCGACCGCGCTGGCTGCCACGGTGAGGGGGCTTGCGAGGTACATTTGGCCGGGGCCGCTGCGTCCGGGAAAATTGCGGTTCTGGGCGCTGATCACGACCTGATCGGGACGGGTGGTGACTCCGGGGCCAGCATTGATGCAGGCGCCGCAACTGGGTTCGATAACGTGTGCGCCAGCGTTGTTGAAAATTTCAAGATACCCTTGTCGCACGCAATAGTCTCGGGTTTCTTGCGATCCGAACTGGATGTAAAACTGGACTGAATCCGCGACACGTTTGCCGTGTTTCAGCGCGTCGGAAAGAACGTGGGCGTACATGTCCATGTCTTCGTTTTTTCCGGCGGTGCAGGTTCCGCCATAAGCCAGTTCAATGGGGACCGGCGTGTTCAACTCTCGGATGAACTTTCCGTTGCCGGGATCGCCGGGCGTCGCCACCATTGGCGTGATATCGGCCGCATCCATTTCGATCACATGGGCGTATTGGGCATTGGCATCACTCTGCAATCCTTCGGTCATGGATTCTGCCTGCATGCGGTCCATGCCCCGGCGCTCCATTAAGAACTCAACCGCTTTGACGTCGGGCGCGACGATGCCGGTGAAGCCACCGATCTCCGCGGCCATGTTGGTCATGGTCGCGCGTTCGTCCACGCTGAGTTCTTCAATCGCTTCCCCGGAATATTCGATTACTTTGGCCAGAGCTTTGCCGCTCTTGATGTAGTCCATGCGCAACAGCGCGAGAATGAAGTCTTTCGCCGTGACGTTGGGATGTTTGCGTCCGCGAATCACGACTTTGACGGATTCAGGCACGCGCACTCGCACATCTTTTGTGATCCACGAATTGAAAACATCGGTGGTGCCGATTCCGAATGCGACGCAGCCGATCGCGCCAGAGTGCGGAGTGTGCGAATCTGAACCGACAACGAGTTGCCCCGGCAAAGCATAGCTTTCCAGCACGACAGAATGGCAGATGCCTTCGGAACCCTTGCGATCGGTGAGTTCGCCGTGCAGGCGGATTCCCCGCTGTTTGGCGAACTCTTCCTGCTTGAGCTTGAGCTGGGTCGCCAGATCGAGCAGGCCCATCTTGCGTTTCTGCTCGGAGAGCACTTCATCTAGAAAGGTAAGGTGGTCGCGGAAAAAAAGAACTGTAGAAGCATCGTTCACCGGAGCGTCGCGTCCTACGAGTTGATTGAAGAAGATGGCCGCCATGGGCGTCACGTATTCATGACTGAAGCGTAGATCGGTGCGGGCGAAGCCGGAGTCGCCGGGTTTTACGGCTGGCACTCCGACTGCCGAGCTTTGCTGGGATGGGCGGACGGGGGCGTCCGCCCCTACGTTAGGGCGAATCATGTGGCGGGCGAAGATCTTTTCTGCGATGGTCATCGGGCGTGGCTTGGTTTCAATGGGCGGTAGAAATACTTTGCCTTGGAGACGCGCTACGTTGAAGTTGAAGAGGCCGCCGTGTTCGATGATTTGTCGCGTAATGTCATCTTCGCCAAGCGTAAATTCCGAGAGCGGAATTTCTTCTCCCGATCGAATCTTGTCAATTAAAGAAAAATTCGTCGAGGTCAGTACTCCTAGGTTTTGGCAGTTTTGTTTGTAGATGCGCTCGATATTTTCGGCGATGACAATTTGAATTCCGGCGCACAGTTCGGCATAGGGAGATTGTTCCCGGCTGGAGCCTTTGCCGCGACGCTTCCCACTAATGGCGGCTACAAAGCCGCCTCTCTTGACGTCTCCTCTCCCGATTGGGGTTTCGTTCCCGCACTTCAACCCGGTATAAGGAAATTCTCCCAGCGTTTCATCGAAGAAAAAACAGATGTGCGCCGGTGTAATTTCATCGGTAGAAATATCGTCGCGAAGTTTCGGATTGTTTGCTGGATCGGCGGTGTTCCAGGGCAAGTCTTCGCCCGCGAGTTGCTGTTTGATCAGTGCGGGATCCTCGGTGAGGAAAAGTATTCTTCCCTTGAGGAGAACCTCGGAGGGACGCTTTTCGATTTTCCGTTCGAGCAATGGGGTGGTCATGGGAACACCTGCGACGGATCAGAGATCGCGGTCTAGGAAATAATCCAGTCTAATGGCTGTTGGCGCACTCAGTCTTATTCTAGCGCTTTAGTCTTACTAGGATTCGAAATTGGGTAATAGCAGATTCCTCCGGGCCACGCCCGTTCGGAGTGACAATTTGCGGAGAAATTTGAAATGCCACCTAGTGATGCGCGTTCTTATGGTCGTACTTCTCGCCTGCTGGGATGGCGATGTTCAAACGATTTTCTTTGGGCGCAAGCGGGCAGGTGGCGAAGGGCGTTACGGCGCAAGGGGGACTGTGCGCGCGATTGAAGTCGAGGACGACGGTGCCGTTCACTACCGGATCGGTATCGAGAAAACGTCCGCCGGGGTACGTATCGGTCTTAGTGGTGAGGTCGTTGAAGACAAAGAAAAGACCCTTGGAGGGATCGCCGCCTAAATCAGTGAGGCTGACTTCTTGACCGTTGATCTTGAAGTGCACTTCGCCGGTCACCGGAGTGGGGGTTATATCGCCCAGCACGTCCGGCACGTCCACGGTCTTCTTTCCCGTCAAGGGCACCCAGGTTGCGGTGACGCGGTAATTGAGGTCGAGCGGAAAGAAAACCATTCCATGAAACTTCTCCACCGCTGGACTCTTAACATCTTTCACGCGGATGCCAATGCGCTCGCCGCGCTTGATTACATGCATGCGGAGGCTTCCGATTTCAAGCACGGTAGGATGATCTGAGGCGTCCGATTGCAATTCCGCGGTGGTTGCTGCTTTTCCTGCGATCTTCGCCTCAACTCCAGGGGAGGTCTTTACGGTCACAACCTGGCCGTTGAATTCAAATGAACCGGCGTGAGCGGGCAGGGTGGAAAGAACGATTTGATTTCCCGAATCGCTGCCGAAACTGTTGCTGCCGGGCTTAAGCCAAAACAATCCGGCAAGGGGAAGCCAGTTTTGTTTCAAGTCCTCGACAAGTTCTGCTTTCCACTTTTCGAAGGAATCGCGGTATGCCGCATCTGGCGCAGCGGACGAGCTCTCGGCTGCGGCCGCCGCGCCGGAACAAGTCAGCAAGGCGGCGGCCACCAAGAACGCGGTTGTCATTCGCCGGAAAGATGTCATATCAGGTCTGATTCGAGCTCGCAAGCGCCCCCTCGAAGATCCATACAAATATCCCGCTTAAGGTTACTTTTTCGATTTACTAAGCTGCCTTACATAAGCCAGGACTTCATCTATCTGCGCGCTTGATAACTGTGCGGAGAACGTAGGCATGTTCCCTTCGCCCTCCGTAATAATATGCTTCAATTCTGCATCGGTTTTTTTCTGCACTATTGCGGAGTGGAGATTTCGGGCCTTCAATTGTTTGCCTAGCGTAGTGTTCCCGGTCGCGTCGGCCCCATGGCACAAAACGCAATGGGACTTGAACAGGTTTTCCCCGGCAGCGGCCTTGGGGTCGGTTCCTGCGAACGATAAAGTGGTCAGAAAACAAAATGCGAGAAGAGTACATGAAGCTGTCCGACAACAAAATCCCAAACCCGTCATGAACTCCCCGCTCCTGTTCCCTCTAGTTCGAGCACCGCTTTAAGATAAATCAAAATCCGTTAATTTGAATTCGGGATTTCAATCATCCAAGTTTAATAAATCGAAGTCAAATAATCGGAAATCTTGGTGATGGCTCAGTTTCGACTCTTTCTTTAACTTGAGAAGTTATCCCGAGCTTGCGAAGTATCCCACGTGCAGCTCATTTGCATTAAACACGAGCAATGACGGCTGTACACGCAAGATCCTTCGGGACCGAGGTCCCGCAGGACCACTGCGCCATATGGGATTTGTTCAAAGTGAGCCATTAATTTTATGCCGACAGACTAAATGGTCATCGCGTCCAGCCTCTACTTCAATACAATGCACTTAATGGCCCCGTCTGCATTCGCGAGTGCTCATGAATCGCCGGTGATCGGTGACAGGGGCGGAGGGTTTCAGCCCCCTCCAAATTATGACGGAGGCGGCGACGGGCACCGGGACGGCGACTCATCTGATTACAACCAGCGATTGCACCGCGCTCGATTGGGTTTGGTCTGCGCGACTATCTCGATCCTGATGTTGTTCACGGTCTTCACGGTTGTATTTCTGATTCGACATGGGTCGTCAACATTCGATGAGCGCAGCAATTCCTACGTAAGAAATTGGATGAAAGTGTCCCTGCCGACCGGCCTTTTGCTCATCAACACTTTCATTCTTCTAGCCAGCAGCCTCACAATTGAAATGGCGCGACGGCGATTTGCGCGAGACGTCGCGCTGTCGCCAGTAAGATCCATCCCGGGTGTTTTGATCGGCAGAGAACGGGGATTTCCGTGGCTGGCGGCCACTGCGGCACTCGGCATCGCATTTCTCTTTGGACAAGGAATGGCCTGGCGAGAGCTGATTGCCAGGGGTTTTTACTTGTCTTCGGGGACGAGTAGTTCGTTTGTTTATCTGCTCACTGCCGCGCACGCTGTTCATCTCACGGGAGGAATTCTGGTTCTGCTCTATGCCCTGGTGATTTACTTCCTTCACCGCCCGGTGGAATCCAGGCATATTGTGGTGGACGTGACGGCGTGGTATTGGCACTTCATGCTTTTTTTGTGGATTTATATTTTCGCGCTTCTGGAGTTCGCGCTGTAGCTCGATTCGATTTGGACAGGTGCCTGTCCATTATTCGCAATTATTTTAACCGTCCCAACTTATCCATTGGCCAGTATCCGAAAACGGCTTTGCCGTAAACAAGACTCGCTTTCACTGGGCCGAACTCCCGGCTGTCCTTCGATAAACTTCGGTGGTCTCCCAATACGAAATAGCATCCCGCCGGTACGACTACCGTCTTGTAGGACCGCTCGTCCACATAGGCGGGTGGAACGTAGTCTTCGTCAATCGCTGTTCCATTCACGAAGACCTGCCCCGCATCAATGCGGATGCGATCTCCGGATAATCCGATCACGCGTTTAATGAAACTCTCGGAAGGATCACGCGGATAACGGAAGACCACAATGTCTCCGCGTTGGATAGATTCCAGATGGTACACAAACTTATTAATTAAGATTCGCTCCTGGTCATCGAGTGAGGGCATCATGCTCGTGCCCTCGACTTTTACGGGCTGGTACAGGAAGATGATGATAAAAGCCGAGATTGCAAGAGAGACGATGAGGTCTCGCAGCCAGACGGATATGACCGGTCGAGCGGGGGTCTTAACAACTAACGCGGGTGACGCTTCCGGGGGATTTCCCTGCTCTGCCATTTACTCAATTCTATACTGGAGGCGCGGGAGATTGATCATACCAAGGCCGCGTTTTCTCTGAACTCTGGGCCTCCCTACTGGCGCGGAATTCAGGTTACAATAGACAGCGGTTGAGGCTTTTTATGCGGAAACGCGGTTTGACCTTGGCACTTCTTTTTTTGATAACGCTGACGGTGTCGGCTCCCTGGGCGGCGACTCAGGAGGAGACGGAGGAAAAGGTGCCTGCTTATAATGCGGCGCCGCCGGGGAAGAATGCGAAACTTCCGGCGATCCTGTCGGCTGACCAGCTTTGGGGCGAGGATGCGCAATATCCTTATCAGACGCATGCTTACGAGTTGGCTGCCAATATCCCCGCGGTTTTGCACCAGCAACCTTGTTACTGCTACTGTGACCGGATCGGCCACAAGAGCCTGCACAGTTGTTTTGAGACGACGCACGGAGCGAAATGCTCGATATGCCTTAAGGAAGTCTATTATTCTTATTTAATGCATCAAAAGGGCAAGACTGCCACCCAAATTCGCCACGGCATCATTGGCGGAGAGTGGAAACAGGTGAGTCTTGCTACGGCGACATCCATCAATTAGGGCGGATGAGCGGTCAGAGGACGTGATCAGAGTTTTCCACAGCCCGTAAAATTGCTTGCCTAGGAAATTATGTGAAGTGGCGCGGACAGGATTGCAGAAATACTTCTAGAAAAATATATGTCATCATCGCCAAAACCTAAGAAAAGAGGCATACTTACGCCAAGGACAGGGAAACTTTTACAAATGGCTCAGAAGACCACACCCAAACAATCGCGTGCGGAAGATCCATCTTTTGCACAGGCTGTGCAAAACTACGAAGCGGGTTTGCGTGCCATGCAGGAGCATAAGTTTGACAAGGCGAGGGGGTACCTCCAGAAGGTCGTTTCGGGCGCGGCTAAAGATCTGGCGGACCGTGCAGCGGTTCACTTAAGCGCCTGCAATCAGCAACTGGAACGAACTACCAACCAATTTAAGTCCCCGGAAGAGCACTACGATTACGCCATTTCTTTGCTTAATCTGGGCGATTACGTCAGCGCCCGCGAGCACCTTGAGGACCTTGCGAAACAGGTTCCAAAAGCCGACTACGTGGCGTATGGTCTGGCGGCGCTGAATTGTTTAACCGGCCACATTGAGGATGCGCTGAAAAACCTGGATCAAGCCATACGGCAGAATCCCGCTCTCAGGTTCCAGGCGCGAAACGATTCAGACTTCCAAAATCTAGTGGAAGATCCGCGATTTACCGAGTTGCTGTACCCCGATCCTGGCGAGGAATTCCCTGCCGACGTGTCCAATAGGATTATTTAAATCCTGCGCATGAGTTATCCCGGACAGAGCGCAGCGTCCGACCGCCCTACGTGCACGTACGGCCTGAAGGTCGTCGCCATCGGGGGTGGAACGGGGTTGTCCACGCTGCTACGGGGATTGAAACGCTACGTTGTCTCGCCGGGCGGCAGTCATAGCCGAGAAAAATTTCAGATTGGTGAACTATCCGCAGTTGTGACTGTAAGCGACGACGGCGGATCGAGCGGCCGCCTGCGCAAGGAATTCAATATGCTTCCGCCGGGCGACATCAGAAATTGCATTGTCGCCTTATCGGAGGATGAGACTCTTCTCTCCCGGCTGTTTCAGCATCGCTTCGATAAGGGTCCGGGACTCGAAGGTCACAGCTTTGGAAATCTTTTTCTGGCCGCTCTCACTTCCATAACCGGCGACTTCGCGGAGGCCGTGCGGCTTTCATCTGAAATTTTGGTGACACGAGGACGAATTTTTCCAGCTACAACCTGCAATGTGGAACTCGAAGCCGTCATGGAAGATGGCAGCCGGGTGTTGGGAGAAACAAAAATAACCGCGAGCAAAGGCAGAATCAGGGAGTTGTTTCTGGTTCCAGGTAATCCTGAACCGATGCCTCAAACCCTGGACGCAATCAGCAGGGCGGATATCATTACGGTGGGTCCGGGATCTTTATTCACCAGTCTCATCCCAAATTTGCTGGTACACGGAATCGCCGCCGCAATTGCAAAGTCCGCAGCGATGAAAGTGTATGTTTGCAATTTGATGACGCAGCCGAATGAGAGCCTTGGCCGCACCGCGTCGGATCACATTCGCGCTTTGAATGACCATGCTCAAACGAATATCTTCGATTACGCATTGGTCAACCGCACGCCCGTTTCGGCGGACTTGCAGACAAAGTATGCGCTGGAAGGGGCGTCGCAAATAGTGGCTGATTTGGGAGAAATCGAAAAATTGAGCGTAACTCCCATTCTCGGCGACTATTTGGAAGAAGCCGGAGTTGCCCGCCATGCAGGTGCGCGAGTCGCGCATGACCTGCTGGAACTTCATGTCCGGACGCGCCTGAACAAGCCGGATTCCGCATCTGCTCGTAGCGTGCCCATTTAGAATGTGGCAGCGAGGCCGTTAGCACTGCTGGTAATGCGGAGAGGGTTTGCGCTACAGGCAATACCCCTTCGGGACTGAACAAGTCTGTGTGCGAACTCATCTTTCGCCCTTGCAGGGTTCAATCGTTTCCAACTTTACCCAGCGCTTGCGCACTGGGCTTGCATTCTTACGTCGCTTCGCGGCTGGTGAATACGACAATGCTCCGCCTCTTGCGGCGGTCCCCGGTTCTCACCCAGACTCTGATGGCCCCTCGGCGAGTCCGCGCGAGGATTTCTGACTGATCCATTATGGAAGTAGCCAGACAACTGCACCGACGCGCCAATCTCGCGGTATATTGTGTCGAATGCCAAAATCCGTAAAAATCTCTCACAGGGTCACTCCTCACGTTGCGATTGCGATCATGGCAGCGGGCAAAGGCACTCGCCTTAAATCCAAACTTCCCAAGGTGCTGCATGAGGTTGGGGGCAAGCCGCTGCTGGCTCATGTGATTGCGACCGCGATGAAGGTGGTTCCAGTGAACAACGTTTACGCAATCATTGGACATGAAAGTGCGCGGGTTCGTGAAGCGGTAGCGTCGACCGGGATTGGATTTATCTTGCAGGAAGAGCAACGTGGAACCGGCCACGCGCTGATGGTTGCGCAAGAGGCGTTGGCGGATTATGAAACGATTATTGTCCTCTCGGGAGATGCGCCCCTCATAACGGCGCAGACCATTGAGAAACTGGGCGAGTTTCACACATCGAACAAAGCGGCGATGACGATCTTGTCTGCCTGTTTGGAGAATCCCACTGGATATGGAAGAGTAATCCGAAAGGGTAAGAGTAGCGCGGAAGTCAGGGCGATTGTCGAAGAGAAATCCGCGACCATGGCGCAACGCAAAATTCGCGAAATCAACTCCGGGTTTTATGCGTTTGACCGGAAGTCACTCTTCGGACATATCAATCAGCTCAAAACCGATAACGCGCATCGCGAGTACTACCTCACCGATCTGGCATCGGTTTTGGTAAAGGCGAAGAAGCGGGTCGTGGCCGTCGAAGCAAATGATTCATCGGAAATATTGGGCGGCAATACCCGAGCCGAACTGGCGGACATTGATTTGCGGATGCGCCGTGCTAAAACGCAGGAATTGATGGCGCAGGGCGTGACCATCTTTTATCCGGATACCTGCGTAATTGACAGCGACGTGGAGATCGGCGCAGACACTATTGTCGAGCCTTTTGTGCAAATATTGGGCAAGACGCGGATCGGGACGGATTGTCGAATACGGTCCTATTCGGTGATTGAGGATTCGACCATCGGAGATGGAGTTGTTGCGCGACCGGGATGCATTTTGCATGATGCGAAGGTGGAGCGGGGCGCTGTCCTGGGGCCTTACTCGCATTTGCGCCCCGGAAGCGAAATTGGAGAAGGCGCACATGTGGGAAATTTTGTGGAGACCAAAAAGATTCGGCTTGGAAAGCGATCGAAAGCTAACCACCTTTCCTATCTCGGAGACGCCGAAATCGGTGAAGGAGTAAATATTGGAGCGGGAACGATCACTTGTAATTTCGATGGCGAAAAGAAACACAAGACGATCATCGAAGACGGAGTTTTTGTCGGCAGCGATTCAACCCTGGTCGCACCGCTCACTGTAGGTAAAGGTTCTTATGTTGCGGCAGGATCATGCGTGACCGACGACGTTCCTGCGGATTCCCTTGCGATAGGACGATCACGGCAGATCGTGAAAGAAGGCTGGGTAAAGCAGAAGCACAAGGGGCGGTAAAACCACGGACGTGCGGTTTTCCAAATTCCCGAACTCGCGACAAGCCTTTGAGCGCATCTGCGGGCGCAAGACAAGGTGGAGCGCTGCGCTCACCTTGCCCAGACGAGGACGTCTGGGCCTACGTGGGTTCAGCTGGGATTATTTCGATACCGCCGCGAACAGCTGCGAGTGAATTAACGACTGAAATTGCTTATCGTCTGCCTTGAAGTGCATCTGGAGATTTGAGCTGTCAGAATCTACGCTGACATCTTCCAGCGCGGCTTTCTCTACAGGGGTAGCAGTCATGCGGCGATAAAGCACACCCGCTTTTACCAGCGAGGAAAGAGTCATAGCTGTTGTGGAGTCTGACGTGACGACATCCAGATCGAAATTCACGCCTTCGGTGAAATTCATCGTATAGCGCGATCCCAGCACCCGTTTCTTGATTGTGTCGAAGTCGGCTAATTTACCGGCATCGCCCAAGGCAGAAAGCAACATGTTCTGGGTGCCCTTCTGATCGAGGATGCTCCATACCGCACCGGAATCCACCGAAGCGATCATATCGGCCATGGTGGGATTCGAATCCAGCGTGGGAGCGTAACCATCGCGCGAGTCCAAGGCGCCCCGGATGGCGCCACTGTCTCCAAACAGCAAAGTGTTGTCGTCGAGGAACATCATCTGCATGCCGCCGGACATGTTGTAAATATCGGAGTCGCGATATTTCACTGGCTTAATCTTATGCAGGCGAATTTTCTTAAGCACTGTTTTCTCTGAAAATGAACCTTCGGCCAGGCCCACAACTTTCAGATCCTGTTTCCCTGTCCGATAAGAGACAAATGTGAGCTGGTCAACATCTTTGTCGGGATCAATTCCAACACCCTTAAGCGCCACTTCGAACTGTTTGAGACTTTCCGGAAGAACCTGCTGCTGCAATGCCATGGCGGTGTCGGAATTTCGTAAGGCGCGATAATCCACCGAGATAAGCTGTTGCAACTCAGAAGGAATAACCGACCGGGCCGAGCTTCCCAGCGGGGCACACCATGCCGCCGGTAAGGCGACAGCACTCAGCAATAAAACAGCGGTGCAAAGCTTCGCAAAATTCATAAACATCCTCAGAAAGTGAACGGAACGATTAATAATTTAGATGCGTCTTCATTGTATGCCACAGGGGGGTACCGGGAAAAAAACCAAAGTGCATGGATGCCTTCAGGAAAAAACCGAAAACGCATCAAGCGCACGGGCCGACTGGATAACCGCCTCGGATCAAGGTTTCCAGGGACTGGGTGGGTCGTCGTTTTGGAGGGCGAGCCAGACACCGACTCCGCCGATGGCGGCCAGAGCGCCGTCTCTCGCATAATTTGAACTCAAGATACCGCCCGTTCCGGCGGGTGTCGCTCCCCCATCTCGGTTGCGATGTTTGTCGCTCTTGCAACCCGCGGATTCGTCGCGCGAAGTTTGTTCTCCCTCCCGCAAGTCGCTGCTTGCGAGTGAAGCGGACATTTCCTTCGAAGATCCCGAATCGGCTACCGTCTCCAGCCGGACAGAATTTTTCTTTGCCGCGACCTGTACCGTTCCATTTACGTCGGTTA
>Ga0208849_1000472_pt1 | contig 37690 bp, 36 predicted proteins | sample NGESurdeep072012_10_FD_184470 | JGI IMG/M metagenome (GOLD analysis project Ga0208849, IMG submission 184470) | Arctic peat soil microbial communities from Barrow, Alaska - NGEE Surface sample 53-3 deep-072012 (SPAdes) | ecosystem: Environmental > Terrestrial > Soil > Wetlands > Peat ... | reverse complement strand
TCGCAAAGATCCAAGGGCCGGGCAGAGCCCGCAAGGCAACAACGCTGGCGATGGCTCAGGTGCCGAAGTTGCAAATGTTAGTACCGATCGCCGCAAATTATTATTAACATACCCGGAATTCCCCGTATGGTCACATGAGAGCTTCACCGGCGAGTCGGCCGGACGTGTGGCTTGGTCAATTAATTCATGCTTCGAAAACCACTAAAGCCAAGGTGAGCAATGTGGATTTTGGATCTGCTGCTCTGCTGGATTGGACTCAATCTCTTGTTTGTGGCGGTGCCGGTGTGAGCTTTCAATAGGCGGGTCTTTCCGATCCCCTACGCCGTAGGTCCGACATCGCTGTCCGGCGAAAATCTGCCGGGCAGAACAGGTTTTGAATCCCGGTCGGTCTGCCCCGCTGCCCTCATCAAGGCAGCGTTGTCTGCTATAGCTTCATAGAGTGCCCGCAACGACCGAGCTCGATGGTCAGATGATTGTCGGGGATCATATTTGACTGAGTCAGTCGCTTCCCCCGACACGAAGACCCCGTTCGGTTCGATCACCAGTCGCGCTCGCTTGCTCCGCTCCTCGGCAACAAGAAGGGATATCAGCCCCCCACCCATCATGAAGAAGCCCAGCGCCGACCAAACGATGGAAAGGCAGAGCAGAAATCCGATGACAAGCAGTAGCGCTCCCAGGACACGCATCGGCCGGCCTACTCACAATTTTTTGCGATGATATGCCGGGAAGGGTGAGGAGAGCAAATTCGACCGTCCGCGGGAGGGGTCGACCGGTTCAAATCGCAGGCAACGGCGATCGGGTTGAACGGTTCTGCCGCCGTCTGGTGGTCTCGTTCTACCGCGCATCGCCGGGGATCCTCGCCCAGGCCACGAAATGGCCGTTGCGGTATTCCGGCTTGCCGTAGCGCAGCGGCTGGCCGTCCAAATCGGTGACGGAGCCGCCGGCGGCCAAAAGGACGGCATGGCCCGCCGCGGTATCCCACTCCATGGTGGGCGCCAGGCGGGGGTAGACATCGGCTTCGCCCGCGGCGATGGCGCAGAATTTCAGCGACGACCCCGAAGGCCGCAGCTCGGCAACGGGATGCCGATCGATCCAGGCCTGGGTGGCGGCGTCGAGATGCGAGCGGCTCACCACCGCGCGCCATCCCTGCGCCGGTAGCCGCCCGACCTCCAGCGCACAGAGGGCGCTGAAGGTCGGCGACGGGTCGTGATGGGCGACCGCCATCCTGCACGCGGTCGAGCCACCGAGGTAGAGCTGCTGCAGCGCCGGCGCATACACCGCGCCGGCCACCGGCATCCGGTTTTCAATCAAGGCAATATTCACCGTGAATTCGCCGCTGCCACCAATGAACTCCCTGGTGCCATCGAGCGGGTCGACCAGAACAAACCGATCGGCATCGACCACTTGTGCCCCCGAGCAGGTTTCCTCGGTGATGACCGGCCAATGAGGCAGGTTGCGGTGCAGGCATTGCCGGATGATTTCGTCGGCCTTGAGGTCCGCTGCGGTAACCGGCGAGCCGTCGGATTTGGTGCCGGGGTCGCCGGCACCGGCGCGGGCCTGCATAATTGCCTCACCGGCGCGAACCGCGATCAGGCCGAACAGGCGCGCCAGCCGGTCGCGTTCGTCCAGGCATGGCTCGTTGGTCACGTCGCCGGTTCGCGCGACGGTTGCGATGCCGGTGCCTGGATATCGCGCAGCAGATGACGCACCATCGCCGAGCCGATGAAACCCGCGCCGCCGGTCACGAAAATCGTGGAACTCTTAACGCGCATGATCTTGGTTTGCCTCCAGGCGGTCGATAAAGCATATCAAATCGGTGAGCTAAAGGTGAGGACAATCGAAGCATTGCGGCGAGCTTTGGAGTCCGCCGGCGTCGAGTTCATCGATGAGAACGGACCAGCAGTACGGCTTCGAAAGCTAGGGAAAAGCTAAGTGGTGGCAGCCGTATCGGCGCCAATTCCATGGATTTTGACAAAGTAGCCTCTAGAGGCTACATTGCCCTTATGCGCGCCGTTGGTCTCAAGCTGCTCAAGAATAAGCTCAGCGAATATGTCCGCCTCGCCGCCGGTGGCGAGACCGTGCTGGTCACCGATCGGGACCGGGTGGTTGCAGAAATCGGTCCCCCCCGTCCGTCTCGAAGCCCCTTATTGTCGGACGCGTTATGGTTGGATGCCTGCCGCCAGGGCTGGATCACGCCACCGGTTTTGATCGGACGCGAACCGCCGGCGCGTCAACCGGTCATGACCATCGACGAGCTTTTGAGCAATCTGCAGCGTGATCGAGCGGAGCGATGATCTACCTCGATAGTTCAGTGGCTCTCGCCTATCTTTTGGCAGAAGACCGATTTCCGTCGGAGCTGCTATGGGATCAGCCGCTGGTGTCAAGCCGGCTTCTTGAATGCGAGGTCTGGAATCGGGTCAACGCGCACCATCTGCAAAATTCGCATGGCGACGCCGTCCGCAATTTGATTGGCAGAGTGGCCATGATTGAAATGGTGGGGCCGGTGCTGGAGCGCGCGCTGCAGCCGTTTCCGGTTCCGGTGCGGACGCTCGATGCCATTCACCTCTCAGCCCTTGAGTTTGTGCGCGCGCAAAAACAGAACGTGCAGCTTGCCAGTTACGACGAGCATTTGCTTTCCGCTGCGCGTGTTCTCGGAATAGCCGTTTGGAACGGCCGCAAGGAAGCTGGTCCACCTTAGCAATGTATGCGCGAATAGAGCGGGCGCTGAAATGACCGATGGCCTCTACGCTCTGTCCGGCTTCCTCGTCGGCCTGCTTGTCGGCCTGACCGGGGTCGGCGGTGGCTCGCTGATGACGCCGCTGCTGGTGCTGCTGTTCGGGGTGCATCCGGCAACCGCGGTCGGTACCGACCTGCTGTTTGCGGCGTCCACCAAGACGGTCGGGACGCTGGTGCATGGGTTCGCGCGCAATATCGATTGGCGCATTGTCGGCCTGCTCGCGGCCGGCAGCGTGCCGGCCACGGTCGTCGTGCTGGCCTTGCTGTCGCTGGTCGATCTGGACGCCGTCCCGGTCCGTCATGGCCTCAATGTCGCGCTTGGAATCGTGCTGCTGATCACCTCGGCATTCCTGCTGCTGGGAAGGCAGCTGCACGAGCGATATGCCAAGCGGGTCGATCGGCTGCCCGATGGTTCGGTCCGCAACCTGACCGTGCTGCTCGGCGTGGTGATGGGTGCCCTGGTCACCCTGACCTCGGTCGGGGCCGGCGCGATCGGGGTGACCGTTCTGTTGTTTCTGCACCCCAAGATCCCGATCGCCCGCGTGGTCGGTTCCGATATCGCCCACGCGGTCCCGCTGACGCTGGTGGCGGGCCTCGGACATTGGTATCTCGGCTCGGTCAACTGGGCGCTGCTGTGGCCGCTGCTGCTCGGGTCGGTGCCGGGCATCGTCGTCGGCAGCCGGCTCGCGGGCCGCGTCAGGGATGGCGCGATCCGCACCGCGCTGGCGCTGGTTCTGATCGCGGTGGCCGGGAAGCTGATCCTGTGATGTGGGGGAGACGGCGAGGCTTGCAATCGTGCGCGTATCACGGAGATCGTCATGCCCGGGCTTGTCCTTGGCTTGTCCCGGCCATGACGAGCTTTGTGACAAGCCCGGGCATGACGAGTATCTATCCGTGACGCGCTCACCTGTTGCGGAAGCTCGGTCAATATCAGCACCGGAAAAGGAAGCCGTGGATCAGCGGGACAAGCCCGGTGACGACGGTATTGGCCTCAACACCTTGTGAGGAACTTTCAGGCAGCGGCCCGGTTATTTGCCCGCACTGAGCAATCGAGACCGGGCAAATGTCGGAAAGCTACATCATCGAAGTCAGCTCGCAGCCGGCGGGTATCGTCGTGCGCAACCCCAAGGGGTTTCGTTTCTTTGCGGCATCTCAGCGGTTCCATCGGATGGAAGGTCAGCTGTTTCGCAATGCACGCGAGGCCGAGCGCGCGGCGGTTCAGATCGAAGAGCGGCAAATCACCCCCGTCATCGCGGTGGTTCGCAATGGCCGATGTTAGAAGCGCAGCGCCCTTAACCGTAATTCGATGCTCGGTGACCGCGCGGCGTTGACCGGCAACCGGAACCACCGCACCATGGGGCGCGTTTTGCCCGAGGTGCCCCGTGACCGGCCTGACCCACCGTCAATCCGAGATCCTCAATATTGCCCGCGCCTTCGGCCGGGTGATGGTGGAGGATCTCGCGCGCCGCTTCGAGGTCTCGGCGCAGACCATTCGCAAGGATCTGAACGACCTGTGCGACCAGCGCTCGCTGACCCGGATTCACGGCGGCGCCATCGTCGCCTCGGGGGTCGAGAATCTCGCCTATGAAGCGCGGCGCTTTGTCGCCGCCGACGAGAAGAAGGCCATCGGCGCCGCGGCGGCGGCGCGGATTCCCAATGGCTGCTCGCTATTCATCAATATCGGCACCACGACCGAAGAGGTCGCGAGCGCGCTGACCTCGCATCAGGATCTGCTCGTCATTACCAACAACCTCAACGTCGCGATGCTGCTGTACCGGCATCCCCGCATCGAGGTGATCGTGGCCGGCGGCGCGGTGCGACGCGCCGACGGCGCGGTGATCGGCTCGACCGCGATCAGCCTGATCGGCCAGTTCAAGGTCGATTATGCCATCATCGGCGCCTCGGCGATCGATGAAGAGGGGGCGCTGCTGGATTTCGACTTCCGCGAGGTGCAGGCGGCCCAGGCCATCATCGCCAATGCACGCAGCGTGATGCTGGTCGCCGACAGCACCAAGCTGCGGCGTAGCGCCCCGGTTCGCATCGCCCATATCAGCCAGATCCAGACCTTCGTCACCGATGCGGCGCTGCCGGCGGCACTTGCCAATATCTGTCACAGCCGCGGCATCGAGGTGATCGAGGCCATGCCCGGTGCCGTCGCCGACCTCGACGAGGCCGGCGTCGAGCCGGCCCCGGCCACCGCGCCGGAGCGATAGTTCCCCTTTTCGGTTGCTTTCGTATTTGGTTGTGGTTTAATTCAAAACGAAAGTGAAATCGCCAAAGTGAATAGGCGAACGCCGAGGGGACGTTTTGGGCCGGGTTTTCGACCTCGCTATCATCGGCGGCGGCATTAACGGCTGCGGCATCGCGCGCGATGCGGTTGGCCGTGGAAATTCTGTTTTCCTTTGTGAAATGAACGACTTGGCGAGCGGAACGTCGTCCTGGTCAACGAAGCTGGTGCATGGCGGCCTGCGCTACCTGGAATATTACGAGTTCCGGCTGGTGCGCGAGGCGCTGATCGAACGCGAGATCCTCTGGCAAATCGCGCCCCACATCATCCGGCCCCTTCGATTCGTGCTGCCGCATCATGCCGGGTTGCGGCCGGCCTGGCTGCTGCGATTGGGCCTGTTCCTCTACGACCATATCGGCGGTCGCCATCTGCTGCCGCCGACCCGCTCGGTTGATTTGACTCGCGACGAGGTCGGCCGTCCGCTCATTCCCAACCGTTACACCAGGGGCTTTGAGTATTCCGACTGCTTCGTCGACGACGCGCGCCTGGTGGTGCTGACCGCACGCGACGCGGCGGACCGCGGCGCCGACATCCGCACCCGCTCACGCGCAACCGAAATCCACCAGGCCGACGGGGTCTGGCAGGTCACGATCCAGAATAGCCTATCCGGCGAACGCAGCAGCATCAGCGCGCGTGTGCTTGTCAACGCCGGCGGGCCGTGGGTCGAGAGCGTGCTGGCGTCGGGGGCGGGCGTCAACGCCCGGGCCAAGGTCCGGCTGGTGCAGGGCTCGCACATCGTGGTGCCGAAACTCTACGCGCATGACCGCGCCTACATGCTGCAGAACAGCGACGGCCGGATTGTCTTCGTCATTCCCTATCAGGACGACTTTACGCTGATAGGCACCACCGACCGTGACTATGATGGCGATCCGGCGAAGGTGAAAGCGTCGACTGAAGAGATCGAATATCTGTGCGATTCCGTCAGTGAATATCTGGCCAAACCGGTCAGGCCGGAGGACGTGGTATGGACCTATGCAGGCGTCCGCCCGCTCTATGACGACGGCGCCAGCGAAGCCAAGGCCGCCACCCGCGAATATGTCTTCGAGCTTGACACGCCCGGCGGCGCGCCGCTGCTGTCGATCTACGGCGGCAAGATCACCACCTATCGCCGCCTCGCCGAGGAGGCGCTCGAGCGCCTCGCGCCTTACCTGCGCAGCACCAAGGCGCGCGAAGGCTGGACCGCCAGATCGCCCCTGCCGGGCGGCGATCTCGACGTCTCGGCGATCGCGGCCCTGACCGCGGAGCTGATCCGCGGTTACCCGTTCCTCACCCCGGTGCATGCCAACCGGCTGGCGCATGCCTATGGCACGCGCGCCGGCAAGCTGCTCGGTAACGCGAAATCCATCGCCGACCTCGGTCAGTCGTTCGGCGCCACCTTGACGGAACGCGAGGTCCGGTACCTGATGGCATCGGAGTGGGCCCGCACCGCCGAGGACATCGTGTGGCGGCGGTCCAAGCTTGGATTGCGGCTGTCGCCTGCCGAAATTGCCGCGATCGACGACTGGATCGTCGCGCATCGGGTCCCGCTCGAAAGTCCGTTGCTGGAAGCGAGAGGGCGGACATGACCGTTACGCTCGAACACGTCACGCGCGCCGTCGACGGCATTCCGGCGATTCGCGATGTTTCGCTGACGCTTGAACGCGGCACCTTGAGCGTGCTGCTGGGCCCGACGCTGTCGGGCAAGACCTCGATCATGCGGCTGCTCGCCGGCCTCGACAAGCCGGCCACCGGCCGGGTGCTGGTCGACGACAAGGACGTCACCGGCATCGACGTACGGCAGCGTTCGGTGGCGATGGTCTACCAGCAGTTCATCAACTATCCGTCTTTCACCGTCTATGAAAACATCGCCTCGCCGTTGCGCGTGCAGGGCAAATCGCGTGCGGAGATCGACAAGCGCGTGCAGGAAGCCGCGCGGCTCTTGAAACTGGAGCCCTATCTCGACCGGACGCCGATGCAATTGTCCGGCGGCCAGCAGCAGCGCACCGCGATCGCGCGCGCGCTGGTGAAGGGCGCCGATCTGGTGCTGCTGGACGAACCGCTGGCCAACCTCGACTACAAGCTCCGCGAAGAGTTGCGCACCGAGCTGCCGCGGATTTTCGAGGCGTCTGGCGCGATCTTCGTCTACGCCACCACCGAGCCATCCGAAGCGCTGCTGCTTGGCGGTCGCACCATCTGCATGTGGGAGGGCGAAATATTGCAGATCGGCGACACGCCGACGGTCTACCGCCATCCGGCCACCATGCGCGTCGCCCAGGTATTTTCCGATCCGCCGCTCAACATTGTCGGGATCGAAAAGACCAATGGCTCGGTGCAGTATGCCGGCGGCGTGCAGGCGCCGGCGAGCGGGCTTTACGCTCGGCTTGGCGACGGTGCCTACCAGGTCGGTTTCCGCGCGCACCAGCTCGAGGTCGCCAACGGGGTGGCCGGCCGCCACGCCTTCTCCGCCACCGTGACGGTGACGGAAATCACCGGCTCGGAAAGCTTCGTGCATCTCAATCGCGATGCGTCCAACTGGGTCGCGGTGCTGCAGGGCGTGCACGAATATCCGCCCGGATATGTGCTGGATGCGGTGCTCGATCCGGACAATGTTTTTGTATTCGACCCGGCCGGCCGACTGGTCGCCGCGCCCGGCGCTGCTTGAGGGATATGCATCATGGCCCGCATTGATCTCGTCGACCTGGCGCACTCCTACAGCGGCAATGATGCCGCGCCCGAGTCCTTTGCGCTAAAGCCGATCTCGATGACCTGGCGGCAGGGCGGCGCCTATGCGCTGCTCGGGCCTTCGGGCTGCGGCAAGACCACGTTGCTCAACCTGATCTCGGGCATCGTGACGCAGTCGCGTGGCCAGATCCTGTTCGACGGCGTCGACATCACGCCCCTGTCAACCGAGAAGCGCAATATCGCGCAGGTGTTCCAGTTCCCGGTGATCTACGACACCATGACGGTCGGACAAAATCTGGCGTTCCCGCTGAAGAACCGCGGCGTCCCGAAGGCCGAGATCGACGCGCGCGTCGCCGAGATCGCGCGGCTGCTCGACCTCACGCCCTATCTGTCACGCAGGGCGACTTGGCTCACCGCCGACGCCAAGCAGAAGATCTCGCTCGGCCGCGGACTGGTGCGCTCCGATGTCGCCGCGGTCCTGTTCGACGAGCCGCTGACGGTGATCGATCCCGAATTGAAATGGCAATTGCGCTCGAAGCTCAAGGCGCTGCACCGCGAGCTCGACCTCACCATGATCTACGTCACCCATGACCAGACCGAGGCGCTCACCTTCGCCGATACCGTGGTGGTGATGCATGATGGCCGCGTGGTGCAGAGCGGCACACCGGCGGAATTGTTCGACAAGCCGGCGCATACCTTTGTCGGCTATTTCATCGGCTCGCCCGGCATGAACATCGTGCCCGCCGAGGTCAGGGGACGCGAGGCACGGATCGACGGCCACACCATCGCGCTCGACCGCAGCTACGATGTGCTGCCGTCTGGCGCGAAAATCGAGATCGGCGTGCGTCCCGAATTCGTCGAGATCGTGCCGCCCGCGCCTGGGCTGCTGTCCGCCAATATCGAGCGGATCGACGATCTCGGCCGCGTCCGCTTCGCCCGGGTTCGCGTCGGCGACGCCAAATTCGCGGCGCGCGTTCCGCCGGGCTTCTCGAGCCCCGACGGTGCAGCGGCACTGAAATTCGATCCGGCGCGCGTGCATGTCTATGCCGACAGCCGACTGGTCGAGGGAGCGCTGTGATGAAAAAGACCGTCAACAACCGTGCCTGGCTGCTGGTCGCGCCGGTGATGATCGTCGTGTTGTTCTCGGCCCTGCTGCCGATGATGACCGTCGTCAATTATTCGGTTCAGGATGCGATGGCGGAGAATCATTTCTTCTGGAATGGCGATGCCTGGTTCCGCGACCTTCTAGATCCAAGTACCGAAATGGGCAGCCGCTTCTCGGGCGCTCTGCAACGAAATCTGATCTTCTCGTTCGTTGTTCTCCTGATCGAGGTGCCGCTCGGCATCGCGCTCGCGCTCGCGCTGCCGCGGCGCGGCTGGACGGTCGGGCCGAGTCTGGTGCTGATTGCGCTTCCCATGCTGATCCCATGGAATGTCGTCGGGACCATGTGGCAGATTTTTGCGCGCGCCGACATTGGCCTGTTCGGGGCGGCGCTGAACGGTCTGGGTCTGCATTACAACGATACGCAGGATCCGGTCTCGGCATGGTTCACGATCCTCTTGATCGACGTTTGGCACTGGACGCCGCTCGTTATCCTCCTAAGTTACGCCGGGTTGCGCGCGATTCCCGACGCGTTTTATCAGGCGGCGCGCATTGATGCTGCCAGCCGCTGGTCGGTCTTTCTCAATATCGAATTGCCGAAGCTGCAGCGCGTGCTCGTTATCGCGATCCTGCTACGCTTCATGCAGAGCTTCATGATCTACACCGAGCCCTTTGTCGTGACCGGCGGCGGCCCGGGCAACGCGACCACGTTCCTGTCGATCGACCTGGTCAAGATCGCGCTCGGACAAGTCGACCTCGGCAATGCGGCGGCGATGTCGCTCGTCTACTACCTCATCACGATCACCCTGTGCTGGATCTTCTTCACCGCGATGACCCAGCTAGATATGTTGAAGGAGGCCTGAGATGAATCGCGGCATTCTCCCGAAACTTGGCCTTTTGGTCTACCTTGTCTGTTTGTTGCTGCCGATCTACTGGCTCATCAACATGAGCTTGCGGACCAACGAAGACATTATGTCGGGCCTTGTGATTTGGCCGCGACACCCGTCGCTGGTGAAATACATCTTCATTCTTCACGATCCGACCTGGGTGCATGGATTTCTGGTGTCGCTGACCTACGTCGCGATCAACACGGTGATCTCCGTAACGGTAGCGCTGCCGGCGGCTTATGCCTTCAGCCGCTATCGCTTCATCGGCGACAAGCACCTGTTCTTCTGGCTGCTCACCAACCTGATGGCGCCCACCGCCGTATTCGCGCTGCCGTTCTTCAATCTCTACTACGCGGTCGGCCTGTTCGACACGGTGTGGGCCGTCGCGCTCGCGCATTGCCTGTTCAACGTTCCGCTCGCGGTTTGGATTCTCGAAGGGTTCATCAGTGGCGTGCCGCGCGAAATCGATGAGACCGCTGCGATCGACGGCTATTCGTTCTTTCATTTCTTCGTGCGCATCTTCCTGCCGCTGATCGCCAATGGCGTCGGCGTCACGGCGTTCTTCTGCTTCATGTTCTCGTGGGTCGAGCAACTGCTCGCCACCACGCTGACCGCGACCAATGCGCTGCCGTTCGCCGCGGTTATGTCGCGCACCTATTCGGCCTCCGGAATGGACTGGTCGCTGCTCGCTGCCGCAGGCGTGCTGACCATGTTTCCGGGCGCCCTCGTCATCTGGTTCGTACGTAACCACATAGCCAAGGGCTTCGCCCTCGGCCGCGTTTAGGAGGCAGACATGTTCGCGTGGATGGCCTGGACGTTGCAGACGGCGATCTTCTTCGCCTTCATCGCGCTGTCGCTCGTCATTCTGACCTTGCTCGCGATCTACCGGCCGGAGACGCCGCGCAAAGGCATTCTCGGGTTTCCGACGACGCGGGGCGACCGCTTCTTCGTCTCGCTGCTCGGTTCCGCGTTCATTTTCATCCTGTGGATCCGACTCGGCGGCGGAGAGCTCTGGTACGCGCTCGCGATCTGTATTCCGTTCGCCGTCGCCATGTTTCGTTTTGCGTAACTGCAACTGCCTCGCGCGTTGTGTGCGGGGTTAAAACGAGGGAGGAAAGGCAAGATGGATATCAAACGTCGTGACGTTCTGAAGGGTGCAGGCACGGTCGCAGCAGCGGCCGCAGTCGGAGCGCCAGCGTTGCTCACGCCAACCGTGAGCTATGCGCAACAGGTCGATGCCGCCAAGAAGTGGATCGACAACGAGTTTCAACCGTCGACGCTGAGCAAGGATCAGCAGATGGCTGAGATGGAATGGTTCATCAAGGCGTCGGCGCCCTTCAAGGGGATGCAGGTCAGCACGGCTTCGGAAATTCTCGGCATTCACGAGTACGAGTCGAAGACGCTGACCAAGGCATTTGCCGAGATTACCGGCATTAAAGTCAACCACGAGATGATGGATGAAGGCTTGATCGTCGACAAAATCTCGACGGAAATTCAATCCGGAAAGCCGATCTACGACTTCTGGATGAATGACTCGGACTTCATCGGCACCCATCCTCGTTATAACGACATCATCGGTGGCTCGTTGACCGACTTCATGGCGGGCGAAGGCAAGGATATCACCAATCCAAACCTCGACCTCGCCGACTTCATCGGGCTTTCGTTCGCGACATTTACCGATGGCAAGTTGTATCAGCTGCCGGACCAGCAGTTCGCCAACCTCTATTGGTTCCGGTACGACTGGTTCAAGCGCCCCGAACTCAAGACCGCATTCAAGAACAAGTTCGGCTACGAGCTCGGTGTTCCCGTCAACTGGTCTGCCTATGAAGACATCGCCGACTTCTTTAGCAACACGGTGAAGGAAATCGACGGCCAGCGGGTCTATGGCCACATGGATTATGGCAAGAAGGATCCGTCGCTCGGCTGGCGATTCACCGACGCCTGGTTGTCGATGGCCGGCAACGGCGACAAGGGCCTGCCGAACGGCAAACCGGTCGACGAGTGGGGCATCCGCGCGGAGGAGGGCATTCCGCGCGGCTCCTCAATCACGCGCGGCGGCGACGCCAACGGACCGGCCGCGGTGTACGCGCTCACCAAGTTTGTCGAGTGGCTCAAGAAGTATGCGCCGCCGGAAGCCGCGGGGATGGACTTCCTCGAGGCTGGTGCAGTCCCGGGACAGGGGCATATCGCCCAGCAGATCTTCTGGTACAGCGCGTTCACAGCGGCGCTCTCAAAACCCGAGCTGCCGGTGATGAACTCGGATGGCACGCCAAAGTGGCGAATGGCACCGAGCCCGCACGGGGCGTACTGGAAAGAGGGTATGAAGCTGGGCTATCAAGACGTCGGCTGCTGGACGCTCTTGAAATATGCCAAGTTGGAGAATGTGAAGGCGGGGTGGCTCTACTCGCAGTTCTGCGTGTCGAAGACAGTCTCGCTGAAGAAGTCGGTCAAGTTCCTGCATGTGATCCGCGAGAGCGACATCTCGTCGGACGCGATGACGGAGCTTGCGCCAAAGGTAGGCGGTTTCGTCGAGTTCTACCGCAGCCCGGCGCGCAAGTTGTGGACACCTACTGGCGTCAACGTGCCGGATTACGGCAAGCTGGCGCAGGTCTGGTGGCAGAATGTCTCGAAGGCCATATCCGGCGAGACGACGGCGCAGCAAGCGATGGACGGGCTGGCGCGCGATCAGGATGCCATCATGGCGCGCCTGGAAAAGTCCGGCGTGCAAGGCAAGCTCGGACCGAAGCTCAACGAAGAGAAAACCGCGGAGTACTGGTACGCCAAGTCCGAGAAGGAAGGCAACGTCGCCCCGCAACGCAAGCTCGCCAACGAGAAGCCGCAAGGCGTCACGCAGGACTATGATGATCTCATCAAGAGCTGGAAAGCGGAAGTTCCGCCCAAGAAAACTTAGGCCGGTTGACGCCTGACGAACGGGGTGGGAAGCTCCCTGGGTGGTTCCCACCTCTTTTTTCTTTCACGCAGCAGAACGGTTCGAAGATTTCCGGGCATGTCCGGTACCGAAGTCGAAGTGAAGGGGTTGTTTGCTACGCCGGTAGCGGCAGTGATGCTGCCTGGCGCCGATGAACGCAATGCGGAATTGACCGAAATCATCTTGCAGCGCCGCAGCGCGCAGTCGTCGATCGGTGCGTCGAGCATTGGCGGCTGGCATTCGACGCGCGACATCGCGGAGTGGGGTGGCAAGGGTATCGAGCAGGTGCTGAGCGCCGGCCGATCCGTCGCGACCCAGCTGACCGCCGACCGCGACGGCAACCCGATCAAGCCTGACTGGAAGGTCGAAGCCTGGGCCAACGTCATCGGACCGGGCGGCTCGAACGCGTGCCACTACCATCCAGGTTCGTTCTGGTCCGGCACTTACTATGTCGCCGACGGCGGTTGCGCCGATGACGCCTCGCTCGGCGGCGAGTTCGAAATGTTCGATCCGCGCGGTCCGTCGCCGATGATGCATGCGCCGCTGCTGAAGTTTGCCGGCGAGGATGGCCGCTCCGCGGGAAGCGCGCAGACGATTCGGCCGCGTGCTGGGCTGTTGTTTCTGTTTCCGTCGTTCCTGTTGCACGCGGTGCGCCCCTACACCGGCAATTCCCTGCGCATATCGATCGCTTTCAATCTGGGCCTGTATCCAAACTCATGAAGGCCGGGAAGAGCGGCAAGCGAGGGGTCTCATGCGGGTGACGTTTCGTTGCGATCCGGCACTGCTCGATAAGCTGGCGCGGCCGATTCCGGCGCGGCAAGCCTTGCCCGAATGGCTCAGAAACATGCCCGGCACCGCCTGGTCCGCCTTGCATGGCGAGGACGTCCGCACGGTCAAGCACTGCCCGCCCTTTGTCGACGCGATGGCCTTCGGCTTTGTTATCCCGCTTCCTTGCGATGTCACCATGCGTGACGGCGTGCTGTCGTGGGATTGGGACTTGCCGCAGCTGTCGCCGGAAGCGCACCCGCGGTCACCGATCAGCTTTCACGTTCCGGCGCAAGTGACTGCGACGCCGTTTCACGACGCCGCAACATCCATCGTGAAGTTCAACAGCTTCTGGACCATCGAGCTCGAGCCCGGCTACTCGCTGTTTGCGACTCACCCTGTCAACCGCGCCGACCTTCCGTTTCGGTTGCTGAGCGGACTGGTCGATTGCGATCGTTTTTCCGATGTCGGCGTGCTGTTTCCGGGAGTCTGGACCAACCCCGATTTTGAAGGTGTGTTGCCGCGTGGCACTCCGGTCGCACAATGTTTCCCGGTAGCGCGCACCACGCTGGAGCTGCACGTTGAAGCCCTGTCAGCCGCTGCGGCGCGCCGCTATGACGACACTGCCGCTGCGCTCTTGAGCCGACGAGGCGTGTATCGGCGAAAATTCCGCGCGAGGAGGGGGCGCTCAGCCAGCGAGTGACCGCCTCAGGCGTTCGGAGTCGAGCCACAATTCGCCGCGCGGCGCTGCGGGAAGCGCCTGCGCGATGCGGCCGAATGTATCGGAGCGAAGCCGCATCGCGCGGCCGAAGCTGGCTTTGGCTGCCGCGATGTCGCCGGTCTGCTGCAGGCAGATGCCAAGGTTGACATGGGCTTCTGCCAGTTCGGGAGACAAGTGCAGAGTGCGACGATAGGCCGTGATTGCGGCCATTGGATCACGCGAGTCCTGGCAGATCAGTCCATAAGCGAACCAGAGATTTGCGCTGGCAGCGTTTGACGCGAGGATGCGCTCGAGCTCAGCTCGCGCTGGCGCAAGCTCGCCGAGCTTGTGGAGGCAGCGTGCCAGCTGCAATGCGATATCGGTATTGCCCGGCAACAGCGATCTGGCCTTGCGCAAAACATCGACCGCCTCGCCAAGCCGGCCCAACGCCTGCAGGCTCGCAGCGCGGGCCATTTCATAGCGGGGATTTTGAATCGTCTCCGCTGCACGGGTGAAGGCGACCAGCGCCGCCTCGAACTTGCCGGCCCTGTGCAGGGTCATGCCGATTTCGTGCCATCCTTCGACATCATTGGGAAAACGGCGCAACAGATCGTGTAAGGCGTCATTTGCTTCCGGGTCGCCATGCTCCAGCAGCGTAATACATGTCATGAAAGCCGCATCGGCTCTTTCGGGGGCGCATTGCGCCGCCTCGCGAAAAAACTGCAAGGCGCGATCGAGATCGCCCGTAGCTCTCACTGCGCGGCCAGCGAGAAGCAGAGCCGGCGCGTGTCCCGCCTGCAGCGCCAGGCAAGATCGAGCCCAGTGCAGCGTCTCGTCGTGGTCACCTCGCTGCCAGGCGAGCGTTGCAACGAGCTGATGCGCCGCGGGGTCATCCGGCGCATCATTGATCAGCGCCTGAGCCAGCGTCTCCGCTTGCTCGATACGGCCTTCGCGCAGTGCGGCGAGCGCTGCGTTGATCGCCTCGGCGCGCCGTCGCCGGTCGTCAGGCGTCTGTGCGTTCACGTGAGATTGCCGCCAGCCAGATCATCGGGAGTACCTCCGCAGCATATCCGTCCTTGCCGGCGAAGCGAAGCCTATGTCATTCCGGGTCTGGTCCTTACGGACCATCCCTGACAGGGAGGGGCGTTCGCCATCCTACTGCGCCGCGTCGAGCGCTTCGCCGAGTGCCGGATAGTCGGTATAGCCCTTGGCGCCGCCGCCGTAGAAGGTGGCCTTGTCCGGCACATTGAGCGGTGCGCCCCGCTTCAGGCGCTCGACCAGATCGGGATTGGCGAGGAACGGCTTGCCGAACGCGATCAGGTCGGCCGCATTGGCGGCGAGCATCCTGGTGGCCAACTCGAAGTCGTAACCGTTGTTGGCGATATAGGCGCCCTTGAAACGCTGCCGCAGCGAACCGTAGTCGAACGGGGCGATGTCGCGCGGGCCACCGGTCGCGCCTTCGATGACGTGGATGTAGACGAGCTTCATCGCATTGAGATGGTCGACAATATGATCGAACAGCGGTTGCGGATTGCTGTCGGAAACATCGTTGGCCGGCGTCACCGGTGAAATGCGAATGCCGGTCCGCTCCGGCCCGATTTCCGCGGCCACCACTTCTGCCACCTCGAGCATCAGACGCGCCCGGTTCTCGATCGATCCGCCATAGCCGTCGGTGCGCTTGTTGGTGCCGTTCTTGGCAAACTGGTCGAGCAGATAGCCGTTAGCGCCGTGAATCTCGACCCCGTCAAAGCCGGCCGCGATCGCGTTCGCGGTGGCGCGCTTGAAACTGTCGATGATGCCGGGGATCTCTTCCAGTGCGAGCGCGCGCGGCTCGGAGATTTCGGTGAAGGTGCCGTTGACAAAGGTCTTGCCCTTGGCCCGGATCGCCGAGGGCGCGACCGGCGCGCCGCTGTCGGGCTGCAATGAGATGTGCGAAATGCGCCCGACATGCCAGGCCTGGATGAAGATGCGGCCGCCGCGCTCATGCACGCGGTCGGTGACCTTGCGCCAGCCCGCGACCTGTTCCTTGGAATAGATCCCGGGGGTGTCCTGATAGCCCTGGCCCTGTTGCGAGACCTGGCTGGCTTCGGTGATCAGCAGCCCTGCGGAGGCGCGTTGGCCGTAATATTCGACGGCGAGCGGGCTCGGCACCAAGCCCGGCACGGCCCGGTTGCGGGTCAGGGGCGCCATGACAAGGCGGTTCGGCAGGGTGATCGGTCCAAGCCTGTAGGGCTCGAAGAGTTTGGTCGGTTGGCTCATGTTGGCTGTTCCAGAAAATCGGCGGGTGGCAGAAATGTGGGTATTTTTAGCACTGCGGCAATGCCGCCAGCCATTCGGATTTCGCGGGCGAGCCGCGCGCAGCCCCATTAACGCCGTCATTCCGGGATGCGCCGACTGAACTCGGGTTTACCCGAGTTCAGCAAATACGATTGTCCAAGTCGGCAACAGCCGACTTGGATGGCGCAGGCCCGGAATCCATACTCCCGGTCGTGGTTATGGATTCCGGGCTCGCGCTGCCGCGCGCCCCAGAATGACGAGCATGTTTGTTCGGGGCATGACGCGTCTCAGCTAGCTGACGCCGAGAAAATCCCGCTTGCCGATTTCCACGCCATTGTGCCGGAGAATGCCGTGCGCGGTGGCGGCGTGGAAATAGAAATTCGGGAACGCAGAATTGCTCAGGAACTGCTGGCCTTTGAGCGTGATACTGCGGTCTGGCCCGGCGGGAAAGGTGACGTCGCTTCGGTCGGCGCCGTCGAACTGCGCCGGCTTGAACCCCTTGACGTAGTCGCTGGTCTTGGCCAGCCGCTGCCTCAACTCCTCAAAGCTCTTTTCGGTATCGGGCGTGGAGGGCACCTCGCTATGCGTCAGCCGCGCGCAGCTCTTGGCGGCGAAATCACAGGCGAGCTGGATCTGCTTGCTGAACGGCAGCATGTCGGGATAAAGCCGCGCGCCGAGCAGGATTTCAGGCTGGATGTTCTTCGCCTTGCAATGGGCCTCGGCCTTGGTGAGCAGTCCGGAGAGGCTGCCGAGGATTTGCAGGAAGGCCGGGACGGAGGCGTCGTAGAAGGACATGTGATGCTCTTTTCGTGTTGTCGGAGTTCGATCGGCAAGGTGTACTCATCGAAGTGGTGCGGCGCACGGTGGAATGCAACTACCCCTTGACCCGCGCGCCGTCTCGATTGACAGGCATGTCAACGCGGGCCGCCGCGCATTCGCGCCAGCAGTTCGGGGGTCGGCCAGGAATCGGCGGGCAGCCCGTATTTGATCTGCATCGCCTTGATGGCGGTACGGCTTTGCTGGCCGAGCACGCCGTCGACCTTGCCGACATTGAAGCCGGCGTGCACCAGCAACTGCTGCAATTCGCGGATTTCGCTGAACGGCAATTGCACGACCAATGCGGCCGGGCGGCGCATCGGCGGGCTGCCGGCGATGCGGCTGGCCAGATAGCCGGCGGTGGTCGAATAGATCAGCGAATTATTCCACTCGGTATAGGCGGCGAAATTGGCATAGGCGAGGAACGCCGGCCCGGTCCGGCCCATCGGCAGCAGCACCGATGCCGGCATGGCGTCATTCGGCAGCGCGCGCCCGTCCGGATAGGTCACGCCGAGTTGCGCCCATCTCGAGCGCGGCAACTGGATGGTCAGGTCGGCTTGTTCCCAGGGCAGGTTTGGCGGCACGCGCACTTCCTGCAGCCATGGCTCGCCGCGCCGCCATTTCAGGCCGTTCGCGATGTAGTTCGCGGTCGAGCCGATCACGTCGGCCGGACTATGCAGGAGATCGCGGCGTCCGTCGCCATCATAGTCGACGGCATAGTTGAAATAGCGGGTCGGCAGGAATTGCGTCTGTCCGAGTTCGCCGGCCCAGGAGCCGACCATCTCGTCCGGCGAGAGGTCGCCGCGATCGATGATCTTCAGCGCGGCGACGGTCTCGTTCTGGAACATTGTCGAGCGCCGGCAGTCGTAAGCCAGCGAAACCAGCGAGCGCAGTGTCGGCAGATTGCCCATGTTGGCGCCGAAATCGCTTTCCAGTCCCCAGAACGCCGATATCACCGCCGGCGGTACGCCATATTCCTTCTCGGCGCGCGCGAACGCGGCGGCATAGGTCTTGATCCGGGCCTGCCCCTGCTGCATCCGGTAGGGTGCGGCCATGCGGCCGGCGAACGCCGTGAAGATCTGCCCGAACACACGCTGGCCGTGGTCGCGCCTGACAATGCCCTGGTCATAGACGAGATGCGGCGAGGCTTCGGCGATCGCGCGCGGCGACACGCCGGCCGATATGGCCTGCTGCTTGAGCTCGGCGAGGAAGCGGTCGAACGACAGGCCGTTATGGCAGGAGGCGGCGCGCGAAGACGGCGCTGCCACAGGTCTGGTTGGCGCCACAGCCGGTTTGAGAGCTTGCGCCGAAAGCGCGGATGAAAACGCCAGCCATGCCGCGAGGGTTGTGATCGCAACGCGTATTCCAGGCAAAGAGGTAGGCATCGATGTGGCGGGCTCATGATGAAGGGGAGGGCGGGATTGCATATTACATGCCTGGCCAGGATTTGCTATTCACCCGATTTTATTGCTCATTGCCGGCATGTCAGATGCCCTGGAGCCAACGGAATGACCGACGAATCCACCTACACGCCGCCCAAGGTATGGCACTGGAACAAGGAGAGCGGCGGCCGGTTCGCCGCTATCAACCGCCCGATTGCGGGGCCGACGCATGACAAGGAACTGCCGGTCGGCCGCCATCCGCTGCAGATTTATTCGCTGGCGACGCCGAACGGCGTCAAGGTCACGGTGATGCTGGAGGAATTGCTGGCGCTCGGCCATCGCGGCGCGGAGTACGATGCGTGGCTGATCCGGATCGACGGCAATCAGTTCGGCAGCGGCTTTGTCGCGGTCAATCCGAACTCCAAGATCCCGGCGCTGATGGATTGCAGCGGACCGAAGCCGATCAGGGTGTTCGAATCCGGCGCGATCCTGCTGCACCTTGCCGAGAAATTCGGCGCCTTGCTGCCGAGCGATGCCGGAGCACGCGCCGAATGCCTGTCGTGGCTGTTCTGGCAGATGGGCAGCGCACCTTATCTCGGCGGCGGCTTTGGTCATTTCTATGCGTATGCGCCGGCCAAGATCGAATACGCCATCGACCGCTTCGCGATGGAGACGAAGCGTCAGCTCGACGTGCTCGACCGCCGCCTCGCCGACAACGAATATCTGGCAGGCGAGCAGTACACGATCGCCGATATCGCGGTATGGCCCTGGTATGGCGCCCTGGCGCAGGGCCTGTTGTACGGCGCCGGCGAATTCCTCGACGTACAGGCCTACGCCAACGTGCTGCGCTGGACCGCGGCCATCGCCAAACGCCCGGCGGCGCGGCGCGGGCGCATGGTCAACCGCATTTGGGGCGATCCCTCCAGCCAATTGCACGAACGCCACGACGCCAGCGATTTCGAGACCAAAACACAGGACAAGATCGGGGAGGCGGCGACGGCGAGTTGACCCGGCGCGCGTTCGTGGCCTCGTGGTTCGCGACGCGCGGCTTTGCCGCGCTCCTCACCATGAGGGTCTATCACCTCATCCACGGAAGAAGACCTCATCCTGAGGAGCGCGCTTGCGCGCGTCTCGAAGGATGAAGCCACCGGTATCGCGGGGCCGCTACGGCATGCTCAGCTCGTGGCGGCCGACCACCATCCAGTGCACTTCATCGGGGCCGTCGGCGAAGCGAAGGTGCCGCACGTCGGTGTACATTTCGGCGAGCGGAGTCCATTGCGAAACGCCGGTGGCGCCGTGCATCTGGATTGCCTGGTCGATGATCCTGCAGGTGCGCTCGGGCACCATGGCCTTGACCATGCTGACCCAGATGCGCGCTTCCTTGTTGCCGAGCACGTCCATCGCCTTGGCGGCTTTCAGCACCATCAGCCGCATCGCCTCGATCTCGCAGCGCGCCTGCGCGATGATCTGCAGATTGCCGCCGAGATGGGCGATCTTGTTGCCGAACGCCTGGCGCGTCAGGCCGCGCGAGACCATCAGGTCGAGCGCCTTTTCCGCCTTGCCGATGGTTCGCATGCAGTGATGGATGCGGCCGGGGCCGAGGCGCACCTGCGAGATCTCGAAGCCGCGGCCTTCGCCGAGCAGGATGTTCTCCTTCGGCACCCTGACATTGTTGAAGCGCAGATGCATGTGGCCGCGCGGCGCATGGTCGTGCCCGAACACATGCATCGGCCCGATGATCTCGACGCCCGGGGTATCCTTGGGCACCAGAATCTGCGACTGCTGCTTGCTCGGCGGCGCATCGGGATTGGTCTTCACCATCACGATCATGATCTTGCAACGGGGATCGCCGAGGCCGGAGATGTAGTATTTCTCCCCGTTGATCACCCATTGGTCGCCGACCAGCTTGGCCGTGGTCGAGATGTTCTTGGCATCCGACGAGGCGACATTGGGTTCGGTCATGGCGTAGGCCGAACGGATTTCACCGGCCAACAGCGGCTTCAGCCACTTCTCCTTCTGCTCGCGCGTGCCGACACGCTCGAGCACCTCCATGTTGCCGGTATCCGGCGCCGAGCAGTTCATGGTTTCCGAGGCCAGCGGATTCTTGGCAAGCTCGACCGCGATATAGGCGTAGTCGAGATTCTTCAGACCCTGGCCGGTTTCGGCGTCGGGCAGGAAGAAATTCCACAGGCCTTCTTCCTTGGCCTGTGCCTTGGCCTTCTCCAGCACCTCGATCTGGCCGGGCGTAAAACTCCAGCGGTCCGGCTTGTTCTCGCCGAGCCGATAAAACTCCGCCGACATCGGATCGACGGTTTCCCGGATGAATTTCTTGACATGCTCGTACAATGGCCGGACCTCGTCCGACATCCGCAGATCGTTCAGCTCATCGCCCGGATTGAGGCCATAGGTCGTCGTTCTCGGCACGTAGGCGTGTTTCATGTCCAACTCTCCCGTCACGCAGATCGTTTGCTGCCGCCAGGCCACCGTAGCCCGGATGCAGCGCAGCGCAATCCGGGATTCGCTCCGCGGACGAACCGCCCCGGATTTCGCTACGCTGCATCCGGGCTACGCGCTCACAGCTCCCTCGCATTGGAGAAGGCGAACGAGGACACCCGCCTGGTGTTCTCGTCGAGGATCAGGGTGCGGGTGATCGGCGGTTCGGCGCGCTGGCTGCAGTTTTCGCGTTCGCAGAGCCGGCAGTTGACGCCGATCGGCGTGCCTTCGGTCTTCTCGAGGTCGATGCCGGTGGCGTAGATCAGTCTGGCGGCGTGGCGGATTTCGCAGCCGAGCCCGATCGCAAAGCGCGGCTGCGGCTGCGGATGCGGTGCCACTGGCCGGCGCACCATCTGCGCAATCGAGAAGTAGCGGTTGCCGTCGGGCAGTTCGATCACCTGCTTGAGCAGCCGGTCCGGGGTGTCGAAGGTCGAATGCACGTTCCACAGCGGGCAGGTGCCGCCGAATTTCGAGAATGGGAAGGTGCCGGAGGAAAACCGCTTGGAGACGTTGCCGGCATTGTCGACGCGCAGCATGAAGAACGGAATGCCGCGCGCATTGGGCCGTTGCAGCGTGGTCAGGCGATGGCAGACCTGCTCGAAACCGGCGTTGAAGCGCTGCGCCAGCACGTGGACGTCGTAGCTGAGCTGCTCGGCGGCGGCGTGAAAGGCCTGGTAGGGCATCATCGCGGCGGCGGCGAAATAGTTCGCGAGCGTGATGCGGTAGAGCCGGCGCGGCGTGTCGTCCAGCGGACCGGCGCGGTTGACGATGGCCTCGAAATGGCCGCCGCATTCGGTAAGGCCGATCTGGAACGCGAGCTGAAATGCGCGGCCGGTTCCGTCGATCAGTTCGGAAATCAGCAATTGCCGGCGATGGCGATCGAACCGCCGCAGCGTCTCGCGCATGACATCGACCGGCATAATGCGGGTGACGATCGAATGCTTTTCGCGCAGCCGGGTGGCGAGCGCGGCGAACAGCTCCTCGGATGCCACGTTCAATTCGTCGCGCAGGCTTTCCGCGGCCTGTTCGAGTTCAGGAAAATAGTTGCGGTTGGCCTCGATCAGGTCGCGGACGCGCTCGATCGGATTGGCCTCGAAGCGCGAGCCCTCGTCGCGGTCGGCCATCTGGGCGGCGACCAGGGTCTCGCCGCGGCGGGCCTCCGTGTAGGCGGCGTAGAGTCGTTGCAACGAATGTGTCACGCCGGGACACAATTCGGCGAGATCGCGCAGTTCCTGTTTCGGCAGATCGATCTGGCGAAACAGCGGATCGGAAAAGATCTCGTTCAGTTCGGCGAAAAACCGGTCCTCGTCGGCGGTGGCGAGATCGCGCAGATCGAGGTCATAGGCCTCCGCCAGCCGCAGCAGGATTTGCGCCGTCACCGGACGCTGGTTGCGCTCGATCAGGTTGATATAGCTCGGAGAAATGCCGAGACCCTCGGCGATCTGGGTCTGCGACAGGCCCAATTGCTGGCGGATGCGCCGGAACCTCGGTCCGACGAACAGCTTTTTGCCGGAATCGCCTGCCATGACCGTCCTCGTTGCCTATTTGTGACAAAAATGACAAAATAACATATGTGACATGTTTATATGTTACATGACATCATCATTCGAATGCAAGCTGTCTGTACGAGTTGAGCAGTTTGGCGTTTAGCTCCTGCCACGCATTTTGCAATGCACTGTCACGAATGTCGATTGGAGATTACGATGGCGAAGACCTTTGAGCAGCTGGTTCCCGCGCCCGCCGGGCGTTTCGATGGCATCAGCCGTCCCTACAGCCCGGCCGAAGTGGAAAAGCTGCGCGGCTCGGTGCCGATCGCCTACACGCTCGCCGAGAAGGGCGCCAATCGGCTGTGGGAATCGCTGAAGAAGGAACCCTTCGTCAATTCGCTGGGCGCCGTCACCGGCAACCAGGCGATGCAGCAGGCCCGCGCCGGCCTGCCCGCAATCTACCTGTCGGGCTGGCAGGTTGCCGCCGACGCCAACACCGCCGGCGCGATGTATCCGGACCAGAGCCTCTATCCGGCCAATGCCGGCCCTGAACTGTGCCGCCGCATCAACCGCACCTTCCAGCGGGCCGACCAGATCGAGCATTCCGAAGGCGGCGCCAAGATCGACTGGTTCGTGCCGATCGTGGCCGACGCGGAAGCCGGCTTCGGCGGTCCCCTGAACTCGTTCGAGATCATGAAGGCCTATATCGAGGCCGGTGCGGCCGGCGTCCATTTCGAGGACCAGCTCGCGTCGGAAAAGAAATGCGGCCACATGGGCGGCAAGGTGCTGATCCCGACCGCGGCCCATGAGCGCAACCTGATCGCGGCGCGGCTTGCGGCCGACGTCTGCGGCACGCCGACCTTCGTGCTGGCGCGCACCGACGCCGAGAGCGCCAAGCTGATCACCGCCGATGTCGACGAGCGCGACCGCGAGTTCATCACCGGCGAGCGCACCGCGGAAGGCTTTTTCCGCCTCAAGCCCGGCACCGGCCTCGCGCACTGCATCAAGCGCGGCATCGCGTTTGCGAAATATGCCGACCTGTTGTGGTGGGAGACCTCGACGCCGAACCTCAAGGAGGCGAAGGAATTCGCCGAGGCGGTGCAGAAGGTCTATCCCGGCAAGATGCTGGCCTATAACTGCTCGCCGTCGTTCAACTGGGAAGCCAATATCGACAAGGCGACGATCGCCAAATTCCAGCGCGAGATCGGCGCGATGGGGTACAAGTTCCAGTTCGTGACGCTGGCGGGCTTCCACTCGCTCAACCACAGCATGTTCGAGCTCGCGCGCGGCTACAAGGCCGAAGGCATGGCGGCCTATTCCCGCCTGCAGCAGGCCGAGTTCGCCTCGGAGAAGCACGGCTATTCGGCGACGCGCCACCAGCGCGAAGTCGGCACCGGCTATTTCGATCTGGTGTCCACCACCATCACCGGCGGCACCTCATCGACCACGGCGCTTCACGACTCGACCGAAGCCGCGCAGTTCAGGTCGAACGGCTCGGAAATCAAGGTTCAAGCGGCTGAATAACGGGAGACGATGATGACCAAAGGCAGCAATTTCTGGGTGATTGGCGGCGAGTTCGGTTCGATGAACTTCCACAAGCTCGTCGAAGGTTCGGCCCAGGTCCAGGGTCCGTTCAAGACCCGCAAGGAAGCCGAGGATGCCTGGCGGGTCGTCTCGGAAGAGAACCGCCACAAAGCCGGCGTGCGCTTTTCGATCGTGGAAGAACCCAATCGCGCCACAGCCTGAGCGCCGGCTGCCGGCCAAAAAAAAGCCCAAAAACCATCAAGGAAACCATCAAGGAAGCGTTCGGGAAAACGCCCAGGACGACCACGGCCCCATCCGGAGATCCGGGTGGGCCGGCTTTCGTCTGCGGCGGGTGCGAGATTAGCTGCAAGCCTTTGGGAATGAACGGCCTTTGCCGGTGAGGGTGGTTACTGATAGGTTAAGGGGTGCTCGGGACTCAGCAGCAAGGGCCGAACAGGATGTCAGAGGCGCAAAACACCGGGAGCCCTGCCGCCAGCGATGCGCGCCCGGTCCGGCTGCGCGATGCGTTGCGGCAGGCGCGGATCGAGGCTGCGGATCGCACCGGCGTCGTCGTCGATCTGCGCGACGCCGAGGTCGCCCGGCTCGAAATCCTCAATGAAGCGCTCGATCCGCTGTTCGCGCAGATTCCCGATCAGGTCGATCTGTTCGATCGCGGCCTCAGCCAGGGCGAAACGCCGCGGCTGTGGATCGACGTGGTCGCCCATGTGCTGATGGGACGCGACAAGCGCATCTACCGCTTCGTGCAGGACACCCGTTTCGGCCGGATCGTGATCGCCGAGTCCCACGACGTCGCCGACATCGTCGACGCTGTCACCGGTTATGTCGCCCGCCGCATGATCGAGCGCGAGCATGCGCTGGTGGCGACGCCGATGGTTGATCCCGCGGCAATCAAAAAGCCGCGCCGCAGCCGGTTCTGGAGCTTCGCGCTCGGATTCGTGCTCGGCGCCCTCGCGCTGTTCGCTCTGGCGCTGTTCGCGAGCCTGCGCGGTCTCTGAATCCGACATGGCGGCACGGCCTTGTCAGATGCGTCGCGGGCGCCTGATGGCATTCCGATCAAAGAACAGCATGGCCATGAAGGGTACCGTCAGGCTGATGGAGAGTTGTAACGTCGCCGCATCCCCCCAGCCGTATTCTCCCTTTAGCGTCGCAAAGACGTAGCCGGCCAGGGAGGCTGGGATATACAGGAACGTGACGACGAGGCCGGTTGCTCTGCCAACGAAATCCGGCCGCACCGAGCGCTGCATCAGTGCGTAGGTATTGACAAAAAAGAAGCCGCTCGCCGCCGACCCCTGCACAAACGACAGCAGCACCTGCCAGGTCGGCGACGTCACGATGTTGAACAGCAGGTAGGCGTTGACCGCGAGCACCGCAATTGCGACGAGGTTGATGACGATCTGATCGAAGCGATCGGCGAGCCAGCCGGCGGGAATGCCCATCAGCGCGCCGAGGCCGAACATGCTGGCGGCCAGCCCGGCCGTCCGAACGTCGAACTGCAATGCGGTTCGCAGGAACGTCGGGTACAGCCCGATATAGCCGTAGACCGCAACGCCAAGCCCGGTTGCGCAAATGCAGCAGATGACGACGTTGCGATGGAGCAAGCCGTTCGGGATCGCTGGCGGCGACGACGGATCCGCTCCCACCGCGGTCTCCGCCTTCTGCTCGGTGAAGAGGCGAGACAGAACCAGCCACGCCACCAGCATCATGGCAAGCCCCAGCAGGCCGTATGTTACGAGTGGAATTCGCCAATCGCTGGTCATGCTGAGTATTTGCGCGGCAAGCACCGGGCCGATGAATGATCCCAGCCCATAGGCGAAATTCATGGAGCCGATGGCCAGCGCACGACTCCGGTAGAAGTAGACACCTACGACGGTGAACGCCGCCGCGTTTTGCATTCCCTCGCCCAGCCCGGACAACACCCGATAGCCCGCCATGTCGTAGAAATTGGACGCCAACGCCGTCGCGATGGTCAGGACCGAATAGATCAACATGCCGAGAAGGATGACGGCCTTTCGGGAAAGGCGATCCATGGCGAGACCGGTCGGAACGCCGGACAAGCCCAGGCCGAGGGTGAAAACCGTCGCCAACAGCCCGCCCTGCTCCAGGCTGAACCCGTAGTCCCTGGTCACATTGGGCAACAGGATCGAAAACACGATCCTGTCCATCGCGTTGATCATGTAGCAAAGGCCAACAATGATCAGCATGGCCAGCGCGGATTGCGGAGACAGGCGTCCGGTTGCGACATCGCGTTCAGAGAATTTGGACATGCTTGCTCCACGGCAGGCCCGAGGCCGATCAGAGTTAATCAGGAAATATCCGGGCCTGACTGCCCGCCCGGGGCGGGACACGGGTTCGGTATCGTTGACGAATTTCTCGACTGGAATGCGCTAAACAAGCGGTGCCAGCGCGACGTTGCGCAGCTTGCGCTCATCGATCTGGAATTTCCGTGTCAACCAGTCACAGATGATCTCTTGTCCCAAGGTCGGATTGTCATGCTGACAGTGGTCGGCCCCGGTGTCTTCCTCACTGGTCAGGCGCAGAGTGACGTCAACGCCCTTGCTCTCGGCGTATCGGTACACCGTCGTTGCCTGGCCGACGCCAAGGACGTCGTATCCCCCGTGCACGATCAGATACGGGCATTTCATGTGGTCGAGAACACCGTCCAGCTTGAAGTTCGCAGCCTTATCGAGGGCTTCACGCACCGAGTTTGCGCCAATGACCCATTTCAGATGGTCGGCAAGGCCGTGATCCTCGCTAGCGCCGGCAAACAGTTCGGCCAGGCTCCAGATCGCTCCGTGCGAAATGCACGCCGCCAGCCGGTGATCAAAGCTCGCAGCCCGGGCGGCATAGTAGCCGCCAAGACTCGATCCGCAGACCGCGATCCTGCTTGAGTCGACATCGGTGCGCGTCACCAGATAGTCGATGCACCGTCCAATCGGGACCTCGTAATCGTGGCGGCTAACGATCTTGTGCCGTCGCAGCGTGCCGCCCTGGCCGGGTCCGTCGATCATGAGCACGGAAATGCCCCGTTGCAAGGCGCCATGAGCCTGCATCGCCCACATCTCGTCCTTGATTGAATCAAGGCCACCCATCGAGATCAGGACCGGCTGACGCTCGATCGCGAAGGGCGCGCGAACAAAATAACCGCAGAGCGCGGTGGCGTTCTCGTAGGGAATGTCGACGGGTTGACCCGCGGGAATGAGCCAGGAGAGAAATTTTTTCGAACACGCCTCCATCTGCTCGAAAATGGCGAGCCGCCGCGGATCGTCTGGTGCAAGCCAGAACTCGGCCTGCCGATAATAGCCGGCAGCTCTCAGCCAGCAATTCTGGGCCGTTCTTATGTGGCCCTCGGTCTGCGATTTGTCGCCCCGCAGAAGGTTGCGGTCCGCAATGCGCTTGAACTCGGCGAACCAGCTTTCCTTGTCGCCAGGTATCATTCGAGACGCCGCCTGGAAACACTCGCTGACCGCGCCGGCCCCTTCCTGCGTCTCACCGAGCCCGCGGCGGAACTGATAGGACATGAACGGATATTCGGGCCAATGATGCCAGCCGTAAGGCTCGTAGTGCGGCTTGAAATCAGACGCCCGTGCATCGATGAGCTTGGCTTCGACGGCCATCGTTGCCTCCAGCCCCCAAAACGTCATGTCAAACTATGGGCGGCAATCTTCAATTCAGTCAAGTAGCATGAATATAATTCAAGTAGGACATTTCGGTTGTCAGTACGTTTGTGATACCATTCGTGGTACAGCGATTGATGCCAACTCCCATGAAGGCCCGTCCGTTCTGCGGTCGTCACAGAAAGCTTTGCAAGTCATGCCGAAGAAGGGACGCTCTGCCAGAAAAGCAGACCCTGCCGAAATGCCGTGGGGAACAAATGAATATGTTGGAGTGAGGCTCCGGCATGCCAGGATGACATTGAGATTGCGGCTTCGGGATTTGGCGGTGAAGGCGGGCTGCTCCGAAAGCATGCTGTCAAAGATTGAAAATGGTCGCGCCGCACCGTCCCTCAATACGCTCTATCGAATTGCTGAAGCACTGGGTCTCACCGTTGGCCAGCTATTTGCCAAGGGTGTCGACTTGAACGGACTGGTATCTCGCAAGGGCCAGCGACCGGTGGTGAAGTTCGATCCGCTTCGTCGCGGTCCGGGATCGACCCTTGAGCGTCTGATACCCTACGATCGTTCTCGGCTGCTGCAGGGATGCATCCATCATCTCGCCCCTGGCGGCGGCAGCGAAGGATCCATCAAGCACGAGGGCGAGGAAGTTGCCTACATCCTGAGTGGGCAGATCAAGTTCACGGTCGGTGAGGGCGACTATGCGCTGAATGCGGGAGATTCGATCTGCTACAGGTCCGAACAACCCCATGGCTTTCGGAACATCGGCCAGAGCACAGCGAGCATGATCATCATCAATACCCCTCCAAGCTTCTAGGCGTGTCGTAACCAGCGTTCGCGCGACTTGACTCCTATTCAAGCGATTTGAATAATTGACCATATGCATCGTCGCCAGCGCGCCGCCACGACAGGGCTATATCAGCCGCGTCTGACTGAGTTGTCGGACACGCAAGGCATCATCGATGCCCCGTACGGTCTGTTCGCAGCGCCACGCCGCGCCGTCGCGCGCGATCGAAAACAAATTGTAGGCCGCGGCGGGATAGCGGCCGTGGGCCACCGCGGACGCCGAAGGTACGCCGATCGCGGGGATCGTGCCGGCTGGTCCATCGACCCATATCGTCGAATGGAGGTGATCGTGCCCGTGCAGGATCAGGTCGACGCCGTGTCGTTCGAGCAGCGCAAGCAACGGCTTCGAATCGGTCAGCCGCTTGACGCGTGAATCCGAGCGCAGCGGGTGATGGATCAGCAGTACACGAAAGACCTGCGCGGCGGACAGATCGTTCAGGATGCGATCCAGCGCATCGAGCTGGCTGCGTCCGAGCCGTCCTGTCGCCATCAAAGGCGGCGTCGGCACCGCGGACGAGACGCCGATCAGCGCCAGCGGCCCGCGCCGGCGCAGGAATGGAAACGGTCCGCCGCCATCGGGCGTGTCGCCACGCAAATAATCGTCGAACGTCTCGGTAAAGCGGTGCCGGGTGATGCGAACATAGGCGTCATGATTGCCGGGCACGATCGCGACGCGCTCGGGTGAGCCGACGCTTTCCAGCCAGGCCCGGGCCGGCTCGAATTCGGCAGCGAGCGCCAGATTGACCAGATCTCCGGTGACCGCGATCTGATCGGGTGCCTGCGCCTGCATGTCCGCCAGCAGCGCGTCGAGCACATCGCGGCGGTGGAATTTGTGGCGGTTGCGGGTCCAGTTGAGGTAGCCGAGCGCGCGCTTGCCGGCGAGATCGCCAAGCCGCGCCGCCGGCAGCGGCGGCAGGTGCGGATCGGACAGATGGGCCAGCGTGAATGCGGCCATCAGCTGCATCCGACCGGGCTTTCGGCGAAAAAGGCCAGCACGATCATCTCGTGATATCCTGTGAAACCCCGCCATGTAATGGCAAGTTGACAGCCGCGGCGCAAGGATCAAACGGCATGGGCGGATATAAGGGGGATCGGCTGAAATGAACGGCGACAAGCTGCGGCTGAGACTGGAGCCGGCGCTGCGGCGGCTGTTCCATCTCTATTGGCGTTTCGCCCGCGGCATGACGCTTGGCGTCCGCGCCGTGGTGCTGGACGGCGACGGCAGGGTGTTTCTGGTCAAGCACGGCTACGTCTCCGGCTGGCACCTGCCGGGCGGCGGCGTCGAAGTCGGCGAGACCTTTCGCGATGCGCTGTGTCGCGAACTGGCCGAAGAGGGACAGATCGAGCTTCTGGCCGAGCCGCGCCTGCACGGCATTTTCTTCAATCGCCATGTCTCGCGCCGCGATCACGTCGCGGTCTATGTGGTCAGGGACTTTCGTCAGGACGGCTTGCCGGCGCCCAATCGCGAAATTGCCGCCTGCGGCTTTTTCGGCGCCGACGCGCTGCCGGCGGATACGACCCAAGGCACAAGGCTGCGGATATCGGAAGTGCTGCAAGGCAAGATGCCGGGCACGACCTGGCGCTAGACTATTTTTCAGCACCGTGGCTTCATCCTTCGAGACGCATCGCTTGGCGATGCTCCTCTGGATGAGGTCCGAGGCCTTGTCAGACCCTCATGGTGAGGAGCGCGGCAACGCCGCGCGTCTCGAACCACGAGGCCACGGGACGCGCCGTCACGATTCGACTCAGCCGGAAAATGCTTTAGGCGGTCGCGCGCTTGCGGTGGAAGTAGTGGAAGATGACCTGCTTGAGCAGGCGGCAAAAGCTCGATCGTGGTATGGAGGTCTGAGTCGGCAGGACTGATCAGGCAGGCGTTGCAGCGATGACATTATCGACGATGCGGGTTGCCGTTCTGGTGCCGTGCTTCAACGAGGAGGCCGCAGTCGCCACCGTCATTGCCGATTTTCGCAAGATGCTGCCATCGGCCCGGATATTCGTTTACGACAACAATTCGTCGGATCGCACCGTGGTGGTGGCGCGCGATGCCGGCGCCGAGGTACGCCGCGAACGTCGCCAGGGCAAGGGTCATGTGGTCCGGCGCATGTTCGCCGACATCGACGCCGATATCTATGTTCTGGTCGATGGCGATGCCACCTACGACGCCGCCAGCGCCCCGCGCATGATCGATGCGCTGGTGTCGGATCGTCTCGATATGGTGGTGGGCTTTCGCGTCGATCAGGTCGAGGCCGCCTATCGGCGCGGCCACCGCGCCGGAAACTGGATGCTGACCGGCTTTCTTTCGTCGGTGTTCGGCCATGCTTTCAAGGATATTCTGTCCGGCTACCGGGTATTGTCGCGGCGTTTCGTCAAATCCTTTCCGGTGCTGTCGGACGGCTTCGAGATCGAAACCGAGCTCAGCGTTCACGCGCTCGAACTGGCGCTGCCGGTCACCGAGATCGAAACGCCCTATTACGCCCGGCCGGCGGGATCGTTCAGCAAGCTCAATACCTGGCGCGACGGCTTTCGCATTCTCGGCACCATCCTGAAGCTCTACCGGACGGAGAAGCCGTTGCGGTTTTTCGGGGCCATCGGAATTTTCCTGATCCTGATTTCGATCGGTCTCGCGATTCCGATCCTTGTTACCTATCTCGAACAGGGCCTCGTGCCCCGGCTGCCGACCGCGGTGCTGTCGATGGGGCTGATGATCCTCGCCATGCTGTCGATCTCTTCGGGGCTGGTGCTCGATACGGTGACGCGCGGGCGCCGCGAGATGAAGCTGCTCGCCTACCTGTCGCAGCCACCGATCGGCGGAGACTGACACGCCGCGAAGTTTGCCGGGTCCGGGCGATGGACCGCGTCGCCGCATGATGCTATCCCGCGCCAGACCATGAATGACCTCTCGCTGACGATTTTGGCCGAAACCACCAACGACGCGCAGGCGATCGAGCGGCTGCATGCGCGCACTTTCGGGCCCGGCCGCTTCGTGTTGAGCGCTTACCGGATCCGCGAGCATGTCGACCATTTGCTCGAGCTGTCCTTCACGGCCCGGATCGGAACGTTGCTGGTAGGCTCGGTGCGCCAGTTGCCGATCTGTGTCGGCGAGACCAGGGCGCTGCTGCTTGGACCGTTGACGGTCGAGCGGCCGTTTCGCGGCCGCGGCGTTGGCCGGGCACTGCTCGATCGCGCGCTGAAGGATGCCAAGGCACGCGGCCATCGGCTGGTGCTGCTGGTGGGCGACGAAGCCTATTACAGCCGCGTCGGCTTCAAGGCGGTTCCGAAGGGACGGGCGATCATGCCCGGACCGGTCGATTACGACCGTCTGCTGGTGGCAGAACTCGTCGAGGGCGCCTTCACCGGCGTGTCCGGCGCGATTCGCCCGGACTGGAGTTTTGCCCGCTGAGCGCGATCGAACAGCGTTTCCGGCACCGTGGCTTCATCCTTCGAGACGCGGCCAAGGGGCCGCTCCTCAGGACGAGGTCTACCCCCTCATGGTGAGGAGCCCGCGCAGCGGGCGTCTCGAACCACGAGGCCATGTGGCTTCATCCTTCGAGACGCCGCGCATGTGCGCGGCTCCTCTGGATGAGGTCTAACCCCTCATGGTGAGGAGCCCGCGCAGCGGGCGTCTCGAACCACGAGGCCCGCAGGCTACCCGCACTCACAGCTTCTGCGAAATGCCGAAAAAGAATCCGCGGCGCGGTCCGTATTGCGGCGCGAATACGCCGATGCCGGAGCCATCCCTGATCTGGTAGATGGTGTCGAACAGGTTGACGATGTCGAAGCGCAGCGTGGTCGGTTTGGTCGGAGACACGATGTTGAAATCGTGTGACACTCCGAGATTGACCTGGGTATAGGACGGAACGGTGCCGGTGTTGGCGAAGCCGTCGCGCAAGCCGCTGCCGTAAATCATCGATGCGCTGAACTTGGTGCCCTGCCACAGATAGGAGGCGCCAGCCGATGCGGTCAGGAACTGGGCGTGGTCGGTGTAGACGTAATTGTTGGCGATATAGTTCAGTTCGGTGGGATCGAACAGATATTGGTTCGACACCACGTCGGTGGCGATCTGTTTGGCCCAGGCCAGATTTCCATAAAGATGCAGATTGCCATTGGTGTAGGAGGCCTTGAGTTCGACGCCCTCATTGATGCCCCGTGCGTAGTTGAAGGCGGTCAACACATAGGCCTGGCCGAACTGTCCGTCGTCAAGCAGGTCGGCCGCGGTCTTGTAGTAGGCGTCGAGCCCGACTTCGAGGCCCGGAATCGCGTTTATCTTCTGAACGACGCCGACATCGAACACGTTGGAGCGTTCCGGCAGAACCGGATCGTTCGCTGACCCGGGCGGCGCCTGCGCCGTGGTATTCTGCACCAGCGCCAGATTGGTCGGCGCCGCCAGCACCTGCTCAGGCGGCGTGAAGTTGCGGGAGTAGCCGGCATGGAACGTGGTGCCGTCGGTCGGCTTCCAGTTGATGCTGAGGCGCGGGCTGAGCTGGTTGGCATCGACATATTGCCACATCTGGTCGAAGCGCAGGCCGGCATTCACGGTCAGATTGTTGGTGACCTTCCATTCGTCTGCAAGATAAGTGCTGAACAGCACGCCGGTCTTGGCGCTGGAATCGAACACCGAGAATGGCGCGTCGACTGGATTGCCCATGGGGTCGAGCGGCAGCACCGTGGATCCGTTGTTCACCAGCGAACGTTCGGCGCTGGCGGAAAAGCCGAATTTGAGCGTATGGGCGAAACCGACACGATAGGAGGTATCCTCCTGAATGCCGTTGATGACGCTCTGCCGGTAAACGTCGGACGCCACGCCGTTGAAGACCAGATCGCCGATCGTATCGGGCAGGAAGTGCAACTGGCTGTAGCGGTTGAAGTAGGACAGCTGGTAGTCAATGCCATCGCCAGACTTCTGGTAGGCAAGGACGTTGAACTGGTTGAACTCGCTCTGCCGCTCGTTGAGCAGCGCGGAGTTGAAGTTGGACACTCCGAAGGCGGTATAGACCGGCGGCTGTCCGGGACTGTTGGGGATCTGATAGCTGCCGTTCGACACGCCGCTCATAAAGGTCAGCCGGCTGCTCGGATCGAGCACCGTCGACAGATAGAGAAATCCCTTTTCCTGCGAGGTGTGGTCGTGAATGGCGTTGTACGCCGGAGTCGGATTCTCGATTCCGAGGTTGCTGCCGAAATAGCGCCCCGAGACGAAATACTGGGTCTGTCCGACGGTGCCGCCGTATTCCAGCGAGGTCGTGATGGTGCCGTGGCTGCCGCCATAGACACCGATGCTGCCGCTGTTGCTGAAGGCGTCGGCCTTGGTCTGGATGTCGAGGACCCCCGCGGTGCGCAAGCCATACTGCGCCGGCAATGCCCCGGTGATCAAAGCGAGGCTGCCGACGATGCCGGTATCGATGATCTGTCCGAACGCGCCGACGCCGTCGGGCAGCATGATGCCGTTGATGCGATATTGCAGATTGGCGTGCTCGTTGCGCACATGCAGTTCGCCGCTTGCGGCGGAGTCCTGCGATACGCCGGGGACCTGCAGCAGCGCCTTGTCGAGCGGGGTGTTGGTACCCTGCGGCAGCGCCTCGAGGGCCTGCTGGTTCAATTCGTACGAGCCGGCGCCGGTCGCCGCCACGATGTTGCGGCGGGCCTGGTCGAATGCCTCGTTCTTGCCGGCGACCGCCTGCGCCTCGGTCTGCGGCGGCGGCGCCGCGGGAGTCTCGAGACGTCGCTTGGATACGACGTGGGTCCGGGGCCGGCGCGGATGCAGCACCGGCTTGGGCGCGGCGATGTCGATCTCCGGAAGCGCGGTCGCGCCGGCCGCGGCAGCCGCGGGCGGTGTTTGCGCGTGTACCCGGTCGCCGAGGCCGCAAAGCAGCAGCGAGGCGGAGACGGCCAGCATTGGCTTTGCGACTGGCGACATTGATTCGAATCCCGTCAAGCACGACCGGATTCGTCGTTGACGAATTCGGCAAGCGCTGGCCGTCGATGTTAGACGGACCGATTTCAGCCGGTCCGGCGGATCGGTCGCGCAGGACGCGGCGATCCGCCGGCAACACTCAAACTATCGGGATCAGGAGACGGGGGGAGCGCGAGGCTGAAAAGCGACGCGGGCCGACTTCAAATGGACGAATTCGGCGTCGGTGGTGCGATACAGGAATTCGACGGCTTGCGGCAGCCGCAGCACCGGCGGGGTCGCAAACAACACGGCATTGGCCATCGCCATGACGGCGCAGATCGCACAGGCATCGTCCGGGTGCTGCCGGTCGGAATTGCGGTCGGATCCAGGCTGCCGAGTGGACCGGGTCAATGCTTCCGGTGCGGCGGAACCCGTGCCATGGGATGCACTGGACTGCATGGCCGGCGCGGCCTGCGCGGCGATGCCGTGGAAATGGCCGAACGCCAGCACGAACTGGATCGCCAGCGCCAAAAGCGCCAGCCGCGAGCCATGTCTGATGTTCGACCGGAACCACTTCATGCCGACAGGCACTCCGCATCGACGGTGACCCGGCGATCCGGGTCCGCGCAGATGTTATAATATAACATCAGGCAACCTCCGTGGATGTCAACCGTCGTTCCGCCCGGCACCGTCGGAATTGCCGGGGCTGTGTAGTTCGGGCAACACCGGAGCCTGTTCGGTTCTGATTGAATCAGAACCGGGCTCCAGTTTGTTGTTTTGACGCGCTTTCTTCACGCGAACCGGTATCCACTTCGCTCGAAAACGCTATAGGAGCTTGTCGACCCGATCAGCGGCCTTCACGTAGCCAGGTCGCGGCGAAAGCGCCAAGCAGCAGCAGCAGACCGATCAGGCCGGCGAACAGCGGCAGTACGCCGACGCCCTTGACGACGCTGGCATCCCGCATCTTGACACCCATCCAGCCATCGCCGTGAAACACGCCGGATGCGCGCACCGGCACGATGCGCGGAAGCTCGATGCTCGAACCGTCGACCACCCGCCGCGCGTCGCCGCCGGTGGCTTGCGCCAGCGGCTTCAGCATATCGGCCGTGGAAGTCACCTCGGAAAACTCCTTGGGGTTGGTCGGGCCGACATTGATCAGGGCTTTCAGCGTGCCGTCGGTGGCCTGCCACAGACCGAGCTCGTTGGCGGGGACGGTCGAGGTCCAGATACCGGGTTCGCCGGCGCTCAGCGTCAGCTGGCGCGTGGCGCCGGATGGCGAGGTCACCGTCACCGGCGCGACACTGTCCGCCATGGTCTGACGCAGAACCTCCAGATCGTGGCCATGGACCTGCAGACGCAGCGCCTCTTCGTCGAGTTCGGGCTGCTTCATCAGCCAATGCGACATTCGCCGCAGCAGGTCGAGATGCGGCCCACCGCCCTCATAGCCGCGTGCCCATAGCCAGATCTGGTCGGACAACAGCAGCGCGGCGCGGCCCTCGCCATAGCGGGACAGCAGCAACAGCGGCTCGCCATAAGCCCCGGTCATCAGCGGCGGCGTGGTGGCGTTGCGGGTTTCGACGGTGCGAAAGAACCGACCCCAATGCGGTGGCTCGGAGCCCGAGCCTTCCAGCCCGCGCGTCACCGGATGGCGCTTACCGGCGTCGCTGAGATGGGCGTAGAACGGCTTCTCGGTGACGCCGACCGGCTCGGCCGGCAGCACCGCATCCAGCGGCGTGCGCCAGATGCTCGTGGTCGATGCGTAGTCGGGACCCGCCGCAACCAGCACCGCGCCGCCGCCGCGCACATAGCGCGCGATATTGTCGAAATACGCGATCGGCAGCACGCCCTGCCGCGCGTAGCGGTCGAAGATGATCAACTGGAATTCGTTGATCTTCTGCTGGAACAATTCGCGGGTCGGAAATGCGATCAGCGACAATTCGTTGATCGGCGTTCCATCCTGCTTTTCCGGAGGGCGCAGGATCGTGAAATGCACCAGATCGACGCTGGGGTCGGACTTGAGCAGATTGCGCCAGGTGCGCTCGCCGGAATGCGGCTCGCCCGAGACCAGCAGCACCCGCAATTTGTCGCGCACCCCGTCGATCGCCACCACCGCGCGGTTGTTCACCAGCGTCAGCTCATTGTCGAGCGGAGACGCCTCGATCTCGACGATGTTCTGGCCCTCGTGCTTGATCCCGATATCGACATTGACGGTCTGGCCGCTCAGCACGGTGCGCTGGTTGATCACTTCGCCGTCGCGGCGCACCACGACCTTGGCGCGCTGGCCGCTGACGCCTTGATCGTCGAGCCGGTAGGTGATGGTCTGGGTCTGGCCGACGATGCCGAAACGGGGGGCTGCCGATATCGCGATGCGGCGGTCGCGTTCGTCCTCGCGTCCAGTGATCAGGGCGTGGACCGGGGCCTGGAATCCGAGTGCGGCCACATTGGCGGGAATGTCATGCACCCGCCCGTCGGTGATCAGGAAGGCCCCGGCGACGCGATCGATCGGGACGTCCGACAGCGCCGATGACAGCGCGCCGAACAATCTCGTGCCGTCGGTTTCGCCGTCGGCCTGGCCGGCGTCGACCACCCGCACCTCCAGCCCCTTGATCTTCTTGAGGCGGTCGACCAGCGCGGCCTGCGCCTCGGCCGTCTGATGGGTGCGGTCGCCGAAATTCTGGCTCGGGCTCTTGTCGACCACGACCACGGCGACCGACGACAACGGCTCGCGATCCTCGCGGGTGAACGACGGATTGGCCAGCGCCAGCGCGATCAGCGCCAGCGCGGTCACCCGCACCACTCCCCCGCGCGACCTGCCGAGCAGCAGCAATGCCGCGATCACGACAATGGCGGCGAGCGCCAGCCAAAGCACCAGCGAGGGGACGAGCGGCGTGAACGCGATGCCATACTGCATGCTGCGGCCCTATTGTCCGAGCCGTTCGATCAGCGCCGGCGCGTGCACCTGGTCGGCCTTGTAGTTTCCGGTCAGGGTGTACATCACGATGTTGACGCCGGCGCGGAAGGCGAATTCGCGCTGCCGCGGCTCGCCCGGCGAAAGCGGCAGCATCGGCTGGCCGTCGGGGCGTATCGCCCAGGCGCCGGCGAGATCGTTCGAGGTGATGATGATCGGCGAGACGCCGTCGCCGCCGCGGGCCGGCTTCGAGGAGGCCTCGTCGTCTTCCTCGCGCGGCAACGCTTCCACCCAGGTCTGCCCCGAACTGAAGCGGCCGGGAAAATCGCGCAGCAGGTAGAACGTCTTGGTCAGGACGTGATCGCGCGGCA